>Ga0299906_10005507_pt1 | contig 10305 bp, 8 predicted proteins | sample RVTome_14_FD_200259 | JGI IMG/M metagenome (GOLD analysis project Ga0299906, IMG submission 200259) | Soil microbial communities from uranium-contaminated site in the Upper Colorado River Basin, Wyoming, United States - RVT145D125 (version 2) ...
CGCCGGCACCCGACGGGGTGCAGGTGCTCGTGTCCACGGTGGCGCCGTTGTTCGGGTCGCCGGCCACCTCGAAGACGTGCTCCTGCGTGGCGCCGGCCTCGTCCACCCAGCCCTTGACGATCTGGACGCGCTGGAGGGGGGTGCTGGGTTCGCCGCCGCCGCCGGGGTCCTTCATCGCGAGCACGGCGAAGCGCGGACTGCGCCGGCCGCGGACGGCGCCGACCTCGCCACCCATCGGGGTGCCGGTCTTGTAGCCCGCTTCCGCGAAATCGCTGGTGCCGCATGCGAGGGTGTCGAGCGAGCCGCCGAAGAAGCGCAGGAGCGGACGGGTGCCGCTGGTGGCATACACTTCGCGCCGGCGCATGGCCGCGAAGAGCGCATCGCGCGAGTTCTCCTCGGCCCAGACCACCGCCAGGCCGCCCGGGCTCGCCTGGGAACCGCTGGTGACGCCCAGCGTCAGCTTCGCGAGCAGCAGCTCCGGCGTGCCGTCACGCGTGCCGACGTGGCCGGTGGCGCCGTAGTCGGCTTCGTCGCTCAACCCGGGCGTCGAGTTGTGGGAATCGGTGGAGCCGATCACGCCGAGGCGGAACGGATTGACGCCGAGCAGCGCCTCTTGGGCGAGGCCGTCCTTGAGGACGTTGCGCACGTAGAGGTTGGGCGGGAAGAGGCCGTTGATGAAGCCGAGCTGCGAACTCCCCCACTTCTCGAAGCCGCACAGCTCGTCGGTGGTGAGCACGCCCGGCTTGCACTCCGAGTCGCCCTTGTGTTGCGTCAGCTCGACGAGGGGTTCCATGCGGGCGCGAAAGGCCGCGTCCGCGGCGGTATGGGGGCTGCCGTCGCCGTTCTCCGGCACGAACATCAGGCCGCCGCTCACGTTCGAGTTGTGCGGGATGACGAGCACGTCGCAGCCGGGGAGGCCGTCCAGGCACTCGCTCTGCAACGTGTTCCACAGCCCTTCGGGCTTCTGCTGCTCGACGTAGCTGGTCGGCAGCTCCGGGACCTCGTCCGTGCGGAAGATCACGTTGCGATGCAGGTTGTTCGTCCCCGGATTGCCCGTCCACTCGTAGCCGACGAAGGTGCTGAACGTGCAGGCGGCCGTGCGGTCGTAGTGCAGCTCGGCGGCGTCCTGCGTCTCCTGCCAGACGACCGACGCCGTGCCGAGGCAGTTCGAGCCGTCGGGCTCGCACCAGTCGAAGCGCATCGGATCGGGCACCGCCGTATAGTTGATGGCAAACACGGTGATGCCCGGTCCGGCGACCGGGGTGGTCTGCGGGATGGCGCCGCGGAAGGCCATGCACTCGCTGGAGTCGTACCCGGGAAGGCCCGGCGTGAGGCAGATGCGGACCTCGCCGAAGAACTCGGCATGGTCGGTCACGGCGGCGAAATCGAGGGCCCGGTGGAGCTGCGCCGAGCGCAGCGCCAGGCCGCCGACGTCGTAGGGCGGCAGGTCGATGGGGGCGCCCTGGGCGAAGGCGTAGGCGTCCGCCGGCCCGGTGCGCACGTCGCCACTCACCGCGTCGAAGGACAGGGTGGTGTGGACGTGGGTCTCCCCGAAGTACGGACGCCGGAAGGTGTCGAAGTCGGCGCAGTCCGCCCGCATCTCGGTGCGCTGCCACGGCGGCGGGCTGGCGAGGACGGGGAGGCCGGTCCCGAGGACCATCGCTGCGAGAACCCCGGCTCCGACGCGTACCTGCATGCGAACCTCCCTCACGGCCCACGGCTCGTGACCCGAAATACCATTAGGGAGTTTTCCCGGTCAAGGCGCCGGACGACTTATCTTGCCTTGCCGGGCCGTCCCCCCGCCCACGAACCCGGCGCCCAGCCCTCGACCCGGATACGACGCCGCGCGAAGCGCCAGCCGTCGGCCGTGCGCAGGCACTCGTCGTGATACCGGCCCCAGTGATCGGGCCCGCGCTCCGTGACGACCAGGAAGTAGGCGAACCCGCGCGCCCGCTCGGGGGCCTCCAGGAGGATGTGGTGGCTGGAGACGTGGTGCCGGACGTAGCGGCTGCCGGTGGCGTCACCGAGCGATGCCGCCGAGACGGTGAGGAAATCGCGGATCGCCGCCGTGCCCGCGAACGTGCGCCCGTCGGCCAGCTCGATCGTGCCGTCCGGCGTGAAGAGGGCCAGCAGGTCCTCGAAGCGACCACGATCGGCCGCGTGCGCGTAGGCCGCGACGAGGTCGCGGATCGCCTCGCGGGCCGCCAGCGTGGCGACGTCCATCTCAGGCCGCCGGGGAATCGGAGGCCTTGGCGCCGTCCTCTTCCGCGTCGCCCGTGCCGCTCTTCGTGACCTTCACTTCTGTGATGCGGCTGCCCGACATATCGACGACCGTGACCTGGTAGCCGGGCAGGTCGACGACCTCCCCCATCGCGGCGGCGTGGCCGAGCGTGTTGAAGACGAGGCCGCCCAGCGTGTCGCCGCGCTCGCCCGACAGGTCCCAGCCGGTCTTGCGGTTGAAGTCGCGGACGCTCACGCGCGCCAGCGCGCGGTAGCCGCCGTCGGCCACCTGCCGGATCGTCAGCAGCTCCTCGCGGTCGAACTCGTCGCGGATCTCGCCCACCAGCTCCTCGAGGATGTCCTCCTGCGTGACCATGCCGAGCGTGACCCCGAATTCGTCCTTCACGATGGCCAGGTGCGAGAAGGCGCGCTGCATGTCGGTGAGCAGCCGCAGGATCGGTTTGCGCTCGGGCACGCGCAAGACCGGCCGCAGGATGCCCTGCAGGGTGTCGCCGCTCGTGCGCACCAGCTTGATGAGGTCCTTGAGGTGGACGACGCCCGCGATCTCGTCGATGGAGTTCCGGTAGATCGGGACGCGCGTGTACCGTTCCTCGAGCATCTCCTCGAGCAGGTCGGCGGGACCGATCTCGAGCGGGTAGGCGCACATCTCGGTGCGCGGGACCATGATGTCCGCGACGGTCATGTCCGCGGCCCCGGCAGCCGCCCCGATGATCGCGAGCGGCGTGTGCTCCGTGTGGCCGGAACGCACTTGGCGCGCCATGCGCAGAATCTGCTCGGCGCCTTGCACGTGCTCGGGCTCGGTGGGCGCGCCCAGGCGCCGGACCAGCGGGTCGACCGCCCGATCGAAGAAGTAGTGGAACGGGCGCAGGACGAAGTGGATCACGTACAGGGGCAGAGCGACGAGGTGGGCGACGCTGCGCGCGTGGCTGGCGGCCACGGCCTTGGGCAGCACCTCGCAGAAGACCAGCACCAGCACGGTCATGACGGCCGTCGCCACCAGCACGCCCGCCTGCTCGCCGAAGAGGGAGACGGCCAGTGCGGAGGCGACCGCCACGCCGAGAATGTTGACGACGTTGTTGCCGAGCAGGATCGTGACCAGCAGATGCGACGTGGAGCGCAGCAGGTTGCGCACGGCCAGCGGCTCCGGGCCTTCGGCGTCGCGCACGTCGTGCTCGACCTGATGGCCGTGCAGGCGCAGCAGCGCGGTCTCGCTGCTGGAGAAGAACGCCGACAGCACCATGCAGGCGAGAATGATCAACAAGGACACGGCGACGCTCACGAGGCCTCCTCGACGTTCGGGCTCGGCCGGCCGCCCTGTAGGGCGCGGCGCACGGCGTCGGCCGTGGTGACGGTGGCGAGCAAGGGCAGAATGTTCTCCACGGCAAAGCGGTGCCACTCGTCCGGGTAGCTGGCACAGCAGTCTTCGACGACGACCATCTCGAAGCCCCGGTTCACCGAGGCGCGCACGATGCTCTCGATGGCGATGTTGGTGGAGACGCCGGTCATGAGCATGACGTCCCGCCCGAGCTGGCGCAGCACGGGGTAGAGCTGCGTGCCGTAGGAGCCGTCGACTCCGACGGTGCGCTCGAGGACGAAGTCCGCCGGCTGCGGGGCCAGCGCGTCGTGCGTCCGTACGCCCCAGGTGCCCTCGATCAGGGTCGGCTCCCGCTGGGAGAGGCGGTGCAGGCGCGTTTTGGGGCGCGGGAAGCCGGGCTTGAGGCAGTAGTTCACGTACAGGACGGGCACGCCGCGCGCCCGAGCGGTGCCGAGCAACGCCTGCAGGCGCGGGATCACGCCACGTTTCTGCACCTGGGCGGCCAGCACGCCCCGCAGGCCCCGCTTACCGACGTTCGACTCGTGGACGATGTCGTTCTGCATCTCCACGAGGCACAGGGCTGCTCGATCGGGATCGAGCGCTAGGTCGTCGTCCATTCGCAGGGGCCATTCTCGACCAGGATGCCCGATGGGACAAGAGCCTTCGCGAGCCGTCACGGGGGTCCCGCGCACCCGAGACGGTCTTGACCCGCTGCAGGGGCGTTGGTAGCCGGCTCCGGATGTCCGCGAGCTGGCCACCGACGCCCGTGCACCTCGAGCGCCTGCTGGAGACCCTGCGCTGGGTCGAGGCGCGCTCGCCCCGGTACCAACGCGTGTTTCGCGAGGCGGGCGTCAGCGCGCGCGACCTGCACACCTACGACGACGTGCGCCGCGTGCCCCGCACCGCCAAGACCGACCTGGTGGCGAGCCAGCGGGAGCACCCGCCGTTCGGCGATTTCCTGGCCGTGCCGCGGGCGGACTTCGCCTCGCTGCACACCTCGCCCGGGCCGCTCTTCATCCCGCGGCTGGCCTCCGAGCGCGGCGGCACCCCGGTGCTCGCCAAGTCGATCGCCGCCATGGGGGTGCGGCCCGGTGACGTCGCGCACGTCACGCTCTCCTACCACATCATGCCCGGGGGCCTGCGGCTGCACCGGGCCTTCGAGGAGGCGGGCTGCCTCGTCATCAACGGCGGTACGGGGTCGAGTCGCCTGCAGGTCGAAGTGGCGAGTGCCTGGGGCGCGACGGTCTTCGCCGGCACGCCGAGCTTCCTCGCCAACCTGGCGGAGACGGCGATCGAGATGGGGCTCGACCCGAGGCGCGATCTCACCTACCGCATCGGCTTCTCGACGGCGGAAGCGCTCACGCCGGTGCTGCGGGCGCGACTGCACGAGCTCCTCGGCATCGAGCTCTTCGACCACTGCGGCGAGGCGCAGATCGGCCCGCTGGCGGGCGAATGCGGTGCGCACGACGGCATGCACCTGCACGCGGAAGACCTCTTCTGCGAGTTCCTCGACCCGGAAACCGGCGAGCCCGCCGGGCCGGGCGCCGCGGGTGAGCTGGTGGCGACGCTGCTCGGCCCGCGCGCGCTGCCGCTGGTGCGCTATGCGCCCGGAGACGTCTTTCGTCTCTTGGAGGGGACGTGCGCGTGCGGCGATGCGTCGCTGCGGGTGCGCTTCGTCGGCCAGAAGGGCGCCATCCGCAAGATCAAGGGCGTGCTCGTGCATCCGCTGCAGGTGCAGACGGCACTGCGCGACTTTCCGGAGATCGGCCGCTTCCAGATCGTCGTCGATCACCCGGCGGGCGCCCGGTACGAGCGCGCCGTCCTCAAGGCCGGGGTCGTGACGGTGCCGGCCGACGCGGCGGCGCTGTGCGCGCGCATCGCCGAGCGCGTGAAGGCCACGGCGCTGGTCGGCATGGACGTCGAGTTGGTGCCCGAGGTGGACGTGCCCGAAGCCGCCGCGGGGCCGCGCTTCGCGGAGACGATGGTCGACCTGAGGGTGAAGGGATGAGCGCCCGACCGCCGCAGGAAGGGCGCTACTACGACGCCGGGATCCAGACCATGCCGCTCGAGCGGTTGCGGGCCCTGCAGGCGCAGCGGCTGGCGCGTCAGCTCGACCGCGTCTGGGACGGCCCGGTGCCGTTCTTCAAGCGCAAGTTCGAGGCCGCCGGCCTGACGCGCGCCGATCTGCGCGGGCTGGACGACCTGTCGGCCATCCCGACCACGTTGAAGGCCGAGCTGCGTGAGAGCGAGTCGGCGTACCCGCCGTTCGGCGACTATCGCGGCGCCCCGGTGAGCGCGGCCGTGCGGCTGGGCGCCTCGACCGGGACCAGCGGCCGGCCGACGCTCATCCTGTGGACGCGCAAGGACCTCGAGGTCGACCACGCCGCGTCCGCCCGCGGTCGTTGGCGCTGGGGACTGCGACCCGGCATGAGCCTCGCCAACGCGCACCCCTTCGGCATGAACGCCGGCGGCTGGCACTTCAGTCACGGTGTCGAAGCGCTCGGGGTGCTCAACATTCCGTCCGGCCCGCCGGTCGGCGAGGCGCACGTACGCGACGTGCTCGAGGTGTGGCGACGGCTCAGGCCCGACATGTACCGGCTCTTCGGCAACGTGACGACGACCTACGCCGAGGCGGCGCGCGCGATCGGGCTCGATCCGGCCCGGGACCTCAACCTCACCATCGCCGGTGACCATCCGTCGCAGCAGTACCTGATGGCCAGCTCGGGCCTGGAGGCCTTGCCGCTGCTCGGCAGCGCCTGCGACGAGCGCGACGGGGCGCACCTCGCCGAGGACCTCGCCATCGTCGAGGTGACCGACCGCCACACCGGCAAGGCCTGCGGCCACGGCGAACGCGGCCACTTGGTGGTCACCGTGCTGGAGAAGGACAACTTCCTGGTGCGCTACGACCTCGAGGACGTGGTCCGTCTCAACACCACGCCGTGTCCCTGTGGCGAGACGCACCGGCGACTCTTCTACGAGGGCCGCGTGCGTGACCTGGTGCCGGCCGGCGGTACCGAGGTGTTGCCCATCGACGTGGCGCTGGTCCTCTACGACTTTCCCGAGGTCTCGACGCCGTCCGCGGAGTTCCAGATCGTCCGCGCCGCACAGCAGATGGACGAGCTGCACGTGCGCTGCGAGCACGCCCCCGGCGTCGACCGCGCCGAGCTGGGGGCGCGCCTGGCGCAACGCTTCCGGGAGGGGCTCGGCGTGCCGGCTCGTCTCGAGCTGCTCGATCGCGGCGGCCTGCCGCGCTTCGCCTACAAGGCGGCGCGGGTCGTGGACGAGTAGCCGCTGCTCGGCGAAGGGCTGATTGCGAAGGCGCCTGGCGGTTTGCGGGCGCGCGGGCCGCTGGCGGATACTCCCGCGCGCCATGGACTACGACCTCAAGATCACCGGCGGCACGATCGCCGACGGTTCCGGTGGCCCGCTGCGTTCGGGCGACGTCGGCGTTCGCGACGGCAAGCTGGTCGCCGTCGGCGCCGCCCCCGGCGCGGCGCGGCGCGTCATCGACGCCCGCGGGCGCATCGTCGCCCCGGGCTTCGTCGACCTGCACACGCACTACGACGCGCAGATCCTCTGGGATCGCCTCCTGACCATCTCGCCGTGGCACGGCGTCACCTCCGTCGTCATGGGCAACTGCGGCTTCGGCGTGGCACCGACGCGGCCGGCGCACCGCGGGCTCATCTTGCGCACCCTCGAGAAGGTCGAGGGCATGAGCCTGGCCAGTCTCGAAGCCGGCTGCGGCGACGAGTGGCCGTTCGAGACCTTTCCCGACTACCTCGACACGGTCGAGGCCCGCGGCTCGGCGATCAACGTCGCGGCCTTCGTGGGGCACACGCCGCTGCGCATGTACGTGCTCGGCGAGGAGGCGACCGAGCGCGCCGCGACGGCGGACGAAACCGCCCGCATGCGCGCTCTCGTCCGCGAAGCGATCGACGCCGGCGCCATCGGCTTCGCGTCGTCCAAGTCGCCGACGCACGTCGGCTACGCGGGCAAGCCCGTGCCGTCGCGCCTCGCGGAGGTGGACGAGATCACCGAGATCGCGCGCGCGCTCGGCGACGCCGGGCGCGGCATCGTCCAGGCCACCGCCGGCGCGGGCTTCTTCATCGACGAGCTGGGAGCGTTGTCGCGGGCGATCGGCCGCCCCGTCACCTGGACGGCGCTGCTCGCCGGCATGCTCGGCCCGGGCTCGCACCGCGTCTTTCTCGACATGTCGGACAAGGTGCGCGCCGCGGGCGCCGACGTCATTCCGCAGGTCTCGTGCCGGCCGCTCACCTTCGACTTCGACCTGGCGGAGCCGTTCGTGTTCGAGAGTCTGCCGGTCTTTCAGCCCGTGTCGGCGGCCGACCGCGCCGGCAAGATCCGCATCTACCGCGACCCGGACTTCCGGCGCCGCTTCAAGGAATCGGCCGACGGGGGACGTGGCCCTTTCCACCAGCCCTGGGAGCGCATGACGATCTCGCACCTGCCCGGGCACGCGGATCTGGAGGAACGCGCGCTTCCCGACGTCGCGCGCGAGCGCGGCGCACACCCGGCCGACTGCATGCTCGACCTGGCGCTCGAGACCGACCTGGCGGCCCGCTTTCGCTTCGCCATCATGAACGTGGACGAGGACGAAGTCGCCGAGCTGCTCCAGCACGAGCACACCGTGCTCGGGCTCTCCGACGCCGGCGCGCACGCGAGCCAGCTCTGCGACGCCTGCTTCTCGACGCATCTCCTCGGCCATTGGGTGCGCGAGCGCGGCACGCTCTCGCTCGAGCGCGCCGTGTGGATGCTGACCGGTCGCCCGGCCGAGGTCATGGGCATCAGCGACCGCGGCCGTCTCGTGCCGGGATTGGCGGCCGACCTGGTCGTCTTCGATCCGGACGCCGTCGGGGCCGGCGCCTCGAGGCGCGTGTACGATCTCCCGGCGGGGGCCGATCGGCTGGTCGCCGACGCCTACGGGATCGACGCCGTGGTCGTGAACGGCACGCTCGTGCGCGAGCACGGCGAGGATCGGGTCGCCGCGGACAGCCCGCTGCCCGGACGCCTGCTGCGCGGCGGCCGCGCGACGGCGCGATGAGCAGCGTCGCATCACCTTCGGCCTCGACGAGCCGCCCGGACTGTGGGGTGGGTGCGCCGAGCTCCTGGTGCTGCGCCCGCGGTCCATCGTGCACCGCGCCGACCCCACCATCCCGTGGCGGCGATTCAGGGCGCGGCCGCGCGCAGCGCTTCCTCGGCTTCGTCGAACAGTTGCACGGGGCCGAACTGATCGGGAAAGCGCCCTTCCTTGTCCGCGTAGAAGGCGCGGCACGCGTCCATGACCGCGACGACGCCGTCGGTCGGCTGGAGCACGGGGCCGAAGCCCCCGATCTTGCGGGTGTAGTCGAGGTACGAGCACACGATCGGGACGTCAGCCTGCAGCGCGATGTGGAAGAAGCCGGACTTCCAGTACTCGGCGCGCCGGCGCGTTCCTTCCGGGGGGACGACGACGACCAATCGCTCGCGCTCGCCGAACTGTCCGGCGAGATGCGCCACGAGGTCGCGCCGCGCGCTGCGGTCGACCGGAATGCCGCCGAGCGCCTTGTAGAGGAGACTGATCGGCCAGCGGAAGTGCTCCTGCTTCATGAGCCAGGAGATCTCGAGGTCGTAGACGGCGCCGAACGCGAGCAGGTACACCGCGTCCCAGTTGCTGGTGTGCGGCGCGGCGATGAGCACGCAGCGCTTCAGCGGGGGCGGGCCGCCGCCCCGGCGCCACCCCGTGACGCGGAGCAGCAGGGTGGCCAACAACTTCTTCATGGTCGCCTCGTCCGTGAAGTCGGCTAGCGGCCGCTTCCCGTCAGGTCGCCGAGCGACGTGGTTTCGATCAGCCGGGAGTCGGCGAGCGCCGCCGTGCGATGTGGCGCCGCGGCCAGGTAGTCGGGGCGCACGACCATCTCCAGAAAGGCCCGGCGCGAGGGGTACTCGACGAGGACGACGTCGTCCCAGTGCTCGCCCGGGGGCGCGATGACGCTGGCGCGCGCCGACCCGCCCCACAGCACGCGTCCGCCGGCCTCGGCCACCTTGGTGAGGGCGACGGCGGCGTAGCGAGCGTACGCCTCGCGGCCGCTGCATGGCTCGGCGTCGAAGCCGTCGGGGTAGGCGGCCCGCTCGCGGTAGCGCAACAGGTTCAACATGACGACCGGCGTGTCGTCCGCCGCGGCGGTCATGAGCGCTTCGATCTGGCCGGCGTCGGGCTCGATGGCACGACGGTCGTCGGGAAGAGACACCCCGGCGCAGCTATCATGCCCTCTCGGCCTCGTCGACTCGGTTCGACGCGAGGTAGTGACGCAGTGTGCCGCACGCGGCACACTGCGTCACCACTCGACGCGAGCCGCCCGGCAGGGTACTCGGCCGGCGGATGGGGTCGCGCAGCCCATGGCGGTCGTGGATCGTGCCGGCCTGTCTGGGAACGCTCGGGAGTGCGGCGCTGGCGCTCCGCGTCATGGGACGGCCGTGGTGGTGCCGGGGCGGCGAGCCGCGGCTCTGGTCCGGCGACGTCTGGTCCATGCACAACTCGCAGCATCTCCTCGACCCATACGCCTTCACGCACGTGACGCACGGGGTCGTGCTCTACGCCCTGGTGGCGCTCCTCGTGGGCCGGCGGTGGTCGCTGGGGGCGCGCTGCGTGGCGGTGCTGCTGCTCGAGTCGGCGTGGGAGGTCTTCGAGAACACGGACCTGGTGATCGAGCGCTACCGCGCCGTCACCATGTCGCTCGACTACTACGGCG
>Ga0299906_10005508_pt1 | contig 10304 bp, 6 predicted proteins | sample RVTome_14_FD_200259 | JGI IMG/M metagenome (GOLD analysis project Ga0299906, IMG submission 200259) | Soil microbial communities from uranium-contaminated site in the Upper Colorado River Basin, Wyoming, United States - RVT145D125 (version 2) ...
TTCCGTCGCGCACAGCCCTGAGATCGTACTCCGCCGTCGACTCGCGGAACCGCGACAGCCTGATCGTCGCCAGCTCGGCCGCCACCTGCGGCAGGGCGCCGGCCTCGGAGACGGCGCCGAGCTGGTCCCGAAACGCGTCACGGGAACTCCCGGCGAACAGGGCGACGGCACCGTCCACGTCGTCGCGCTGCAGCGCCGCCTGCAGGGATGACCAGCGCGCCTGCAGCACGCCGTCGAGCGCGGCGGCATCGAAGACCTGGACGATGGCCTGGCTCGTCGTCTGATGGCCGGCCGAGTCGGTCACCGTCGCCGTGGGCACGTACACGCCGGGCGCGGCGTAGGTGAATCGCAGTCCGTCCAGGCCGGGGCCCTGAAAGTCGAGGGTTCCGTCGCCCTCGAGGTCGAGCGCCACGGCGCTGATGTCCGAAGGGTCCGTCACCGTGAAGCTCACGGCAAGCGGCGCCGCCCCGGACGATGGCACCGCACGAAGGAGTGTCACCGGGCTCAGCGCGGCGCTGACGACGATGGCGATCGTGTCGGCCGCGACGCGGCCATCGGCGGCGGTCGCGGTGGCGGTGATCGCCGTCGTGTCGCTCGTCACGGGGACCAGCGCGATGAAGCCGCCCTCCTGGATCGCCGCGGGGGCGCCGTTGACGGCGACGCCGACGTCGGTCGTGGGGGCCACGAGTATCCCGCGGACGAGCTGCGCGCCGGCCGCCACCGTGGCGCCCGCCGGCGGCGACGTGATGGTGACGCGCAACGCCTCCGTGACCATGATGGTGATGGTCTCCGACGCCGTGCCACCCCGGCCGTCGCTCACCGAGAACGTCACGTGCACCGCGCCGACCTGGCCGGCCTCGGGCGTGAGCGTGAAGGTGCGCGACGCCGGGTCGAACCCGGCGTTCGCCGGCAGCGGCATGGCGCTGAACGCCAGCGGATCGCCGTCGGGGTCACTGCCGCTGACGGTGAACGTCAGCGTCGCGCCGACCGGCACCGTCTTGTCACCGATCGGGTCGAGCACGGGGGGCCGATTGGCCGGCAGGACGGTGATGGTCACGTGGTCGCTCGCGCTGGCCTGGCCATCGCTGACGGTGAGCTGGAACACGAGGGCCGTGGCCGCCGTCACCGAGGGTGCGGTGAACGCCGGCGACGCCGTGGTGGTGCCGGCGAGCGTGACCGGGGGTCCCGACGCCTGGTCCCAGGCGAAGGTCAGCGCGTCGCCGTCGGGATCGGCACTGGCGGTCCCGTCGAGGGCGACGCCGGTACGCTCGACGACGGTGCGGTCGGAGCCGGCGTGAGCCACGGGCGGACGATTCGGCGGCTGCACCTCGATGGCGCCGATATCGAAGCCCGGCGTCGCCGCCCCCGTCGCGTTTCGCGGGCGCGCGGCGGGGCCGGCGAAGTCCGCCTCCAGCACGTCGTCGAGTCCGAGGCTCAGCGTGCGGGGATCGAGGCCGCGGTCCACCAGCGGTGACGCTGCCGCGGGGGTGAAGTCGTCGTCGGCCGTGTCCGCGATACCGTCGGCGCCGGCGAGCGCGGCATAGAGGATGTCGCGGCTCTGGCAGCCGGGGGCCGGGATCACCCCGGGTCCCTCGGTCCCGGTCGGCGTGAGGTTGCCGTCGTCGCCGGCGTCGAGCGCCGGACCGTCGATCTCGCCCAGGCGGTTGCCGCAGACGAGGTTGCTCAGCAGAAGGATGCCGGCCGGCTCGGGCGTGATCGAGCGCTCGCGCTCGACGCCGAAGCGGCCGCCGGTGGAGCCGCTCGCGGTCCCGTTGCCGGTGATGGCGTTGTTGACCAGGAGGACCTCGTGGTTGCGGGTGACGTGCACGCCGCTCCACGCGTTGGCGTGGATGGTGTTGCCGGCCACGTAGTGCGGGCCGCCGTCGGGACCCATGATGGCCAGGCCGTGGCGGCCGTTGGCGTGGATGAGATTGTTGGCGACCACGGTGTGGACGTTGCCGTGAGCGATGGCGATGCCGGCGGTGCAGGAGTCACCGTTGCCCGTCGTGTTGCCGACGATGCGGTTGCGCTCGAGGTGGATCGCCACGTTGGCGTTGCCGGCCCCCTGGAGGGCGATCGCCTGACCCCCGAAGCCGGTGATCGTCAGCCCGCGGATGGTGATGAACTTCGATCTCTGCAACCGGATGGCATGGTCGTTGGGGCAGGGCCCGGCGCTGCCCTGGAGCACGACGCCGCCCGGCGGGATCGCCGGATCGGCCTCGATGACGACACGATCGGCTTCGGTGGCTCCGGTCGTGCTGTTCTTGCCGCTGATCGAGATCTGCTCGAGGTACGTCCCGGCCTGGATGACGATGCGATCGCCCGCCTGTGCGGCCGTCACCGCCGCCTGAATCGTCCGATAGCACGGTGTCTGACCCTGACAGCTCGCGTCCGTCGCGCTCACGTAACGGATGCGGCCCTGGGACTCGGATGCGATCGTCAGCGCCAGGACCGTGCCGAGCAGCGCCAGGCTCCAGATCTGTCGTCTCACCGTCGAGCCTCCCTCGAGCGGACCGGAGGGTGGCAAGAACCACTCCAGGCGATGCGACCGCCGGATCGCCACGTTCTCGCGCAAAAACCCGGGCGATCATCGGGCCGGCCCGCGCCGGCTGCCCAGCACGCAGTGCACCCTGTCGCGCGCTCGCGGCGCGATGCTGGGCCGTGACACCTCGGGTGCCGAGGAACGGCGACTCATGCGGCTGTGCATCGGTGGCCGTGCGTCGTAGGATGGGGCGCCATGACCGCCTTCGGCTCACTGTTCGCGCCGGCCGGCGTCGCCGTGATCGGCGTCTCTCGCAATCCCGCCAAGCTCGGCCACCGGCTGCTGCAGAACGTGAAGGCGAGCGGCTTCGCCGGCGCCATCCATCCTGTGAACCCCTCCGGCGAGCCCATCCTCGGCCTTCCGAGCGTGCGCGCCATCGACGCGCTGCCGGATGGCGTGGACCTGGCGCTGGTGAGCCTGCCGGCGCCGGCGGTGCCGGAGGCGATCAAGGCGCTCGCCGCGCGGCGTGTCCGGGTCGCCGTCATCCTGTCCTCCGGGTTCGGCGAGGTGGACGACGAGGGGCGCGCCGCGCAGGCCGCGTTGCTCGCGACGGCGCGCGCGGCGGGCCTGCGGCTCGTCGGCCCGAACTGCATGGGCGTCTACTCGGCCCCGGCCGGTCTCAACGGCACCTACTTCTGGGACCTGCCTCGCGCGCCCGGCGCGATCTCGCTCGTCTCGCAGAGCGGCGCCTACGGCGGGCTGATCTTCCGCCACCTCGGCGCGCGTGGCCTCGGCGTCGCGCGCTTCGTGTCGATCGGCAACCAGGTCGACGTGGAGATCGCCGAGGTGCTGGAGTGGCTCGTCGACGATCCCGCCACGACGCTGATCGCCTGCTTCGTCGAGGCGCTGCGCGACGGGCCGCGCTTCCTGGCGGCGGCGCGGCGGGCCGCGGGGCGCAAGCCGATCGTCGTGCTCAAGGGCGGGCGCTCCGAGGCCGGCCGCCGCGCGGCCGGCTCGCACACGGGCTCGCTGGCCGGCTCCCACGACGTCTTCCGGGCGGCCTGCCTCGGCGCCGGGGCGGTGCTCGCGGAGGAGACGGAGGAGTTCTTCGACGCGATCGAGACCCTCGTGACCGTCCCGACCCGCCGGCCGGCGGCGCCCCGCGTGGCGATCGTCACGGTCTCCGGCGGGCCGTCCGTGGTCGCCGCCGACACCGCCGAGCGGGAGGGGCTCGGCGTGCCGGCGCTGGGCGCCGCCGCGCAGGCGGCGCTGCGAGCGCTCTTGCCGGCGTTCGCGGCGGTCGGCAACCCGGTCGATCTCACGCCGCAGGTCGAGCCGGCGACCATCGCGGCGGCGGTGCGGCGGGTCTTCGACGAGGCGACGATCGGCGGCGTCGTCGCGGTGAACGTCGGGCTCGACATCCCCGAGTTCGCGGACGGCGTCGTGCAGGCGGTGCGCGAGACCGGCAAGCCGGCGGTCGCCTTCACCGCCGATGCGCCGGAGATCAGCGCGCGGTTCCGGGCGGGCGGCGTGCCGGTGCTGCCGAGCCCGGAGCGGGCGGTCCGCGCGTGGCGGGCCCTCTGGCGGACGCGGGCGCCGGCGCCCCGCACGACACCGAAGGCGCCGGCGCTGCCGGCGGACCTGCGCCGGGCGCTGGAGGCGACGCGGGGGCCATTGCCGTACGCGCTCACGCGCCGGCTGCTGGAGGCGTTCGGCATCCGGTTCTGTCGCGAGGCGGTCGCCGGCAGCCCCGAGGAGGCCGTCGCCGCGGCGGAGCGCCTCGGCTACCCGGTCGTGGTGAAGGCCGACGCCGCCGGGCTCACGCACAAGACCGAGGTCGGCGGCGTGATCCTGGACGTCGCCGACGCGGCGGCGGTGCGGGCGGCGTGCGTGACGCTGCGCGCGCGGGCCGGGGCCGAGCGCGTGCTGGTCCAGGAACGGGTGGGGCCGGGGGTCGAGCTGCTGCTGGGCGCGCGGCGCGACGAGGTGTTCGGCCCGGTGGTCGTGCTGGGGGCCGGCGGGGTGCTGACCGAGGTCCTCCGCGACGTCTCGGTGCGGCTGGCGCCGCTCGGCGAGGGCGAGGCGGAGGCGATGCTGGAGGAGGGCGCGCGCCCGCGCCTGCTGGCCGGTCCTCGCGGGCTACGGCCGGTCGCGCGGCCGGCACTCGTCGGCGCGATCCACGCGATCGCTGCGATCATCGTCGCCGAGCCACGCCTCCACGAGATCGACGTCAACCCGCTGATCGCGGCCGGCGCCGACCTCGTGGCCGTCGACGCGCTGGTGATCGCGGCGGACGCGTGACCCACCGCGCCGCCTCACTCGATGAGCGGGACCTTGGCCTTGGCGTAGGTGAGCTTGTGCTTCACCAGGCCGTTCTCGACGTGCAGGATGTCGAGCCCGCGCCAGCCGCCCCGGCCGCGCCGGGTGTCGAGCCTGCAGACCCAGCGGATCAGGGCCTTGCCCGTCGTCGCGTCGACGAACAGATCCTCGGTCTCGAAGCGCATCGTGCCGAAGTCGCCGCGGAACTGCGGCACGAACGCCGCCCGGATCGCCTCCCGCCCGCGGGTGATCGTCCCGGTGAACTCCTCGTAGACCGCGTCCTCGGCCAGGGACGCCATCACGGCATCCAGGTCGTTGCGGTTGAACGCCTCGGTGAAGCGGATGACGAGTTCTTCGAGCTGGGCACGATCCATTGGCGTCCGATCGCGTTATAACACAGCATCCAGGCCGCCCGAGTCGTGGCGCAAATTCGATACTGATGAGTCTCGTGAAACGTGGTGACGCCGGGGGTGGGGCACGGGAGCCCCGCGCGCGCCACGTTGATGGCGAGCCGTCGTCGCCGTTGCGAGCGCAGGGCTCGGCGAGCGCGCGATCGGCGATTCGACTCACCCCGGGCCAGCCCCCTCAGGGGGATGGGGGGCTCGCGCTCGCCGGGCCCGGAGCGAGCGTACGGCGACCGGCGAGCCATCCGTGGCGCGCGCGGGGCTCCCGTGCCCCGCCCCCGACGTCACCGGATTCCACGAGAGTCATTGGATACTATGGGGCTGCCATGAACGACCTCTTCTACCTGACCGACGAGCAGCGGATGATCCGCGACCTCGCCCGCAAGGTCGCGCGCGAGCGCATCGCGCCCCACGCCGCGCGCTACGACGAGCTGGAGGCCTACCCCGAGGACTCCATGCAGGCCATCCTCGAGTCCGGGCTCTTCGCGATCTGGGTGCCCGAGGCGTACGGCGGCACCGACATGGGCGCCCTGGCCCTGGCGCTGGCGACCGAGGAGATCGCCTACGCGTGCGCCGCGACCGCCACCCAGTACCTCGACCAGCCGCTCGGCGGCCTGCCGATCCTGCTCGCCGGCACCGAGGACCAGAAGAAGAAGTACCTGCCGGGGCTGGCGACGGGCGAGATCCTCTCTGCGTACTCGCTGTCGGAGCCGGGCGCCGGCTCGGATGCGGCCGGCCTCAAGACCACGGCCGTCCGGCGCGGCGACCACTACGTGCTCAACGGGTCCAAGCAGTGGTGCACCAACGGCGACCACGCCGACGTGATCACCGTGTTCGCGACGGTCGACCCGTCGAAGCGCGCGAAGGGGATCACGGCGTTCCTGGTGGAGAAGGGCACGCCGGGGTTCGAGGTCGGCAAGAAGGAGCGGAAGCTCGGGATCCGGGCCTCGCCCACGGTGGCGCTGCACTTCACCGATTGCGCGGTCCCGGCCGCCCAGCGCCTGGGCGCCGAGGGCGAGGGCTTCCGGATCGCCATGGCGACGCTCGACATGACACGGCCGGCCACCGGCTCGATGGCGGTCGGCATCGCCCAGGCCGCCCTGGACGCGGCCGTCGGCTACGCCCGGGAGCGCCAGCAGTTCGGTCAGCCGATCGCCGCCTTCCAGGGCATCCAGTTCATGCTGGCCGACATGGCGATGCAGACTCACGCCGCCCGGCTGATGGTCCACCACGCCGCCCGCCAGCTCGACGCCGGCATCCGCGCCAACACCTACGAGGCGTCGATGGCCAAGTGCTGGGCCGGGGATGCCGCCATGAAAGTCGCCACCGATGCCGTGCAGGTGTTCGGCGGCTACGGCTACACGCGCGAGTTCCCGGTCGAGCGCTTCATGCGCGATGCCAAGATCATGCAGATCTACGAGGGCACCAACCAGATCCAGCGGCTCATCATCGCCAAGGAGCTGCTGGGCGGGTGAAAGTCGTCGTCAGCGACATCACCGTCGGCCCAGCACCCCTATAGCCCACCGGCGGGCCCTGTATCGTTTCCGAGGCGTTGACCCAGCATGCACGATCGGTAGCCTGGCCTCGACGAGGCGCCGATGTGAGCATTCGACTGCCGGCGGCATTGAGCGGGGAGATGTCCAGGCAGAAAACCGGGCCGTGATACCGTGGAGCAGAAAGCGGGACGCGATGGCGACGAAGGCTCGGCTCACCGCGGAAGACCTCTGGCGTATCGGGACGGGAGATGTCCGCCGTGAGCTGGTCAACGGTCAGCTGATCGAGATGGCTCCGGCGGGAGCCGTCCATGGACGGGTCACGGCTCGCATATCGCTCAAGCTCGTCTTGCACGTCGACGCCCACGGAGGCGGCGAGATCGTGACGGGTGACGTTGGCTTCCGGCTATCCGTCGCAGGCGATCCTGAGCGGGTCCGCGCCCCTGACGTTGCCTTTGTCGCTGGCACACGTCTCCCGGAGGGACGATTGCCCCAGGGCTTCATTCAAGGTGCTCCGGACCTCGCTGTGGAGGTGCTGTCCCCCTCGGACAATTCCGGTGAGATCCAGCAAAAGGTGCGGGACTACCTCGAAGCGGGAAGCCGACTGGTGTGGGTGGCCGCGCCTCATGCCCGGAGTGTGACCGTTTACCGACCCGACGGGTCAACGCGCCTCGTTCGTGAGCCGGAGTGCCTGGACGGCGAGGACGTCCTGCCCGGCCTGACTATCTCCATGGCGGAGATCTTCCAGTAGTCCGCGAGGCCCGGGCCCGAGTCCGGATCGCCCGGGGCCCACGTCCATGCTCTTGGAGAAGCGTCCAGAAGAATTGCTCTGATTGAGCTGGTGCCGTACTCTCCTGTCAGTTTTCGCGACGGAGCCGAACATCTGCCAAGCGCCAAAGCAGCGCGAGAGGCTGCACAGGAGGCTGCGCTGAACGGGCACTTTTACTTGGGCGACTCGTCGACGACCAACTGGCGCGAGCGCTTTGAGCGCAGCCGCATCTGCGCGACGGACCGCGCCTTGAGAACCGACACCGGTGCCGGTATCGCCAGGGCGCCATGAGCATCCGGAGCGACACCGTCGGCAGCCTGCTGCGGCCCGCGTACCTGGTCGAGGCACGCGAGGCGCGGGCGGCCGGCCGCCTGGCGCCCGCCGAGTTCAAGCGCGTCGAGGACCGCGCGGTCGACGAGGCCGTGCGGCTCCAGGAAACCGCCGGGCTCGACGTCGTCACCGACGGCGAGCTGCGCCGCTACGCGTTCTTCGGCCACCTCGTCGACGCGCTGGAGGGCTTCGACAAGTTCGGCGGCTGGGCCATCCCCTTCCACGACGAGGCGGGCGGCGAGCTGGTGTTCAAGCGCCCGGTGGTGGTCGACACCCTCCGGTGGCGGCGCAGCATGTGCGGGGAGGAGTTCGCCTACCTCCGGGCGCGGGCGACGAAGCCGGCCAAGGTCACCCTGATCAGCGCCCAGCAGGCGGCCGCCTACTACGATCCCGAGAAGTCGAGCGGGGCCTATCCCACCCGCGACGCCTACCTGGCCGACGTGGTGGACATCACCCGGCGCGAGATCGAGGAGCTGGTGCGACTCGGCTGCACGTACGTGCAGGTCGACGCCCCTCAGTACGCCGCGCTGCTCGACCCCGAGCTGCGGGAGGGCTACCGCCGGCGGGGCAGCGATCCCGACCGGCTCATCGACGCGTGCATCGAGATGGACAACGCGGCGATCGGGCGCTACCCCGGCGTGACGTTCGCGCTGCACATCTGCCGTGGCAACAACCGGTCGATGTTCTACGCCAGCGGCGGCTACGAGCCCATCGCCCGCGTGTTCGGCCGCAGCCGCTTCCAGCGCTTCCTGCTGGAATACGACGACGCGCGCTCGGGCGGCTTCGAGCCGCTGCGCGCGATGCCGGAGGACCGCGAGGTGGTGCTGGGGCTGGTGACGAGCAAGAAGCCGCGGCTGGAGCCGGTGGACGAGCTGAGGCGGCGCATCGACGAGGCGGCCAAGGTCGTGCCGCTGGACCGCCTGGCGCTCAGCCCGCAGTGCGGCTTCGCCTCCACCATGGAGGGCAACCGCGTCACGCCCGAAGACCAGAAGCGCAAGCTCGAGCGCGTGGCCGAGACCGCGCGCCTCGTGTGGGGCCCATGATTCCACGCCGGGGAGGACACCTGCCATGAAGCTGCTCGGACTGCTGCTCGCGCTGCTCGCGCTGTCGCCGCTGCCCGCCTGGGCGCAGTCGATCAAGGTCGGCGCCGTCGTGCCGCTCACCGGCCGCTACGGCGCCGGCGGGGCGCAGGTGCGCGCGGGGTACGAGATCGCGGTGGAGCACGTCAACGCCGCCGGCGGCGTCGGCGTGGCCGGCAAGAAGATGCCGCTCGAGCTGGTGGTGCTCGACGACGAGTCCGACGCCACCAAGACCGTCAGCCGCCTGGAGACGCTGGCCGCCCAGGGCGTGGTCGCCTACCTCGGCGGGTTCGGCTCCGACCTGCACGCCGCCGCCGCCTCGGTGGCGGAGAAGAACAAGGTCCCCTACCTGGGCGTGGCGTTCGCGCTGCACAAGGTCCACCAGCAGGGCTTCCGCTATCTCTTCTCGCCGTTCTGGAAGTCGCCGGACATCGGCCACCAGTTGCCGGGGATGCTCAACTCCATCCCGGCCGCCGAGCGCCCGAAGACGGTCGCCATCTTCCAGGAGAAGACCGACTGGGGACGCGAGATGTCCGCCGCGTGGACGGAAGCCGGCAAGGCGGCCGGCTACCAGGTCGTCGTCGACGCCGACTACGCGCCGGGCGCGAAGGATTTCTCCGACCTGATCCTGAAGGCCAAGGCCGCCGGCGCCGACGCCGTGTTCGCGCTGCCCACGCCGCCCGACGGCATGACGATGGTCAAGCAGATGAAGGAGCTGAGCTACAGCCCGAAGTTGACCCTGTTCATCCGGGCTCCGGATCCGCCGATCTGGACGAAGAACCTGGGCAAGGACGGCGATTTCGTCGTGCTGGCGCCCGGCTGGCACCACGCGGTGAAGGCGCCCGGCGTGAAGGAGCTGAACGACGCCCACACGAAGAAGATCGGGCGCCCGGCCGACCCCATTGCCGGCCCCGCCTACGCGTGCGTGCAGATCCTGGCCGCCGCGGCCGCCAGGGGCGGCGCCGACCGGGAGAAGCTGCGTGACGCCATCGCCGCCACCGACATGACCACGGTGGTCGGCCCCGTGAAGTTCCGCCCCGACGGCACCGGCATCGTGCAATCGGTCTTCCTGCAATGGCTCAACGGCAAGCAGGAGCTGGTGTGGCCCAAGGAGTCGGCCACGGCGCCGCTCGCCTACCCGGCCCCGCCGTTCGGCAAGCGCTGATCCGCCAGTGACTCTCGTGGAACGTGGCGACGCCGGGGGTCGGGCGCGGGGGTCGGGGGCGCGCCGGCATGGCTCGCCTGTCGCCGTAACTCGCTCCGGGCCCGGCTCGCTCGGTCCCCCCATCCCCCAGAGGGGGCTGGGGCGCGGACCAGTCGCTTCGTCGGCGGCTCGCTCGCCGCGCCCTGCGCTCGAACGGCGACGACGGCTCGCCATGCCGGCGCGCCCCCGACCCCCGCGCCCCACCCCCGGCATCACCACCCACC
>Ga0299906_10005509_pt1 | contig 10303 bp, 9 predicted proteins | sample RVTome_14_FD_200259 | JGI IMG/M metagenome (GOLD analysis project Ga0299906, IMG submission 200259) | Soil microbial communities from uranium-contaminated site in the Upper Colorado River Basin, Wyoming, United States - RVT145D125 (version 2) ...
AGTGGTCACGACGGAACGTGCGCGCGACGACGCGTGCGTCGAGCGGTCCGCTGCCGTCGAGGACCAGCGCGTCGGGGCGCACCGCGACGCGCGCCTGACCGTCGGCGAAGGCAGCAAGTCCTGGCAACTGTGCGTCGAGCACGTTCCAGCCGAGGAACTCGGCCACGAACGCCGTCGACGGCCGGCCCCACACGTCGCCCGGCGCCCCGACCTGCTCGACCTGCCCGCGGTGGAGCACCGCGACGCGGTCGCCGAGACCGAAGGCCTCGTCGTGGTCGTGGGTCACGAACAGCACCGACTGACCCAGCTCGCGACACAGCGCACCGAGGTCGGCCACGAGCTGCTCGCGCAGGTGACGGTCGAGCGCTCCGAGCGGCTCGTCGAGCATGAGCAGCGACGGCGCCGGCGCGAGCGCACGGGCGAGCGCGACGCGCTGCTGCTCGCCCCCCGAGAGCTCGGTGATCGTGCGGTGCTCGAAGCCGGTGAGACCGACGCGTGCGAGCGCCCCACGCGCCTCGTCGTCCGCATCCCGTCGGGAATGCCCGTGCATCCGGAGCCCGAACGCGACGTTGCCGAGGACGTCACGGTGGGGGAAGAGCGCGTGGTCCTGGAACATGAGCCCGATGCCGCGCCGGTGGGGTGCGAGCTGAGCGAGGTCGGCACCGTCACGCGTCACCCGCCCGGTCGTGGGCTGCTCGAGGCCCGCGATCGCACGGAGCAACGTCGACTTGCCCGATCCGCTGGGCCCGACCACGCACACGATCTCACCGTCGCCGACCACGAGGTCGAGGTCGTCGACCGCCACCACGTCCTCGTACCGCACCGTCAGGTGCTCGATCGCGAGCATCAGAACACGCCCGTGTCGGCGACCCGTGCCCGCTCGACGGCGACGATCGAGACCGCCGCGAGGACCAGGAGGATCGTGCTGGCGGCCATGGCGGCGCCGAACGTCGTCGAGCCCGGTTGCCCGAGCAGGCGGAAGATGACGACGGGGAGCGTCGGCCGATCGGGCCGTGCGAGGAACACCGTCGCCCCGAACTCGCCGAGCGCGATGGCGAAGGCGAAGCCGCCGGCCACGGCGAGCGCGCGGGAGCCGATCGGGAGATCGATCTCGCGCCAGACCCGTCGCGGCGGCGCGCCGAGCGTCGCGGCGGCTTCACGCAGCCGGGGGTCGATCGCCCGCAGCACCGGGGTCGTCAGGCGAACGACGAACGGGATCGCGACGAGGGCCTGCGCGATCGGGACGAGGATCCATTCCGTCCGCAGGTCGAGCGGGGGCTCGTCGAGCGCGATCAGGAAGCCGAACCCGACGGTCACCGCCGACACACCGAGTGGCAGCGTGAGCGCGGCGTCGATCGCACCCGCGCGGCGGGTGCGGACGATCGCGAACGCTGCGAGCCCGCCGACGATCAGCGCCAGCGTCATCGCGACGACCGCGTAGAGGAGGGAGTTGACGATCGCCTCCTCCGGCGGGACGAACAGGACGCTGCCGGCTTGCAGCTCGCCGAGAGCTCGGTAGTTCGCGAGCCCGGGGCCAGCCGGCGTGTCGAAGGAGCGTGCGACGAGCACCGCGATCGGTCCACCGAGCAGCGCGAGAGCGAGGACGAGGTTCGCGCCGACGAGGAGTCGCCGGTCGTCCGTGCTCGTCGCGCCGTCGACCCGATGCCGCGCAGCGTGAGTGCGACGCCGCGGCGACCGGCGAGGCGCTCGGTGACCACGAGGAGCGCGAGCACCGCAAGCAGCTGCACGACCGACAGCGCGGCAGCCGTCTGCAGGTCGAGCAGCTGCGCGGTCTGACGGTAGATCTCGGTCTCGAGCGTCGAGTGCGTCGGACCGCCGAGCACGAGCACGACCCCGAACGACGTGAACGTGAAGAGGAACACGATCGCGGCGGCCGCGAAGATCGCCGGCCGGAGCGCGGGGAGCGTGACCGCGGTGAATGCGCGGAGCCGTGACGCGCCGAGCATGCGCGCGGCGTCCTCTTGCCGTGGATCGAGGTGCGCCCACAGGCCGCCCACCGTGCGGACGACGACCGCGTAGTTGAAGAAGACGTGGGCGACGAGGATCGCCCCGAGCGACGGTCCGATCCCGAGCGCGAGGAACGCCGAGCCGACGACGACGGTCGGCAGCACGAACGGCACCACGATGAGCGATCGCGCGATCCCGGCGCCGCGGAAGCGGAAGCGCGCGAGCACGAAGGCCCCGGGGATCCCGATCGCGAGCGTCAGCACCGTTGACAGCGTCGCCTGCCACACCGTGAACCATGCGACCTCCCGCAGGGACGCGTCGGTGAACACGTCGACGATCGGCTGGAGATCGAGCGAGCCGTCGGGCCACAGGCCGCGTCCGACGATCGTGACCACGGGGTACACGAAGAAGACCGCGAGGAACGCGAGCGGTACGCCGATCATCGCCACGCGCGCGAGCCGGGCACCCCGAGTCGTCATGTTCAGGTCGTCATCCGCGTCTGGTGCTCCGCTGGCGGAGTGTGGGTGCCTTCACCGCAGCACGGTCTCGGTCCACTCGTCGATCCACTGCTCTCTGCGCGCGCCGATGTCGTCGGGCGGCAACGTCGCCGGATCGCTCGGGACATCGGCGAACTCCTCGAACACGGGCGGCAGCTGTGCATCGGTCCTCGCGGGAAACACGAACATCTGGAGCGGGATGTCCTCCTGGAACCGGCGCGAGAGCATGAAGTTCACGAGCCGGCGGGCTTCGCGCGGGTGCTCGGTCCCGCGCAGCACACCCGCGAACTCGATCTGGTCGAAGCACGTCCCGAGCGCGGTTCCGATGGGCGACTCGTCGGGTCGGGGATCGGAGAAGTACACGGCGACCGGCGGGCTCGACGCGTACGACACGACGAGCGGCTTGTCGCCGTTGCCCTCGCCGGCGCTGAACGAGCCGTTGAACGCCTCTTCCCAGCCGTTGACGACCTCGACGCCGCCGTCGCGAAGCCGCGTCCAGTAGTCACGCCACCCATCGTCTCCGTACCGGTCGATCGTCGCCAGCAGGAAGGCGAGGCCGGGTGAGCTCGTCGCCGGGTTCTCCACCACGAGCCGGTCGGCCTGCTCCGCGAGATCGTCGAGGTCACGTGGTGGCTGCTCGTCGCGCTCGTCGTACCACCGCTTGTCGAAGTTGACGCACACCGCGCCGTGATCGATGGGGACGGCCCGGTTCGTGTCGTCGAGTCGCAGCTCCGCAGGGACCTTCGAGATGTTCGCCACGTTCGCGGGCAGGAAGATGTCCTCGTCGAGGGCGCGCGACAGGAACGTGTTGTCGACGCCGAACAGCACGTCGCCGAGCGGATCGTCCTTGGTGAGGATCGCCTGGTTGAGGGTCGCGCCGGCGTCGCCGGCGGGGAGCACCTCGACCTCGATGTCCGTTCGCTTCGTGAAGTCACGCAGCACCGACTTGGAGATCGCGAACGAGTCGTGCGTCACGAGGCGGAGCGTCACGTCGTCGCCCGAGTCGCCCGCGGTGGCGGGCGTGGCCGCGATGCCCACGACGAGCGCGACGGCGACGGCGATGGCTGCGAGTCGTTGCATCAGTGACCTCCGGGATGTGATGGTGCGTCGGTCGGGGAGAGCGCGTCCGGCTGGACGGCCAGGAGCACGCCGGTCGTCAGCGCGACGGCGGCGTCGGTGGCAACGACCTCGTTGCTCAGGCCCAGGGTCGAACCGGGTTCGAGGACGGCGTCGTGCAGCGGGAAGCGCAGGCCATGCGTCGTGACGCCGCGAGCCGGCCCGTGCATCGCGAACAGGCTCACGATCGATCCTGCCGTCCCGGCGAGCGCGGCGCGCGTGCGGACGACGGTGACGTGCGCGGAGCCCATCCAGGCGTCGAGCTCGAGCCTCGCCGACGTGGGAGCGGCGAGCAGCGCGAGGTTGCCGAGCAGGTGATCGAGGCGCCCGCCGTGGCCACCGACGACGGTGACGCGCCGGATCCCGTGCGCGACGGCCGCGGCGAGCGCGAGGTCGAGGTCGGTGGCGTCCTTGTCCGTCGGGTGGCGCTCGATCCGTGCGCCCTCGCGCTCGGCGCGCTCGAGACCGTCGGGTGTCACCGAGTCGAAGTCACCGATCGCGACGTCGACGCGCCGACCGAGGGCGTGCGCGTGGTCGATGCCCGAGTCGGCTGCGAGCACCAGCGCGTGCTCCGGCAGCACGTGCGCGACGCCAGGGGGTAGCGCGTCTCCGCCCGCGAACACGAGCGCGCGGACCGACCTCACGTCGGGCGACTCGGTCGCGTCCACCATGGTGGTGGTCCCTCCCTCCGCCGGCATTACCCGGAGCAGGTTCGAGGGGTCGGTGGCGCTGCGCCGGCGTGTCGACCGGTGCCCGGCCACCCTCTCAGCCCGGCTGTCCCGAGCTCCCCAGGGGTCGTGTTGCTGTGGGTCGTGTTGCTGTGGACGTTGCGGGTCCAGCGTATCCCGCGCCGTCGCGGCGCACTCGTGAGAATGTGTCGGGATGGCGAGCGAGGTGGTGCTCATCCGGCACGGTGCGACGGAGTGGAGCGAGAGCGGGCGGCACACCGGGGTCACCGATCTCCCGCTCCTCGAAGCGGGTCGCGAGGCCGCACGCGCGCTCGCACCGAGAGTCGCGCAGCACACGTTCGCCGCGGTGCTCACGAGCCCGAAGCAGCGCGCACGAGAGACGGCTGACCTCGTTGGGCTCGGCGCGCACGCCGAGATCGACGACGACCTGTGCGAGTGGGACTACGGAGACTACGAGGGCATCACCACCAAGGAGATCCGCAAGACGGTGCCGGGGTGGACGATCTGGTCCGGGCCGGTGCCGAACGGCGAGACGCCCGCACAGGTCGCCGCGCGCGCCGACCGGGTCATCGCCCGGGTCGACGCGGTCGACGGTGCCGCCGCGCTCGTCGCGCACGGCCACATCCTGCGGGTGCTGACCGCTCGCTGGCTCTCGTACCCGCCGACCGACGGCGTGCACTTCCTGCTCGACACGTCGACCCTCAGCGTCCTCGGCTACGAGCGCGAGACCAAGGCCATCCACATCTGGAATGCCTGATCGTCCTGTCTCGCTCACTCGCTGCGGCGTTGCGCCTTCCACCTATCGGTAGTTGCCGGTGTGGCCGAGGCTGATGCGGCCCGGCTGGGGGAAGACCGCCAGGCCGTGCGGGCCATGGCCGACGGGGATCTTCGCGAGCAGTCCACCGTTCGTGGTGTCGAAGACGTACACGACGTCGTCGTAGCGACCGCTCACCCAGAACTGCGTGCCGTCGGCCGAGACACCACCCATGTCGGGGCTGCCGCCACCGTCGATCGTCCACGTCGCGACGGGCGTGCGCGTCGCGAAGTCGACGACGGTGACAGAGCCCGCGTCGCGGTTGGTGACGTAGAGCTGTGTGCTGTCGCGGCTCGGATAGAGACCGTGCGCACCTGCGGCCGTCGGGATGAAGCCCACCTCGGTCATCGAGACCGGGTCGACGACCGAGACCCCGCCACCGTCCTTGACGTGGTTCGCGACGTAGAAGACCGAGCCGTCTGGTGACAGCCGGACGTCGATCGGCTCGCCGCCGACCTCGAGCTCACCGGTCAGCTGGAACGTCGCGAGGTCGATGCGCACGACCCATCCGGAGAACTCGCAGCTCGCGAGCATCGTCGTCCCGTCCGCGGTGAAGTCGGCGTGGTTCACGCCCGGGTGCGGCACCGAGACGCTGGTGATCAGCTCCCATGTCGTCGGGTCGCGCACGTCGATGCGCTGCTCGCGCTCGGCCATCACGAGCGCGTACTTCCCGTCCGGCGAGAAGTAGAGGTTGTACGGGTCGTCGACCGGGATCTCGGGCCCGGGCTGCCCCGTCACCGGGTCGATCGGCGTCAGCGAGTTGCCCTGGTTGTTGTTGACGTACAGCGTGCGCAGGTCGTACGACGGCACGACGTGCTGGGGGAGCCGACCCACCGGGAACGTGTCGATGATCTGGAACGTCGCGGGATCGATGACGCTCACCGTCGCGGCGTGCCCGTTCGGCACGTAGACGCGACTCGGCACGCCCTGCACCGCGTCGGCGAGCATCCCGACCCCGGTGTCGGCGTAGACGTTGGGTGGCCCCGTCGTGGTCGTCGTCGGGTCCGCGATCGTCGGCGGCGCGGTGCTCGTCGACGACGAGTCTGGCGATGACGACGAGTCGCCGCCGCCCGAGCACGCCGCCGCGCCCAGGGCGAGCGCCGCGACGAGCGCGAGCACGCAGGACCGCCCGGGACGCATGGAGGCATTCTGGCCGCGAGGAGCGGCCGCACCCGCGCATAGCGTCCGAGCCGTGAGCACGCTGACCGAAGTGATGGGGGCGCACGGCCACGAGCAGGTGGTGTTCGTCGCCGATGTGCCCACCGGTCTCCGTGCCGTGATCGCGGTGCACTCCACGGTGCTCGGCCCCTCGCTCGGCGGGATCCGGTTCTGGCGCTACGCGACCGAGGCGGACGCGTTGGCCGACGCGCTGTGCCTGTCCGAGGCGATGACGCTCAAGGCCTCGGCCGCCGGCCTCCACCAGGGTGGCGGCAAGGCCGTCGTGCTCGTCGACGACCCCGAGGCGCCCCGATCGGTCGAGCTGCTGCACGCGATGGGGCGTGCGATCGACGAGCTCGGCGGTCGCTACCTGGCCGCCGAAGACGTGGGTGCGACGACCCGCGACATGGACCTCATCGACGAGGTCACACCGTGGGTCACCGGCGTGAGCCTCGATCGGGGTGGCTCGGGCGAACCGTCGCCGATCACGGCAGTCGGTGTCGTCGCCGCGATGCGGGCGACGATGCACGAGCTCGACGGCACACGCGATCTCGCCGGGCGCCGCGTCGCGGTGCAGGGGATGGGTCGCGTCGGATCGTCCCTCACGGGTCTCCTCGTCGACGCCGGAGCGTCGGTGCTCGTCACCGACGTGAACGAGGCGAAGGCGCGCGCTGTCGCCGACGCGTGCGGCGCGACGCTCGTCGACCCCGACCAGATCCTCCTGCAGGAGTGCGACGTGCTCGCACCGTGTGCGCTCGGCGGCGCGGTCACCGAACGCAGCGTCGACTCGTTGCGCTGTCGAGCGATCTGCGGTGCGGCGAACCTCCAGCTCGAGGACGACCGCGTCGATGATCTCCTCGCCGAGCGGGGCATCGTCTACGCGCCCGACTTCGTCGCGAACGCCGGCGGCATCATCAACATCGCCGAGGAGTTCACCGGCTACTCGCTGGACGTCGCGCTCGAGCGGGTCCAGCAGATCGAGGTGACCACCACACGCGTCTTCGACCTCGCACGAGCTCGCGGCATCCCTCGGGGCCGGGCGGCCATCGCGCTGGCCCGCGAGCGGATCGAGCGCGAGGGCGCCGGGCGCCGCTGGGCACCGGGCGACCCGGCCGCATGGACCGACGGCGCGCCGCTGCGCGAGCTGCGGCCGGCCGCGCCGCGCTCACCCGCGCTCGAGCAGGGCAGGCACACGGATCGGGGGCAGTAGGTTCGGCAGATGCCGGCCGACGTGCAATGGGTCGACGACGACCGTGCCCTCGCGGCGATCGTCGCGACGCTGCGCTCCGAGCCGGAGTACGCGCTCGACACCGAGTTCATGGGCGAGCGCACGTACTGGCCCCAGCTGTGTCTCGTGCAGCTCTGCTGGGCAGGGAAGGTCGCCATCGTCGATGCGCTCGCCTGTGACGTCCGCGCGCTCGCGGAGGTGTTCGAGCAACCGTCGATGATGATCACCCACGCCGGCGGCGCCGACCTCCCGATCATCGACCGGGCGTGTGGCGCACGGCCCGAAGCCCTCTTCGACACCCAGCTGGCCGCGGGATTCATCGGGCTGGGACAGCCCTCACTCGTCTCGCTCGTGCACGCGTTGCTCGACATCCGTCTCGACAAGGGCGACCAGCTCAGCGACTGGACGCGTCGACCGCTGTCGGCGTCGGCGCTCAGCTACGCCGCCGGCGACGTCGAGCACCTGCTGCCACTCGCCGCGGCGATCCGTGAGCGTCTCGCTGCGATGGAGCGCACCGAGTGGGCCGAAGCCGAGTGCGCCGTGCTGCTCCAGACTCCGCTGCGCGCACCCGATCCCGACGTCGCATGGTGGCGCATCAAGGGCGCGCGCTCGCTCCGGGGCGAGCGAGCGAGCATCGCGCAGGCGGTGGGAGCGTGGCGCGAGCTCCGCGCCCAGGAGCTCGACCGTCCACCGCGCTTCGTGCTCTCCGATCTGACGCTCGCGGCGCTCGTGCAACGAGCGCCGCGCAACGCGGGCGACCTCGGCAAGCTGCGCGGCGCAGGAAGCCTGCCGAAGCCCGTCGTCGAAGGGATCCTCGGTGCGGTCGAGGCCGGTCGCGCCATGGAGCCCGGCGACCTCCGGTCACCTCCGAAGCACGGTGACGACTCCGCGCTCGATGCCGCAGTCGGACTGCTCACCGGCTGGGCCGCGCAGGTTGCGTCCGGCGAGAAGGTCGACGCTCGACTGCTCGCGACTCGCGACGACGTGAAGGCGCTCGTGAACGGCCGACCGAGCCGACTCGACGACGGCTGGCGCGCGTCGATGCTCGGCGACGACCTGCACGCGCTCGTGCGGGGTGACGCGATCGTGCGACTCGTCGAGGGCGGCCGGCGGCTGCAGATCGAGCGGCCTAGCTGATCGGCTGACCGACGGAGACCCGCTCGTCGGCGAGGGCGCGGGCACACGCGAGGCCGGCGATGCCGGCGCCGAGGGCCACGAGCCCCACCAGCCGGACACGTCTCGGAAGTCCCCGCGTCGTCAGCAGCGTCACGCCGTCGATCACGTCGACCGCGCCGCCCATGCCGACCCATTCGGCGTCCTGGGTGCCTTCCTTCACGCACGTCAGCGCGCCGAGACCGAGCGCGACGTCGCGCGCACCCGCCATGCGGGAGAGCGCTCGCACGGGTGCGCCGTACCCGCCCGGGGCGACGGCGCCGGCAAGTCGCGGGAGCACCGTGGCGACGACCCCGACCGCGACCCGGCCCCGGGCGAGCAGCAGCGACATCGTGCGGACGTCGAGCTCGGGTGTGTTCATCGACGTGCATGCTGGCACGGCACCGGCCGTGGCCGCATAGCGTGCTGGCGATGTCGCCCGCACCCTCCTCGAACCGTCCGAACGTGCTGCTGATCGTCACCGACCAGGAGCGAGAGCGGTCGTGGGTCCCCGACGATCTGTGGGACGAGCTCGCGAACCGCCGCCGTCTCCGCGACGCCGGGATGGAGCTCCGCAGCCACTACACGCACTCGTCCCCGTGCTCGCCGTCGCGCGCGACGTTGCTCACCGGTCAGCACGTCCCCGAGCACGGCGTGACCGACAACGTCTTCGTCGATCCCGTGCAGCCCGATCTGCACACTGCGACCCCGACGATCGGTCACGTGTTCCGCGCCGCCGGCTACCGCACGGCGTACCTCGGCAAGTGGCACCTCAGCTACGGCAACCCCGACATCGAGGGGTACGGCTTCTCCGACTGGACCGGCGAGGACTGGGCGTGGACCGGTCTCGCCGGGACCGGCGCGCACTACGACGAGATCATCGCCGCGCAGGCCGCCGAGTGGCTCGGAGCACACGGCGCGAGCGACGAGCCGTGGCTCCTCGTCGTGGGGCTCGTGAACCCGCACGACGTCGCGTGGTTCCCGGCCGACCAGCCCGACTACCAGGCGCAGCACGCCGATCGCACGACCGACTACGCGCGCATCCTCCCGACACCGATCCCCGGCGCGGGACCGATCCCGACGTTCGAGGAGCCCTACTCCGAGCAGTTCGACCTACCGCTGAACTTCGACGACGACCTGACGTCGAAGCCGGCGGTGCAGCACGCGTGGCGGTGGGAGGAGAACCACTCCATGTTCGGCTGGCTCGACCTCGACGACGAGCGCGTCTGGCGACGGTGCCTCGACTACTACTGGCGGCTGCACGAGCTCAACGACGTGCACGTCGGCACGATCCTCGACGCTCTCGTCTCCGCGGGTGGCTGGGACGACACGGTCGTCGTCCTCACGAGCGATCACGGTGAGCAGGCCGGCGGGCACGGCCTGCGTGGCAAGGGACCGTTCGCCTACCAGGAGATCATGCACATCCCGCTCGTCGTGCGCGCGCCCGGCGTCACGACCGCGGGGTCGTCCTCGGACTCGCTCACGTCAGCCGTCGACCTCGCACCCACGCTGTGCTCGCTCGCCGGGATCGGCGACGACGTCTGGTCGACCTCGATGTCGGGTGTCGACCTGTCGCCCGTCCTGCGCGGCGACGAGGAGCGCGTGCGCGACCACGTGCTGTTCGCGCAGGCCCAGGGCTGGCATCCCAGCTGCCTGGCGCAGCGCTATGCGTTGCGCGGAT
>Ga0299906_10005512_pt1 | contig 10299 bp, 13 predicted proteins | sample RVTome_14_FD_200259 | JGI IMG/M metagenome (GOLD analysis project Ga0299906, IMG submission 200259) | Soil microbial communities from uranium-contaminated site in the Upper Colorado River Basin, Wyoming, United States - RVT145D125 (version 2) ...
GGCAACCTCGTCCTCGGAGGCTGGGCGCTCCGGCACTTGAACCGGTCGACCCTAGAACGAGGCCGCGTCATCGGCGAGGAGCGGCTCCTCGCCGACGAGCGGTGGCGGGTGCGCGTGGTCCGACAGGGCCGAGACGGCCTCCTCTACGTCGGAGTGGACGAAGGCAAGCTGGTACGTGCGCCCGCGCTGATTACTTCGGCGAGACCGAGACCTCGTAGTGCTCGATGTCCGGCGGCATCTCGAGCAGATACTGGCCGTCCTCCGGGTAGTAGACGGCCCTCTCCGGATCTTCTCCGGCGAAGCGCCGCACCGCGTCCCAGGAGTCCCAGAGCGAGAGCACGATGAAGTGCGCCACGTCTCCCTCGATCCGGTGAAAGACGTAGTCGCCGCGGTTGCCCTCGATCGAAGTCTGGTCCCGAACTCCGGTCTTCTTGATGTACTCGACGTAGCTATCCGCTTTCTCTCGCGGTGTCCGTCCGTGCCACAGGCGCGCGATCATGACCCTTGTCCTCCTTGCTCGTCACCAGAATCGCCACGCCGCTCACCATGAGCGCCGTAGCCAGAAGAATTCTCCCGGAGAGCGCTTCCCCTCCCGCGAGCCATCCGAGAAAGACCGCGATGCCCGGGTTCACGAAAGCGTAGGTCCCGACCTTCGAAGCGGTCTCCACCCGGAGAAGCCACATGTAGGCGACGAATCCCACGATGGATCCGAAGACGATGAGATAGGAAACCGCCGCGACCGAGCGGAGAGAGACCCCGGCGGCAGGCGGCGTTTCCCCGCTCAGATAACTGATGAGGAGCAGAAGCGCTCCTCCGGCGAGGAGATTCATCCCTGCGAACAGAACCCCGCCCTGCGGCCGCGCGACCCTTCCGGAGGCGATGGTGCCGGCGGCCCAGCTCGTCGCGCTCAACAGAACCACCACCGCCCCGAGGAGGTCCAGGGATTCCCCCGCCATGAGCTCCGCCGGCTCCGTCAGAAAGAGAACGCCGCAGAAACCGAGCGCCAGGCCCAGGATCAGCCGCGGAGTGAGCCGGATCCGCCCGAGCGAGATCTCGAAGAGGGCGAGCCACACGGGAATGGTGGCCACGAGCAATGACGCGACTCCCGAGGGAATGCGCGTTTCCGCCCACGCGAGACAGCCGTGTCCCCCCAGGAAGAACAGGGCGCCGAGGAGGAATGCCGAGCGCCAGTGGGCGAGAGAGAGCGGCTCGGCGCTCTGCCGGCGTCCCCACAGATAGAGCACCGAGCCCGCGACCACGGACCGCACCCCCATCATTCGATAGGGGGCGAAGGACTCGATGCCGTACCGGATGGCGAGGTACGTCGAGCCCCAGATGAGGTAGATGGAGGCGAACGCCAGAAGCCGCTTCCAGCGATTCGGGTCTTCTATAACTACCATAGATTCTATTGACGGTTAGATACTATTGTGCCACCATGCAACGGTCAAGGGGTCAAGGGGTCAAGGGACTTTTCGATGACGGGCCCGCGGATTTTCGAGCTGAGCGGGGGGAGACTCTGTCTCGACTTCGTCAATACCGTAGAGAAGCGGCCGACGGAGCGGGTTCGGGAGCTTCTCCAGACCTATGCCGACCTCGCCGCCTGGTCGCGGCAAAGCAGCATCCTCTCCCCCCGGGAGGAGCGGGCTCTCGTGGGGCGCGCCCGAAGGGCGCCGGACGGCGCGCGGAAGGTCCTCGAGCGCGCGCGGTCTCTTCGCGAGACGCTTTTCGCCGTCTTCTCCCGGGGCACGGAATACGCTCTCGACGACCTCCGGGAGGCGCTTCCAACCGCTTACCGGCATCCGGTCCTCCGTACCGGCCCCTCGGGTAGAGGTCACGACCTCGTGTGGGAAGACGACCCGAAGGCTCTCGACCGGATGCTCGGACCGGTTCTTCGATCGGCGGTTGCGCTTCTCACCTCGAAAGAGCTCGACCGGGTGCGAGTCTGTGGAGCTGACGACTGTGACTGGCTCTTCCTGGATGAAAGCCGCAGCCGCTCGCGGCAGTGGTGCAACATGGCGGTCTGCGGAAACCGCGCCAAGGCGAGGCGCTTCTATCAGCGCCAGCGATCCCTCAAGCGGCGAGAAAGTCGAGCCGGGCGCCGCTCCGCCGGAACGCGAGCAAAGCCTTCGAGAAAATGAGCCCCCAGACGACCATCACCGCCGCGGCGACGGCGGTGGCCGCCGATGGCTCCAGCACCGAGCGGCCGGAAGCCGTTTGCCAGCGCGAGCGTCAGCAGAAAAATCCCGACGGCAATGTCGAAGGTCGCGGCCTTGTACAGGTTCCCCTCCGGCTCCACAATGACCCCATGAAATGCCGTGCCGCCAAAGCACACCCCCCCGAGAGCGATCCCCAGCACCCCCGCGAAGAACAGGGGGCGTTCGTCCGCGTAGAGTCGAAGAATCGTCGTGAGCAAACGGCTCACACCTCACCTCCAAACGCCGAAATCGTAGCACGATGAGCGCCCCCACGATCGTTCTCCTTCTGGTCATCGCCATCCAGGGCTATCTCCTCTTTCACCTGATGCTCCGCGAGGCGAGGATCCGCGAGAACGCTCTGGCGCGCAGCCACTCCGTGGTCGCGGGCAAGGCGACCGAGCATCTCGCACCGCTGCTTCCCGGCTTCGAGTTCGATCCAAGGGACGCGCGCTTTCTCGGCTCCCCCGTCGATTTCATCGTCTTCGACGGGCTGAGCGAGGGCGAGATCGAGGAGGTGGTCTTCGTCGAAATCAAGACCGGGCCTTCGGCCGCACTCACCACCCGGGAACGGCGGGTTCGCGACGCCGTCGACGCCCGCCGGGTCCGCTTTCTCGAAGTGCGAATCGATCCCTCCGATCCGATGTAGAATTCGGCATGGATCCAGAGACCGTGCACATCGTTGCCCATATCGTCGCCCGCGACGGTGAGGAGTCGCGGGTACAGGCCGAGCTCGAAAAGCTCATCGAGCCCACGCGCGCCGAGCCCGGATGCCGCAAGTACGAGCTGTTCGTGAACAAGGAGAAGCCCTCGGACTTCGTGTTCATCGAGGAGTACGCGAGCGACGCCGCGTTCCAGGCCCACATGGACTCGAAGCACGTCGCCGCGGCCATCGCGGAAGCGGTGCCGCTTCTCGGCTCCCCTCCGGACATCCGGCGTTATCGGCGCCTCAAATAAGCGTCATTCGCTGCGAAGGGCCGCTGCGGGCTCGATCTGCGCCGCGCGCGCCGCGGGAAGAATGGAGGCCGCGCTCGCGGCCAACAGGGCCACGAAGGCGCCGGCAGCGAGCGTCGCGATGTCGGTGGGATCGACGCCGATGAGGAGGCTCTGAAGCGTCTTTGCGAGCTGGCTCGAGACCGCGATCCCGAGCACCGTGCCCGCGAGCACGGGAACCATCGCGAGGCGCAGGATGAGGCGCACGATGTCCCGCCGCTCCGCTCCGAGGGCCATCCGCAGGCCGACTTCGGGGATCCGCCTGGCCACCTGGTGCGCGGCGAGCCCGTAGGTCCCGACCGCCGATAGCGCGAGCGCGAGAAGCGCGGACGCGCCGAGGAGCGCGGCGACGGAGCGTTGTCGTACCAGAAGGATCGCGCGCTCCTCGCCGACGGGTCGGGCGTCGAATATCGGGAGATCCGGGTCGACGGCGCGAACCGCCTCACGGACGGCGGGAAGAATCGCCATCGGGGAAGAGCCGGTGTAGACGTGGAGGTTCATGCGCTGAAAGAACCGCTGGGCGAGGGGAAAATACAGGTACGGCCGAGGCTCCTCCCAGAGCGTGCGGTACTTCACGTCGCGAACCACGCCCACGATCTCGTAGAAATCGTGCCGGACGAACCGACGGTTCCAGGCGCGGATCCGCTTTCCGATGGGGTCGGCTCCGGGCCAGTGGGTTTTCGCCATCGTCTCGTTCACCACCACCACCCCGGGCGCGCCGTCGGTATCCGACTCCGTGAAAGTGCGCCCCCGGAGGAGCTCGACGCCCATCGTCCTGAAGTAGTCCGGGGTTACGATGTCGCAGTCTTCCCGGATCCAGTTGGGGGGATCGGTGAGGGGCACCTCCTCCGGAAGAAAGAGCGTCAGCAGGGTCATTCGCTCGAGGGGAGTATCGGCCGACCAGGCGGCGCTGCGAACGCCGGAAATCGTCTCGACTCTCTCGAGAACGTCGGCGTAGAACCCGCGCGCCCGGGTCTCGTCGTAGCGGAACTCGAGCGAGGACAGCTCCACCGAAACGAAGAGCACCTGGTCGGTGCGGAACCCGGGGTCGATGGCGTAGGCCTTGGCGAGAGTCCGGGCGAGGAGGCCCGCTCCCACGAGAAGCGTCAGGGAAAGGCCTACCTGAACCGCGAGGAAACCGCCCCGAGCGCGGCTTGCCCTGCCGACGATTCGCGACGAGCCGGACTGGAACCTCTGCTCCGCGAACGACGCCGCGACGCCTCCGAACGCCGCGCCTGCGAGGGCGACACCCAGAGCGGCCAGGAGCACACGGGAGTCGAGACGCAGATCGAGCTCCGAAAACGCGATGCCGAAGAGGCTCAGCCGCTCCAGCAGAAGGATCGAGATCCAGGCCACCAGAAGGCTGGCCACGAAGGCGACCGAGTACAGGAGAGCGTTCTCGACGAGAAACTGCCGAGCGATGCGAGCGCGCGAGGCTCCGAGGGCTCTCCTCAGAGAGAGCTCGGACTCGCGGTCCCGCAGATCCACGAGCCTCAGCCCGGCGACGTTGGTTACGGCGATGAGAAATACGATCGCGACGACGCCGAGGACGACCCCCAGGTAGGAGCGCGTCTCGTCCCGATCGCGGAGCCGGCCCATCGAGAACGGCGTCACGACCGCGGTGGTTCCGGTGTTGGTGTCCGGATAGGACTGCTCCAGAGCTCTGGCGCAGGCTTTCATCGCCGCATCGGCGCTCTCGAGGCTCGTGCCCGGCTTCAACCGTCCGACCACGCCGACGGCCGGCTGATCCCTCGGGCCGTAGAAATCCACGAGCCCGGGCCAGAGCTCGGGAAGTAGCGCGAGAGGGATCCAGACGTCGATCGGGCTCTCGATGGTGATCCCTCGAAAGCCCCGGGGGGCCACGCCTATGATGGTGAGGTCCCGCCCGTTGACTCGAATGCTGCTTCCCAGGACGCCGGGGTCTCGCTCGAAGCGGCTCTCCCAGAGACGATGGCTCACGATTGCGACCGGAGCCCTCCTCTCTTCCTCCGAACGAAGGAAATTCCTGCCCGGGCGTGGCGCGACCCCGAGAACGTCGAAGAAGCTCGAGGTGATCATGTCCCCCTGGAGACGCTCGGTCGTCTCCCGCACACGGACGCTGAAGGTGAACTCCGCGCGGGCCGCGAGGTCGGTGAATACCTCCTGCATCCGGCGAAGGTCTTCGAAGTCGGGCACGGAAACGCCGCTCGCGTCGTTCTCCCTCCCCGATCCGAGCCAGACCAGCTCTTCGCTCCGCTCGACGGGGAACGGACGGAACAGAAAAGCATCGATCAGGCTGAAGACGGCGGCGTTCGCGCCGATCCCGAGGGCGAGGCTCACGATCGCGGTCGCCGCCAGACCCCGGCGCCTTGAAAGCCACCGCAGAGCCAGTCGACAATCGAGGGCGATGCCGGACACGGGGAGCATCATAAATCGAAGGCACTGGGACCAGAAGCATCGCGACGCCGAGTTTCTCGGCGAGCCCTCGCCGTTTCTCATCGAGTGCCGGCGTCATCTCCCGCCGGGGCGCGCCCTCGACGTCGCTTGCGGGCTCGGGGCGAACGCGCTCTACCTCGCCGAGGAGGGATTTTCGGTTGAGGCCTTCGACTGGAGCTTCGAAGGACTCCGAAAGCTGACCGCCGCGGCGCGAGAAAGGAGACGACCGGTCGGCGCGGTCGCGTGCGACGTTACCCGCTTTCCCCTTCCCCGGGAGCGCTACGACGTTCTGGTGTCCTTCCGGTTTCTCGACCGCTCGCTCTGGCCTTCGATGGTCGAGGCCCTGAGACCCGGAGGGGCCCTGGTGATCGAAACCTTCAACCGCCGCTACCTCGAACGGCGCCCGGATTTTCCGAACGAGTACTGCCTCGAGGAGGGAGAGCTCCTCGCGGCGTTCAGCGCTACTCTCCGGGTCGCGCGCTACCAGGAGCTGCCGCGGGAGCCTCACGCCTCTCTACTAGCTTTCCGATGATCCAGAGCGGTGCCACCAGGAGCTGCCTCAGGTTGACCAGGAACGCCGGCGAGTTCTTTTCGTAGAGGAGATGCCCGACGAACTGCAGGACCCAACCGAGGACGAACGCCGCCCAGAGCAGCGCCGCGGGAAGAGCGGGGGCGAGCGCCGCGGACAGGAGCACGAAGAGCGCAAACGGCGCGGTGAGTCGAACGCTCAAGCGGAGATCGTAGAGCACGACGAAAAGAGCGACGGCGATCGAGACCACCGGGCTCAGCTTCCAGAGAAGGCCGACGGAGGTGAAGACGATCATCGGGATCCCGACGCAGTGACAGAGCTTGTTCGCCGGGTGTCGATGATAGGAGGCGTAGTCGTCGAAGAGCCGTGAAAGCTCCGCGGTCATCACGAGTGAATCCTCTCACCTTCCCAGGGCCCGAGCAACTCCTCTTAAATCCCGCCCCAGCATAGGCTTCCCGTTCGCCGTGATATGATGTCTCGACCGAGCCGGGAGCTCGTTTGGTCGTTTTGGAGGTGGAAAGACATGGCGAAGGATTCGGAGGCGGCCCAGAAGGATGAGGCTCACATTCCTGGCATCGATTTCGACCCAGGCCAGGAGGGCCCGGCCTCCTACTCCATGATCGAGCCGCGGTTGAAGCAGATCTACGCTCAGTTCTACAAGGAGACCTACTTCACCGACAAGAAGGCGCTCGACACCAAGACGCAGGAGCTCATCGCACTCGCCTGTTCTCTCGTGGCGAAGTGCGACGGCTGTATCGAGGGCCACATCAAAAAGGCGCTGAAAGAGGGCGCCACCAAGGAAGAGATTAGCGAGGCGATCGTCATCGCCATCGGTATCAACGCCGCCGCCATCGTCGACATGACCGATCGCGCGGCGGCGAAAATGGGGCTCAATCACTTCCCGGCGAAGCAAAGCCGGAAGGCCTGAGAAGCTATCAGCGGTCAGCCGTCAGCTGACAGCTGACAGCTGTTCACTACCGTTCACGACGGATCCGAGGTTTCCCCCGGCTCGCGTTCTCCGATTCCGTAGCGCTCCAGCATGCGGTACAGCGTTCGTCGATCGATACCCAGGATCTCGGCCGCACGCGTGCGGTTTCCCTCCACCCGGCCGAGGACGTGGATGAGATACCGTCTTTCGATCTCATCGAGGGTCGGAAGCCCCTCGAACAAGGACTCCTCCACCTTCGGCTTGGTCTCCCGGAATCTTTCCGGCAGGTCTTCCGCCTCGATGGTCCGGCCGCGGCTGAAGAGCGCGAGCCGCTCGATGGTGTTCTCGAGCTCGCGGACGTTTCCCGGCCAGGGGTAGGCGATGAGTCGGTCGAGAGCTCTCCCCGACAGACGCGGTGAGGCGACCCCGTCCGCCCTCATCCGGCGCACGAAATGCGCGATGAGCTTGGGGATGTCCTCGGGACGATCCCTCAGGGGCGGCACCACGATGGTGACCACGTTGAGACGATAGTACAGGTCCTTCCGGAACCGGCCCTCGGCCACGAGGCCTTCGAGGTTCTGGTTGGAAGCGGCGATCACCCGGACGTCGGTCGCGACGCTCCTCGTCCCGCCGACCGGAGTGTACTCCTCCTGCTGCAGGACGCGCAGCAGCTTCACCTGGAGCGCGGGGCTGGTCTCGCTGATCTCGTCGAGGAGCAGCGTTCCCCCCCGGGCGGCGTGAAGGAGTCCCTCCTTGTCGGCGGTTGCGCCGGTGAAGGCGCCCCGCATGTAGCCGAAGAGCTCGCTTTCCAGCAAGGTCTCGGTCAGGGCCCCGCAGTTCACGGCGAGAAACGGCGCCGCGGCGCGCGGGCCTTTCCCGTGGATGGCTCGAGCCACGAGCTCCTTGCCTGTCCCGCTCTCCCCCTGGATGAGGACCGTGGTCTTCGATTCCGCCACCAGCGCGATGCTCTTGTAGACCGAGAGCATCTTGGCGCTCGCCCCGATGAGGGCGTCCTCGGGCTCCCGGCGCTGCGCGGGCTTGTCGTTCTCTCCCGAAGGCTCCGGACTGCGCGCGGAAAGCGCGCGGCGTATGGTCTGACGCACCCCTTCGACGTCGAACGGTTTGCTCACGAAGTCGAAGGCTCCGAGGCGCACCGCTTCGATCGCGGTATCGAGCGTTCCGAAGGCCGAGATGAGGACCACCTCGGTATCGGGATGGGCCTTCTTGACCTCCTTGAGCACGTCGATGCCCGAGAGCGCCTCCTCGAAATTGATGTCGCTCACCACGACGTCGAAGCGCTCCCGGCTCGCGAGATCGATGGCCGCGCGGGGATCCTGGCGGGTTTCGATGGCGCAGCCGACCTCGTCCAGGAGCTCCACGAAGAACTCGCAGGTCGAGGCGTCGTCGTCGGTCACCAGAATGCGTTTCGGCATGGATAGTCCTCGAGGATTGTACCAGCTCGCCGCCGCTTGCTCTTCACCGCCAGGAGGGGTAAGAGTGTCCCCGTTCCCCCCCTCGAGGAGGTACCATGACCGAACCGACCGAACTGAACGTCAAGAAGCTGATCAAGATCCCCGCCATCATCACCCTTGCCGTGACCTTGCTGCGCCTGGCGGGAGAGTTCATGAACTTACCCGGCTGGCTCGCGAACAAGGAAGCGGGAGGCGCCGGCGCTCTCATCGGCATTGCCTGGCTCGCCCCGGTGTTCGGAGTCTACTTCGCGGGCAAGCTCGCGGACGCCCCGGGAAAGCTCTGGAAGAACCTCTTGAAAACGCTCTTCGCCTACGGGCTGGCTGCGCGAATTCCCGTCATCGTCATCATGGGCTTCGCCATCTTCGGAAACTGGGGAACTCACTACGATGCGTTTCCGGAGAACATGGCGGAACTGTCGCCGATGATGAAGTTTCTCTTCGGCGGCGTGGTCGCTCAGCTCGTCATCTGGGTCTGCATCTGGACGGTGGGCACCGGGATGCTGGCGGGGCTCATCGCCTCGAAGATCCGGAGCCCCAGGACGGCGACGGCGTGATTCGAGCCTGGCTGATTCTGGGGGGAGCGCTCGCGGCGGCAGGCGCTTGTGGAACGGCGGACAACGCCCTCGTCCAGAACCGGGGCGCTTCCAAGGACAACTGGTGGGACTCCCTGCCGCGCCCCGCCTGGAAAGGGTTCTCGCAGGTGTTGGAGAGCCAGGGCTGGTTCGAGGTCTACGAGATCCGTCCTGGCCTCTTCGCCATTCACGAGCCGGGACAGTTCGAGGAAGTCATCTCCTACCTCGTGGTCGGGACCGAGAAAGCGCTGCTGTTCGACACCGGACTAGGCATCGGGGACATGAAGGCGGTCGTCACCGAGCTCACCGATCTCGAGCCGATCGTCGTGAACTCCCATACGCACTACGATCACGTCGGCGGGAACCACCAGTTCGAGGCGGTCTACGGCACCGACACCGAGTACACCATGGCGAACGCGAAAGGGCGGAGGCACGAGGACGTCGCCGAGTTCGTCGGCGAGGGGTGGATCTGGAAGAAGACGCCTGAAAGCTTCGACCGGGACCGCTACGAAGGCAAACCCTTCGTCATCGCGAAGACCATCGCGGATGGCGAGGTGATCGACCTCGGGGGCCGAAAGCTCGAGGTCCTCCTCACGCCCGGGCACGCGCCCGATGCCCTTTGTCTGCTCGACCGGGAAAACCGGCTGCTCTTCACGGGCGACACGTTCTATCCCGCCGCCCTCTACGCGCACTTGCCCGGGTCCGACTTTTCCCTCTACCGCCGGACGGCGCAGCGCCTCGCGAAGCTTCGAGACGACGTCGATTACGTCCTTCCCGCCCACAACGAGCCCCTGGTCGCGAGCGAGCTCCTCGTGCGCCTGCGGGACGCCTTCGAGACCATTGCCGCCTCCGAGGGCGAGTTCGTCCTCACCGACGGGAACCGGGAGTACTCGTTCGACGGGTTCTCGATCCTGACTCCCGATCCGCTTCCCGAACTTGACGAACTTCCTTAATGGCTTAATGGGGGACCCGGGGGAAGTCGATGGTGAACATCGTGCCTTTCCCGACGGCGCTCTCGACCTGGATGGTCGCCCGGTGCGAGGCGAGAATTTCCTGGACGATGGACAGCCCGAGCCCGGTCCCCCTCCCTTCCGCCTTGGTGGTGAAAAATGGCCTGAAGATCTGCGGCAGAACGCTCTCGGGTATGCCCTCGCCGTCGTCCTGAATACGCACCCGAACGCACTGACCCGCTTCGTCG
>Ga0299906_10005513_pt1 | contig 10297 bp, 8 predicted proteins | sample RVTome_14_FD_200259 | JGI IMG/M metagenome (GOLD analysis project Ga0299906, IMG submission 200259) | Soil microbial communities from uranium-contaminated site in the Upper Colorado River Basin, Wyoming, United States - RVT145D125 (version 2) ...
CGCCTCCGTCGCATTCAGGGGATCGCGATGAAGCTGGAGCGTCGCCCCCAGCGCGGCAAGCGTGTACTTGTCCACGCGCAGGGCCCGCATCATCGGGTTCTTCTCGATGCGCTCGACCAGGTCCGCGCGTCCCACGATGATTCCCGCCTGCGGCCCGCCCAGCAGCTTGTCGCCGCTGAAGAGCACGAGGTCGGCGCGAGCGGCGATGGCGGCGGCGGCGCTGGGCTCATCGGTCTGCACGCCATAGGTGGACAGGTCCACCAGCGCTCCTGAGCCGATGTCGTCGATCAGGGGCAGCCCGTGATGCCGCCCCAGCGTGGCCAGCTCATCCGTCATGACGGACTGGGTGAAGCCGGCGATGCGGTAGTTGGAGGTGTGGACCTTCATCAGGGCGGCGGTGGTGTCGTCGATGGCCGCCTCGTAGTCGCTCAGACGCGTGCGGTTGGTCGTGCCCACCTCGCGCAGGATCGCCCCGCCGGCCTTCATGACATCCGGCAGGCGGAACGACCCGCCGATTTCGATCAGTTCGCCCCGCGAAACGATGACGCTGCGTCCGGCGGCCAGCGTGTTGAGCGTGATCATGAGCGCGGCGGCGTTGTTGTTGACGACCGTGGCGGACTCGGCGCCCGTGAGCGAGCAGAGCAGCGCTCGCACGATGTGGCTGCGCCTGCCGCGCTCGCCGGAGTCGAGATCGAGCTCGACGGGGGCGTAGCCGCGGCCGGATTCGTACGCGGCGCGGGCCGCGTGCTCGGCGAGCGGCGCCCGGCCCAGGCCGGTATGGATGATGATGCCCGTGGCGTTGATGACCGGCCCCAGCGGCGGGCGGAGAAATCTGCGGAGCCGGTCGAGCGCCGCCTCGACCAGGCGCGGCAGGAGGGCCGCGGAATCGGCGGCCGGCGCGGTCGTCAGCCGCGCGCGGGCATCGTCGAGCGCCGCCCGCGCCGCCTCGACGATGAGCGGACGCGGGGCATCCGGCCGGCGCGCATCCGATGCGACGGCTTCGACGAGCTGATGCACGGATGGCAGCGCGCGCAAGGCCGCCGCGGCGCTCTCGGCGATCTCGGGCGGCACGGATCGGACGGGCTTTTCGCTCATGACGTCATCGCGCTCCGGTCCGGGCATCCGCGGCAGCCGCCTGGCGCTTCAGGATTCGGACATCACCCTTACGAACGGTGAGTCCGATACGGTCCAGGTGCTCGCCGATCGGCACGGCGTACTTGCGGGAGGTGTCGAGGATCTGCCGGATCTCGCTCATGGTCAGGCCGGCCCCGCCCGACAGGGCCGCCGTCATGCGCTGCTTCAGCTCGAGGTGGCATTCGGCGTGAAGGAACAACGAACCTTCGACGTGCACCAGCGTGCCCTCGGCGGCGCAGAGGTCGAGGATCGGCTTGAGCTGCCGGTCGGTGATGCCCGCCTGCCGCGCGATGTCGGCCGGCTCTGGCGGGCTGAACGCGCCGGCCCGGAAGGCGTCGAGAATCGCCTGGCGCAGCTTCGACTGCCCGTCGCTGAGGCGCGGGCGGAACTCCGCCTGGGCGATGGACCGGTCATCGCCGACCAGGACCTGCCGCTTCAGCAAGCGGTCGATGAGCCCGTTGAGGACCTCCTCGGGCAGATACTCCAGCCGCGCGGCGAGCCGCGGGCGCGGGATGGCTTTCTCCAGCGGGGCGTCGGCGTGCAGCGCGCGCAGCGTGGCGACGACTCGATCGCACAGGCGCGCGATCACATCCCGATGCAAGAGGCGCTCCGCGCGGCTGGCCAGGGTGACCGTCTCGATGACGCCGTCCTGCGCGAACTTCGCCAGAAGCGCATCGGCCCGCGCCGGCGCGAGGCGGGCATCGCGGCAGAGATCGGTCCGCGTCCACGGCTCGTGGGCGTAGAACCAGACCGCCGCGGCGGCGCGCGCGGCATCATCGTTCGACGCAAGCTCATCCAGTCTCGACAGCGCCTCGGCATCGCGACGGCGCAGATGGCCGGCGAGCGGCTGGAGGATGCGACCGCCGCCGATCGTGACCAGCGGAGATTCGGAGCGCAGCACGAAGGGCTGGCGGCCGGCGGCGACGACCGGCTCCTCGGCCAGGAGCTGAGCGAACGCGACCGCGCCGCCATCGAGTGAACGGCCCGAGAGCAGGCGGATCTGGACCATCACCTCCTGGGCGCCGATGTGGAGGCGCGCCCGCGACCGGTGACGGATCGGCCAGGGGATGCCCGCCAGCGCGCGCAGGTGGACGGTCAATCGCCTCGACGGTTTGAGCCATCCCGGGGTGGCCAGCTCGAAGCCGCGCTCGATCTCGCTGTGGTGCGCGCCCATGAGGTTGATGGCGGCGCGCTGGCCGCGGGTGATGGCCTGGGCGTCGCTGCCGTGCGATTGCAGACTGCGGATGCGGACCACGGCGCCGGCGGGCAGCAATTCAAGCTCGTCGTTGACGCCCGCGCGCCCGGCGGTCACGGTGCCGGTGACGACCGTGCCCAGGCCCTGGAGCACGAACGCGCGGTCGACGGGAAGGCGAAAGTGCTCGCCCGCGCCGTCGGCGTCCGCGCCGGCATCGGCGTGCGCGCACACATCGGCCAGGGCGGCGCGAAGGTCGTCGAGGCCCGCGCCGGTCGTCGCGCTGGTGCGCACGATCGGCGCGCCGGCGAGAAACGTGTCCTTCACGAGTTCTCGAACCTCCTCCTCGACGAGATCGAGCCACCCGGCCTCGGCGAGGTCGCATTTGGTCAGGGCGATCATGCCGCGCTCGATGCCCAGAAGCTCGAGGATGGCCAGGTGTTCGCGGGTCTGCGGCATGATGGAATCGTCGGCGGCAATGACGAGCAGGGCCAGGTCGATCCCTGATGCGCCGGCGAGCATGTTGCGGATGAATCGCTCGTGGCCGGGGACATCGACGATGCCGAGACGGTGGCCGCCGAGATCGAGGCGGGCGAAGCCGAGGTCGATGCTGATGCCCCGGGCCTTTTCCTCGGGCAGACGATCGGTGTCCACGCCGGTGAGGGCGCGCACGAGGGCGGTCTTGCCGTGGTCGATGTGTCCGGCGGTGCCGAGGATCAGCGGGCGCGGGGGCATGAGGACAATGGTAGGGCGACGGTGATGCGGATGTGCTGGTGACGGGCTGAGTCAATCGCACGACGGACGAACTGTCGCGGGCGCCATGGACAGGCCCGCGGCTTTGGGCGGGCCTGCCCGTGGCGGTGGTTCACGATCGCCGCGAGGGTGACATGGACAGAGTGGCGGTCTTGCATCCCGGGGGTGGGCGACGTTGCCCGCAGCGATCTTCCTTGCGGCAGTCATACGAGCCACCGCACGGGCAGACTCCGAGGACTCCGTCTGCCCATGGCACCCGGCGCACCCGCCCAACGCACTACCCGTGCACGACCAGCGCGTGCTCGCTCTTCTCGATCACATGGCCGACGATGGCCGCATCGGTCAGGCCGGCAGCGCGGCAGCGGGCGACGAGTTCATCGGCGTGCGGGGCGTCGATGGCGACCAGCAGCCCGCCGGAAGTCTGGGGGTCGAACAAAAACTCGACACGCGAGTTCTTTTCGCACTCGACCAGACTCAGGGATGACTCGGCATGCGCCCGGTTGGTTGCATTGGCCCGGGTGTGATGCCCCTTCTTCGCCAGGACTTCGACCCCGGGCAGCAAAGGAAGTCGCTCCAGCGTCAGCTCGATCGTCACATCGCTGGCCAGGGCCATTTCCAGCGCGTGGCCCGCGAGGCCGAAGCCGGTGATGTCCGTCGCCGCCTTGGCGCCCAATGCCACGGCATGCTCCGAGGCGTCCTTGTTCAGCCGCGCCATGCTGGCGCACGCGGCCTTCAAGGTGTCCTCGGGGCACTTGCCGGCTCGGTTGGCGGTGGTGATGAAGCCCGTGCCCAGGGGCTTGGTCAGCACGAGCACATCGCCGGGGCGCGCGGCGGCGTTGGTCATCATCTTCTTCGGGTCGATGATGCCCGTCACCGCCATGCCGTACTTGATCTCCGTGTCGCGCACCGAGTGCCCGCCCACGATGACCGCGCCCGCGGCGATGATGCGTTCCGCTCCGCCGGCGAGGATCCGCTGGAGGATCTCCAGCGGTGCGTCCTTGTCGGGAAAGCCCACGATGTTCATCGCCGTCACCGGCCGCGCCCCCATGGCGTAGAGGTCGCTCAGGGAGTTGGCCGCGGCGATCTGGCCGAAGAGAAAGGGATCATCCACCAGCGGCGGGAAGAAGTCGACCGACTGCACGATGGCCAGGCCGTCGGCGAGGCGATAGACGCCCGCATCGGAGAAGTGCTCGGCTCCCACCAGCAGGTTCGGATCGTCGAACCGGGGCAATCCCTGCACGACCTGTGCAGTCGCCTGAATCGGCAGTTTGCCCGCTCAGCCGGCGCACGATCCGTAATCAAGCAGTCGTTTCTTGCGGCCGAAGGTCATCGGAGGATTGATCGGGCTCCATGTGTGATTCTGGTGGAACAGGCGTCCCGCCTGTTCCGGGTATCTGATATTCCGCTGAAGACTCGCACAGACGAGACGCCTGTGCCGCCAGGCCGCCGGTCGATCAGTCGGAATAGCCCCATGGTATCCGCGGTTGTGCGAGTATGATGACCGCCTTGCCCCCGACGAGTCTGGGAGGATCGATTCATGAGGATTTCTGATGTGCTGTGCACTTCCCTGGTCGCGATGGCCCTGGGCGTGACAACGGCCCGGGCCGAGCCGCCGGTGATCGAGGTCGGCAGGCCCTTCCCGGCCATCGCGTTTCCATCGATTGACGGCGGCAAGCGGATGTCCATCGCCGATTTCGCGGGCCGGAAGGTCATCCTGCACATCTTCGCGTCGTGGTGAGCGGGCTGCCGCGTACACGTGCCAGGTTGGCACGAAGCCACGAAGGAGTTGCAGGCATCGGGGAGCGTGCAGATGGTGGGGCTGATCCAGGAGCAGCACCCGGACCGCTGCCGCCTGTTCATGCAGTGGAAGCAGATGGACTGGCCGGTGATGGTGGATGCGCTGAACCGGCTCGAGGTCAAGGCAGTCCCGATCACGGTCTTTGTCGACGAGCACGGCATTGTGCGCAACATTCCAGGCCGCCGGGGCGATCGCGCCGAGATGGCCGCACAGTTCGCGGCAGCGAGCTTTGAAGCGCCGGCGAGAGGTGAGCCCTCGATTGAGAAGCCGGATGTCGCCGGCATGAACCTGGATGAACTGAAACGGGCCAAGGCCGAGGCGCTGATCATTAAGGGTGATCTTGCGTTGCTCGCGGCGTTGAACGCGCCGGATGGAGCGGCACTTGACATCGCGATCGAGAGTTTCCGCGATGCTCTGGAGCACCATCCCAACCCCGGGCTGACACACTTCCAACTGGGTGTTGCGTATAGAACACGATTCGACAGTGCATATCGGCATGCCGATGACTTCAACAAGGCCATCGCCCACTGGCAGAAGGCCCTCGACCTTGATCCCAACCAGTACATCTGGCGGCGGCGCATCGAGCAGTACGGGCCGCGCCTGATGAAGCCCTATTCGTTCTATGACTGGGTCCACGAGGCCCGTAGCGACATCGAGGTGCGGGGCGAGACGCCCGTGCAGCTCGCCGTCGAGCCCAGCGGGGCGGAGTTTGCGAATCCCGAGCGGACATTCACCTTGGACGATGAGCCGCGCGAAAACCCCGATCCTGAGGGGCGCATCGACCGCGACAAGGAGGGCCTGATCCGTGCTCAGGTCATCGTTGTGCCGTCCGCCGTCAAAGCGGGGCGGGCGGTTCGCGTGCATGTGCTGATGACGCCGGACCAGAGTCCGCGAGTGAAAGGCCACTGGAACAACGAGGTCGATGACACGGTGGTGTGGGTTGATGTGCCGGTGGAATCGGGCTGGTCGGTTGACAAGCCGTACCTGACCGTGCCTCGACCCGCGAACACGAAGTCAGCCGTGAGCATGGAGACTCGCCAGGTCGAGTTCGAGCTGATGGTGCCGGAAGGCCTCGCGCCCGGCACGCACTCAATTCCCGCCTTCGCCCTGTACTACGTCTGCGAGGATGTGGATGGCAAATGCCTGTACAGGAGGCAGGACCTGGCGATTCACGTGAACGTCGTGGAATAATACAGAAAGCAGAAAACAGAAAACAGAAAACAGAAAACAGAAATCGGCCCGCAATTGGATGGCCCTATTCTGTATTCTGATTTCTGTCTTGCCCTTCTACAATCCTCCGCGCCTCCGCGGTAAGCCGCTTGTGGATCGAAGCCACCGTGCCCCGCCCTATCTATCTCGACAACGCCGCTTCCACACCGTGCGATCCGCGGGTGGTCCAGGCCATGCTGCCGCACTTCACCGGGCAGTGCGGCAACTCGCTGGCCGCCCACACCTACGGTGCGGCTGCGCGGCAGGCCATCGATCGGGCCCGCGGGCAGGCGGCGGGCCTGATCGGCGCGATGCCCGATGAGATCGTCTTCACTTCCGGCGCCAGCGAGGCCAACAACCTCGCCATCAAAGGCGCTGCCGCGGCCCATCGCTCGCACAAGAAAAAGGGCGGCCACTTCATCACGCAACTCGCCGAACACAAGGCCGTCCTCGCGCCCATGCATGCGCTGGAGGCCGCGGGCTTCGAGGTCACATTCCTCCGGCCGGACACGCGCGGCATGATCCATCCCGCGCAGGTGGCCGGAGCGATCCGCATGGACACAATCCTCGTCTCGATCATGGCGGCGAACAATGAGACGGGCGTGATCAACGACATCGCGGCGATGGGCCGGGCCTGCCGCGCTCGGGGCGTGCTGTTTCACACGGATGCCACGCAGTTCGTCGGCAAGCTGCCGCTCGATGTGGTCGCGGCGAACGTGGACCTGCTGAGCTTCACCGGGCACAAGATGTACGGACCGAAGGGGTGCGGGGCTCTGTCCGTGCGCGAGGCCTGCCGCGAGCGAGTGCGGCCCCTCATCGAGGGCGGCGGCCACGAGCGCGGCATGCGGGCCGGCACGCTGAACACCCCCGGCATCATCGGACTGGGTGAGGCGTGCGCGCTGTGCGCGCACGACATGGTTGCCGAGGCGGCGCGCATGGCCGAACTGCGGCTGCGGCTGGAGCGTGCGTTGATGAATGCCGGCATCGGAGCGGTGATCAACGGCCATCCCGAGCAGCGCCTGCCGCACATCACGAACGTGTGCTTCGAGTCGGTCAAGGGCGAGGCGGTCTTTGACCGGATCAGTCAGATCGCCTGCTCAGCCGGCTCGGCGCTGTGCACGGCGGGCGATGGAGCGGCGCCGGGGAAGCGTGCGGCAAGCCACGTCCTGGCGGCGATGGGCGTGGCGGATGATCTCGCCGCGACAGCGCTGCGGATCAGCCTGGGGCGGTTCACGACAGCGGAAGAGGTCGATCGGGCGACGGGGCATGTGATCGGTATGGTCCGCGCGATGGCTGGCGCGCCAGTGACATGAACGGCGCGGCCGAGACGAGCCCGAAGCGCCAGCGCCGGGGCCGTTGACCATCCGCCGTGTCGTGCGCGCAACGGCCCCTCTCGCCCCCGGGGGCGAGAGGGGCTCATCATCAGTGCCTTCTCTGCGATCTCCGCGCCTCCGCGGTGAGCCATCTTCGCGCAATCGTGTGCAACTCGCACGGGCAGGACGCCCGTGCCACCGTCATTTCAGAATGCGCCCGCACTCACGCAGCACGCCGTCCCAGTTCGCGCGGAAGTGGATGAGTTGCGGGAAGACCTGCTTGATGGCGCCGTCCTTGCCGATCAGGTACGTCGACGTTCGCTCGTATCGCGTGGTCTCAGTGCGGCTGAAATCGGCGCACAACTCGAACTTCGGCTCCGGCTTGAAGTTCTCATAGAACCTGCCGTGCGAGTCGAGGTCCGTGTCCTCCTGGGCGATGGCGATCACCACGGCGTCCAGCGAGTCCACACGGTCGTACATGCTCTGCAACTGAACCAGTTGCGTCTTGCAGAACGGTCACCAATGCGCCCGGTAGGTGGTGATGATGATGTTCCTGTCGCCCAGAAAGTCCTTGAGGTCGACCATCGCGCCGCCGAACTGCGGCAGCGCAAACGAATCGGCCTTGTCGCCGACGTGCAAGGTGTCCGCCGCGCCCCAGTGCGTGTTGCCGGCATCGCCCTCGGTCGCGACGGCCTGCGCTTTCAGCGGCAGCTCCAGCCGGCGGCGGATGAAGCGGTGCTCATCGGTGCCGGCTTTCTGGATATAGGCGACGATGTTGAGGCCGAAGGCCTCGCCCGCGGCCGGTGGCGCGCTCACGGTGAACTCGATGGATGTTTCGCCCGCCTCCACCAGCCGCTCATACGGCGCCTGGAGGAATTCATTGCGGGCCAGCATGCGGGGGTCGGTCAGGACCTCGCCCGCCAGCGTCGCCGCGCGCGGCACATCGACCTGCACGATGAAGCCGCGGATGGCCGTGCGGGCCTCGGGGAAGACCCAGCCCTCGGCGAGGGTGGCGGTCAGGGCGATCCGGTGAGTCTGACCAGCGGCCAGCGAATCGGTCATCAGCCGGGCCGAGAGATTGACCGGGCCGTCGGCGGGCTGGCCGGCGGCGACGAGCAGAGCGAGGCAGGCGGGGTTGAGCACGGTGGTCTCCTGAAGGTGAGCCCGCATTGTATGACAACGCGCGGGCAGCGGCTGAACAACCGGCATGGCGTCGAGATTGTTGCGGCGAATTGCGGGATGTTGAACTGTGTCGTCTCCCCCTCCCTTCGACGGAGGGGCAGGAGGGATCGTCCCGCCCGGTCCGCACAGAGTTTGAGAATGTTTCTCGATTCAGCGACGCCATCATTGTGCCGCCGGTGCGCGATGATGTCGAGCTGGCCGGCGGATCGGCGCCGCACGCGGCGCTGCACGCCGCGCTGCGGCGGCCGCGCGCCTCACAGCAGCAGCGCGGCGCTGAAGTGCATCAGGTTGTAGGCCAGGACCGACCATAACGCCACGCAGCGCGCCTTGTTCAGCCCCCGCACCATCAGACGGTCCAGGCCGCGCCAGGCCCGCACATCCGCGTTGACCGTCTCGCTGGTCGAGGCCCGCTCAAGATAAATGCGCTGGGCCTGCTCGCTGTCCATGCGGGCCCGCCACGCCGCCACATGCTCGCTGTCGCCGGGCTTGGGCGCCCCCGGCGGTCGCTCCGGGGGCTTCTTGCCGCGCGGCTCCGGCGGCGGCGCGTAGATCGTCACGCCCGCGCCGGCCGCCTCATCGATGGCCTTGAGCGTCACATACCCCCCGTCCATGAGATGTTCCTGCACCGCGCGTCCCGTGCGCTGCTCCACCTGCCGGCGCATCGGCTCGCTGAGCCCGGCATCGTTGCCCTGGTTGGTCACATCCACCCCCACGATGGCCCGCGAGCCGGTGTCCACCGCGAACTGCACGTTGTAGGCCGGGCGGAAGCCCCCGTCGGGCATCTTCATCACCCGCGCTTCGGGGTCGGTGGTGCTGACGCGCGGCTCGCGCTGCCTGGAGGGCTTGTTCTTCTGTTGGGCCTTGGCCTGCTGGATCCTGGGCAGCTCCTCCAGGGCCTGCTCCAGGCGCGCCAGGCGCTCGCGGGCCGCACGCTCGCGGGTCGCGCGCTGACGCACGCTGACCCGGCCCTCGTCTTCACCTGCTCGCTCATCCTCGCTCTCGCTCTGGCCCTGGCGCTTCAGCGCTTCGACATGCCGGCGCATCTTCTCCACCTGCTCGCGCAGCGTCGGCTCGCGGCGGAAGCTGGCCGAGCCGGCGCTGGCCCGCACGCGCAGGCCGTCCTGGCTCACACGCTGCACCGAGATGACCTCGTGCTGCACCAGCCGGGCCAGGACCTGCGTGAACAGCTCGTCCAGGGCCGCCTGGTGCTGCACGCGGAAGTCGTTGAGCGTGTGGTAGTTCACCATCACGCCGCCGCACAGCCAGCGGTAGGCGTCATCGCGCCGGCACAGCCGGGCGACGACGCGGCCGCGGCCGATGCCTTCCGTGGCCGCCAGCAGCCACAGGGCCACCAGCAGCCGGGGGTCGATGGCGGGCCGGCCGGGGTTCTCACCGCGGGCCTTGATCGGCTCGTGGAAGCGGCTCAGGTCCAGGCGCTCCACCACGTTCCAGATGCTGCGCGCGGCATGGTCGGCCGCCAGGCGCTCGTCCAGGCAGACCGACTCCATGAACATCTGCCTTCGATCGGGCGAGAGCAGGCGCGGCGGGGCCGCTTCGTCGCGGGCTGAAGATGCTGATGCTGGACATGGCGTCTGAGATGACGCGGGGGCCGAGGAGTCGGCAGAGGCGGCGTCCGGCCACAGTGTTGAGTCGTTCATGCCATCATCTACGCGCCATGGCGGGAAAAGTTCCCAAACTCACAGCGGACCCTACGGT
>Ga0299906_10005516_pt1 | contig 10292 bp, 10 predicted proteins | sample RVTome_14_FD_200259 | JGI IMG/M metagenome (GOLD analysis project Ga0299906, IMG submission 200259) | Soil microbial communities from uranium-contaminated site in the Upper Colorado River Basin, Wyoming, United States - RVT145D125 (version 2) ...
AATCAAACCTTCCAGTCCATCTTCAACGCCAACAAAGGCGCCGAACTTGACCACGTTGGTCACGGTGCCCTTGACGATGTCACCCACTTCGTAATGCTGCTCGACGGTTTGCCACGGGTCGGGCAGCAGTTCCTTGACCGACAGCGCGACCCGCCCTTGATCGCGAGCCACCGACAGCACTTTGACCTGGAGGCGTTCGCCGCAGCAGACCACATCTTCCGGATGGCGGACGCGGCCCCAGGAGAGTTCTGAAACGTGAACCAGGCCTTCGACGCCGCCCAGATCGACAAAAACGCCAAAGGGCGTGACATTGGTCACGATGCCTTCGACGCATTGGCCGGCTTCTAGGCTGCCCAGCAGTTGGATGCGCTTACCGGGACCCGCTTGCGCGGCCCGCTGGGAAAGCACAAGGCGGCCGCGCTCAGGGTCGTACTCAATAACCTTGAGGCACAACTGGCGGCCGACCAGCTGCTCCATCATCTCGCAGCGAGCCAGCTCATCTTCAACTTCGTCCAACTCGACCAGATGGGAGACGGGCACAAACCCACGCAAGGCTCGCGCTTCGACCAGCAAGCCGCCCCGGTTGTAACCGATGATCGGCAAATGGACCGTGTCGTCGGCCTCATACAGCTGGCGGGCCCACATCCAATCTTCGGCCGAACCCCAATGAACGCCGCCGGTCTCATCTGGCGCGTGTTTCGGCGGTCCGCTGGAACCAGCCGGTGCCTGCCCGCCTGCCAGAATTGACTGCCACCAACCTTCATCGGGGGGAGGAGGCGCCGATTCGCCCGCATACCGCCCCTGTGCGTGGGAGTCCATCAGAAACCACCTCGTCCGTACAAACTGGCGATTACTAGCCTATGTTTAGCATACTCCAAAGGTGCGAATTGGCAAGGCTCACGCCAATTCGGCCTCCGGATCGGTCGCCCGGCTGGCGGCGTCGCGCTCCATATCGGCAATGGCATGCGCCACCTCCTCGATGGCTATGCGCTGCTTCCTATACAGGTCGGCCTCGGACATCGCCAGCCGCATGGCAATGTCACGCACCTTGCGGCCCTCCAAGAACTTCATTTCCAGGATGTTGTACAGCATCCACTCAGCGGTGAAGCGCCGTTCGCCTGCCGGCCGGGTCATTTCGATGCCCTGGTTGAGCACCGTCCGCAGCGCATTCACGGGATTGCCATCGTTCTCATGCATCGCTTCACGCACGACCCGCAGCCGCAAGAGCGGGCTGCGGGTCAGCCGGGGGCCGCCCCAGTAGTGGCCAAGCGCCTCCTTGACCAGATTGGCCAGGTCGGCCTCAGTGTGGACTCCCTCCAGGCTGTCGGTCAGCAGATCGGTGCCGCCGTAGCGGGCGGCCGCCCGGATGCGCTGGATCTCCTCGGTGTGTGGCGTCAGTCGATCAACGGCTTCGAACACCTCTCGCTGCAGACGTCGGTCGGACAACGCCAGCGACGCCCGATCGACCAACAAGCGCAGCGCCTCCGTCTCGGCCGCCTGCAGCCGGAGCGGGCCATCGCCACGGCGCAAGCCCAGCATCCCGAGGACCTCATCCCCTTCGGGCGTACCCACGGGCAGCACCCAGAACACATCCCAAGTGAAAACGGTCCCCAAGCCTGCGATGTCATCACCATGCTCGGGCAATACCACCGTTGGCAGCTCACCGCCGCTGCGCAGTGGGTCATCCGCGCCGACAGAGACTTCGAGCTCCAGTCCGTCTTCGCCGACGACGGCGATGAAGGCCGACGGTACGCCGCTGACGTCACAGATGGCATTCAGGATGCCCTCGAGGTACTGGGTCAGGTCGCCCGAGGTCAGCAGCCGCTCCTCCATGACCTGCAGCCGAATGATGTCGGCCCGATCCTGACCGTAGAACAGCCAGCGTTCGATCGGCGGGCGGATGAGAGTCACCAGATACTGCAACAGCAGCAGGCTGGCCACCATCAGGAACGGAACGATGCGGCTGTCGGGGAAGCCCAGTACCACCGCCGCGCGTCCGGCCAGCACGGTCACGGCCAGCACGGTCGAAACGACCACCGGTCCACGAAGAATCCATTGGAACAACCGGCTCTTAACAATGCGGTCGGGATAGCTGACGCCGAAGTACGCCACCGAGTAGGCCATCACCACGAGCAGGAAGGCGACGCTTCCATTGGTCAGCACGAGCACAAGTTGGAACAGCCATGGCGAGCGGGCCAGGGCCGGTCCAGCGATCGTCAGGAACGGCACGCCGCCCAGCACCGGGCCCAATGAACCGACCATCAAGTAGGCCATGCGGCGCTGGCTTGTACTGGTCAGGCAGCGGCGGAAGGCCCGCACCAGATTCAGCCCGGCGAAGCCCAAATCGAAGGCCAGGTACGCCAGGAAGACGCCAAAGTAACGGCCCGGCCCTAGGAAGGCGGTTCCATCGGAGCGAACGACGCCATCGGCAACCAAATCGGTAAACCCAACCAGCGCGAAGGCAAGCGTGCTGACGCCGTAGCTGATCCAGACTGCAAGCCGGCGACGGCCCTGGGACGGCCTGCCGGTCGCGGCCAGCAGCGAGTCGGACAGATACAGCGCCGTCGCGGGCAAGAATGTGACGCCAAGCCACTGCAGGCGCAGCCACATCTCTTGATCGGGTCCAACGGAGGATGTCGTGGCCAGCACATCGCCGAAGTAGGCAAAAGTAACGACGCCCAGCAGCAGTGCAAAGGAGCGGGCGACCAACTCGCGCGTGTTGAAGGTCAGCGAATAAAGCAGGAGAGAGAAGGCAGTAATGGCGTTGCCGGCATCCAGAATCAAATTGAAGACTCGAATGGCGGCCAGCAGTGAGTCAATCATGTCGGGTTAGATGTCTTGGACAAAGAACAGGGCGATGTCACCATCCGGGAAATAGTGATCGCTGTAGCCGGAGAAGGAGAAGCCGAGCTTGCGCGCCAGGGCGATGGCCGGGAAGTTCTTGCTCTGCATTTCGAGGAACAGCCGCCGGTAGCCGCGCTCACCTGCCCAGACACGAGCGGTTTGCAGAAGGCCGGAGGCGTGCCCCTGGCGCCGGTGGCGCAGATCGACGGCCAGATCGGTGATCCAGGCGGAACCGGGCGAAGGGCCGGCGATTATGGTCAAGTAGCCGGTGCGGGTCTCACCGAACTCGGCCACCAGCACGACCTGCTTCTCTGTCCAGCTGTCGATCAAGGCCTCCGGCTGGCGCGGGTAGCGGACACGCATTGGCCGCGGCAACCGCACCTCGCGGAAGCGGACTTCGACCTCGCCTTGTCCATTCTGGAATCCCATCTGCCAGACGTGATCCGTGCTGTAACCGTGGTCGAAGGCGACAATCTCTGAGATGTCGCTCGAGATGGCCTGGCGAACGCGCAGCTCTGTCATCGACCTGTCATCCTAACCGATTCACTGGTCACCGGCGGCTAGCCCGACTCGGACGGCACGATGCGGACCTGAATCTCACACGGCAGGGGAGCATTTCCCGAAGTATCCGTCACCACCAGGCGGAATGCATACTCGCCGGCTGGCACCAGGCTCGTATCCCAGGTACCGAGCAGATCGTCAACGACCGGGACCGTCCCGGCCGATACCGTCTGCCAGTCTTGATCGGATCCGGCTGGGCGGAATTCGTACTTGTAAAAGGCGAAGTTCTCTATGTCGGCCGTGCCTTCGATGTCCATCACCTCACTCAGGATTTCGCCCGCTTGCGGTGTCCGCAGCGTTGCCTGGCTGTTGAGGCAGCCAGAGCCATCCGACGTTCCGACGGGGAGCGGCGAAGCTGCCACGAATTCGCCCGTTTCCGATTCGGCCGGATTGCCGGTTGCCAGGAGCGAGACGGTGGGGAAGACGGTCGGCCGGGCCGACAAGGGCACGGCCGGGCCCACGAAGTTGGCCAAGATAAAGGCACCCACGATCAAGGCAACAACCAGCACCAGCATGGCCGCTGCCTGGCGCATGCCAGCTACGGCCCGCTCGCGCTCCAGGTTGAACACGGTCCTTTTCATTTCGCCAAACCAGCCCAGCGCCTGGCGCAAGTAGAACAGTCCCACCAATACCAAGACCACATAGATCCAAGTCTGGTGGGACTCTATCCAAATCAGAAGCTCTGTCATCAGGTCCAGCTAGGCCAATCGCCGCAGGACCCCCTTGATGACCGCCGTCATGCGCGGCACGATCACGTCACCCGCCGCCAGCACCTCCTCGTGGGTGGTGGTGGTGTCGCCATCCAGGTTGGCCTTGTTGCTCAGGCCTGAGATGCCCAGCACGCGAGTTCCCCCATGCCGGGCGGTGGTTACTTCCGGCACGGTGGACATGCCAACCGCATCGACGCCGACCGCCCGCAGAAAGCGCAAGTCGGCGGGGGTCTCAAAGGATGGCCCGCCCAGGCAGACATACACGCCCTTGTGGTATGGGATGCCTTCGTCCTGGCAGACGGCTTCGGCCATCTGCAACAGCTCCCGATCATAGGCCCGGCTCATGTCTGGAAAACGCGGCCCAAAGCCGTCGAGGTTTGGGCCGCGCAGCGGCGTCAGACCGGCCATGCCCATCATGTTGATGTGGTCCGACAGCAGCATCAGTTCTCCCGGCTCAAAGCTGGGGTTGACCGCCCCGGCGGCGTTGGTCACCACCAGGATCTCGACGCCCATGCGCTGCATGACCCGAATCGGCAGGCCGATCCGGCTCATCGAGTGTCCTTCGTAGTAGTGGGCCCGGCCTTGCATGATGAAGACCGTCTGCCCGGCCAGGCTGCCGAACACGAGTTGACCGGCATGGCCCTCGATCGTCGAAGCGGGCCAGCCGGCAATCTCCTGGTTCGAGAAGCGGTCGGCTGAGGCGACCTCGTCGGCGAGCGGGCCAAGCCCGGAACCGAGGATCATACCAATGCGTGGCTCGACCTTGGTTCTCGACCGGATTTCGCCGACCACCCTGTCGATCTCTAGCATGGTCAGAAACTCGTCTTGGCTCACGGTCATATCCTCACAAACCGGCCTAGCCTGCCAAAAACCGAATAGTGCTGGGGCTGGCTAGGCCAAGCAGGTGCTGCACTTCTTGCCTGGAGCGCCCCTGCTGCAGCAGGTGGCGGGTCAACGAATGGCGCAAGGTGTATGGTGATACATCCTCACCCAGATTGCAAGCTTGGGACCATTTCTTGACCACAAGCCACAGCCCCTGGCGGCTGAGTCGCTGGCCGCGCTGGTTCAAGAAAAGGGCAGGCTCCCCGCGGTTTCGCAACAGCTGGGGCCGGCCGTCTTTGACGTAGCGTTCCAGGGCGTGGCGGGAGATGCCGAGCGGCAAGGGATCGGTCGAGGCGCCCGGCCGGTCAAGCAGGCCACGTGTCAGGTTCAAGTCGTGAATCGTGACTTCCACCGCATCGGCCGCCCGCAGCCCGGTGGCATAGACAAACGACAGAATGGCCGAATCGCGCAGATCACGAGCCGAAGTTCCGCCGGACGGCGCCTCGAGCAGGCGCGCCAACTGGGCGCGCGACAGTGACCGAGGTTGCTTGCGCTCCGGGGCAGGCAGCCGCAGGGATTTAACCAACGTCTTGGTCGCTAAGCCCTGGTTCTCCTCCATGTAACCGAAAAACGAGCGCAGCGCCGCCAACTTGCGGGCCACCGTCGCCGGCCGGAACTGCTTCCGCGCAAGCCATTCGAAATACGCTTTGAGGCTGGCGCGGCTCAAGCCGGCCGTGTCGACCGGCGTTCCCTGGTCCAGACGCAGCACCTGGCGGAACTGCTGCAAGTCGGTGCGGTACGCCAAGATCGTGTTCTTGGCTCCGCCTTGTACGTACTTGAGATGGCCCAGATAACGGGCGATATCCTCATCAATCAAGCTGGGGGACTCCCTTGGCCCGAGGCCCGGCGATTATACCATCGCGCCCGAACGGGCCTGGTCGGAGTCCCCAGGGCTGCGTGTTACAATCGCTGCCAACGATGACCCATCGACCTGAAGGTAGCGGCCGGTTCGGCCTCCTGTTGGTTCTGACCGCACTGCTATTGGCCGGTTGCCAACCCACCTACCAGTTTCACGGCAGCCCCTATCCACAGCCCCAAAGCGCCCCGGATCTCAACCTGACAACAACCAATGGCCAGCCCTTCAATCTGGCCGCCTACGCTGGCCGTCCGGTGCTGCTCTTCTTTGGCTATACGCATTGCCCCGACGTATGCCCGGCGACGACGGCCGAGGTCAGCCAGGTCTTGGATGAGCTTGGCCCCCAAGCGGACCAGGTAGTCTTCGCCTTCATTACGGTCGATCCGGACCGGGATTCGGCCGCGGCCGTGCGGTCCTTCCTCGATCGGTTCGACCAGCGCTTCCTGGGCCTGACCGGAGACAGCGCGGCGTTGGCACAGGCCCGCCAGGCCTACGGCGTGTTTGCCGAACGCGACTCGGACGACCCCGCCAACTACACCATGACCCATACCTCACGGCTGTTTCTCATTGACCCGCAGGGACGCCTGGTGACCAACTACACCTTTGACGAACCTGCCGAAGTGCTGCTGGCCGACCTGCGCCACCTCCTGCAGGAAAACTGACGTGTTCGTTCGCCTGACTATCTCGCTCACGGTCCTCGGCCTGCTGGCAGCCTGTGCCCCACCGGCTCAGGCGATCTTGGTCGACGAGGCCTGGGCCCGGCCGGCCGAAGCGGGCACCAACTCGGCCGTTTACTTTCGCCTGCACAACGGCTCCCGGGCTGACGAGTTGATCGGAGTTGAGTCTGGTGTGGCCCAGGCCATGATCCACCTGACAATCCTCGAAGCCGACGGGATCGTGCGCATGGAGCACCAAATGCAGGTGTCGCTGGCGCCCGGTGAGATGGTAGTTTTCGAGCCAGGCGGTTTGCACGTTATGCTGATGGACTTGGCGGCGGACCTGCAGGTCGGGTCGACCGTCGACTTGCTGCTTATGTTCCGCCAAGGTGGGGCACACGCGGTGGAGGCGATTGTTCGTCAACCGTAATTACTGCTTGCTTCTGGGACTGTTGGTTCTGGCGCTAGCCAGCTGCAGCCGTCAAAGCCAGCAGCCGACGCCCACCAGCGACTACCGTTTCGACCTCGCGGTCGAGCCGGAGCCGGCCGCCGTCGGCCAGACGGTGCTGCTGGTCACGCTGATAGGTCCCGACGACACACCCATCGACGAGGCGCAGGTCTCTGCTCGCGGCGATATGACCCATGCCGGCATGACACCTTCCTTTGGCGAAGGCGAACCCGAGGGAGAGGGTCGTTATCGAATCCCCTACGTATGGACGATGGGCGGTGACTGGCTGGTGACCCTGCACGCGGTGCTGCCGGATGGTCAGGAGATCGAGCAGACCTTCGACCTGGCTGTCAGCAGCGGGGGCTGACAATGACCGCCGTGGGCCGGCCATCGTCCATTGAAATCCAGCCGACGGCGCTCGACCTGCTTCGGCTGCCCCTGCTAGGCAGTTTCTTACGCTGGCGTTGGGGCCGGCTGGCCGCCCAGCTTGTCTTGCTGCTGGGGACGGCCCTGATTGTGTACGATGGCCTGACCGGCCCCCAACTAGCGCCGCGCAACCTGGCCACCGTGCTTGCCTGGGTCCATTACCGTGGGCTCGTGCTGTTGGCGCTGCTCCTGGTTGGCAATCTGTTCTGTTTCGCCTGTCCATTCACCTTGCCGCGCACCCTCGCCCGGCGCCTGAGCATAGACGGGCGGCGCTGGCCGCGCGCTTTGCGCAACAAGTGGGTCTCGATCGGCGGGCTGCTGCTGATCTTCTTCCTGTATGAGTGGCTCGACTTGTGGGCCAGCCCCTGGCTGACCGCCTGGGTGGCGCTGGCCTACTTCGTCGGTTCGTTCGCCCTGGAGGCGGTCTTCAAAGAGTCGGCCTTCTGCAAGTACGTCTGCCCGCTGGGTGCCTTCAATTTCGTCTATTCGACGGCCTCTCCTTTCCAAATCACGGCGCGCGATCAAGCGGTCTGCCGCAGCTGCCCCGGCAAGGAGTGCCTCAACGGCAGCGACCAGGTGCTCGGTTGCGGAACCGAGCTGTTCGTCCCAACGATCGATTCCAACATGGACTGCACCTTCTGCCTGGATTGCGCCCGGGCCTGCCCCTATGACAACGTCGCCCTGGCCCGCCGGCCGGCCTGGCAGGAGCTGGTGGCCAAGCTGCCGGCGCGCTGGGACCTGATCTTTCTGTTGACGACGATGGCCTTCTTCGGCTTCTTCAACGCGTTCGGCATGGTGCCGCCGGTCTATGCACTGCAGCGCTGGATGACAACCAGCGTGGGGATCCAGTCGGTGGCACTCCAGGTTGGGTTGATCTACGCCGCCGGCGCCATCGTGCTGCCCGGCCTGCTGCTCACACTGACGGCCGTCTTGTCGCGCCGGGCGCGCCCTCCCGAGCGACGCGGAACCCTCGTCCAGCAGGCCGCCCGCTTTGCGCCCGCCTTTGTCCCGCTGGGCGCCGGTATCTGGTTAGCCCACTACGGATTCCACTTCATCATCGGGGCGGCGACGCTGGTGCCGGTGGCGCAGAGCTTCCTGATCGACCACGGACTGACGTGGCTTGGCGGACGGGCGAACTGGACGGTTGGCTTCCTGGTGCCGGTCGATCTCATCCTGCCGCTACAAGTCGGCGCACTGATGCTCGGCCTCCTGGCTGCGCTGGCCGTGGTGGCCCGCCAGGGGCTGGCATCCGGCGATAGGCCGCTGTCGGCCCTACTCCAGCTCTTGCCGTGGGCGCTGGTGCTGACCGGCTTGACGATCGCTTCGCTGGCGGTATTCAACCTGCCGATGGAAATGCGCGGGGCACTGGCGGCGGTGCCATGAGACGCTGGTTGCTGGCGCTTACGCTCACCCTGCTCCTCTGCGTTCCGGCGGGCTCCGCCAGCGCCGAGGGACCAGGGACCGGGGGCCGCCGGGTCGTGCTCGAGTCCGAACCGGCCGGGCCCTACGTGCTGCGCGTCGTCACCTCGCCCACCCCGCCCCGGATTGACAATCTGTACTTGGAGGTGCGGGTCGAGGACGCCGCCAGCGGTGAGCAGGTCACCGATGCGCGCGTCCTGACGGCTGCCGTCTTTGAGACCGAGGCGGAGCCGCCGATCGAGGCCAAGGCGAGCCATGACATCGCTCCGATACCAACCGAGTACGCCTCGCATTTGCCTGTGACCGCACCAGGCGTGTGGCAAGTCAGCGTCCGTGTGGAAGGTGAGCAAGGGGTCGGCGAGGTCAGTTTCCCGGTACGTGTCACCGGCTCGACCGCCATTGGCACCGGCCTGGCCGTCGGGTTGCCCGTGGCCGGACTGGCAGGCCTCATTATTGTCTTCCTCATGCTGCAGAAGCAGAGCGAAAAGCAGTAACACAAAGACACCAGGACTCAAGTGCTTACAAACACAAAGGGCCCTGGAATTAGTTTTCCCAGTGAGCCCTTTGTACTCTTCTTACATTGAGTCTTCGTGTCTTTGTGTTATGAGCCCTTAGATGAGCGTATCGACGACCAGCGCCGCAAAGACCAACGCCAGGTAAACCGAGGAGTAGCGGTACATGCGCCAAGCGTTGGCGTTGCCGCCGGCCCGCCACAACCGCCAGGCCTGTAGCAGAAGCACGGCCCCTAACGCCAGCGCCGCCAGCAGGAAGAGCCAGCCTCCTACCGACGCAACCGGCAGCAGCACCGTCAGCGCAACCACCTGTATCGTGTAGAGCAGGATCTCGCGCCTCGTTTGCGTTTCGCCGTAAATGACGGGCAGCATCGGAACGCCGGCCCGGGCGTAGTCATTGCGCCGGACCAGCGCCAGCGCCCAGAAGTGTGGCGGGGTCCAGAAGAAGATCACGGCGAACAGGAAAAAGGCGCCGGCCGTCAATTGGCCGGTTGCCGCCGCCCAGCCAACCAGCGGCGGCACGGCGCCTGCACCGCCTCCGATGACAATGTTGTGGGTCGTCAGCCGCTTCAACCCCAAACTGTAAAGCCCCACGTAGTACAGCATGCCGGCCAACGCCAGCACGGCGCTCAACAAGTTGACGAACAGTGCCAGCACATAAAAACTGACCAGGCACAACGCCAGTCCGAACGCCACCACCTCGACGGCGTCAACGCTGCCGGCCGCTAGCGGGCGTCCTGCCGTCCGCACCATCGCCCGGTCCTCGCGGCGGTCGATGTACTGGTTCAGTGCGCTGGCGCCGCCGGCGGCCAATGCCCCGCCCAGCATGGTCCACAAAACGACGCCGGTACCCGGCCAGCTGCCGGCGGCAACGATCATGGCCGCCAGGGTGGTAACCAGCAACAAAGCGACGATAATCGGCTTGGTCAACGCCACCAGCGCCCCCAGGGTCGGTGGACCAATCCGTTTGCCCTTGGC
>Ga0299906_10005517_pt1 | contig 10292 bp, 1 predicted proteins | sample RVTome_14_FD_200259 | JGI IMG/M metagenome (GOLD analysis project Ga0299906, IMG submission 200259) | Soil microbial communities from uranium-contaminated site in the Upper Colorado River Basin, Wyoming, United States - RVT145D125 (version 2) ...
CGACCTCACCGCCGCGCGCGTCGAGCAGGCGATGGTGACGAGCGACGATCCGAGCCTGCCGCTCGCGAGCGTCGCGCGCGCGCTCGGCGTCTCGCGCCGCACGCTGATCCGGCGCTTGCAGGGGGCGGGCACCAGCTACCGCGCGCTCAGCGAGACCCACCGGCGCCGCTGCGCCGAGGAGCTGCTACGCGAGGGATCGCTGACGGCCGCGGAGATCGCCTACCGCCTCGGCTACGAGGACCCCGCGAACTTCGGGCGCGCCTGCCGGCGCTGGTTCGGCACGTCGCCGGGATCGCTCCGCCGGACGCGCGCGCGGGGCGCGGCGCGGACGGGCACGCTCGGACAGCGGCTCCTCAGCCGTGCGGCGCGGGTCGCCGGCACGGGCCGCGACGCCCACGGATAGCGCGACCCGACGCCAGGCCGAGCTCGGCGCGGACGGCGCCGAGGGCGGCGGCGTCGAGCTGCCGTCGGCCCTTGGCGGGCGAGGGCATGCCTAGAAGGTGGCCGAGATTCCTCCGATGACCACGTTCGTCTTCCCCTGCAGGGTCGACAGCCCCGTCGGGTCGCTCTTGTTGATCGGACCGGCATCCGCATACAGATAGCGGTGGAGCGACACCGGCGACTGCGGCCGGCCGCCGGACGGATCGCGCGAGAAGAAGCGTCCTTGCGCGGGATCGTAGGAGCTCTCAGGGCCCCAGAAGGTCTTTGATCAGATTCCCCGCTGCCAGGAGGGCATAGGACTCGACCACGCAGCGGTAGTTGTCGGCGTTGTCCTTTTGCTTAGTGGCGGGAAGTCTCTCCGCTGCCCTGCAGAGGTATTTGTCGTCGATGGTCTTGAGGATCAGGTGCGACCACTCGTGCACCATGATTCCCATGCCCGACGCGAGGTCGGCACCGCCGAAGACGCCCTGCCACGACGTCGGCAGCGGCGGGCTAGTCGTGACCTTCGCACAGAGGATGATGGTCCCTGCGGAGCTCGACGTAGAGCCGGGGAGCGGCCGGATCGCGATCGCATACTCGTCGAGGGCGCAGAATCTGATCTGGCCGGGGCCGACCAGAGCGCTCTGCAGCTCGTAGTCCGCCTGCCTGGCGAACATTGAGATGCCGAGGTTGGCGAGGCGGGCCTCGATGTACGCGAAGATCGCCGCCCCGGTCAGGCCCGGCGGGGCCGCGAGCACCGGCCCGAGGTTCCCGAAGAACTTCTGCAGCGGGCGCTTGTCCTGCAGCCCCTCGACCACGGTGATGGTGGTGAAGAGCGCGCCGAGGTACTGGTAGACCTTGCCCGTGAACTTGGTGAGTTTTCTCTGGTTGCGCACGAAGTTCTGGAGCTCGGCGCGCCGCTGCGTGTTCTGAATCCCCTGCGCCACCTGCAGGGACGCGAGTGTCTCGAGCCCGCTCGGATCGACCAGGTTCACCGGGTTGCCGTTCGCGTAGAGGTACTTGTTGAGGGTGAGCGGTCTCGATTCGTCGCCGGCAGCCGGATCGCGCGCCAGGAATCGTCCGATCGATGGGTCGTAGTAGCGTGCGCGGAGATAGGTGAGCCCGGATTCCTCGTCGCGCTGCTCGCCCGCGAACTGGTACGGGTCCGTCGAGGTCCCGGTGCGCGCAACGACCTTGCCGTAGGCCGAGTATTCGAAAACATCGGTCGCTGCGCCAGTCGAGTCGGTGAGGAGCCGGGTGGAGCCGAGACCGTCCGCGTGGTGATACGACGCCGCGCCGCCCTCGAAGCGAGCGAGCAAGGAAGACCCGTGCACGTAGGAGCTCAGCGTCGCCCCGCCGCCGTCGCTCTCACGCACGACCTGCGCGAACCCGGTCGGACTGGTTCGATCGGCGAGGAAGTCGACGGATCCGTCGGGACCGCTCTTCCTCTGACGGAATCCGAGGAAGTCGTAGGCATAGTCGGTCGCGCTGCCGATCGGCGGCTGGAATTGGGTCATCCGGCCGCGCGCATCGTAGGCAAAGTTGGTGACGGCGCTCCCCGCCGTCGCGGAGACGAGGTTTCCCGCGCCATCATAGTCGTAGACGACGCCGGCGCCCGAGGTGAGCTGGTTGCTCGAGTTGTAGGTGAAGCTCGCCATGCCCAGCGAACCGCTTCGGGAGGTGACGTTCCCGGCGGGATCGTAGACGTAGGCGGCGTTGCGGATCACGGCGTTCGCCGGATTGTAGTGGCGCTCGGCAGTGACGCGCGAGGTCGCGTCGTAGTCGTACTCGACTCGCGAGCCGTCGGCGTTGGTGACGACGCTCCGGTTGCCGAGGGGATCCAGGGTGTATGCGAAGCTCGTCAGAATGGCCGCGGTCGGGTCGCGATGGGCAATCGCGGTCGGGCGATTCCGGCTGTCGAAGGCCTGCTCCGTCATCGTACCGTTGGGCAGCGCAACCGTGGTCCGGTTGCTCGCGGCGTCATAGCCGTAGGTCGTGACACCACCTACCGGGTCGGTCACGGTCTCGAGGCGGCCGAGCGCGTCGTAGTCATAGGTCGTCACGTCCTCGGGCACACCGTCGCTGATAGCGTGCGCCATCAGCGTTCGATTTCTCGCCGCGTCGTAGGCGTAACGCACGTAGCGACCATCCGGCTCCGTGACGCGCGCAAGCTGCCTCGTCGTCGGCGTGTACGCGATGGTCGTGGTCCCGAGAGCGTCGGTCACCGTCGCGACGAGGCGATCGGCCGTGTAGGTGTAGGTCTCCTCCGCGCCGCCCGGGAACGTGATCGTGGTCAGCAACCCGCTCGCGTCATAGGAGTACGTGATGGTCTCGCCGTTGCCGTTCGTCCGTGAGATCAGCCGGCCCGCGACATCGTAGCTCGCGCTCTCGGTGTCCCCGTTGGGGTACGTGATTTGCACCGGCCGCCCGGCGAGGTCGGAGGCGGTCGTGGTGCGGTTGCCGTTGGCGTCGATCCGCGCCGACTTCCGCGCGGCGTCGTCGTATTCGTACCGCGTCACGTCGCTCAGCGCGTCGGTGACCGAGGTGACGCGACCGCGGTTATCGTAGGCATACGCCGTCGTGTTGCCGGCGGGGTCGACCATGGTCAGGAGGTTCCCCCCGGCGTCGTACGTCCGCTCCTCGGTCGAGCCGTCTGCGAAGGTCGTCTCGATGAGCCGGTTCGCACCGTCATAAGTGTAGCTGGTCGTGCGCAGCAGCGGATCGGTCTCGGTGAGGAGGTTCCCGGCTGCGTCGTAGGACCGGGCCGTGACGCCGCCCAGCGCGTCGGTGATTGCGATGAGCCGGCCAGCCAGATCGTACGCGTAGCTCGTCACATGGCCGAGGCGGTCCGTACTCGTGAGGACCTGGCCCGCGGCGTCGTAAGTCGTGAGCTCCGTCGAACCGTTCGGATGGACCGTTCGCACGAGTCGGTCGGCCGCGTCGTACTCGTACTCGGTCACATTGCCGATCTTGTCCGTCGAGGCGATCAGGTTGCCTTCGGCGTCGTAGGTTTGAGTGAGTGCCGTTCCACCGCCAGGGTCCGAGACCTGTGTAATCTGACCGACCGGGTCGTAGACGATGTTGGACGTGGCGCCTGCAGCGGTCGTGACCTGGGTGATCTGGCCAGCCAGGTCGTACGCGACGCTGCGGGGTGAGCCGCCGACGTTCACCGCGATCGGACGGTTGCCGGCGTCGTAGGAGAGGGTCTGGACGAAGCCGGTATCATCCGCCTGCGAGGTCAGGTTTCCGTTCGCGTCGTGGCCGAAGCTGATCACCCGTCCGACTTCGTCGGTCATCTTCATCTCGATTCCGCCGGCGTCGTACTCGTGCGTCACGACGGCACCCAGCGGGTCGGTCTGCGAGAGGATGTTCCCCGCGGCGTCACGCGTGTAGGACACTGCCTCTCCAAGCGGGTCCGTCACCGACGTCTCTTTCCCGTTCGCGTCATAGGTGACCGAGAGGGTGTGCCCGAGCGCGTCCGTCGCGGTGAGCCGGCGGCCCCGAGCGTCGTAGGTCGCCGAACCCGTGTTGCCGAGCGGGTCCGTGACCGAGGTCGGGCGGTCGTTCGCGTCGAAGGTGTAGGTGATCGTCCGGCCGAGGGGGTCGGTGGTCGTGAGGGCGTTCCCCCTGGTGTCGTAGGTGAACGAGGTCGTGTGGCCGAGGGCGTTGGTCGTCGACAGGATGTTGCCCCGATCGTCGTAGGTGAGGACCTTGGCGCGGCCCAGGCGGTCGGTGATGACCTCCTGCCGGCCGGCGATGTCGTGCGTAAGGACGATCCGGTTCCCCTTGGCGTCGGTTACGGCGATCAGCCGGCCCGCATCGTCGTACTCGTTTCGCGCGACCGGCCGGCCGAGCGGATCGACGATCCGGATCAGGTTGTGGAGGCGGTCGTACGCGAACGTCGTCAGGTTGCCGAGCGTATCGGTGTGGCCGGTGAGATCTCCGCGGGCGTCGTAAGCGTACTGCTGCACGTGCCCCATCGGATCGGTGACCTGGGTGATGCGATTTTCCGCGTCGCGCACGAAGGCGATCGACTTCCCCGCGGAGTGGGTGATGCCGGTCGGCCCGATCACCAGCTGGTTGCCGTTCGGATCCGTCAGCTTCTGGACGCCGAGCTCGAGATCCACCTCCACCTGGGTCCCTTCGAGGTCGGTGTAGCGGTAGATCTTGGGGTCGTAGACCTCGAGCGTCACGTCGTCGAAGAGCTCGTCCTCGGCGCCACCGGCGACGACGAGCAGGCTCGGATTGGCGAGCGCCTCGAGCCTGCCGAGCGTCCCCGGACGCGGCGTGAAGCCGACGACGATGGTCGCATCGAGCGACCCGATCTGGCTCGTCGGTGACACCTCGAGATCGAACTCCTCGACGCGACCGTTCGGCAGCGTGACGGAGACCTTGTGGGCATCGGTCGGCTCGAGCGCCACGACCGGACCCGAGACGAAGCGCGTCCAGCCGGTGCCGAGCACGCGATTGCTCCGGATGCGGATCGTCTGCAGGTCGAGCCGCCAGCCGACGCCGAAGTCGCCGGTGCGCTTGTCGCGGCTGTCGTACGTGCGCACCACCCCGACGGGCAGGCCCGAGAGGGGAACGGTGATGTCGGTGAAGTCGATCGTGAAATGACCGACCTTCATGTCGCGAGTGACCTGCACGGTCACGCTCGCCGCCGCCTCGTTGCCGCCGCGGTCGAAGACGGTGAGGCGGAGCGTGTACTGGTCATTGATCAGAAGCGTCGGGTCGAGCTGGCCGAGCACGCCGTCCGTGACCACCGCCGCACCGGTGTGGATGGTCGTGAACTCCGTCTCGCCCGCGAGGCCGATCGCGAGCTCGTACTTGAGGAAGTTGTCGTCGGTGGCCGTGCCGATCACGTCGACCGGCTCGGTCACCTCGGCGTCGGATACGGGCGCAGTGATCGCCGCGATGGGCGGCTCCCCGTCACCCGCCGTCTTCGTCGCAACGGTCAGCGAGGCCGAGCCGATGATCCCGCCCAGAGTGGCGGAGATCGTCGTTGCACCACCACCGAGGGCGGTTGCAAGGCCCGCGGCCGAAATCGACGCCGTCGCATCGACGCTGCTCGCCCAGGCCACGGACGACGTCAGATCCGCGCTCGCACCATCGGGGAAGACACCCGTCGCCGTGTACGGCTGGGTGTCGCCCACGACCAGGACCTGATTCGCGGGCTCGACCACGATCGAGTCGATGTCGGGAAGGGGCGTGACCGTCGCGTTCGGATCGGGCGTCCGGCTGGGCGTCGGTGTCGGCGTCGGTACCGGCACCGGTCCCTTGGAGACCGTGAGGTCGACCGTGGTGCCGATGGCGACGTCCGTCGTCCCTCCCGCCGGCGTTTGCGCGATCACCGTCCCCGCGGGTGCGGGATCGAAGGTCTCGAGAATCACGCGAGCCTGGAGGAGGTTCCCAGCCTGAATCGTCGTGATGGCGTCGTCGAGGGGCTGCCCGACGACGTCGGGAACGGTGGTCACGCCGGGGCCGATGGTGACGATGAACGACTGCTCGGCGCGCAGGCCGAGCGCATCGATCGCGGCGACGACGACAACGACACCAGTGAGGGTGCAGGGTCCGCCGAACGAGCCACAGGGACCGATGTAGAACTCGACAGCGCCTGTGGTCGGGTTCACGGCGATGGCGCCGCCGGGCACGGCCGTTTGCAACACATTGTTGGTCGACACCAGCTCGTAGTGCAGGGTGTCGCCGGGGTCCGGGTCGGTCGCGGTGATCTGATAGACCGGCCGCGCGTAGGGCGTCAGCGAGCGGAACCCGGTCGGCGGCAGCGAGGTGATCACCGGCGGGTTGTTCTCGGGGCGGATCTCGAGGAAGACCGTTGCGGGGTCGGACGAGGCGGCGCCGTCGTCCACCGCGTAGGTGAACGTGGTCCCCTCCCGCAGGCGGGGATCGACGACCGTTCCCTGCTGCTCCGCCATGCGGAAATCACGCCGCACGGCGGGCGCGAAGAGGATCCCGCCGGCGTCGTTCACGGCGTCGGGACGATACTGGATCTGGTTGAACACCTTGGGACCGGGGGCCCAGTTGTGATCCTGGCCGCTGAGGACCCGGATGTTGCCGAGGCAGGCCACCGGAAAGGCGCAGTTCCAGCGGTTGCTACCGAACGTCAAGAGGTCCACGTGGCCGTCGTCGTCGAAGTCGGCGAGCGCGATGGTACGGTCGCTGATCGGCCCGCCCTCGTGGTCGACGCTGTACTTCTCCGCTCCGGTGCGGCCGTCGAGGATGAAGAGCCGCGCGGCGGCGCTCAGGATGACCTCGGGGCGGCCGTCGAGGTCGAGGTCGTATACCTGCGCCGAGGTCTGGCCGTTGCGATTTGCGGGCGCGACCGCTGCCGGCACCAAGGCTCCGGCCGCTTCGGGGCGATCCGGGATCGCGAACACCCAGAGCAGGCGGCCGTCGCTGCGGTAGACGTAGACGAAGCCGTTGACGTTGAAGAGGATGTCCGGCGCGCCGTCGCCGTCGGCGTCACCGACCGACAGGAATCCCGTCAGCACATCCCCGATGAACGGAATGCGGCGGATGAGCGTACCGTCGTGGGCGTAGACGAAGACGCCGACCTCGGCCGGCGCACGACCCACGACGGAGTGGTACTGAATGACCTCGCTCGTACCATCGCCATCGAGGTCGGCGACCGCGACGCTCTCGGGCTCGAACCTGGTCTGCCAGGCGAGCGTCCAGGCCCCGCCGACCTGCGTGAAGACGTCGCTGCCGGAGATGATCTCGAGCGCGCCGTCGCCGTCGAGATCGGCGGTGATAGGGAGGTTCTGCGTCAACGGACGGTTGGTCGACACGTCGAGCTGGCCGGTGAGATTGGGCGCGGTGAGCACCTCCTCGACGGCTCCGGTCGCGGCGTCGATGATCCACGTCACGCGGCAGGGCCGCTCCTCGTCGTCGGGCAGGCCGGTCACGGCACGGCATGCGGCGCGGCGAAGCCCCACCGTGCCGTTCGCCAGCAGCCCGTTGTAGAGGCCATCGATGGACCTGATGAGCTTCCGCGCGAGCAGCTTGACCCCGCCCGTGGCGGTGAGCCGGGCGAGCGTCGGGTGGGATTTCGCTGCCGCCGGGAATTGGGTGTGGATCGGCGGCACCGCCGGGGCCGGGTCGGTCGGGAGCCTGTACGCGCCGGGATGGGGCTTCGTGAGACGCTCCGAGAGCCACCGCGCGCGCACCTTGCCGGCCGTGGTGATCTGCGAGCCGTTGATCGCGGCGAACCGGTCTTGGCCCGCATCCCTCGTGCAGGAGGCTGTCCGTATCAGCGAGACGTCGCCGCTGTCGTCCACGTCACCGACCGCCATCGTGTTTCCCGCGTCGAACCCGAGAAAGCAGTCCCGCACATCGACGTGCGTCGTGTCGGTCTGGTCGTATTGCCAGAGCTGCGTCCCGTTCCGCCCATCGAGGACGCGGACGGCCCCGAACTCGAGGTAGGCGACGTCCGGATGCCCGTCGCGATTGAAGTCCGCGACCTGCGCGAAGCCGCTCGTCGGCAGGATGGTGGCCCAGAGCACACCGGGATTCAGCGCCGGCTGCACGAAGTCCGGCGGCGCCTCGTAGGTGAAGCTCCCGTCGTCGTTGAACGCCGTGAGCGTGCCGAGGAGCGGCGGGTCGACGAGGACGCTCGTCAGCGGGTCGAGGTCGGGATCGTCGTCGTTGGCGAGCACGCCGGCGGGGGGCACGTCGAGCGTGGCCCCCACCCGGGCGTCGTACGCGTCGTCGCGCGCCCGCGGCTGGTGGTTCTCCGCCGTCGGGGTCGGGGTCGCCGTGCCCGTGGGCGTCGCGGTCGCCGTCGCGGTCGGGGGGACGGGAGTCGCGCCGGCGGAGGCGGCGGGCGTCGGGGACGGGGTGCTCGTCGGCGTCGGGGACGGCGTGGGCGACGCGGTCGGCGTGGGCGAGGCCGTCGGCGTCGGGGACGCCGTCGGCGATGGTGTGGTCGACGACGTCGCAGACGCCGTGGGCGACGGCGACGGCGTGACCGAGGTCGTCCGCGTCGGCCGAGTCGGACCGCCCTCGACCGCGCCGACGTCGAACGCCTCGTCGGCCGGGCGTACGCCGGGCGCGAAGTAGTCCGCCTCGAAGAGCGCCGCCGGCAGTCCGGTCGCCTCGAGGCGCGGGTCGAGACCGGCGTTCGCCGCCGGCGAATCCGAGGCGAGCGCGAAGTCGTCGTCGAGGGTGTCGAGAACGTCGTCCGTCCCGTCGAGGTCCGTAAAGACCGCCGCGGCCGTGGCGCAGTCGGGACTCGCCACGAAGCCCGGCCCCTCCGCCCCCGTCGGCGTCAGGTTGCCCTCGTCCCCCGCGTCGAACGCCGGGCCGCCGATCTCCCCGCCGGCGTTGCCGCAGATCAGGTTGTGGCGGAGGTCGACGTCCTCGGGGGTCGGGCTCGGACGGGTCTTCCGCCGGACGCCGAACTTGCCGCCGCCCTTGCCGCGCGACGCCAGGCCGTTGAACGCGACCAGGTTGTTCCAGATCGCCGCCTGCGCCGCGCGCTCGAGGAAGAGGCCGTTCCAGGCGTTCCGGACGATGGTGTTCCCGACGACCAGGCAGCCTCCGCCGCGGGTGTTCCAGATCCGGACGGCGTTCCGGTAGGCGCCGGAGATCAGGTTGTTGGCGATCACCGTCTTGGCGTTCCCCGAGCGGACCTCGATGCCGCCCTGGCACTGCGTCGGTCCGCCGCCGAGAAGGCGGTTGCGTTCGAGGTGGATGCCCTCGTTTCGGCGCGCGCCGCCTTGCAGGCGGATCCCGCGCGCCCCCGCGCCCGCGAACGTGAGGCCGCGCAGCGTGACGAACCGCGAGCCCAGGACGTCGACGGCGTGCCGGCGCTCGCAGCGCTCGGCGCGTCCGTGCACCACGACCGTGCCGGCGGGCGCCGTGGGATCGGCCTCGATCGTGATGCGATCGGCCTCCGACGCGAGCGCGCCGGCGTTCTTGCCCGCCACCACGAGCCGCTCCGCGTAGGCGCCGGGAAGCACCCGGACGGTCTGGCCGGCCCCGGCGGCGTCGATCGCCGCCTGGATCGTCGCGTAGCAGGGGGCCGCACCGGCGCAGTCGGCGAGGTCGTCGACCCAGAGGATCACATCCCCGGCGTGGGCCTCGCCGCCGGCGCGCCACGCGCCCGGGGGAAGGTTCTGGGCGACGAGCAGGACGATCAGGACCCGCGCCACGGCGCGGAAGGAGGAGCGGCGGGACAGGTGGGAGAAGTCGATGCCCATGAGCGGGGTTCTCCTCGAATCGCGATGACGTTGCGCTTTCCGCGCGTCACCGGATTCGTAGGCCTACCCTATTCGCGGGCAACCACGGGTCCGAACGATGCGCTTGCTGGAACTGGATCAGACCCGGGTGGCAGCACCCACCGGGACAGAGTGGTGGGAGCGGGGCCGGGTTGTATGTCACGCGAGAGATCGCATAGTCGCCCTACCCCTGTCGACTGGAAATCTTCGAGCGGGCTTCGAGGACGACCTGGCCGACCGGCTCTCCGAACGGCGCGAGCGCTCGCGTAGGGCGGCCGGCGCGCTCAGGTCGCCGTGGCGCCGCGCCGGTCAATCGCTCCCCACGGGGCCCTGCGCCAAAACGAGCCGAGCCCACGCGTAAGCGGGCGTGGCGGCACGGAGGCTCGACCCGAGCTCCCGGACGGTTGCGACGGCCCCGCGGCGAACGTAAGGCTGGGCCCGACGAAGGAGGCCGCACGATGACCCGCATGCAAGCCGTCGATCCGTCCGTCTCGCGCACCCCGATCGCGCTCGACGCCGCCGACCTGCCGACCGTGTGCGTGCTCTGCAGCCACACCTGCGGCCTGCGCGTCGACGTCGCCGGCGGCCGCATCACGGACATCCGCGCCGACGAGACGAATCCGATCTCGCGCGGCT
>Ga0299906_10005518_pt1 | contig 10292 bp, 20 predicted proteins | sample RVTome_14_FD_200259 | JGI IMG/M metagenome (GOLD analysis project Ga0299906, IMG submission 200259) | Soil microbial communities from uranium-contaminated site in the Upper Colorado River Basin, Wyoming, United States - RVT145D125 (version 2) ...
CCTTCTTGATGGGTTTGAAGGTCAAAACCTCCGGGATGCTGGCCGCATGCTCTTTCAGGTCGAGCTTTGACTCAAGGGCTTCGATCTTGGCGTCCCGCTCGGAGACCTGCGCCTTGTAAAAATCGGAAAGGACCTTGGCTTCCTTGAGGGCGTCCTCGAAACGGCGTAGTTCTTGGATGATGTGGTGCTTCAGAGATGCCATGACCTTTGCAGAATTCTTGTGCTCAGCCTCGCTGCTATCCAGGCGGCTGAGCAGCAGATCGACACCCTCCTGGGGGGCGACGCAGGTAGCCTGCAAGCGGGCGGCCTCCTCCCGGCCAGGAAAAGAGGCCCGGAGGTAGGCCAGAGCGTCATCGATGTGGGCCTGGTAGTCTCGAAGCTCAAGGGCGGCGAGCTTCGAGGCGGGCTCGAACTCGGCCGGAAAATTGAGCTTGGTGCCCCGGTCCGACCACGGTTCCAGCCTCCGGGCTGCCGCATCATAGACGTAGGCCGCCGCGTCCATCGACTTGTAGGTTCCGAGATACCAGGTCCGACCCCCCCGGGCGATCTGGGCCTTGTAAGAGGCTCCGTATTTACGACCGTGGACAGAGGTCGGGCAAGAATTCTGGGTCACCCCGTTGTAAGAGCAGAGATGTTTCATCGATATCATTCGGCAGGACGGATAGGCAAATCAAGCGAGGCTCACAATCTTTCAGAAAAAAGTATCAGGACGCCGGACGGTCGGGGGGACAATCGAGGCCGATCGGCAGGACCAGATCCGTTGGGAACCGTCGGAGGCAAGCAAAAAAGAAGGTCTGAAGCGATCCAAGAAGAACTTATCATACATCAATAAAAATAAAAAGATTATAGACAGGACTGATAGTCATATCTTCTGTCTTGGCTAAAGTCTTCTTGCCCCGCTTCAGACCTTCTTTTTTGCTACCTTCTGGGGGTTCCTGGCGGGTCTGGTCCGGCCCTCCCCACCCGTTTCCCGGACTTTTCCTTCCGAGCGGGTCTGCTACTCCTCGTCGACCTCTGCCGCGACTTTGCCAGCCGGGAGGACCCATTCAAGATTTTCCATGCGGACATCCGCCGGGTCCCCGTTTTTCGGCCACACCACGAACGCGTCGTGGTTCTTTCCGCGGGGCAGGGGGACGAAACAGATGGCGACCGCCCGCTGGAGGGGGACGTCTATGCCGTGGAAGGCCGTGACGGCGTATCCTGCGCGCAGGAAGGTGGGTAGAAGCTCGCCAGAGGCCCTGGCCCTGCCCGTTGACGATACCTCAAGCCCCGAGGCCGCCGCTACCCCCGGGAACGCCTCCGGCCTGGCACGCACCGCCCTCCGCGCTTTTCGGGGCAGAAGATAGATGCGGGGGAAGGATTTCCATTTTTCTCCGGGTAGGACTACGAACATGCCGCCACCATAGCCCCGCAATCGCGGATGTCAATTGTAAAAATGGTCGCGTGGGCGATTTTTTCATCTCTCGGGGGAGTCATCTAGCGAGGTCTCCGGTGGCTCGCACCCCCTATGCCCTCCCGGATTCCGTCGCAACACCCTGGCACGCAACGACTTGCCGACGAAACGACGAGCCGAAACACGCCGAAACGTCGCAACGCCGTCGCGCAAGTCGTTGGTTCCGGGGGGCCGTTACGTCGCACAATAGACGTTATGTCTAATATTCGGTTCGGCGCTAAGCCATTGCACGATAACGACTTAACGACGAAACGTCGTCGCGCACCGACCGGTGGGCACCCTGGTCGGTGCGCATACTTAAGCAGCGACTTAACCTTCCGCTCGGTCGCATCGGAATTTCGCTAGATCAGTCGATCGCCCTCGCCGCCCTGGGTCACGGCGTGACGTCGTATCGGCGTATCTTCGCATCGTCGTGAGACTGTAGATACGCACCGTCCTGACGCAGTCCATACGCACCGCCTAGCCGCTACAATGTTCCACGTGGAACACTCCAATGTCTCAGCGTATTGAGACTTAGTCTCATTACAAACTGGGCTAACGTCCGTCGGTTCGACGCTACCTTTATCCGTGGTTCACATACGCCGAGCAACTCACGAGGACACCCGCGCAATCCTGTCCATGGATGCGGACTGCTTCCTTGGCGAGCATCTGGACACGTTGCCGCTTGGCGGCGCCTGGTGGGTGGGGTTCGACGGCCAGACGCCAGTGTGCTACGCCGGCCTGGCCCGGGCCGGAAAGAAATGGTCGCTGACTCGTGCCGGAGTGCTGGCCAGTCACCGGGGCCATGGACTGCAACGTCGGCTTGTGCGCGCCCGGGAACGCCACGCAAGGCGCCGGGGAGCCACGCAAGTGTCTTCATACACGCACGCGGGAAACTACCCGTCTGCCAATACCCTGATTTCGTGCGGCTACCGGCTCACGAAGCACTGGCGTAGCGGTGGAAGCACTTTTTTGACTTGGTCGAAAGATTTCGCTTGAGTTTCGGACGGCATGCCCGATCATAGAGGCATGATCAACACCCGTATGTCTCTGTCATCAGATCCTCGCGACGCTCGCAACATCGTCCTGGTCAAGCATCCGTTCGTCATGACCCGCGTTCATGTTCGCGCTGACCGCCGGGGTGGGTTCTCCGTTCAAACGACTTACTACGGGGAGCCGTCGCGCTACGTAGAGGTTGCGACTACCGCGAAGAATGCCCGGGAAATCGCCGGGGTGTGCATTCGTCGTGCGGTGTTCAACTGCGCCGTTTCGACCGCGCTGAACAACCGTTACGTCTGGGCTAAAAAACGCGTCGAAGCCGTTAGAGACGTGCTGGACGCAATGAATACCCTGACTTGCGAACCGATTTTCTCCTAAACTCATCGAGCTTTCAGTCGATATACCTACCATGACACACTTCCCTCGGTTCAACTCTCATCCCGTTCTCGACTCCGTTCGCGCACGTCGCGAGGCATCAACCCGCGTTGTTTCTCGCCTCCATGCGTGGGACGGGCCAAGGCTCGCTCGGCTGGTCGCGGGCAACCGGGCGCTTGACACCGTGTCTGCCATGATCGCCGGATACTCCATCAACTGATGCACAACATGAAATACGAAATGGTGCTGACCAGCATACGCCGCGACAGCTTCGGAGACTACAAAGTCCGCGTGAAAAATCTAGCGACGGATTTCGAAGCGAGCACTTACTTTACGGATTCCAGAAAAGACGCCGAGGAAACCGCTAGGTGTCAGGAACGTTCCTGCGTCTTTGCGAATGTCCGTGGGATGCTTGCCGGATATGACCGTATTATACTCTCGACAGCCTCGCGATTCAATCGGCTTTCAACGATCGCCTATCGCCAACCCAAAGCCCAAGCCTTCGAAAGCGTCAAAGCCCTTTTCGACAAATGAAACCTCTTCTCGCATACGATTCCCCGCTCTACCTCAAGCGTCTTGCTCGGGAACTGAACCAGCAGGAACACGGGTTTTACTTCAACGGCATTCGCGGGACCGTCGCGCGAGTGTCGCAAGGCAACCTTCAACTATGGGAGGCGGGACCCACCGCGAGAAATCCCTCGCCTATCTTTGGCCAGTGGCAGGATGTCCAGTTGCCGTCCGACGGCAAGCACAGTTTCGTCGATGCCTACGGTCGCGAAATCGTGGCCCGGAGGTCCGTTTAGGCTACCTAGGTCGAATATCAAGAAATAAGTATTGACTCGATCACCTTTTTCAGCTTCACTTCACACCGTAACGATCAACCAACAACAGCTAGTATAATCACCATGCATTCTCTCTCTACAATGGGCAAGCTAAACGAAAAACGCGAAGCGGCTATCCGCGCGCGTGGAAACGCCGAGGGCACATTCAACCGTCATTGCTCCTACGCTGGCACCGCCGAAGACGGAATTGTTCTTCACAGTGCCAAGTGGCGGTCAACCGCGTTCGTATCAGCCGGAAGTCCGGCGAGGCATTTCCTGACTCAGTGGCTGTCGTCAAACAGCCCGGAAGCGCACGACACACTGGTCGAATCCTACTTCGCTTACTAGACCGCGTCCGGGGAGACTGGGCAACCTGCCTTAAAGGCTGCCCCCTATCGAGAGCCGGGGATTTTCAACTCACCGGCTCCCTATAGGGACAAAACATGAGCTATCAAGCGCAAGTCACCGTCTGGTCAGCGTTCACACGTCGCGAAGGCGATGTTTCACTCAGGGGGGAAACCTGCGATTGCCTTCTCGACATCCCGATCGAAGTCGAGAATCACGAAGGCGCTCTGATCGAGTTGAAAGCATTCGTGGCCGACATCCCGGGAGCAAATAGCGGAATCGTCCGCATTCACGCCTACCCTGACAAGTTTCACTCAGTTGCGACCGTCGGTTCCGGCAACCCGTCACATCCCCCGTCATTCAAACCGTCCCGCTAGTCACCTTCCATGAAACAAGCATATTCAAAGCTCTCCGTCGGCGCCCGCGAAGCCGTGAGACGTTACGGCGTTAAGTCGTGCTGTCAATCGCTCGCCGCCTACAACCTCGGCGATGGACTGCGGCGAATCGCTGACGAAGTCCTGGGTAGTCTGGTTCTCGACTCAGCGCAATCCGCAATCGACGCCGGACGGGAGTTGTCACTCCTATACGCCAAACCTACGATGTGCGGCAGAAGCTTGATAGGTGGACGGTTTGACCGCCACATGCAAGTAGCATGGGGCAGGCACGTTTACCGGTTGCTTCACGGGGGCCGGGATTGCGGGTTATATCTCAGGGACCTGCCCCTGAGTCTGTGGAACCTGGCCGAACGGGGATATACGATTCCGCTCGACACCTACCGCGAGGAAGTCTCCAGAAACAAGTCAATCTCACAAATCTGATATTTCAACATGATCACACAAAAGGATGAGTTTGTCATTTCCGACGTTACTGTCCGGTCCCTGGCCCGAGGACTTCTTTACGAGCCGGTTTATCACGGATGCCGCCGTTCAAAGAAACAACTGTTGGCGACGGCCAAGGTCTGTGCGGGGAATTCTACCTACTGGTTTTCCCGCTGGCACGATGAACAGGACTGGGTAGCTGACTGCCGGTTCACGAACGGCGTCCCGACTTGGAGCCGTGGAATAGGGTCTCGTTCCCGCGCAAAGCTGCGGCCAGTCGAGACTCTTGCGAAGGCACTGAACGAACGGCTTGCCAGCATCGGCGGTTTCGATGGGTTCAAGCCGGAACCGAAAATACTTGAAGATTTGTCTTGAGTCGCGGACAGAAATGTCGATCATACACCCATGATCAAATCACGCATCGCCTTTTTCCTCATAACCGCCGGAGTCAGCCTTTGGGTTGGCTCACACATCCTTGGGGCGGTCAAGGAAGTCACCGAGTCGCGCGCCAGCGCGATCGAAACCCTCGTCGGGAGCAACTGACCATGAACGCTTCACAACTCTTCTCACGCGACGGCGTTAAGTCGTTACTCGAAACGCCGGACTGGGCTATCCTGTCCGCCGAAAACCCCGGCGCCGTCCGCGCGACTGCGGAATTCAACAGGCGAGCCACTGACGGCCTGCGTGGATGCCTCGAAATCGCCGGATACGACTTTGTTGAACTGTCCGGACGCTATGCCGGAATCGACGAAGTTTCGTTCGGGATCACCGGGATTGACCGCCCCGTCGCTCTCGCCTACGCGAAGTATTTCGGTCAAGAGTCCGTAACGACGTTCTACGGATTGCTGTTCCCCAAGACTGTAGTAAGGTTCCGTTGGCTAGGCGTCTCGCAAGTTTCCCCCGGGTCCGAGTCGTCAACTACCTGCCCCGATGGGTCGGCGTTCTCTCTTGAGATTATCTGATATGACCTCGAACGGACCGTAAAATTATATTCGACACACGAAGATTTAGCTTGATTCTCTGACGAAAACGACGATTATACCGCACGACATGAATACACAAAGCTGCACGGATTGGAAAAAACAATTTGCCCTCGGGTTGCTCGAAGGCGCTCCGACGTTGGGGTCAGTCGAGAATATCGACATCGAACCATTCGCCCCGCGCGACGTTGACATCCCGGCGTATGTCGTCACCCTCCGCGGGCTATCGTTCCCGGCCTCGTTCAACATTCGTTGCATACGGGGGGCAGTCAAAAAGGGGATACAGTTCCGCGTTACCGGGAACGACGACGGCCGGGTCGATCATATGGCGATCGAGACGTCGTTCAGTCCCCACCACTTCACGAACCCATGGAAAGTTTTCGGGAAGGACATCGGCACCCGGTTCGTCGGTCGGTATCTGAACCGGGAGAAGCCTTGTGACTATAACGCCAATCTCGCGAAGCAACACGCGGACGGCATCTAGGGGAACCCTGCACACGCACACACAATGAACACGATCGAAAAAAACCCGGTTCGCCCGGACGAAATTGAGAAGTTTCGCGCTTCGATAGATGCGCTTTGCAACTCTGCATGGAGGGCAAGCGGCTACACCTACGCCGCCGGGGTCCGAGTAGAGGCATCGCTCGGCGCCCGATATGCACGACTGTTCCGATACGAGGTCAACGACGACGGTAATCCATGGTGCTCGTCAAGGAATGCCCATTGCTTTGTTGACCTGACGAACGGCGATATTCTGAAGGCGGCCGGGTGGAAGGCTCCGGACCGCAAGAATCCACGGGGGAACATTCGCGATTTGAATCCGTTGGCCGGGGTGACAGAATACGGAGTGAACAGACTGCGGGGATAACCCGAACACACACACATACAATGAACACAGCAGAAAAGAATCAATTCATCGAGGGGTTGGTCGAATCGGCCCCGCAACTCAGATTCTCAGTAGAGACCTTCGGCAACGAACTACATACTCCCGGCTTCACGGTCACCATCACGGGATTGCCGTATGCGGCTTCCTTCCGTATGCGAATAACGGACCAGGGACACGATCGGATCTTTGTAGTTTTGGGGCTATACTTCGGCTGGGACGAATACGCGTGCGTTGACAAAGACGGCTGTCGCGTTGACCCGCCTCGCATTCGCGCTTCCCTGAGGACGGATGTTTCGGAGCCTTGGAAGCGGATTGGCCGGGACATTGGAAGGCGGTTCGTCCCGAAGTATGTCGCCCGGGCGGACCTCTGCCACGCGAAGGCAAAGAACGCCGCCGAGCACACGAACGGGGTAGAGACTACCCTGCGGGACCTAAAGGTTGCCTTCGGACCGGATGCGGTAGTTCTCCGGGACCTGTCATCACTGCCGGGACACGATCGCTTCGCGAATTCGAATACGCTACGATGCCGCGAAGCCGTAGTCGAGGTTTCCGCATCGGATTCTGTGACCGTGAAGGTGGACCTAGACCGCGAGTCGGCAATCGCCTTCGCGCTCTTCTTCAAGACGATAAAAGGTAACGGCTGACGAAATTAGGCTTGACTTCGGACGAAACCGGACGATCATATACGCATGCTTACAGTATGGCAGGACCGATACCGCCTTTGGCACGTCGCGAGGGGAACCACGAGGAAGTTGCAAGCCGGTTACCCCTCTAAGTGGGGCAGGGTAGAACTGTTCATCTCCGCGGCGGGCGCGAGGCAGTGGGCTTCTAACCGATTTCCGGGCGAGCCGATAGACAGAGACGACCGGCTGTTCAAGCCTAGGTCAGTGTCCAAGCTCCCATTCATACAAGTCTCGGATACCGAAGCCCGAGCGGGGCTCAAGGAATTCGAGCACGAGACTAAAGATTGCACCGTCCGCGCGTTGGCGGCGTCCACTGGTTCGGCATACTCCGACGCTCACGCAGCGTGCAAGTCCGCCGGACGGGTGGACAAATACGGCTTCTGCCCGGGGGAGCTTCTAGGCTACCTGACCGATCGATCAGTCAAAGTTCTAGGGCATCGGTTCACGAAAATGTTCATGTTCCGATCCCCTCCCGGCGGAAAGAAGTATAGCAGCATACGGTTCGGCGACGTGAGAGTCAGCTTGGCGGACTTCGTCCGGGCCAATCCGGAGGGAACGTATTATGTATGCAACCGAAGCCATGCGTATGTTGTATATGACGGCACTGTGTGCGACTACGTCGCCCGGACCGGACGGGAAAAGCTGACGGACGCGTGGAAAGTAGAGAAACTCTAACTTTTTCAGATACACACTTGACAACCTCTAAAATATGACGATCATGAAGAACGTGAACAAGAACCTAATCAGAATCTCCAGCGACGAGTCTCTAATCTCCGCGAGCCTATGGAATGGTCGCGTGTCTGTCCCGGTCTATGACAACGGGTTTGGATCACTTTGGGTGTCCCGCGATTCATCAGGCGTTCTCGGGGTGTGTCGGGCCGACGGCTTTCAAGACGCGTATTCGACCTGCGAAGACGAATTTTTCCACGCCGCCGACGAAGACGCCGCGAAAGATCACTCGGAAATCGAATCCGACCATGACCAGAATTGCTGGGACGAAGCCTATGGCCATCGCGGCAACGGCCGGAGAGAGTCAGACGGATCCATGTCTTACATCTACTCCCGAGACCTTAACGGAGATAGCCTTGTCCCGCTCACACGGGAACTAGCCGAAGAGATCGGGCTTTCTGTTCAGATTGAGGCCGAGTCGTCAGACTAACACTTCCACTCTCGAATTCATGAGAAGCGTCGATACTCACACCATCCGATTCACGAACGGGGAAACCCGTGTTTTCAGCACCCTTTCCGGAGTGGACTTGTCCCTAGCGATACTGTCCGGCCGGGATTTGCGCGGTGTTGACATATCCGGATCAAACCTGACGGGGGCCGACATGACGGGGGCCGACATGCCGATGTCGAACCTGTCGGGCTCAAACTTGACGGATGCAAACTTGACGGGAGTCAACTTTAGAGACGCAAACTTGACGGGGGCCATCATGTTGCGTGCAAACTTGACTGATGCTCACATGGCTTGGGCTTATATGGCATCTGTTAACTTGTCCGAGTCCGACATGACTGGGGCGTATATGCGGGGGGCCGTTCTGTCGGGTGCTTCCTTGACTCGGGCCAACCTATCCATGACCGACCTATCACGTGCCATGATGAACGATGCCAACCTGTCAGAAGCTAGATTGTCCCGATCCAACATGAGACACGTCCGGTTGTCACGGGCCACGATGTTCAGGGCCGATTTGTCCGGAGCCAACATGACAGGGGCGATTCTGACGGAGGCGATTCTGACGGAGGCGATTCTGACGGAGGCTGATTTGACGTCTGCCGACTTGTCTGGCATCGACTTGACGGACGTCAACCTGTCCGAAGCCAACTTGACGAGAGCATACCTGCGAGACCGCAGAAACTCGGTCTGAAAATTGTCTTGACTTTCAACACCTTCAAACGATCGTATATCCATGAATCACACACATCCATACGCAATCCGATTTCTCGACGGGGAAATCCGCCTTTTCAGAACCCTTGTCGATGCCGACTTGCGGGGGGCCAATCTGGTGGATCGAGACCTTCGCGGGGCCGAAATGGCGAGAGCGAACCTGGCGGGGTCCGACATGTCGGGGGCCGACTTCGAAGAAGCAAACCTGACGGACGCGAACCTGACGGACGCGATCATGTTTGGCGTTGACCTGACGAACGCGAACCTGACGAACGCGAACCTGACGGCGGTCAATCTAACGGGTTCCGACGCAACGGACGCGAACATGTCGGGCGTGAACCTGACGGGCGCAACCCTAGACTACGCGGACATGTCGGGCGTAAACCTGACGGGCGCGATTCTGACGGACACAACCGCATGGGGCGCGGATCTAATCGGGGTGAACCTGACGAACACCGTTGGCATACTAGATCCTTTAGCATAACCGATATGAAAAAATTACCGTTCATCCATCGTCCCTGCCTTACAGCACCCCGATCAGTCGGACTGCCGGGGGGGACATATATTCGACACACGGACAAGCAAATTCTCGCCGGGAAGGCGCTTGTCGCCTCCGGCAATCACGGCCTCCTACCGTCGCGTGGCTCAGTAGCGGCTTGGAAACTCGGCTGGGCGTTCCACAACATTCTTCTTACATCAGAAAGGGAAATCCGATGAGTGACCGCATATTCGTAGCCTTTACGGCGGAAGACTCCGGCCGAGTCGTGAGCATGGACCCTAACGAGGTAGTCAACCCCGAGGGCACTGCCTTCGACGACGCCGTGAAGTTCTCCGGAGCCACTCAGGTGACCGTATTTGCTCCCGTGGTTCGCGGAGGGCGCGAGGATGTGGTCGATATGAACCGAGCTACCGGATGCCGGATTTCAATCCGGCGCGCATTCGTGAAGGGCCGATACTTCTGCACGATAAAGGGCGGAAGCAAAGACAACTACGTCCACGCCAACCTAATCGGTCACGGGTCCGAGGTTGACGTTGACCTCGGGAACCACTCAGACCAGTCCCGCG
>Ga0299906_10005519_pt1 | contig 10291 bp, 7 predicted proteins | sample RVTome_14_FD_200259 | JGI IMG/M metagenome (GOLD analysis project Ga0299906, IMG submission 200259) | Soil microbial communities from uranium-contaminated site in the Upper Colorado River Basin, Wyoming, United States - RVT145D125 (version 2) ...
CGATCGCGGCGAGCGGATTGATCGTCCCCTTGCCGGTCTCGCTCGGCGCCGTTCCCCCGATCGGCTCGAACATCGAGACGCCGTCCGGATTGATGTTGGCTCCCGCGGCGACGCCCATGCCTCCCTGGATCATCGCGCCGAGGTCGGTGATGATGTCGCCGAACATGTTGTCCGTGACGATCACGTCGAACCGGCTGGGCTGATCCAGGAAGTAGATGCAGGCGGCGTCCACGTGGACGTAGTCCGTGGCGACGTCGGCGTAGCCCGGGGCGACCTCCTCGACCACACGTTGATACAGGTCGCCGGCGAACGTAAGCACGTTCGTCTTGTGGACGAGGGTGAGGTGCTGCCGCCGGTTCCGCGCGACGTCGAAGGCGTATCGGACGATCCGCTCGACGCCATGCCGCGTGTTGATCGACTCCTGCACCGCGACCTCGTGCGGCGTGCCCTTGCGATGGAAACCGCCCGCGCCCGAGTACAGGCCCTCCGAGTTCTCACGCACGACGACGAAGTTGACGTCGTCCTCGGAGTGCGTCGGCACGAGCGTCGTGACGCCGGGGTACCGGATCACTGGACGGAGGTTGACGTACTGATCCAGCTCGAAGCGGATCCGCAGGAGGAGATCGCGCTCGAGGACGCCCGGCCGCACGCGGGGATCGCCCACCGCCCCCAGGAGGATCGCGTCGAGGCGGCGCATCGTCTCGAGGTCGTCGTCGGGCAGCACGTCGCCCGTGCGCAGGTAGCGGTCGGCGCCGAGATCGAACCACAGGAGGTCGACGCCGAAACCGTCCCGCTCACGCACGGCATCCAGGACCTTGAGCGCCTGGCCGACGACCTCTGGCCCGGTCCCGTCGCCCGGGATGACCCCGATCCGGTGACTGCGGTCGGTCACGGGGTGACGTCCTGCTCGCCGGTGTGACCGTTCGTCAGCTGGAGCGCCCGGTTGATCGCCGCGAGGTACGCCCGCGCGGAGGCCTCGACCACGTCGGTCGCGACGCCGCGGCCGGTCACCCTGCGACCACCGACGTCGAGCTGCACGACGACGTCCCCCAACGCGTCCGACCCGCCGGTAACGCTCGAGACGTTGAACGACACGAGCCGCGCCTCGACGCCCGAGGCACGTTGGATCGCGCCCATCGCGGCGTCGATCAGCCCGTCGCCCATCGCCGACTCCTCGATCGTCTCCTCGTCGCGCTTGAGGTGGACCGTCGCGCGCGGCTGGAGGTGCGTGCCGCCGCCCACCACGACCGAGTCCAGGACGAACGTGTCGCGCTCGGTCGAGCCGAGCTCCTCGGCGACGATCGCATGGAGGTCCTCGTCGGTCAGCTGGATCTTGCGGTCGGCCAGCTCCTTGAACCTGGCGAACGCCCTATCCAGGTGGTCCTTGTCGAGCTCAAGCCCGATCTTCTGCAGCGCGTCCGCGAACGCGTGACGGCCGGAATGCTTGCCCAGCACGATCCGGTTGCCCTCGAGCCCGATCGCGACCGGGTCCATGATCTCGTAGGTCGCGCGGCTCGAGAGCACACCGTGCTGGTGGATCCCGCTCTCGTGCGCGAACGCGCTCGACCCGACCACGGCCTTGTTCGGCTGCACGCTGTACCCCGTCAGTGCCGAGACCAGGCGCGAGGTCCGCGTGATCTCCTTGATGCTCAGGTTGTGCTGGAACCCGAGCGCCTCCGTGCGCGTGTGGACGACCATCGCGATCTCCTCGAGCGAGCAGTTGCCCGCGCGCTCGCCGATCCCGTTCACCGCGACCTCGACCTGCCGGGCGCCGTTCGTGACGCCGGCCAGCGAGTTCGCGACGGCTAGGCCGAGGTCGTTGTGGCAGTGCGTCGAGATCACCACGTGATCCGGGACGCTCTCCCGCACGCGGGCGACCATCTCGCCGAACTCGTGCGGCATGGCGTAGCCGACGGTGTCCGGCACGTTGATCGTGGTCGCGCCCTGCTCGACCGCCACCCGGAAGCACTCGAGCAGGAAGTCCATCTCGGTGCGGGTGGCGTCCTGCGCGCTGAACTCGACGTCCTCGGTGTACGACCCTGCGAGCTTCACGCCGTCCCGGATCGCCTCGAGGACCTGATCCTGGCTCATCCGCAGCATCGCGTCCATGTGGATCTGCGACGTCGAGATGAACGTGTGGATCCGCATCCGCTCGGCGCCCTTGAGCGCCTCGGCGGCGCGCTCGATGTCGCCCGGGACGACGCGAGCGAGCGAGGCGATCACCGGGCCGCGGACGCTGGTCGCGATCTCGCGGACCGCTTCGAACTCGCCTTGGGAGCTGATCGCGAAGCCGGCCTCGATGATGTCGACGTTCAGCCGGGCCAGCTGCTCGGCGATCTCGACCTTCTCGGCCTTGGTGAGCGCGATGCCGGGCGCCTGCTCGCCGTCGCGCAGCGTGGTGTCGAAGATCCGTACTACGTTGGGGTCGGTCATGTCGGTGGCACCTTCCTCTCGGACTCCAGCCAGGGCATCATCCGGCGGAGCTCCCGTCCCACCTGCTCGATCTGGGACGAGCGCTCCTCCCTGCGGAGCGCGAGGAAGTGGGGGAAGCCGGCGTCGGCCTCCCCGATCCACTCCTTCGCGAAGGCGCCGCTCTGGATCTCGGCCAGGACCTGGCGCATGCGGTCGCGCACGCCCTCATCGATCACGCGCGGACCGCTCCGGTAGTCACCCCATTCGGCCGTGTCGGACACGGAGTACCGCATCCACGACAGCCCACCCTCGTAGATCAGGTCGATGATCAGCTTCAGCTCGTGCAGGCACTCGAAGTACGCGATCTCCGGCTGATAGCCCGCCTCGACCAGCGTCTCGTATCCGGACCTGACGAGCTCGGAGATGCCGCCGCATAGGACCGTCTGCTCGCCGAACAGGTCGGTCTCGGTCTCCTCCTTGAAGGTCGTCTCGATGATCCCGGCCCGAGCGGCGCCGATGCCGGCGCCGTACGCGAGCGCGCGCTCGAGTGCCTTGCCGGTCGCGTCCTGATGCACCGCGACGAGGGCGGGCGTGCCGATCCCCTGCTCGTACGTCCGGCGGACCAGGTGGCCCGGCCCCTTCGGCGCGATCATCGTCACGTCCACGTCGGCCGGTGGCTGCACGGTGCCGAAGTGGATCGAGAACCCGTGGGCGAACATCAGCATGTCGCCCGCCTTGAGGTTGCTTGCGATGTCCTCGGCGTACACCTTCCGGTGCGAGGTGTCCGGGAGCACGACCATCACGACGTCGGCGTCGGAGACGGCCTGGGCGGTGGGCAGGACCTGCAGGCCGGCCTCCTCGGCCTTCGACCAGGACGACGAGCCCTCGCGCAGTCCGACGCGCACGTCGAAGCCCGAGTCACGCAGGTTCTGCGCGTGCGCGTGGCCCTGGCTGCCGAAGCCGAGGACGGCGATCCGATGGCCCTCCAGGGCCGAGCGGTCGGTGTCGTTCTCGTGGTAGATCGTGGCCATCCCCGCTCCGCCCCCTTGAGCCCGCCGCAGCGGGCCCTATACGCCTCCGCCGGTCCACCCCGGATGCTCGTCCCCGACGGCCGCGAGCCGCCGTCCCACGCGCTCGCGGATCCCGCGGTCCCCGCGCGCCAGCGCGATCCGACCTGTCCGCGACACCTCGACGATCCCGAAGTCGCGCAGCAGCTCGAGCAGCGCCTCGAGCTTCTCGGGCTTCCCGGTGGCTTCGAGCGTGAGCGTGGCGTGCGTCACGTCGACGACGTTCACGCGGAAAACCGACGCGACCTCCATCACGCGCTGCCGGTCGTCGCCCTTCGTGCGGACCTTGACCAGCATCAGCTCGCGCTCGACCGTGGTCCCCGGGTCGTGCTCGAGGATCTTGATCACGTTGATCAGCTTGTTCAATTGCTTCGTGACCTGCTCGAGCGACTTGCTCTCGACGTCGACCACGATCGTCATCCGCGAGAGCCCCGTCTCCCCCGTCGGGCCGACGGCGAGCGAGTCGATGTTGAACCCGCGCGCCGAGAACAGCCCCGCCACGCGCGTCAGCACGCCGGGCTTGTCCTCGACCAGCACCGAGATCGTATGAAGGCTCATGCGATCGGTGCCTCCGCCGGATCGTCGACGGGCCTCAGCCCGCCGGGCCCGATGATGATGTCGTCGTTCGACGCGCCGGCCGGGACCATCGGGAACACCATCTCGCCCGGATCGCAGCGGAAGTCGATCACCACGCTGCGGTCCTCGACCGATAGCGCCTTCTCGATCACCGCGTCCACCTCGTCTGCGTGCTCGGCACGGAGGCCGACCGCGCCGTACGCCTCGGCGAGCTTCACGTAGTCCGGGGTGTCGTGCGTCAGGTACACCTGCGAATAGCGCTCCTTGTAGAAGAGCTCCTGCCACTGCCGCACCATGCCGAGGTACGCGTTGTTCATGATCGCCGTGATGAACGGGATGTTCTCGGTCGTGGAGGTCGCGAGCTCCTGCGCGGTCATCTGGAAGCAGCCGTCGCCGTCGATCGCGACGACGCGGCGGTCGGGCCGGCCGGCCTTCGCGCCGAGCGCGGCAGGCACCGCGAAGCCCATCGTGCCGAGGCCGCCGGAGTTGATCCACGTCCTCGGCTCCTCGAACCGCCAGAACTGCGACGCCCACATCTGGTGCTGACCCACGCCGGCGACGACGATCGCGTCGCCGTCCGTCAGCTCGCGGAGGCGATCGATCGCGAACTGTGGCTTGAGCAGGCCGTCGTCGGGCTGCTCGTACCGGAGCGGGTAGCGCTCCTTCCACGAGGCGAGCGTCCGCAGCCACGCCTCGCGGTCCGGCACGCCGCGACCCTCCTGCTGGTGCCGAAGCTCCGCGACGAGCTTGGCGATGATGTCGCGCACATCCCCGACGATCGGCACGTCGGCGACGCGGTTCTTGCCGATCTCGGCCGGGTCGATGTCAGCGTGGATGATCTTCGCGGTCGGCGCGAACGTCGACAGCTGCCCGGTGACCCGGTCGTCGAACCGCGAGCCCAGCGCGACCAAGAGGTCGGCCTTCTGCAAGGCGGTGACCGCCGTGTAGCAGCCGTGCATCCCGGGCATCCCGAGCGCGAGCTCGTGCGAGTCGGGGAATGCGCCGCGCGCCATAAGCGTCGTGACGACCGGCAGCCGGCCGGCCTCGACGAGCTCCCGCAGCTCCGCGGCGGCGTCGGCCTTGATCACGCCGCCGCCGACGTACAGGACCGGGCGCTCGGCCCGCAGGATGAGCTTGACGGCCTCGCGGACCTGCTTGCGGTTGCCCTTCGTCGTCGGCCTGTAGCCCGGCAGGTCGACGGACTCGGGCCACGACCAGTCGGTCTCGTTGATCAGGACGTCCTTCGGGATGTCGACCAGGACGGGTCCGGGCCGGCCGGTCCGCGCGATGTGGAACGCCTCGCGGATCGTCTGCGCGACCTCACCGGGCGACTTCACCAGGAAGTTGTGCTTCGTCACCGGCATCGTGATGCCGGTGATGTCGGCCTCCTGGAACGCGTCGTTGCCGACCACCGGCGAGGGGACCTGGCCGGTGATCGCGACGATCGGAACGGAGTCCATCTTCGCGTCGGCCAGCGGCGTGACCAGGTTGCAGCCGCCCGGGCCCGACGTGGCGATGCAGACGCCGACCTTGCCGGTCGCCCACGCGTACCCCTCGGCCGCGTGCCCCGCGCCCTGCTCGTGCCGGGTGAGGACGTGACGGACGCTCGAGTCGATCAGCGGGTCGTACGCGGGCAGGATCGCGCCGCCCGGGATGCCGAAGACGACGTCGACGCCCTCGCCCTCGAGCGCCTTGAACAGGGCCTGTGCGCCAGAGACCTTCATAGGTTCCCGACCTTCATCGGTATCCGACCCTCATCGGGTCGACGCCTCCTCGGGCCGTCGCTCCTCGACCGGACCGGTCTCGACGCGCCTGACCGTGCAAGCCAGCTCGTGCGCCAGCGCCCGGCAGGCACGCTCGAACTCCCACGGGGTCCAGTCGCGACGGCGCTGCGTCAGCCCGTCCTCGGCCATGCCGCCGCCGAAGTCGAACCCGGCGTCCATGTAGACGACCTCGGTGCCGAAGAACCGGTCGAACCGCGGGCGGTCGGACGGGTCGGCGACCTCGACCTCCACCTGCCCAGGGCCCTCCCACAGCACGCTCGCCACGTGCCGACCGTCTCTCTCGAACTCGTACCGCATCTCGGCGCTCCTCTCCTGCTGCTCGGGTCGGGATCTGGGTGGGACGCGGGGTACAAAAAGCCCCTCGCGTGGCGAGGGGCATCTCGGCGCGGGTTCCGGGCCTGTCTCAGCCCGGCCGCGCCTACGTAATAAGTACGAGGACCTGCAGCTTCCTCGGCGCAGATCTCCCGTTCCTCATGGTGTCGACAGTGTACGGGCACTCCGGATGCTGTCAACCCTCCGAACGGGTGGCGGGCGCTCTCCCCCGGTCGGGGCGGCGCCCGCCACCCATCGGGGGGCCCCGCGGGTCAGCGAGTGCATGCCCGCGCGCGGGAGCCAGCGAGGGGACTAGGTGCTGAGGGCGGCGAGGAAGGCGTCGAGCGTCGGCTCGACGTGGTAGCTCGGCTCGACGCTGCCCTCGAGGGCCTCGATCGTCTTGTAGCCGTTGCCGGTGATCAGCGCGACGGTCTCCTCGTCGGACCCGATCGCCCCGGCCTCGACCAGGCGCTCGAGCACCGCGATCGTCACGCCGCCCGCGGTCTCGGTGAAGACGCCCTCGGTCTCGGCGAGCAGGCGTACGCCGTCGATCACCTCGGCCTCGGTGCACGCCTCGACCACGCCCCCGGTCTGACGCGCCGTCTGGATCGCGTACCACCCGTCGGCGGGGTTGCCGATCGCCAGCGATTTCGCGACCGTGTTCGGCTTGACGGGGCGCACCTCGGAGGCGTTGGACGCGAACGCCTGCGCAACCGGCGAACACCCCTCGGCCTGCGCACCGCTGATCCGGCACGGGGTCTCCTCGACGGCGCCGATCGCGGCGAGCTCGCGGAACGCCCGGTGGATCTTCGTCATGAGCGCGCCGGAGGCGACCGGCACCACGACGTGATCCGGCAGGCGCCACCCGAGCTGCTCGGCCACCTCGAACCCCAGCGACTTGGAGCCCTCCGCATAGTACGGACGCATGTTCACGTTGATGAACGCCCACGGCAGCGCCTCGGCGACCTCGCTGCACAGGCGGTTCACGTCGTCGTAGTTGCCCTTGACCGCGACGACCCTCGCGCCGTAGGCCTCGGTCGCCAGGATCTTCGCGCGCTCGAGATCGTCCGGGACGAAGACGTACGCGGGGAAGCCGGCCTTCGCCGCGTGGGCGGCGGTCGCGTTCGCGAGGTTGCCGGTCGACGCGCACGAGATCGCCTCGAAGCCGAACGCGCGTGCCATCGTCGTCGCGACGGACACGACGCGGTCCTTGAACGAGTTCGAGGGGTTGACCGAATCATCCTTGATCCACAGCGTCTTCAGGCCGAGCCGTTCGGCCAGACGGTCTGCCCGGCGGAGCGGCGTGAAGCCGGCGCCGAGATCGACACGGTCCAGTCCCGGGCCGCCGGGCAAGAGCGGCTCGTACCGCCAGAGCGAGTGCGGGCCCACCTCGGCCTGTTTGCGGAACAGCGAGCCGTCGATCGCGGCGAGGTCGTACTCGGGTTCGAGCGGCCCGAAGCACTCCTCGCAGATCGTGAGCGGCTCGACCGGGTACCTCTGACCGCACTCCCGACACGCTAGCGCGCGGGGGAGCGTGACGTCCGCGTTCATCCGGTCACCGCACCCTTCGACGCCGAGCCGACGAGCTTCGCGTACTTGGCGAGCGCTCCGGTCGTGTAGCGCGGCTCGGGTGCCGTCCACGTGTCCCGTCGACGCGCGAGCTCGGTCTCGTCGACGAGGAGCTCGAGCTTGCGGTTCTCCGCGTCGATGAGGACCCGGTCCCCGTCGAGGACGAGCGCGATCGGCCCGCCGACGAACGCTTCGGGCGCGACGTGGCCGACGCTGTAGCCCTTCGTCGCGCCGCTGAAGCGGCCGTCGGTCAGCAGCGCGACCTCCGACCCCAGCCCGGCGCCCGCCACCGCGGCGGTGACGGCGAGCATCTCTGGCATGCCGGGCGAGCCCTTCGGCCCCTCGTACCGGATCACGATCACGTCGCCCGCCTCGATGTCGCCCCTCGTGAGCGCGTCGAACGCGGCCTGCTCGGAGTCGAACGGGCGCGCGGTTCCCTCGAAACGCAGCGATGCGGCGCCCGCGATCTTCATCACGGAGCCCTCGGGCGCGAGCGAGCCGAACAGCACCGCGGTGCCGCCCTCAGCGTGGATCGGTTCGCCGAACGCATGCACGATCGTTCCGTCCGGTGCGGGGATGTCCATGTCGGCCAGGTTCTCGGCGATCGTCGCGCCCGTGACGGTGATGCAATCGCCGTGGAGCAGCCCGGCATCGAGCAGCTCCTTCATCACGACGGGCACGCCGCCGACGCGATCGAGGTCCTGCATCACGAACCGACCGGCCGGACGAACGTCCACCAGGTGCGGCACGTCGCGCGAGATCCGGTCGAAGTCCTCGAGCTCCAGCGCAACGCCGGCCTCGTGCGCGATCGCGAGCAGGTGCAGCACCGCGTTCGTGGAGCCCGCGAGCGCCATCGTGACCGCGATCGCGTTCTCGAACGCGCGCTTGGTCAGGATGTCGCGCGGCGATGGGCCGCCCTCGGCCACGAGCCGCGCGGCGCGGATCCCGGACTCGCGCGCGAAGACCTCGCGACGGTAATCGACGGCGGGTGGCGAGGCCGAACCGGGGAGCGACAGCCCGATCGCCTCGCCGACGGCTGCCATCGTGTTCGCGGTGTACATCCCGGCGCACGAGCCCGTCGTGGGGCAGGCCGCACGCTCGATCGCGTGGAGCTCATCCTGGTCGATCGAGCCCTTGGCGTGCGCGCCCACGGCCTCGAAGACGTCCTGGATCGTGACGTCCCGCCCCTGGTAGGTCCCGGCGAGGATCGTCCCGCCGTAGAGGTACACCGACGGCAGGTTCAGCCGCGCCATCGCCATCATCATGCCGGGCTCGCTCTTGTCGCAGCCGGCGATCCCGACGAGCGCGTCCATCCGCTCGGCATGCATCACGAGCTCGACCGAGTCGGCGATCACGTCGCGGCTGATCAGCGAGGCCTTCATGCCCTCATGGCCCATCGCGATCCCGTCCGAGACCGCGATCGTCGTGAACTCGACCGGCACGGCGTCGCCCTGGCGCACGCCCTGCTTCGCGAGCGCGGCGAGCTTGTCGAGGTGATAGTTGCACGGCGTGACCTCGTTCCATGACGAGGCGACGCCGACCTGAGGCTTGCCGAAGTCCTCCTCGGAGAACCCGACGGCGCGGAGCATCGCGCGGGCCGGCGCGCTCCGCGGACCCTCGGTGACCTGCCAGCTCCGGGGCCTGACCACCTTGCCGCCCACGGCAACCTCCGCATCTGAACGGTGTGTCAGGATGAGGCCCGCACGATACCAGTCTGTTTTTGCCCTTCCTCGGAGGGCCCAACGGAGGACCGCCATGCCCACGGTGCGTGAAGAGGTGCCGGCCGCCGTGGAGCGGGGGTGGTGGATGCAGGAGGCGCTCGCCGCCGACCCCGGCGAGCCCGCGCCGGTGCTCGACCACGACACGACCGCCGACGTCATGATCCTCGGCGGCGGGTTCACGGGGATGTGGACCGCCCACTTCCTGAAGGAGCGGAACCCGCAGCTCGACGTCGTGCTGCTCGAGCAGGACATCTGCGGCGGCGGACCGAGCGGCCGCAACGGCGGGTTCTGCGACGGCTGGTGGGGTCACATCGGCGACCTCGTCAAGACGTTCGGCGAGGCCGACGCGATGGAGCTACTGATGGCGGCCGGCCGTTCCCCGGCCGAGATCGGCCAGTGGTGCGAGCGGCACGGCGTCGACGCGTGGTTCCGGCCCGGCGGCGACCTCGCCGTTGCGACCAGCCCATCGGCAGAGGGCCGGTGGGAGGACACGCTCGACCTCGCGCGGCGGCTCGGGGTCGATGGAGAGTTCCAGGTCCTGTCGGCCGAGGAGGTGCGGAAGCGCTGCGACTCGCCGGCGTTCGGTGGCGGGCTCTTCATCGCGGACGCGGCGAACGTCCAGCCGGCGCGGCTGGCGCGCGGCCTGCGGCGCGTGCTGCTCGAGCGAGGCGTGCGGATCTTCGAGGACACGCCCGTCCGCCGGTTCGCGTTCGGGCGGCCGGCGATCGCGCAGACACCCGGTGGGACCGTCCGCGCGACCGAGGCCGTGATCGGGCTCGGTGCATGGGCGACCTGGTGGAAGCGGTTCCGCCCCTACCTGACGGTGCGCGGGTCGTACATCGTGCTGACG
>Ga0299906_10005521_pt1 | contig 10290 bp, 9 predicted proteins | sample RVTome_14_FD_200259 | JGI IMG/M metagenome (GOLD analysis project Ga0299906, IMG submission 200259) | Soil microbial communities from uranium-contaminated site in the Upper Colorado River Basin, Wyoming, United States - RVT145D125 (version 2) ...
CCTGGACCAGTTGCGCAGCGCGGGCGTAGAAGTTGACGACCGGGTCGAAGAGTACGAATATGGTCGCTTTGCCTGGATCATGGACCGGAGGGCAACCGCATCGAGCTATGGGAACCGCCGGAGATACCCCAATAAGAGATTACATCCGCATAATACGATAGTAGCGCTCTCGCCAGGCGGGGTTATCGGCATCGAGGCCGCGCTGCCGGGCCAGGTGGACACACAACAAGTAGAAGGGGATGATATACTGAACCCCGGCCAGCAGTGCCGGCCATGCTTTAGATAGGGGGCCGATGGTCTGGGCCACCGCCCCTAACTCGCGACAGTGGGCCAGGGCATCGATGGTCATTTGGGTGCCGGAACCGGGCGGCGCAACGGCAATAGCCGCCGTTCCCGGTCCGATAATGGGCAAGATACCCTGGACCAGTTCCCGCGTTTCGGCCCCTTCGGCGGTCAGCTCCGCAATTTCTTTGAGTTTCAAAGCCGCCTCCTGAGCCACAGCCCAGGAGGGCCCTGTTCCAAATACGCAAGTATAGTGGCAGCCAACCAGTTTGGCGGCCAGGGTCTCCATTGGCCCATCAAAAGCGGTCAGGGTAGCCTGGGCCACGTTGGCAGCCTGAGCCAGCGCCGGCTCGGGATAGTTAAAGAACTTCACCCACAGGGCATGCAGGGCGATGACCGAGGCCACAAAGGTTTTGCTGGTTGAAGGAATTTGCTGCTGGCCGGCAAATGTGAGGATTGTTTCATCGGCACAGCGGACCAGGCTGGAGTCAGGCTCGTTGGTCAAACCGATCACCAACGCCTGGCGGGCCACATCACACACCGCCAGCAAATCACGGGTCTCGCCCGAGGCTGAAATCGCGATGACCACATCCCGGTCACCCAACGGCGGCGGCGAGGCCAGAAAATCACCACCCGGGCTGGCCCAGATCACCGGCCCCGCCGGCCCGGCCAGCGCCCGCCCATGGGCGCAGGCAGCCACAGCGGCGCAGTAGGAGGTTCCCCCACCCACCAGAATAATCTGGCGCGGACTTCGCAGCCGCAGCGCTTCCGCCGCCGACCGAATCCGAAAAGCGCCCTGCTCCAGGGTATTGGCCAGAGCGTCCGGGATTTGTAAAATCTCCTGGTGCAACATCGTCGTCATCGAATCATCCGTTCATTTTTTCAAAAGCCCGCTTCACCGCCGGCATAACCGCCTCGGCCAGGTCAAGCGTGCGTTCAATATCGGCCAGGCTGTGGGCGGCCGAAATCAGGAACAGCCCGGATTGTTGGGGATGAAGAATAACCCCGCGGGCCATCATCTCTTGCCAGAAGGTATGGAACGGGCTTCGTTGCAAGATGGGTCTGGCCTCTCGATAATCACGCGGGAGCCGGTCGGGCTCGCAAAACCAGAGTTGGAACAGCGGCCCGACTCCTGAGTAGGTGGCGGGCAGCCCAACTCGCCGGACGAGCTCGACCAGGCCCTGGGCCAGTGTCTCACCGGCCAGACTCAACTGTTCGTAAAAACCCGGCTGAGAAAGCTGCTTCATGGTAGCGACCATGGCACTGGTAACGAGTGAACTGGAATTATAGGTCCCGCCGTAGATAACCCTGGCCTGAGCGACCAGTTCCATGATTTCGGCTCGACCACCCAGGACGGCCGCCGGAAAGCCTCCGGCGACCGCTTTGGCCAGCGTAGTCAGATCGGGCTTGATATTTAGCAATTGTTGTGCGCCGCCCAAGGCGACCCGGAAGCCGGTCAAGACTTCGTCAAAAATCAAGAGGACATCGTTCGCCGCCGTCACCTCCCGCATCGTTTCCAGATAACCGGGCCGGGGCATGATGCCGCCCAAATTGCCCAGAATCGGTTCGGTAATGACGCAGGCGAGGTCGTGTTTGTGGGTTTCGATGACCTGGACGAGGCGGTCCGGGTCGTTCCACGGTAAGACGATGACAGTTTCCGCCAGCAATTCAGGCACACCATGCGCGTTGGATGATGGCCGCGACAGATTGTGGCCATCACCCATGACTGGCTCAGGCTGGTAACACCAATACATCTGATCGGACCAACCGTGATAATGTCCTTCAAAGCGGACGATCTTCGTCTTACCGGTATAAGCCCGGGCCAGGCGGATAGCCCGCTGCACGACCGCCGTGCCGGAGTTATCGAAACGGACGCGCTCAACAGAGGGGACGAATTCGCAGACCTGGCGCGCCGCCTCGATCTCCAACTCGTGGGTCAGCGCGAACAGACTGCCCTGGTCCAGGAGGGTGCGAGTGACCGCCTCGATGACCGGCGCCGGTCGATGTCCCAAAATAAGAGGACCCCGGGCCATGAGGTAATCAATATATTCATTGCCATCCACATCCCACAATCGAGACCCCAGCCCGCGTTCGACGTAGATTGGACCGGGCACCCAACCATTATGGGCTGAACGAGAGTCACTGCCCACCCCACCGGCTAACCAGCGCTGGGCCTGCGCAAAAAGTTCTTGGGAACGCGTGGTTTCGTAGGTCATATTTTCGATTGGTGTAAATCGTGGCATGTATCGGCGTTTATACCGGACTAACGATGTTTTGCCTAAGAACTGCAACGCTCCCTAATATAGCGCAATTTTCAAAATTGAGCCAGTGTGATGACCCCAGCTAGACCCATACCGGTATTTTTGACATTTTAGATGTGAGGCCACATAATTGCCTCAATCTTTAATCTTGTGTAAAGAACATGATGAGCCACGAAACGTTTCTGATCACCGGCGCCTTGGGCTGTATTGGCGCATGGATCATGCGCAACTTAATCGATGAGGGGGTCAACGTCGTTGCAATGGACCTGGCCAACGACCCGATTCGACCACGGCTGTTATTGTCGGCCGCTGAACTGGAGTTGATCACCTTTGCCCGGACCGACATCACCGACCTGGCGGCGGTGCGCAGCGTCGTCGAGCAAGAAGGGGTCACCCACATCATTCATCTGGCCGGGCTCCAGGTTCCGGCTTGTAAAGCCAACCCCTCGCTGGGAGCACAGGTGAATGTGATCGGCGCCATCAACCTTTTCGAGGCCGTCCGCCACTGCCAGCATCACGTTCGAGGGCTGGTCTATGCCAGTTCCGTGGCCGTACTGGGACCGGCCCATCGTTATCCCCATCAGCCGATTCCTGACGATGCGCCGCCCTATCCTGACACACTCTACGGCGTTTATAAACAGACCAACGAACATACAGCGCGGCTCTACTGGCAAGATTGGCAAGTCGGCAGCATCGGCTTGCGTCCCTACATCGTCTATGGCGCCGGTCGGGATCAGGGGCTGACCTCGGGCATTGCCAAAGCGATTTTGGCTGCCGCCGCCGGCCGGTCCTACGAGATCGGTTTCAACGGGCCGGTGGCGCTCCAGTACGCCAACGATGTGGCACAGATGTTCATCGCTGCCGCCCGAACCGGTCACCAGGGCGCGGCCGTATGCAATCTCCGCAACGACGTGATCGACGTGGCCGATTTCATCACCCTGCTGGAAGGCGAGATTCCCAATGTGCAAGTGTCCGCCACCGGCACGCCACTACCCTTCCCTGCCGATTTGGATGACGCCAACTTGCGCCAAATTCTGGGGCAGGTTCCACATACACCCCTGACGACGGCCATCCACGAGACGCTCGATCAATTCCGCAGGTTGTTGAATGAGGGCCTGATCGACCTGGGTCAGCTAGACGGCTAAGTCAATTAACAATGCGCAATGAGCAATTAACAAACAACTCTGATGCTTGAGGTCAAAGTTCATTGCTCATCATTCTCGTCACTCCGGCCTTCCTGCTTGGGGGAAAATCTTTCAGTCCTTTTTACGAGGCTGTCCGGGACACCTGGCGGCGCAGTTGGGCGACCCGCTCGGCGGCCTCGGCCCGGGCTTCCTTCAGCCGCGGCGCCGACGGAGTTTCCTCCCGCAAAGCATCCAGAATGATGCCCTCGATGGCCACGAATTCATCGCCGATATCCGCCACCTCCGCTGCAATCTCCTTTGGGATCGTGCTGACGCCGTTGATATCACCGTGAAGCAAATCATCCGGATAGATCGCGATGCCCCCTACATGCACCGGCACGTGGACCTCGGGAATATGGGTATAGCCGTGAGAGCAAATCGTCCCGCCGGTAAAGACGGGATAATTTATGGCGCGCACCTGCTCCAGATCACGTCCGGCCCCGCTGGTGATCAGGCCAACCGAACCAAACGCCTGGTAAGAAGTACACATCACCTCGCCAAACGTGGCCCCGGCGGCCGGACTGTCGAGATCCTGGAAAACAACCACCGCCGGGCCTGACAGCTCGCCAAAACGCTCCACCTGCGTGGCAATGCTGCCGTAGGTATCGCCCGCCCGAGGTGGGGCCGCCGACCGGAACGTGGCCGTGGCCGCAAAGCCGACCACCGGCGGCATCTCCGGAAAGCAAGCCGTAATCCGGGCGTCCATATAACCGGCATCGCGCGGCCGGATATCAAACAGTTCAATCAGATTACAAATGGTGGGAGTATCGAAACTGCGTAGTTTTTCTAACACATCCGGGGATAGATTTGACACATTTTTCTCCTTGGAAAATAGTAAGTCAGCCGGTCAGCTTATCAGCTTATCAGCCGGTCAGCTTGTCAGTATTTCAGCAAAAAGCTGACCGGCTGACTGATATGCTGACCAGTACATCGCGGCGTAAATAAGCCCAGGGCTACCCCCCTCCAACCTCCCCCCGCCAGCAGGGGGAGGCTTTAAAAGTCCCCCCCGCTCGCAGGGGGATCGAGGGGGTGTAACCGGCGGCCTATTTACGCCTCCGTGTACCGGCTTACTTGATCTGGAAGCGCGAGGCCGAACCCATCGGCGATCTCAACAAAGTGGCTCCAGGTGGTTTCGTCTACGACGATGCCGCTGGCCCGGCGATGTTCGGCGCTGCGATACTCCGGTTCGCCCGGTAACAGGACCTCGTCAAAGCCGGGTGCGGGTGGGATGGCCTTGACCTGGTCGCATAGGGTAGCCCCATCGACCAGGAAATCGGCCAGAGGACGAAAAGCGTCAACCGAGACTACCAGGAACAGGACGCTGTTGCCGCTGATGGTCAGTCCCGGCTGCCCGGGAATGCCGCCTTGCCCGGTCAAAACACCGCCTAGCAGTTCGATGAGCAGCGACAGGCCGTAGCCTTTGTGCCCGGCCATGGGCAGCAGCATCCCGCCGGTGTAAAGGTCCTCCGGGTTGGTGGTGGGCTGCCCGTTGGCATCGATGATCCAGCCCTCCGGCACTTGACGGCCTTGATTGCGCGCCACGCGGACTTTACCTTCGGCCACCTGGGTGGTGGCATAGTCAAGCACCAGCGCCGGGCGGCCGCCGACCGGGACAGCGGCTGCCAGGGGGTTGGTTCCCAGCAGATGCGCAGCCCCGCCATACGGCGCTGCTCTGCCCCTGGCCCGGCCCGTATCACAAAAGGCCAGTCCGATCAGGCCCCGGTCGGCCGCCAACTGGACCCACTCACCCAGCCGGCCAACGTGATTGTTGTTGAACAGCCCGGTGACGGCCAGCCCTTGTGCCTGGGCTTTTTCGATGGTGACCTGCATGGCGAAATGGGCCGCGATCTGGCCAAAGCCGTTCTGAGCATCGACGCTGGTGATCACGGCCGTTTCTTTGGCAATGATCGGTGCGGTGGCCGGGTCTAACTCGCCGGCCTCGATGCTGTCCAGATATTGGCGCACCCGCACCAGGCCGTGCGAAGGGTGCCCCACCAGTTCACTGGTCACCAGCGAGTCGGCCACCAGCCGGGCGCCCTCTGTCGTGGCCCCGGCGGCCTGGAAGACGCGCCGGACAAAGTCGGCCAGGATGTCAGGCCGCAGGACTCGCTCGACTATATCGCCCATGAAAAATCACTCCTTGATAAAATAGACTTGTTGCTCAATAAGAAATGGGACCCGGATGAACACGGATTTCACGGATGTTTCTTTTGACCGGCCCGACCCGGCCAGGCCGCGGGATCTAACAGGTGGGGGGGACGCTCGCCTTGCAAGACTTGCAGCACCTGATCGACAACGCCGCCAAACATAGCCGCAACGGAACGATCGGTATGCGCCGCGATATGAGGCGTTACTACCACATTGGTCATGCTAAACAGTGGATTATCGGCGCCGGGCGGTTCTGGGTCGAATACGTCCAGGGCTGCGCCGGCCAGGTGACCTTCCTCTAAAACCTTGATCAGGGCGATCTCATCCACGACCGGACCACGACTGGCATTGATCAGATAAGCTCCCGCCGGCATGCGGCGCAGCTCCGGCTCGCCGATAAAGTGCCGTGTTTCAGGCAGCAGGGGGGTGTGCAGCGTGAGAAAATCGACCTGGGCTAACAGGCCATTCAGATCGGTCGTCAACGCCAGCCCCAGAGCCGCTGCCTGGGCCTGGTCTAAATAAGGGTCATAGACAAGCACCCGCATACCCAGGCCCGCCCCGCAGATCTGGGCGACGCGCCGGCCGATGCGGCCGCCCCCCAGCACGCCCAACACCCGCCCACGGACTTCGGTCCCCAACATCTCGGCCCGAGAAATATTGGCATTGCGCAAGCTCATATCGCCGGCGACAACGCGCTTGGCAACGGCCAGGAGCAGGGCCACCGTATGCTCGGCGGTCGACTCGGTGGGCGCATCGGGCGTATGCACGACCATAATGCCGCGCTCGGTGGCCGCCGGGATGTCAATATTGTCGACGCCAATGCCCGGCCGGGCCACCACTTTTAGGACCGGACCGGCCTCGTCCATAAACTCGCCGTTGATAGGAATGACCGAAGCTGTGATTACGGCACTCGCGCCGGGCAGATCGGCCAGCCCGGCGTTATCTTGAACTTCGACGACCTGCTCCAGTCGCGCCCGATATTCGGGAGGCAACTGCATTTCCGTCCAAACTCGTGGCTTCATGGTGCTCCTTTCTGAGGTGACAACTTGCTATGTGCGACCTGGGCCAAACACGCCTGATTTGTACATGATTCTTGCAATTAAGTCAATATCGGGGACCTGTGCTGCGGGAATTTGCCGCCGCTCCGGGAAAAGGGTATGCTGTAGCCCTGGCTCATCCAGGCAAACTATCCTAACCCATAACCGGACAAGCCAGAACCAAACTAAAATTAACCATGAAGGGCATGAAGGACATGAAGTTTTTATTTTCTTCATGGTCTTCATGCCCTTCATGGTTGAACATTTCTTACCTGGAATGCAAGATATTGCTTGAGTAGACACCAGCGAGGCCAGGCTATGAGTCAGTATGATGTCGTCACCCTGGGCGAAACCATGCTCAGGCTTACCCCGCCCGATTTCAAGCGGATCGAGCAAACGACCATGTTTGAGATGGAGGTGGGCGGGACCGAGTCGAATATGGCGATTGGGTTAGCCCGGCTGGGGCTTAAGGTGGTGTGGTTATCGCGGCTGACGGCGAACCCGGTGGGGCGGGTGATCGAGCGCACCCTGGCCGGGCACGGCCTTGACACCTCGCGCGTGATCTGGACAGACGAGGACCGGGTGGGCCTCTTTTTTTACGAACGGGGAAAATCACCCCGGGGCAGCCGGGTTATCTACGACCGGCGGCAGTCGGCCATTAGCCGCATGCAGCCCACCGAGCTGCCACTCGATCTGTTCCAGCCCGGCAGCGCCCGGCTGCTGCACCTGACCGGCATCACGCCGGCCCTGAGTCCCAATCTGGCGGATACGGCCCGCCACGCTCTGGATCTGGCCAAAGAGGCCGGTTGGCTGGTCAGTTTTGATCTCAATTATCGCAGCCTGCTCTGGGCCCCGGCAGCGGCCCTGGCCGGCTGCGCTCCGTTTATGGCCGCCGCCGACATCTTATTGGCTCCCTTCAACGATGTGCGCTTGTTATATGACCTCGATCCGGCGGTCACGCCCCGGCAGGCGCTCGATCTATTGAGAACACATCAGCCCCAGACCACCATCGCCCTGACCCTGGGCGACCAAGGCGCCATCGCCAGCAACCCCGGCGGCCAGGTCATCGAGCAGCCGGCCTTTCCGGCCGAGGAGATAGGCCGGCTCGGTGGCGGCGATGCCTTTGCCGCCGGCTTCCTGTATCGCAGCCTGACCGCAGCCGGGGCCGAGGATCGGCTGGCTCAAGCCTTACGCTGGGGCGCTGCCGCCGCCGCGCTCAAATATACCATCCCCGGAGACATCCCCGTTTTCGACCACGCCGAGGTGGCGGCCCTGGCAGAACAAGGTACCGCCGCGACAAAACTCAAGCGATAGCAATAACCAGCCATGATTGCCCCAAATTAAGGATGAAACTCCTATTGCATTTGCCGCTACGATTGTGTTAAGGTGAAGATAGAAATCTACTAACAATCCGTAGGGGGCTCTCCAGCCGTCACAGGCCGGCCTGAGAGCCAGGGGTACATGGATGGTTGGCTATCCACACCAGGGAATGACATTCGAATATAGCGCCGATTTTCCGCCGAAATGGGGCGCTGTTAAACTCAACCGCACCGCCCTTGCCCAGGCTGGGGAGAAGGCTGATGGCACGTAGGAAACGGTTCGGTCGTTGGGACTGGCTCAAAGCGCCCGTGACCCAACGTCAGGAGCCAGTGGACTGGGTTGTGAGCCAGTTTCACAGCCTGAAACATATGGCTGAGGCCGGATATATCACAGCCAGGGCGTTTGAACGCTTTCAGGAAGGAACGGGTCTGGCTAACTTTGGCTGGCGGGTCTATTACCACCGCCGTCCGCACGGCCGGGTGCTGCCCGTGACCGACCTGATCCCCAAAGCGCAGGGCTATGTCGTCTTCATCCACGGTTGGGACGGCAGCCACGCCGTTTGGGAACAGTTACCGGCCTCTATCTGCCAGGCCAACCCACGTCTGGTTTGCCTGGCCCCTGATGTCAACGGCTTTGGCCTGAGCCCCTTTATCGAGGCCGAGCAGCCCGATCTGGAACTGTGCGGGCCGCGCGCCACCATGCGGGCCGTCGAAAAATGGCTCAACCTGCTCAAGCTGCACCGGCCCGGTCGCCAACGGCAGGTCTTTACCTTTGTGGGGCATTCGATGGGTGGGGCGGCGCTGTTTCACAAATCCAAGCGCGGCTGGGCCGAGGATCGATATAGCCTGCTGGCTCTGGCCCCGGCAATGCTGCACAAAGACACCATTCGCCAGGCGCTCTACAAGACGTTGGGCGTGGGCATTGGCCTGGGGCAGCAGTATAATTTCCTCGATCAATTCAAAGAACGGCTGGCCCAACCCCTCATCCAGCTTTTAGCCGCCAACGCCAGCCAGGCCGTCAAACAAGAGCACGTGCGCATCTTTCAGCAAACGGCCAAAGGCACCTCGGCCCAAACCTTTTTCGCCCTGGGTCTGGCCGAAGAGACCCCACCACCTCGCTCCTGGGACAATGTATTTGTCATGCTGGGCCATAAGGACCGTCTGGTCGCGGTCAAACCCACCCTCGACTATATGGAAACCCTCGGCCTGAACAGTTGTAACATCCAGGTCGTGATGGGTGATCATTACTTCTTCTCCATCGGGCGCCAGGCCCAACGACTGCATACCTATAACCGCAGTGAACTGCTGCGCCACATCCTGCGTATGCACGAGCAGCAGCGGCAAAGTGAGCATTAGGGTCACGTTTCAAGTGTCAAGTGTCAGGTGACAATTCGATCTTGCTTTAGGGCTCGTTCGATTTGTTCATTCATCCGTCTTTGATCTCCTCTGTTTAAGCTCTCGCTCTCCGAACCCCCAACCACACCACCAAGGCCTCGAGTACAAAACCGCACAACAGCGCTGCTACCCCCCTGGCTGCGCCATGAACGCCGAGGTACGGCAGGATGATCAAAGCAATCACAATAGCGATGAGGCGAGCCGGGGCGCTGGGGGCCATGGCCTGGGTCCGGCGCTCGAGCAGGCCGATGCTGTGGCCGTAGGCCCGGAAGGTGACGGCCAGCGAGAAAAAAGTAAAGATGAGCAGCGGCACATGGGCACGTCGGGCCAGGTCGGTGTCGAGGCCGATCAGTGTTTGCAGGATGTAAGCACGCAAGGGCGTCCAGAACAGGCTGACCATGATCGCCAGCGATACCAGGGCGCAGCCGACCGTAAACCGGCGAATATGGGGCAGGCTGCCGGCCCTGTCCTGAAAGGCCGGGGCGAGATTGCGAATCTCGTTGAGCCAACTGTAGGGCAGCCGGCCCAATGAATAGACCACCGTCAGCACGGCCAGGGCCTGGGCCGCATCAGGTCCGTGGGAGATGAAAAGATTGATCACCGGGCGGCTCACACCCTGGATGGCCATGATCAAGGCCAGCGGCCAGTAAAAGCGGACGATGTA
>Ga0299906_10005523_pt1 | contig 10287 bp, 6 predicted proteins | sample RVTome_14_FD_200259 | JGI IMG/M metagenome (GOLD analysis project Ga0299906, IMG submission 200259) | Soil microbial communities from uranium-contaminated site in the Upper Colorado River Basin, Wyoming, United States - RVT145D125 (version 2) ...
CTTGAGCATCCGGTTCGAGGGACTGGTGGTGGCGGAGGGGTTTCCCACGCACGCGGACGGCAGTATCGGTATCTCGGGACTGATTCTCCGCGCCCTCTCGCCGACTGCCCTCGGAGACTACCGCGCGGTTTTGCAAACGAGCGACGACGGCATAAGCGGCACCATCGAAGACGTCTCCGGCGCCCTGGATCTCACCGGCAACCTGATCCTCGGTCGGGATCGTACGTATTTCTTCGTCGGCCAGGTCGCGCCAACAGCCAGCGCGCCCACGACCGTCCTCGAGCAACTCCGATTTCTCGGCTCACCCGACCAGCAGGGCCGACGCGAGTTCCGCTTCGAGGGCAGCCTGTGATCGCGTACGGTCAAGGCGATAACAGCACTTCGCGAAACTGCCGGAGCAGCGGGAAGTACAGGGCCGTGCGGACCGGAATCCCGGGGTCGTCGATCAGCGCACGATAGAGGCTTGCGTACCTTTCGAGCTGCCGGCGGTAGCGTTCCGCTTCCTGCTGCAGGAAAGTTTCGAGCCCAGTGCCTTCGTGCGTACTTGCCTTGTAGTCGATGATCCAGTGAGTGCCGGCATCGTCGATACGAACCCTGTCGATCACGATGGACTCGACCCTGTCCTGCCAGATGCCGGTGACAGCCAGTTCCGCGGACCCGCTACCGGACAGAATCCACCGACCCTTTTCGTCAGCGAGGATGCCGCGCAGTCCCTGCAAAGCACGTTCGCAGACGTCACTTACGTCCTGCACGGGGACTCCGAGTTCTTTCGCGAAATTCTGCGCGGCCGGCAACAGCGGATCGAGATCGCCCCTGTCGACCGCCAATGTTCCGTTGGCCATACGATGTAGCCACCGGTGCAGGATCGTCCCGGCATGCCGGGCGGTCGATCCCACCCAGTAAAAGTCGACCTGGTGATCCGGGACGGCGGCAACACGCGCCGCATCCCCTCGAACTTCAGGCAGTGCCGGGGGCAGCGCTATTTCCCGACCAGGCTGGAGGCGCCACAGCACCGGCAGTTTCAATGCGGAATCCGGAACGCGCGGCGATGGCTGCCTTCCCGTGGCGGCGATGGCGTCGCGGAACGCTTTCGCGAACTGTGCGCTCACCGCCGGCCACAGACTGCGCAGCAATGTACCCTGGCGCGGCTCGCCGGGTTCGCGGCCGTCCGGCGACAGCGGCACGTGTCCGATCAGGTGCAGCGAGCGGCGTGCGCGCGTGCATGCGACGTACAGCAAGCGGTCCTGTTCGAGCCGGCTTTTTTCCCGCTCGGTCGTTTCTATGAAATTGTGCAGCCGATCCTGTTCCAGGTCGGCGCGCGCGCTGACCGGGCTGATGATCATTGTCGGGCCGTTCCTGGTGTCCGGAAGGTTCACCCAGCTCAGTATGGACGGGTCATCGGATTTCGTCGTTCGCCCCAGCCCGTACAGTACGACATGATCGAACTGCAGACCCTTCGCCCTGTGCATCGTCATGACGTGCAAGCGGCAATCGGCCGCGGCCTTTCCCGACACGCGTTCCTGGTCGAGCCGAGCTTCGACTTCCGCGACATCGTGCACGGTGCCCGCCCTGTCGATCGCGTCGAGGACATCGAAGAACCGGTAGACGTTCTCTACCTCTTCTTCAGTCCGCAACAGCAAGGGGCCGCGCAGCCGGTACCATGCTCGTTCGACACTATCCCTTAGCGACCGCGTACCGTGCCCTGCAACGAACGGCGCTATGGTATCCCTGAAAGATTCGAGACATGTTCTCGTCTCGGGGGTAATCGCCAGCAGCCGTTCGCCGTCGTGCAGCAGTTCCCAAACCGTGCTGTTCCTGTCGTTGAACACAAGCCCGTGGAGGTCTGTCCAGGTCAGGCCTACCCAGGCTGCACGCAGAAGTGCGAGCCATGCGATGCGATCGCCTCGGTGGGCAATCGCTCGCGTCAGCGCGAGCAGATCGATGATTTCCGGAAGGTCTGTCAGCCGGTCTATCTCCACCGCGTGATACGCGACGCGGGCGTCGCGCAGCCGCGCCAGCAACATTGGTAATTGTGCGCGGCTGCGGACCAATACGGCTGTGGACTGGTTCGGGGAAGTATCGACACAGCGCCGAATTACCTCGACCGCAAACGCGGCCTCTTCCTCGAAACTCGGGTCGAACAGTGGATAGACATGATGCTCGCCCGAATTGCGGAGACCTTCCACCGGAACCGACGCCGCATACGCGATCGCACCGGCAGCGACGTCATCGTGCTCCGGCAGGGTCTTCTCGAACACCGTGTTAAACCAGTGCACGAGATGCTCGCCGGAACGAAAGTTGCGGCGCAGTACCAACGGCTCCAGCGCCACCTGCCCCAGGCCGCCCGAGCGGGCGAGTAGAAACTGGCCGACTTCCGCGTCGCGAAAACGGTAGATCGACTGCATCGGGTCGCCCACACAGAAGAGTGTTCGGCCGTCGCCCGGTTCCCAGCCCGCCAGGAGTTTTTCGATGAGCCGGTATTGCGCGATCGACGTATCCTGCATTTCATCGATCAGCAGATGCCGGATCGTGTAATCGAGCAACAAGGCCACATCGCCGGGGTCGTCGGCGTCGCCGAGTGCGGACGACGCGGCAAGCGCCACTTCCGTGTGATCCGTAACGCCCAACTCGCCGAACAGGCGGCGAAGCTCCGCGACAGCAAGCGGCAACAGCCTGATCAGCGCGCGCAGCACCATCCACTGGGCATCGGTGTAACGTGGGTCCGGGAGCTGGCGGACGGTGTGCAGTTCGGCGGCAGGTTCCTCGTGCTCGCCCAGTAAACGCAGCAACTCCAGCATCCGCTTTTTCTGTTCACTGTCCCCGCGAGGAAAGCCATCGTTCCTGTTGACGGTCTTGCGCCAGCGTCCGGACTGCGTCAGCAGCAGCGCCGCGATAGCGCGCCATTGCTCGAGGGAGCTTGCGTCAGCGGGCGGGAACGCTGCGCATTCGGTGGGCACGGACGACGACAGCGCTTCTTCCGACGCCAGGCTGTGACCCGCGTAGCAGCAAAGCTCCGCAACCAGCGGCAGATGCTCATCCGGCAGCGCGCGGCGTACGCGCACCAGTCGTGCACTTACCTCGTCCGCAATGTTCTGTTCGAGCTTTCGCCGCACGGGTTCGTCCAATGCCGGCTGCGCCGCACCCGCGCCGGTCATGTTCAGCCACTGGTCGCGCTTTGCCAGCATTCGCGCGATTTGTTCGACATAGACGGTCGTGTTGTTGTCCAGGTGCGCAAGGACCTGCTCGACGGCATCATTGGCGGCGCCTTCCGTCAACAAAAAGTCGAGCGTGCCGCTAGCCGCCCTGCGGCACAGTTGCATCAACTCATCGTCGGTAGCGATCCTGCCGGCGCTGCCCAGCCCCGAGCTGAACGGGAGTGACCGGGCAATTCCCGAGTTCAACGCATCCAGTGTCTGGATGCGCATGCGCCGCGGGCCGTCGAGAAGCTTCCATCCCTTCCCGCGATCGCGTTCGAGCACCTTGCGAGCCGCATCCAGCGTCACCCCGTGATGCGCCTCGTTTGCGGTGACCCCGAGGTCTGCATCGCGCATTGCGTGCAGGGCGCGAAGCTGCATTTCCTGCGCCGCCTTCCGGGTGAACGTGATCGCTACGACTTCCTCCGGGTAGTCGACTGTCGACAGGAGCTTCAGGTAGCGCTGGATCAGCAGCTCGGTTTTTCCCGACCCGGCGGGCGCCTGCACGATGAAAGAGCGGCTTGTGTCGAGCGCTGCGGAACGCGCCTCGAGGTCCGCGGCGATGAGCTCCTCGTCAACGGCCACGTTTCAGTTCCTCGGCCCGGCTCAGTACATTCAGCGGGCGGCTGTCAGCCGTTGTCAGACCGGTATTGAGGCGCAGGTCGCCGGCAGCAAGTGCCGCCATTGCCCGATCCACAGTCCTTTTCCAGCCGCCGAGCCTCTGTCCCCAGAGTTCGGCAGGTACCCGGTCCCATTCGATGCTTCCACCTGCGCCGCGGTAAACGATCTCGCGGCTGTCGACGTTGATGAGCACGATCCCGCCGACAGGTTCCTGCATTGCGGCTGCATATACGACCAGCTGCAGTTCCTTCGGCTCGCCCTCCCTGGTCAGCAAGGTCTTTACGCCCCCCGTCTTGTAGTCGACGATCAGCAAGGTGCCGTCCGCGAGTTGATCGATGCGGTCGGCCCGCAGCTCCAGGTCCACGCCGTGACGGGAATAGCGAGTCGACTCTTCTACGGACACGACCGTGAATGCCTGCCGCCGGGTCTCCGCCTCGAGAAACTTGCGCAACATGACTCGCAGCCGCCTGCGTTCGATAGCAAGCAAGCGGAGCAAGACTCCGTCGGCGAAGCGAAGTTGCCTTGCCAGTGCGGCGTCTATCGCGCGTTCTATGCGATCGTCGAGTTCATCGGTCCATGCCACGATTTCCCGCGATGATGGCTTGTCCCGCAACAGGTGATGCAGCGCGCGGTGGATGATATTGCCGCGCGTGCTCGCGGGCAGCCCGGGCTCGATCGCCTGCAGATCCTTTACGCCCAGCCGTCCGTAGGCGAACGCAGAGAATGGCTCGGCAACCTGGCGCTGTACCGTCGCCGCACCGCCCATCACCCTCTCGCCGGGCCGTATCGCCGGTGCGGGATCGGCGACTGCGTGGCTGACAGCGTTGCGGTCCTTAAGCACTGCCGCGAACCAGCCAGGATCCTCACCCTCACCGGAGTTGCGGCCCGAATAAGGGGCCAGCAGCGGGCTTGCTTCCAGTTCCAGGTCGTGTTCCGTGGCCGGCCAGCTCAATACCACGTCCGTGCCGCACCTGACGACCCGCTGCAGGACCTGTCGGGCAAACTCAAGTGTGTCGGCCGGCGTGGCGTCAGGCATTCCCAGCTTACGCTGCATCGTTCGCGGCAGGAGAGGCGACGGGTGCGCGGGCGGCGGCCACTGCTCTGCATCGAGATGGCAAACCCATACATGATCGAACTCGAGCCCCGCGGCTTCCAGGGTGCCGAGCAGCTGCACCGCTCCGGGTTCCGTCTCGGGTTGATAGATCGTTTCCGCCGCAAGAGACGCGAGGCGGGAAATTGCTTCGGCAAGGTCGATACGCGGCTGCACGATGTCGAGCCGCGACAACTCGTTCAGTAATTCGCGCCAACGATTGACAAGCTGAAACTCGGACGTATCCAACGCCTTTTCGCCGGGCCAGCCGACTTCCTGCAACAGCTGGTCGATGCGCGAGGCCCACACGGAAGGCGATTCCGGCGTTCCGCGAGCGGATTCCATCGCGGCGACCAGTTCCACCCGCTGCAGCCAGTCGGTCGCCTCGGCGCTTTGGTCTTTGCCGCGCAACGCCAGCGCGAGACTCGCCGGTCTCCAGTTGCGATCAGGGAGCCGGCGTAACTCCATTTCGAGCCGACAGCGTCCATCGGTCTTAGAGCGGCCCGCGAACGGCGTTCGCAAAAGCACACTGACATCGCGCGTCGCCAGACCGCGGCAGGTCCAGGATAGCCACAACAGCGCGATACCGATCAGGGGATATTCTGCAAGCCGCCGGCCGAACGACACGTTGACGGCTGTTTCCCCCTCCACGCCGACACATTGCCAGCCTGGTACCAGCCCTTCCCGAATCAGCCTCGCTGCCCGCAGCGCATTTTGTTCCAGACGCGGACAGACGACTGCCACCCTCGCTGCCGCATTGCCATCAATCAGTCGCCTCGTCCACCGCCCCGCGGCGCGCAATTCGGCGTCGCCGGTGGTGCAGGATACAACGCGAACCGTGACGTTCCGATCGATGCGGGGCGCCTGCGCGACCACAGCGCCACGCTTGGTCAGGGAAAGGAATACCTGCGCGGCGGAAGGCACAAGCCGATCGAAGCCGACGTGCATGACCTTGGCCGGCGCGTCGATGTCGCCTTTCTCCAGCAATCCGGTTACGAGCGGCGCAAGCTGTGCGTGATCGATCCACGAGTGAGAAGCCAGCTCACGTCGAAAGTCCATGGCGATGGTCGCAAACAGGTGTTCGTCGTCGCTGTTCGCATACCTGCGAAGCTCAGGGACCTGCACGTTCCAGTCGTGGACCCGCTGCCAGGCCTGCTGCGCCTGGCGAACGAGGTTGTCCGGCGCGAGAAGTCGATCCCCCGCATGTTGTCTCAGCAAGCGCTCCCAGATAACAGCGGCCGCGTGCGGGTGCAGACGCAATGGCACCTGCGCCGAAGCGACACACCGATCCAGCAATGAATTGAGCCACGCTGTCCACGGCAGAATGCGCGGCGTGTGCCAGCTGCGAAGGCGGCGCGCAAGCTGGGCGCTGTCATAGCCGTGCCGCAGCTCGCGCGCGAGGCGTTTGTTCACGGTGACGATTTCGGCACCGTCAGCGGTCGCCTCTTGTAGCCAGGAATACATGCGATTACGAGCGCGAGGGACCAGACCTGTATCGTATGTATCGGCGATGCTGCGCTTTCGCGGACACGGTCATATTGCGCCGGACTCCTGCAATGCGAAGATTTCCTCGTCACTGTAGCCCAGCTCGTCGCGCAATACCTCCGCGGTGTGCTGGCCGAGCAAGGGCGGCGCACTCCGGTATTCAACGGGCGTCGCCGAGAACCGCACCGGGTTAGCGACGACCGGCACCATTCCCGCTACCGGGTGCGGCACCTGCCGGACGAGTTGAGCATCCCTTGCCTGCGGACCCGAGAACACTTGGGCGAGATTGTTGATCGGTCCCGCGGGTATCTTCCATTTTTGCAACAACTCCAGCCATTCGGACGTCGTGCGCCGGCGGAAGCGTTCCACGAAAATCGCAACGAGTGCATGTCGATTCTCGACGCGCTTCGCGTTTGTGGCGTATCGCGCATCCTCCGCAAGTTCCGGGCATTCGAGACACTGCGTGCACGCGCGAAACTGGTGGTCGTTGCCGACCGCAAGCATGAGAAATCCGTCGCTGGTCTCGAATGCCTGGTACGGGACGATATTCGGATGCGCGGTACCGAGTCGCTGCGGCACCTCACCCGACACCAGGTAGTTCATCGCCTGGTTTGCGAGCCATGCAACCTGGCTGTCGTAAAGCGGCACATCGATGTGCTGCCCCTGGCCGGTTCGGTGGCGCGCCTGCAGCGCCGCAAGGATGGCTGTGGCCGCGTACATGCCCGCCATGAGGTCACTGACCGCAACGCCGACCTTCTGCGGCGTACCGCCCTCCTCATCCGGGGCTCCGGTGATGCTCATCAGTCCCGCAGACGCCTGCATCATCGCGTCATACCCTGGCTCTGCGGCGCGCGGACCGGTCCGCCCGTAGGCGGAAATCGAGCAGTAGATGAGCGCCGGGCAAAGCTCGCGCAGTGTCGGCCAGTCGAGCCCGTGACGGACGAGCGTGCCCACTCGATAATTCTCGAGCAGAACATCGCTTCGCGCGGCCAGTTCGCGCACCACTCTCTGCCCGGACGGATGCGCAAGATCGACGGTGATCGACCTCTTGTTACGGTTAGTGGAAAGGAAATAGGCCGATTCACCGGTTTGCCGCCCGCCCGCGTCACGAAGCCACGGCGGTCCCCAGTGCCGCGTGTCATCGCCAGTGCGTGGGCGTTCGACCTTGATGATCTCGGCGCCGTAGTCGCCGAGCAGCTGGCTTGCCCACGGTCCTGCAAGAACGCGACTCAGGTCGAGAACTCGTATGCCCTGCAGCGGCGGCGACGTTTTGGATAAGTCCGGCGACAACGGGTAGGACACAGCCCCTGGTTCTTTTCGATCTCGGCTTTGAAAAATAAAAACCCGGCCAGCCCTTACGGGTTGGCCGGGTGGGTCCGCACGGAGATTGCGGATTGCGCGGCCAAATCGCCTGAAACTGGATCAACGATCCCGTGACAATCCGACTCAGCCAAGCTCCTCGACCTCGGCACCCTTTACGTCCTCCGGTGCCGGAGCCTGTTGTTCAGCAGGTTCCTTACGACCATACCGAATCAGTAACTGATCTGCCTGCTCCTCGTTCACGCGACTGATCGCGCGGATTCCGATCGTGTCGCGGTTAAGCGAACCGACGACGATGCCGTCTCCGCCGTACGGACAGAGCTGATCGTCCCGCGACGAAAATCCCATGCGAAAAGAGGATCTTAGTTCAAAAGACGACCGAACCAGGGTGACCAGGTAACCCCGTTTTGCGGGTCCCCAGATCAACAGATTGTGATCGTCCAGCGGGGTATAGTCTCGGATAGTCGAGATCAGGATGCAATCGTTGCCTCGGTAGTCGATGTCCCCGGCACTCCCGCTTTCGGCTTGATCGGTGGTGGCACAGCCTGTGACCGAACATGAGAAAATAACGATAAGAGCTTGGATCAGTATGCTTTTTAGTAGGGACATAAAGCTGTAATTCCGTGAAATCAAAAAACCGGGATTCGCGCGGAACGAACAATTTAGACTGACTCCAGCCGGATTAAGTTCAGCCCCGGTCCGCATCCGCTGCCGGGCCCGTGGCTACGGACCGCCCGGCGTCCCGAATCCATTCGCTCCAGGAACCCGCATAGAGCCGTGGCTGAGTCAGTCCCGCAAGGCCGGCCGAGACTGCGAGATGGCAGGCAGTAACGCCGGAGCCGCACATGGCCGCCCAGGAGCCGTTCTCCGCGCCGGTCGACGGGCCGCCCGGCAAATCCTCCCAGGCGTTGCGCAGCTCCCCGCCGGAGCGCCAGTAGCCTTCCGCCGTGAGACTGCTGCCGAAGGGGAAGTTTCGCGCACCCGGAACGTGCCCGGCAACCGTATCGATTGGCTCGGTGCGCCCTTCGAAACGCGCAGCGTCGCGCGCGTCGACCAGGACCAGTGGAAAACCCGACTCGAGCGCGTTTTCGACCTCGGCGGTCGTCAATACCATGCTGTCGTCAGGCTCGCCGACGTACCTCACCGCCTCGACCAACGGCGTTTCCATCTCCCGCGGCAGGCCCCGGCGTCGCCACGCTTCGAAACCGCCGTCGAGCAACCGCACCGATGGATGTCCCATCCATCGCAGCATCCACCAGAGACGCGCGGCGATGGCGCCGCTCGCCTGGTCGTATGCGATGACGTGAGTGTCTCGCGCAATACCGAGTCGCCCGAGCGTCCGAGAAAAGACATCCGGCCCTGGCAATGGATGGCGGCCGGTGTACGCAGTCACCGGCGCCGCCAGATCATGATCGAGATGCGCGTAAACCGCGCCCGGGATATGCCCGGCGAGATAATCGAAGTAGCCCTTGTCCGGCTTGCTCAGTTCGAACCGGCAATCGACGACTCGCCATTGCGGGTCCCGAAGGTGCCCGCGCAATTCCTCTACCCCGACCAGAAAATCACCGTAAGCCACTGCCCTCTCCGATTTCCCGAATCCGCGCGTCTTGTGCATGCGAATTCCCTCGGAGAGAATACGCGGTTTGCACCGCGCACCGCCAGAATCAGGAGAATCAACCGGTGGAAAGGATCCTTGTCGGGTTGAAGCGCGTCGTCGATTTCAACGTCCGCGTGCGGGTGAAGTCGGACGGCAGCGGAGTCGAAACCGATGGCGTCAAGATGAGCATCAATCCCTTCGACGAGATCGCCCTCGAAGAGGCGCTGCGTATTCGTGAGCGCGGCGAAGCCAGGGAAATCATCGCCGTGTCCGTAGGGGCCCCCGATGCACAACAGCAGCTTCGTACCGGGCTGGCGATGGGAGCGGATCGAGCGATTCTCGTGACGACGGACTCACCGGTCGACCAGTTGACGATTGCGCGAATTTTCCTCGCGCTCGTCAACAGGGAGAAGCCTGACCTCGTGTTGCTGGGCAAGCAGGCCATCGACAACGACAACAACCAGACGGGTCAGATGTTGGCGGCCCTGTGGGACAGGCCCCAGGCGACCTTCGCGTCGAAAATGGAACTCGAGGGGAACACGGCGAGAGTGACGCGCGAGGTCGACGCGGGGCTCGAAACCATCGAGGTAGATCTTCCGGCCGTGGTGACGACGGACCTCAGGCTGAACGAGCCACGCTATGTGAAGCTTCCGGACATCATGAAGGCCAAGAAAAAACCGCTCGACCAGATCAGCCTCGCGGAGCTTGGGATAGAGCCATCACGCGGTCTCTCGGAGATCTCCTACGAAGCGCCGCCACGGAGGTCCAGGGGCGTCTTCGTCCAGGATGTCGCCGGCCTGGTTGCGGCGCTCAGCGCCAAAGGACTGGTGTAATGAGAATACTGGTAATCGCCGAGCATGATGGCGCGTCCGTCAATCCTAGTACGGCAAAATGCGTTGCCTGTGCCAGCGCGCTCCCGGATGCGGATATACACGTAGCAGTTTTCTCGGATAACGGCGACAGCCTTGCGGCGGCGGCAG
>Ga0299906_10005524_pt1 | contig 10286 bp, 7 predicted proteins | sample RVTome_14_FD_200259 | JGI IMG/M metagenome (GOLD analysis project Ga0299906, IMG submission 200259) | Soil microbial communities from uranium-contaminated site in the Upper Colorado River Basin, Wyoming, United States - RVT145D125 (version 2) ...
ACCCTGCAGCTCCGGCCCGGGGAGAGCCAGGCGGAGCGGGGCCGCCCCCAGCCCCTCGTCGACGGCCTCGGCCACTACCTCTTCTCCCTGCCGAGCAAGGTGCTGCTCCTCGACTGGCGCATGAACAACCACGACGTCTCCGAGGTGACCGAGGCCGCGCTGCTCCTCTACCTGCGGGCCAACGGCCTCTGCGACGTGAAGCTGCGCATCAACCAGTACGCCCCCGGCGGCGAGTGGCAGCGCCTGGCCCGCAATCGGGAGATGCCGGGGGGCTGGCGCTGGACGCTGGGGCTCCTCAGCGTGAGCTTCTACACCATCCTGCCCGACCGGCTCTTCGCGGGCCTGCTCGGCGGCGACCACTACAACCCCTACACGAACACGATCTCGATCTACTCGGACCTGCGGGCGGTGGGGCTCCACGAGGGAGGCCACGCCAAGGACTTCGCCGAGGTGCGAAACCGCCACTGGAAGGGGCTCTACGCCGCGATCCGCGTGCTGCCCGTGGTGCCGCTCTGGCAGGAGGGGGTGGCCACCGCCGACGCGCTGGCCTGGGAGAAGACCTGGGGCGAGCGGCGCCAGGAGCAGAGCGCCTATCGCTCGCTCTATCCCGCCTACGGCACCTACGTGGGGGGCGAGATCTCGCGCTGGCTGCCGACGACCTGGGTGGTCTACGCCGTGCAGTACGGCGCCGTGGTGGTGGGGCACGTGGCCGGGCAGGCCCGGGCGCTCTTCGTCGGCGAGCGCCCCGAGCCGCCGCCCGTGGGACCCCTGGACGCCCTGGCCCAGGCCCGGGACGAGGGCCCGCCGGACCAGTGCGCCGCGGCCGAGCCGGAGGATCGCCCGCTCCGCGACCCCGCGCTGCCGATCCCGCTCTAGCGATCGCCGGTGAGAGGCGCCGCGGACATCGCTTCCCTGCTGGCGGCGGGGCTCGTGCCGAATCTCGCCTACCTGGGCGTGGGGCTCTGGTCGCTCCGCGCCCTGCGCGTGCCGGCCGGGGGCGCCGAGCGCTTCGCCCTGGCATTCGCCCTCGGCACGGGATTCTCCTCCCTGGCGATCCTGCTGCTGCGCACCTTCGATCTGCCGCTGCCTCTCGCGGGCCTGGCCGCGGTCGCGGCGGCCGCCGTGCCGGCCGTGGGGCGCGGCGGCCCGGGGGATGCCCTCCGTCGAGCCGGGGCTCGCGGGCTCCCCTGGATCGATGCGGCGACCGCGGCCGCGGCGTGCCTGCTCTTCCTCGCGGCCCTCGCGCCGGAGACGTTCTGGGACGGCTTCGAGTACCACCTGCCGATCGCCCAGGCCTTTGCCCGGGGCCCGATCCGGGCGCTGCCGGGCGTGCTCGACGCCGAGTTCCGGGCGGGAGTCGAGCTCCTCTACGTCCCGGCGGTCTCCGCCTCGGAGCCCGATGCGGCGGCCGCGGTCACGGCGTGCTTCGCCATCGCGATCGCCCTGGCCATCCGCTCCGAGGCCGCGCGGCGCGCCTCGAGGCGCGCCGGGGCCGTGGCAGGTCTCTTTGCCCTGCTGGTCCCCCTGACGCTCGACTACGCCGCGAGCACCTACGTCGACCACGCCGTGGGGCTCTACGGCTACTTCGCCCTGCTCTTCGCCGACCGCTGGAACCGGACGGGCGAGAGCCGGGCGCTCGTCGTGTCGGCGCTCTGCCTCGGCTTCGCGGCCAACGCGAAGCTCCACGCCGTCGCCCTCTGGCCGGCCGTCCTGCTGCTCGTGACCGCGGCCGGGCGTCCGCCGGGCCTCGGTCCCCTGCTCGGCGGCGGGCTCCTCGCGACGGCCGTCGCCACGCCCTGGGTGGTCAAGGCCGCGCTCACGACCGGCAATCCCTTCTTCCCCTTCTTCGGCGAGTGGCTCGGCTACGGGCCCACCACCCGGGCCCACCTCGACCTGCGGCGCGAGCGCCTGATCACCGACTTCCACGGGCATCGGAACTGGAGCCGGTTCCTCGCCTACCTCGCATCCGTCCACTTCAGCAGGCACTACGCCGTCGGGGGCCTGATCGGGCCCCTGCCCCTCGGACTCGCGCCGCTGGCGCTCCACCGCCTCTCGCGACCCACGGCCGTCCTCGGCCTCGTCCTCGCCCTGCTCCTCGTCCTCCAGTTCTGGTACATGCCGGCCCTCCGCTTCGGCACCCCGCTGCTCCCCTTCGCCGCCATCGCCGCGGCCGTGGGCGGGCTGAGGCTGGCGCGCTCCGGCGCCGCGGCGCGCGCGGCCCTCGCCGCCACCCTGGTCGCGCTCGCCCTCCACCACGGCGCCGACGCCGTCTCGCGCTTCGGGCCCCGCGTGGCGGCGCTGCGCGACCCGCAGGCCTACGAGCGCGCGAGATTTCCCGACCAGGTGGCGTTGCGGGAGATCGTCGCGCGCGCCGAGCCGGTGGTGGGCATCTCGATGGGGGCGGTCTCCTGGATGCCCGGGCCCGTCTACAACCTGCACTGGGTGCGAAACGGCGAGCTCTTCTTCTCGGAGCCCGATCGCATGGCTTCGCCGGTCAGCGCCCTCGCGCTGCTGCGCCGGCGCGGCGTGCGCTCCCTCGTGATCCAGGCCCGCGCGCCCCTGCCGGGTGACGGACGCGTGGGGCACCCGATCGTCGACGCCTGGCTGCGGCGCGGCGTGGCGACGCTCCGCACGGACGTCCCCCGGAGGCCCGCCACCCACCGGGGCCACGTGTGGGTCCTGGTCGATCTGGCGCCGGGCTGAGCCGGGCGGCCTAGGGCCGTGCGGGCTCGCCCTCGCCGCGCGCGCCGGGGCGGAGGCGGCGCCGCCACAGGGACAGGCGTTCCCGCGCGTCCTCCGCGATCAGGTAGAGCGCGGGCACGAGGGCCAGGGTGATGAGGGTGGCGAAGAGGATCCCGTAGCCCAGCGAGATGGCCATCGGGATCATGAAGCGCGCCTGGCGGGACGGCTCGAAGATCATGGGGGCGAGCCCGCCGAAGGTGGTGAGCGTGGTGAGCAGGATGGGCCGGAAGCGCCGCAGGCCGGCCTGCTGGATGGCCGCGGCCGCGCTGGCGCCCTCGCGACGGCGCCGGTTGGCGAAGTCGATCATCACGAGCGAGTCGTTCACCACCACGCCGGCGAGGGCCACGATCCCCATCATGGAGATGACGCTCAAGCTGTAGCCCATGATCCAGTGGCCGAGCACGGCGCCCACGATGCCGAAGGGGATCGCCAGCATGACGATCGCCGGCTGGAGGTAGCTCCGGAAGGGGACTGCGAGCACCGCGTAGATCGCGGCCAGCGCCAGCAGGAAGCCGCTGCCGAGGGCGGCCACCGATTCGCGCATCTCGGCCTGGCGGCCCTCGAAGCTCGTCGCCAGGCCCGGATGGTCGCGAACGAGCTCGGGGAGCACCTCGCTGCGGACGGCGGCGAGCACCTGGTTCGTCTCGTCCGCCGGCGTGATCTCGGCGGTCACGCTGACGGTGCGCCGGCCGTCCCGCCGGCTGATCCGGGTGTAGGCGCGTCCGCGCTCCACCTCCGCGATCTCGAGCAGCGGCACGTCGGTCCCCATCGGCGTGCGCACCAGCAGCTGCTCCACGTCCGCGAGGCTCACCCGCTCGTGCTCGGGGCGGCGCACCAGGACCTTCACCTCGTCGCGTCCGCGCTGCTGGCGCAGCGCCTCGGCGCCGTAGAAGGCGTCGCGCACCTGGCGCGCCACGTCGGCGGAGGAGAGGCCGAGGCTGCGCGCCTCCGGGCGCAGGCGCAGATCGAGCTGGGGCTTCCCGGGCGAGTAGCCGTCGTCCACGTCGCTCGTGTTGGGGAACTGCTCGAGGGCCGCGGCGAGCCGCTCGCTGGCGCGGTCGAGCACCTCCACGTCCCGGTGGGAGAGCTCCACCGTGAGCGCCGCGCCGCGGCCGGGCCCGCCGGCGTCGGACTCGAAGCGCAGAGACTCGATTCCCACCACCTCACCCACCGCCTCCCGCCAGCGCCGGGTGACCTCGGCGGTGGAGAGCGGGCGGTCCCCGGGCGGCGTCAGGTACACGTCCACCATCACCGTGTTCTCGTCGATCAGGGCGAAGGTGCCGCTCACGAGCGCGTCGCCGCCTCCCTCCTCGGCCACGGCGACCGCGCCGGCGAGCAGGTGGTCGCGCACGCGCTCCGCCTCGGCCAACGGGCTGCCGAAGGCAAGGCGCGCCGTGGCGACGGCGCTGTCGGACTCCACCTTGGGCATGAGCACGAGGCCCATGCGCCCGGAGAGCGCATAGGCCGACACCACCGCCAGCAGGCCGACGCAGGCGGCGACGGTGACGTAGCGGTGCCGCACGACGGCGGCGAGGAACGGCGCGTAGCGCTCCTCCACGAAGGCGCGGAAGCGGCGCTGCAGGCCGCCCCGCAGGTGCCCGAGCCGTCCCCCCCGCGACGGCGTGGCGTGGGCCAGGTGGGCCGGCAGGATCAGCAGCGACTCGAGCCACGAGATCAGGAACACGCTCCCCACCACCAGCGGGATCGGGAACCACACCTTGCCGAGCATCCCCGGCACGAAGGCGAGCGGGGCGAATGCGATCAGGTTCGTCAGGATGCTGCTGCCGATGGGCGTCGCGACCTCGCGCGCTCCGCGCACGGCAGCCAGCTCCGGGGCCATCCCGCGCTCGCGGAGCTCGTGCACGTTCTCGCCGGCCACGATGGCGTCGTCCACGACGATCCCGAGCGCGATCAGGAAGGCGAACATCGAGAGCATGTTGATCGTGACGCCCATCCACGGCAGCAGCAGGAAGGCGCCGAGGAAGGAGATGGGGATGCCCATCGTCACCCAGAAGGCCAGCTTGGGCTCGAGGAAGAGGCCCAGCACGGCGAGCACCAGCACCAGACCCAGGAGCAGGTTCCTCACCAGGAGGTCGCGCCGCTGCGCGTAGATCTCCGAGTCGTCGTCGTCGATGGCATGGTGGACGCCCGGCGGCAGCTGGGCCTCGATCTCGGCGAGGGCGCCCCGAACGGCCCGGGAGACGCTCTCCGGGGTCTGGTCGCCCACCCGGAACACGGCGAGGCCGATGGCGCGCTGGCCGTTGTAGACGGCCGAGCGCTGGGCGTCCTCGAAGCCCTCGGAGACGCGAGCGACGTCTCCCAGGCGCAGCACCGCCCCGGCGCCGGTGGTGACGATGGGGATCTCGGCGAACTCGTGGGCCCAGTCGCGCCGCTCCTTCACGCGGAGCAGCACCTCGCCGCCCGGCGTCTCGAGATTTCCCCCGGGCAGATCGAGGGCCGTGTTGCGGACGCGCGCCGCCACCCCCGAGAGCGTGAGGCCGTAGCGCCGCAGGTCCTCCTGGGAGATCTCCACGTGGATCTGGGTGGCGCGGGCGCCGCGCAGGTCCACCTGGGTGACGCCCGGCTCCTGGAGCAGCCGGTCGCGCACCTGCTCGGCCAGGTCGCGCAGCACGAACTCCTCGACGGGGCCGTAGATCTGGAGGCTCATCACGTCGCGGCGGCGCAGCAGCAGGCTGATGCTCGGCTCCTCGGCGTCCAGCGGGAAGGTTCGCACCCGGGCGACGGCCTCCTGCACGTCGAGCAGCGCCTTCTGGCCGTCGGCGCCCTCCTCGAGCTCGATGACGACGGTGCCCACGCCCTCCGCCGCCGTGGCGATCACCTCCTCGACCCCTTCGAGGGCGCGCACCGCCTCCTCCACCACCAGGACGATGCCGTCCTCCACCTCCTCGGGGCTCGCGCCGGGATAGGGCACGGCGACGGTCACGGCGTCGACTTCGAACTCCGGAAAGACCTCCTGGGTGGTGCGCGCCGCGGCGAAGAGCCCGCCCGCCAGCAGGGCGATCATCAGCAGGTTGGGAGCCACCCGGTGTCGCACCATCCAGGCGATCGGGCCCCGCTCGCTGCCGGCTTCAACCGCCACGCCGGGGCTCCTCCGGCGCGGCCGGTGGCGCCGCACCGGCGTCGCCCGCCGCGCTCCGCAGGGGCATGCCCGACACGGGGGAGGAGAGCTCGGAGGCCACCACCCGCTCGCCACCGGCCAGCCCTTCGCTCACCAGCACGCGCTCCTCGCCGCGGAAGGCCACCGTCACCGGGCGGATCTCGAGGGCGCCGTCCTCGCCCATCAGCCACACGCGGTTGCCGTCGCGAAGGAGCCTGCGGTCGAGGGCGACCACGCCGTCGAGCTGCCGCCCCTGGATGCGCACGTGGACGAAGGAGTCGAGCAGCAGCGGCGGCGTCCCCGCGCGCCCGGGACCGAACGCGAGCGGGTCCTCCACCCGCACGAGCAGGCGAGCCATGCGCCCCTCGCTCTCCAGGTCGCCCAGCAGGCGCACCACCCGGCCCTCGCGGAAGGCGCCGGTCCCCCAGGCGCGAGTGTCCGACACCCGGGCCGGCGAGCCCGACGCAGCGGAGGCATCCGGGATCTCGATCCAGCGGAGCTGGGCCACCGGCACCAGCGCCTCCACCCAGTAGGCGCTCGTGTCCACGAGGGTGGCGAGGGCAGTCCCGGGGTCGACGCGGGCCCCGAGCTCCGCGCCGCGCTCGCGCACCAGGGCGTGGAAGGGCGCCCGCAGCCGGGTGCGCTCCAGGTCGAGGCGCGCCTGGGCCAGCGCCGCCTCGGCGGAAGCCACCCGGGCGCGCACGCTCTCGAGCTGGGGCAGGCGCAGCACCAGGTCGCGGTCCTCCTCGGGCACCGCCTCGGCGAGGAGCTCGTACTCGAGCCGCGCCACGGACTGGTTTCCCTGCTCGAGCTGGAGCTCCGCCCTGGCCTGGGCCAGCTCGCTCTCGCGCTGGCGGACGGCGAGCGCGTAGTCGCTCGGGTCGATGCGCAGCATCTGCTCTCCGGGCGCGAAGTGGCCGCCGGGCACGAACTCCGGGCTCACCTCGACGATGCGTCCGCTGACCTGGGGCTGGATGACCACCTCGCGGGTCGCCACCACGGTGCCCATGGCGGCGACCTCCGTGACCTCGGTCGTGCGTTCGACCCGGATCACCTCGACGAGGCGCGGCTGCCGCGGCCGCGGCGATCGCTCGGCCACGGGGCCGGTCTCGATCAGGGCGAACGCGACGGATGCGCTGATGGCGACGATGCCCAGGGGGACCAGCACGGCGCGCCGGCGCGCGCGGGCGGAGAGGCTCTGGCGCAGGGCGGCGCGCCGCGAGCCCGGCTCGCGCAGGCGGGCTCCGGGCTCGGGGCCCGAGCTCAAGGCGCGGCTCCCGGCGGCGGCGGGGCGGACGCGCGCGGTCCGCCGCCCGGCGTCGCCAGGGCCGGCGGCTCCAGCGGGAAGCCCCCGGCCACGGCCCGGTGCAGGTCGATGCGGAACTCCAGGAGCTCGCGCCGGGCCGTCACCAGGCTCCGCTCCAGCGTCTGCTGGCTGGCGAGCGCGTCGAGCACGTCCAGGTAGGCCGTGGCGCCCTTCAGGTAGCGATCGCCCAGCCGCTCGAGGGTCTGGCGTGCCAGCTCGAGCTGGGCCTCGAGGCTCTCGATCAGCCGGCGCTGCTGGCGCTCCTGGGCCAGGGCGTCCTCCACCTCCTGGAGCGAGGTGAGGATCACCTGCCCGTAGGCGTGGATGCGCTCGGAGAGGACGGCGCGCGTGCGGTCCACCTCGGCGCGGCGCCGGCCGCCGTCGAGGACCGGCGCCACCAGGCCGGCGGCCACGGCCGCCATCCAGTTGTCGAGCACGTCGGCGAAGTCCGAGGAGGTGAAGGCGGAGGAGGCACTGAGGCTCAGGCGCGGGAGGCGGTCGGCGCGGGCCGCGGCCAGACGGCGGTCGGCGGCCAGCACGTCGAGGTAGGCCCGGCGCACGTCGGGCCGGCGTTCGAGCAGCTCCGACGGCAGGCCCGGCTCCGGAACCTCGCCGGGCACGGGGAGCGCCTCGGCGGGGGGCAGCGCCACCTCCACCGGCGGCCGGCCGAGGAGCACCGCGAGCGCGTGCACCGCCACCTGCGCCTGCGCCTCCACCCGCTCGCGCTCTCCGCGGCGCTGCTCGACGAGCTGGCGCTGCCGCAGCACATCCGCGGCGCCGGCCTGTCCGGCGCGGAAGCGCATGGTCACGAGCTGGAGCACGTCCTCGTTGGTGCGGATCTGCGCCTCGAGGAGCGCGAGCTGGCGGCTCTGCTCGACGAGCCCGTACCACTGGCTCGCCACCTCTCCCGCGAGCGCGATGGCCGCGAAGCGGACCTCCGCCTCGCTGGCCGCGGCGTCGTAGCGCGCGGCGTCGCGGGTGGCGCGCAGGCGCCCGAAGAGATCGAGCTCCCAGGAGAGGAGGAGCCCCAGGCGGAAGTCGTCCAGGCGCTGCCCCACGCCGGCGGCCGGGTCAGCGAAGGAGTCGCCCCAGGTGGAGCCGGCGGCGCTCTCCGCGTCGACCTGCGGCAGGAGCGACGCACCCTCCCGGCGGGCCACGGCCCGGGCCTGGGCCAGCCGGTCCCAGGCGGTGGCCAGGTCCGGGCTCCCCCGCAGCGCCTCCTCGATCAGCAGGGAGAGCGCGGGATCGCCCAGGTCCACCCACCAGCGGTCCATGCGGGGTAGCGCACCCGGCGCCGAGAAGGCCTCCGGAACCTCGACCGGCGGCTCCAGCTCCGGCACCGAAGCGCAGGCCAGGGCGAGCAGGAGCGCGGCGAGGCCGGCGGGCTCGCGGGCGGCCCCCCCGGTCACGGGGCCTCCCGATCGGCGTGCCCGCCCGGCTCCGGGAACTCGAAGGCCTCGCGACAGGCGGCCGAGAGCTCGTCCCAGCGCTCCAGCAGGCAGGCCAGCCCCGCGCGACCCTCCTCCGCCCCGCACAGGACCCGCAGGTCCCGACCGCATTCCTCCATTCCCCCGATCCCCCGGCGACGGGGATGCTTCTCGTCGCGGATCCGCAGCAGCTGCTGCCGCTGCTCGGGGCTCAGGAGCTCGCGGATCTCGAAGATCGCGCGCAGCCGGTTCTTGTGGATCTCCGCCTCCAGCGCGCCGATCGCGTCGGCCTGGGCCATGACCGCCGCCTCGTCCGGGTGGTGGGTCGCGTCCATGAGGTCGCGGATGCGCTGCCGGGCGGCGTGGAGCTCGTCGCGGAGCGCCGCGTCCCGCAGACCCGACCGGGCGACGATCTCCTGGATCCTCGCCTGCCCCTCCGCGTCGACACCCAGCCCCTCGGCGTAGCGGACGGCGAAGGAGCCGGGAGGGCGGCGGTCCGGCGGATCGGCCCCGGCGCCGGGGGGCAGGCAGAGGCCGAGGGCCAGGAGGGCCGCGGCCAGCGAAGGGCCGGCGAGGGCCCGGTGCCTCGCGCCTCGCTCCCCCGCCGGCGCGGAACGGATCCGGCTCACGCGCTCAGCCACCGAAGAAGAGGCTCTCGATGGCGGCGTAATCGGGCGGCAGCAGGACGCCCGACTCGTCCTCCTCGAGCGCGTTGCCGCTCAGGTCCGAGTAGAAGAGGCGGCGCTCCCAGGCATCGGGCGCGACCTCGGCGCCGGCGGCCTCCGCGACCGGAGCCGGCCGGTCGGCCGCGGGAGGCCGACCGTTCCAGACGAAGGCGGCGGCGATCGAGGCGAGCAGCAGGGCGGGGGCGGCCGCCGCGGGCCATCGGCGCCGCGCGAGCCGCCGCTCGACCCGGGCGTCCAGCGCCGCGCGCCGCGCCGGGGTCATCGGCGCAGGGCCGAAGGCCGCCTCGAGCCGGCCGACGAAGCGCCGCTCCCGCGCGGAGAGTACGGGGCGATCGCGGTCTTCATGTGTCACGGTCGATCTCCTCGGTGGAGCCCTCGAATGCGTCCTCGAGCTCCGTGCGCAGCTTCGCGAGGGCCCGGTGCAGGTGGCTGTTCACGGTCCCCGAGGCCCTGCCCATGATCCCGGCGGCCTCGCGGATCGTGAAACCCTCCATGTGGACGAGCACGAAGGCCTCGCGCTGGGTCCGCGGCAGCCGAGCCAGGGCCCGCGCGATGCACTGCCGGAGCGCCGGATCGCCCGCCGGTACCGGCGCCGGGTCGCCCGCGACCTCCGGGTCGATCCGCCCGAAGCGCTCGCGCACCCGGCGCCAGCGCCGGTAGCTGTGGGCCTGCCGCACGACGATGCGATAGAACCAGGTGTCGATCCGGGCGTCGCCCCGGAAGCCCCGGAGACCCCGATAGGCCCGGACCAGGGCGTCCTGGGTCACGTCCTCCGCGGCGGCCTGGTCGCCGCCCACGAGGCGCCAGGCCAGTCGCACGGCCCGGTCGCGGTGGCGCGCCACGAGGTCCTCGAAGCGCGCCTGGAGGGAGGGCTCCGCGACCGCCTTGCTCAATGCGATGACACCTTCCACGCGCGGCTCTCCCTCGGAGCTTGGACGCCCGAGGCCGGTCTACGGGTTACCGGCTCCCGTGGGTCCGACGCGGGCCCCGGAGCGCAGGCACGGGTG
>Ga0299906_10005525_pt1 | contig 10285 bp, 8 predicted proteins | sample RVTome_14_FD_200259 | JGI IMG/M metagenome (GOLD analysis project Ga0299906, IMG submission 200259) | Soil microbial communities from uranium-contaminated site in the Upper Colorado River Basin, Wyoming, United States - RVT145D125 (version 2) ...
GGAGCGGGTCATGAGCTGCGGGGTTGCTGGCATCCGCGACATTCGAGCCGTTGCCTCCTGCGAAGAGTTGCGAAGACATGCCTGGGTGCCTGAAGCCGGCGGTCTCCACGATACCGAATCGTCGGGTAGCTGGACTGCGTCGTTTATTGTCGCTGGAATTTGTGGTGATATCAATGGATATCGCTCAACTCCGCGCTTACGGGCTGTCTGGTCGAGATCGTACGAACTCAATTTTGCGTCGCGGGTCGGGCGAATTCGATCGTATGACGTGGACTGGTCAAGTCTGGGCTGGGCTCGGCGGTTGGCGGCTGGTTGGCGCGGCGGCGGGGTCTGGGTCGGGTGGCCGGTTAGCGGTCGTGGGTGATCGTGCGCGACCAGGCTTCTAGGGCCGGGGCGATGCGGCGGAGGGTGGCGAGGGCGCGGAGGCTGTCGGGGATCGCTCCGACGCGCAGGAGTTCGCGGCGGGGTGTGTCGATGATGACGCGCAGGACTGCGAACGGGCGTTCACCTGCGGCTTCGGCGAGCCAACGGCTCTCCATGTCGACGGCGATTGCGCCGCTTTCGCGCAGGCGCTCGCGCTCGGCTCCGCGCACGATGTGGTCCTCTGAGTAGATTGGGCCGAGTTGGGCAGCTGTGCCGAGCGCTCGCAGCGCATCCACCAGAGCCTCTGCGTGCGCGAGCTTGCGCGTTCCCGCTGCACCCTGAAGTTCCGATGCGACGATCACGTCGCCGGGCTGAAGTTCCGCGTCCACACCGCCGCAGACGCCCGCCACCGCGAGCGCGCTGTCGGGTGAACCGGTAAGCCGTAGCGCCGCAAGCTGAGAGCGTCTCGGACCGGCGCCGGTTCGGATCACGCGCGCTTCGCGCAGGCCGCAGCGCAGTGCCAGCGCCTCGATCGAAAGCGGCGCCAGCACGGCGAGGCCCACGCTCATGCGCTCGAGTTCACGACTTGCCGCTCGCGTAGCGGCCGAGTGCGGTCAGCGGAAACACGTCGCGGTAGATGTGGTAGTTGATGTAGAAGTCACCCGGAAAGCCGGTTCCGGTGTACTGCGGTTCGTCCCAGCCGCCGTCTTCGCGCTGCTGGTCGATCAGCCATTCGATGCCGCGCTCGACGGCGGGCGAGCGCTCCTTGGCGGCGAGCAGCGCCATCAGCGCCCAACCCGTTTGCGACGCCGTGGATTTGCCGCGGCCCGCGCGCGCGGGGTTGTCGTAGGAGCGCAGGTCTTCCCCCCAACCGCCGTCGAGGTTCTGGTGATCCTCCAACCACTTCACGGCGCGTCGCGTCACGGATCCATCAGGCGCTTCGCCGAGCGCGGCGAGTGCGGGCAGGGCGGCGGCCGTGCCGTAGACGTAATTCGCCCCCCAACGCCCGAACCACGAACCGTCGGCTTCCTGCTCGGCGAGCAGGCGCTGGCGCCCGCGCTCGGATCGCGGGTCGTCTCCGTAGCCCTCGTGGGCGAGCATTTCGAGCACGTGGGCGGTGACGTCCGCGCTCGGCGGATCGATCACCTCGCCAAAATCGCAGAAGGGGATTTCGGCGCAGAGCTTCTGGATGTTGTCGGCGTCGAACGCCGCCCAGTCGCCGGTCTTGCACTGCATCCCCAGCGTCCACTCCGTCGCGCGCGCGATCACCTCGTCGACGCGCGCGGGATCGGGGTGTGAGACCTTGCGCAGCGCGAGGATGACTTCGGCGGTGTCGTCGATGTCCGGGTAGTTGTCATTCTCGAACTCGAACGCCCAGCCGCTCGGTCTCAAGTCGGGGCGCCGCTGCGACCAATCGCCGATCACGCGCACCTCCTGATCCACCAACCAGTCCGCGGCCTGAACCATCGCGGGGTGGTCGGGTGCGAGCCCGGAGTCGCCGAGCGCGATCACCGCGAGCGCGGTATCCCAGATCGGCGACTGACAGGCCTCGATGCGGCGCGTGCCGTTTTCGATGATCGTGAAACCCTCCAGCCCCGAGAGCGCCTTCGCGATCACGGGGTGATCCATCGAGTAGCCGAGCACGTTGAGCGCCATCACCGAGTACACCCAGGGCGGTTGGATCCCGCCCCAACATCCGTCGGCTTCCTGCCGCCGCACGATCCACTCGACGGCGCGCCGGTAGGCGTGTTGGCGCAGCCGTCGATTGGGCCGCCGCTCGTAGAGTTTGAGCAGGCGGTCGAGTTGCTCGAAGCGCCCCTGCCAGGTCGCAATCGAATGGTGCGGCGGCGGTGACGCGTAGCTGCGCAGCTCGTTGATCCCGAAGCCGATCGGCCGGACCGGCTTGTGCGACGCAACCACCGTGAGCGGCACGATGGTCTGCCGCGCCCAACAGCTGAAGTCGTAGATGTTCAGCGGAAACCAGTTCGGCAGCAGGATCATTTCGGGCGGCATCGTGGGCAGCTCATCCCACGACCACAGCCCGAACAGCGACATCCACAACCGCGTGAAGACCCGCGTGCGCTCGAGGCCGCCGAGGTCGCGGATCAACTCCGAGGCGCGCCGCATGTGGGCAGCGTCCGCGGGATCTCCGGCGAGCCGCAGCGCGACGTAGGCTTCGCTGGTGGTCGAGAGCTCTGGCGGGCCCTCGAAGTAGTTCGCCCACGAGCCGTCGCTGCGCTGCTGGCTGCGGATCCACTTCGCGCTCTGTTCGGTCTCTTCTTCGCCGCGGATGCCGAGGAAATGGCGCAGCATCAGATCTTCGGCGTCGATCGAGACGTTGGTGTCGAGCGCGCCCTTCCACCAGCCGGCTTCGTCCTGCAGCGACAACAGGTGCCGCTGCGCGCGCGCAATGGCTTCGAACGTCCTTCGTTCCGTATCGCTGATCAGCTGTGAGACCACGCTTTGCTCCTATTTTTCTCCGGGGTTGAAGGATTCTATCACGCTGTCTGACGGCGCATCGTCAGGCAGCGGCCGCCTCGGGGAGTCCGCTGCGCACCCCCACGGCAAGCAACGCGGCGCGCGCTGCAGTGTTGCCACTGCGCACGGCGCCCTCCATGGTGGCCGGCCAACCGGTGTCCGTCCAGGCGCCCGCGAGGCTGATGGTGCGCACGCCGGTTTCGGCCTTGGGTCGCTTGGATGCGCTGCCCGGCGCGCCCCGGAAGGTGGCCGCGCGTTCGCAGGTAGCGATGAAAGCCACGATCTGCGCATCTCTTGCCGCCGGGAAAAGCTGCTGCAGCGCGGGCTCGAATTCCTCACGCAGTTCGTCGCGCGACGCGCCCACGTACGCATCGGCGACGGACAGAGATACCGTCAAGCACTGCCCGCTCTGCAAGCCCGCCGCGGCCGTGTGATCGAAGATCCACTGCATCGGAGTCTCGACGCCCGCTGCGAACGGCTCGTCCATCACCACGCGGTCGTAGACGATGTGCAGGTTCACGATCGGCGACACTCCGAGCCCGCGCAGCGCGTCGCGATCGACCTTCGCCTGTTCGGGAAGGATGTCCGCGGCCGCGTCGTGGGGCGTCGCCACGATGATTGCATCGAACGGATAGGCGCGGTCGCGCGAGCGCACGCCCACTTCGCCGTGTGCTCCGCACTCGACGGCTTCGACGGGCGCGCGCAGCTGCACCGCGCCGCCGAGTTTCTCGATCTCGCGCACCGCGGGTTCTGCGTGCAACTGCGAGAGCGGGACCCTCGAGATGCCGATCTCGCCCGCGCGCGGATCCGTGAGCAGGCCGGTCTGGAAGACCTTGACGGCCAGCGCGAGCGACGCATCGCGAGGCCGCAGGTTGATGGTCGCGCGCGTGAACAGATCCCAGAAGCGCTCGATGGCGGCTTCGCTCTGGCCGTGTTCGCGCAACCAGCCGCCGAAGCTCTGCTTGTCGAGTTGCGGATCGGACAGATCGAGGGCGCGCAGCGCGATCGCCGCGCGACCCACGCGCCAACGGTCGAGTACACCAAGGTGTGAATAGCGGAGCAGGCTGCCCGTCATGTGCAGCGGTGCGGGCAGTGCGCCGCGCCGCAGCCGCGCCATGCCGCGCCCTGGCATCAGCACCGGAATGTCGAGGCGATCCTGGATCGTCACGAGGTCCATCACGCCCAGCCGACGCAAGAACGCGAGGTAGCTCTCGCAGCAGCGCAGGAAGACGTGCTGGCCGTTGTCGATCCAAAGGCCGTCGCGCTCGCTCGACCAGGTCGCGCCGCCAAGTCGCGGGCGCGCTTCGAAGAGCGTGACCTGCGCGCCCGCATCGCCGCAGGCGATGGCGGCGCTGAGCCCCGCGAGCCCGCCCCCGACGATGCCGATCTGCGGTCGCGTCATCGGTGCGTACCCACGCGCGCCGGTGCGAACAGCATGCCGAAGTAGCGCCGCGCGAAATCGCGGCGCCGCGCGCGCGGTGCGCCACCCATCACGTCGTACGAGCTGTGCGCGATCGCGTCGAGCGCGGCCCGCCCGCCGGCCACGAAGCCCGCGATCGCGAACCGCGCGCGCCCGCGCAGCGACTGCACGAGCGGGACACCCTCGTCGAGCAGGCCGTGCGCACGCCCGCACTCGAAGCGCAGCAGCTCGCGCAGCGCAGGGCTCGCGGCGTCCGCACCGAGTTCTGCTTCGCGGCAGCCGAACTTCAGAAGATCTTCGCTCGGCAGATAGACGCGCCCCGCCGCGTAATCCTCCTTCACGTCCTGCCAGTGCTCGACGAGCTGTAGACCCGTGCAGACCGCGTCGGATTGGCGGATGCGCTCGGGGGTGGCCGCGCCAAAGACGTACAGCACGAGTTCCCCAACGGGGTTCGCGGAGAGATCGCAGTAATCGAGCAGCTCCTGGTAGTTCTCGCAGCGGTGCTTCACCTGGTCGAGACGGTTGGCGTCGATCAGCCGGTGGAACGGGCCGAGCGGCAACGCGCACTCCCGGATCGTGGGCGCCAGCGCCTCGATGATCGGATGCCGCACGCCGGTGTATTCGCCCCTTTCTCCGTCGATGCAAGGGTCCACGCCCGTCTGTCCGTCGACGCAGGCGTTCCCGCCCGTCTGTCCGTCGACGCAGGTGTTCCCGCCCGTCTGTTCGTCGACGCAGACGTTCCCGCCCGTCTGTCCGTCGACGCAGGTGTTCCCGCCCGTCTGTCCGTCGACACAGGTGTCGACTTGCCGCTGCAGTTCGTCGAGCATCGCGAGGCGGTCGCCGTGTGCGGCGTCGCCGATCTGGTCGGTGAGGCGCGCAAAACCGTAGATCGCCATCAGGTGGCGGCGCTGCTCGCCGGACAGGATGCGCAGCGCCACCGGGAAGTTTTCCGTGGTGGCGCGAGCGTTGATCGTATCCGTCGCGAACTCGAGCCGATCGGCTTCGAGCATGTCGAGTGAGCCAGTCTGCACGGAGCCCCGCTAATGTGATGGTTCCGGATGGCCGTGGCTCAGGATGAGCTCGGCGACGGCTCGCAACCCCGAACGCTGTCGGGCGCGCGCCGATGCACCCGCGCCGAAGATCCCCAGCATCAGGTTTCCATCCATCAGGGAGATCAGGCCGTCTGCGTATTTCGAGGCGCTTTCTGCATCGCCGAGCACCTCGGCGAGAGCGACTTCGACCTCGACCCGGAATGCCTCGTGGAGGCCGAGCAGCTCGTCGCGCATCGGGCCGGAGTGTTCGGGGGATTCCAGCACCCAGTTGACGAACGCGACGATGTTGGGCCGGTTCTGTTCGACGAACTGTTCGTAGTAGCTGATCAACTCATCGATTCGCTTGCGCGCTTCGAGGTGCCGCAGGTGGCGGCCGAGTCCCTCGCGAAACGGCACGACGAATTGCTTGGCGGCCGCGCGGAACAGGGTGTCTTTGTCCGAGAAGTGCCAGAAGACCGCAGCGCGACTCACGCCCGCCTTGCTCGCAATCTGGGTCACGCTGGTGCGCGCGTAACCGCGGCGCATGAACAGGCTCATCGCGGCCTGCAGGATGCGGTCCTGGGTGGCCGCCTTGCCCTGCGTCGACGCGGCTTTGTCGGGGCTGTCCGCAGCGCCTTGCTCAGCGGCCGTGTCACCTTCCAACGTCCACTCCCCATCCCAATCGATGCAAAGATCGATCTGCAAATTACTCTGCTGGTGCTGCCCGACTTGCCGTCCCGAAGGAATCCGCCGGCGCTGCCCGTCTCGCCATTTTGGGCGCGGCCGCAGTCGGGTCGGCGACTCCCACCGAGCCGAGGATCGAGCCGAACGCCTCGGCGCGCAACCCCAACCGCTGTCGCTGTCGCGCACTCGGGGTTCGGTCAGGTCGGATCGAAGCCCGCCCGCAGGCCTTGCCCCGCGGGGGGTGCGGATCGTCAATCGAGCCAGGCGCGCAGCTCGGGGCCGAGCACGCGCGGAGCCTCGCGCAAGGCCGCGACCGACGCGGCTCCGACGAGCATCGCGATCGATTGCAGCGACTCGACGAGTGCGGCCGTCGCGCTGAGCACTTCAGTCGTGCCTCCGGCCGCGAACGCGCGCAACAAGGGCAGCGCGAGCCCAGCCGCATCGGCGCCCAGTGCGATGGCGCGCGCGGCGTCGAGCCCGCTGCGGATTCCGCCCGAGGCGATGATCCGAAAACCCGCGCGCCGCGCGTAGGCGACCGACGCAGCGGTCGGGATCCCCCACTCGCGCAGTGTTTCTCCGAGAGACTGCTGGCGAGCCCCGCCGCGCATGCCTTCGATTCCGGTCCAGCTCGTGCCGCCCGCGCCCGCGGTATCGACCCACTCGACGCCGGCCGCGGCAAGTCGCGTCAGCGTGCCCGGCGAGAGCCCGCAGCCGGTCTCCTTGACGATCGTCGGCACGTGAAGCTCGTCGACCAGGGTCGCGATGGCATCGAGGCAGCCGCGGAAATCGCGGTCTCCCTCTTCCTGCACGAGTTCCTGCGCGGGATTGAGGTGGATACAGATCGCGTCGGCGCGGATCGCTTCGACGAGCTCGGCGACGCGCGCGACGCCCGCGTCGCGCGCCTGCACGCAGCCGAGATTCGCGAAGAGCAGGATGTCGGGCGCGACTTCGCGCATCCGAAAGCTGTCGATGGCGCCGGGGTCGACGAGCATCGCGCGCTGCGAGCCCACGCCCATCGCGAGTCCGAACTTCTGGGCGGCCGTCGCCATTGCGCGGTTCAGCTCGCGGCCGTTCTGGGTCCCGCCGCTCATTCCCGAGATCACGATCGGCGCCTGCAGACGCCGGCCGAAATACTCGACCGAGAGATCGACATCCGAAATCGAGAGTTCGGGCAGCGAGTCGTGGAGCAGGTGCACCTGGTCGAGCAATGTGCTGCGGCGGTGTTCGACGTCGCGCTCCGCGCAGAGGGCGAGGTGTGCGTCCTTCCTGGATCCGATCCCGCTCGCGTTCTCGCTCATTGCACGCCCATCCAGACCTTTGCGGCGATGGCAACCCGGCGAGGCTTCGAAATGCGCACCGGCTGTTCGAAGCACGGGAACTCCCGCTCGATCAACTCGTCGAGCAGTGCGCGGTAGATGCGGCCCATCGCGGTGGCCGGTCGCAGCGCGCGGCGGTCCTCTTCCGGCAGCAACTTCGCGGCGCGATCGTAGTGCGATGCCGCGCGCTGCGCGTTGAAACTCAACAGCGACTGCAGCTCGTCGGTCATATGGCGCGCGAAGATGCTCGCGGTCGAGACGCCGAAGCGCTCGAGTTCGGCGCTCGGCAGGTAGATGCGGCCCGTGCTCGCATCGTCACCCACGTCGCGCAGCACGTTGGTCAGCTGCACCGCGATGCCGAGGGTCTCGGCGAATTCGAGTGAGCGGGGATTTTCGAAGCCCAGGATGCGCACCACGAGCAGACCGACGGTGGACGCGACGCGGTAGCAGTAGAGCTGCAGGTCGTCGAAGGTCTCGATCGGCCCCTCGGCGAGGTCGAACTCGACACCGTCCAGAAGATCGCTGAAGACGCGCTCCGGAAGCTGGTAGGACTCGATCGCGTCGCTCAGCGCGATGCCGACCGGATGCTGTGCCTTGCCGCGAAAGGCGGCGTCGAGTTCTGCGCGCCAACGCTCGAGCAAGGCGGTTCGATCGCCTGCGATTTCCGGATCGTCCGCAATGTCGTCGGCGAGTCGGCAAAACGCGTAGATGGCGTGGAGCGCATTGCGTTTGGGTTTTGGCAGCATCCAGAACGCGGATGCAAACGACGAGCCGCTGCGGCGCGTGATTTCCGCGCACTCCCGGTAGGCTTCGGTGATGCGGGGCTCCCGTTCGGACGGCATGCCCAGGAGCGAGCTCACGACTTATTGAGCCAGTCCGCCGTTCGAGCTGCGATCGACTCGGGATCGATCCCTCCAGCGGCCCACTGGTCGTCGGTCTCGCCGTGTTCTACGAAGCGGTCTGCGAGCCCGCAGACCAGGACGCGGGTGTCGGGGGCGAGCACCGCGAGCCGTTCGAGTACCGCGCTGCCAAAACCGCCGATCGCCATGTGGTCTTCGATCGTGACGATTCGCGCGCAGCGCTCGGCGGCCGAGATCAGCGCATGATCGTCCAGGGGTTTGACGAAGCGCGCGTCGACGACGCGCGCCGAAATGCCCTGCTCGGCGAGCAGATCCGCGGCCCTCTCTGCGGCCTCCACCGCCTTGCCGATCGCGAAGAGTGCGACGTCCTTGCCGTCGCGCAGCATCTCCGCGCTGCCGATCGGGACGGCCTTCGGGTCGGGGTCGAGTTCAACACCCAGCGCGTTTCCGCGCGGGAAGCGCACCGCAAACGGGCGGCCCGATTCGATCGCGGTCGCCAGCAGGTGCTGGAGCTGGTTCTCGTCGCGCGGCGCGGCGATGACGAGATTGGGAATCATGCGCAGGTAGCCGAGGTCGAGCACGCCGTGGTGGGTGGGACCGTCGGCGCCGACCAGCCCGGCGCGGTCGATCGCGAACGTGACCGGCAGGTTCTGCAGCGCGACGTCGTGGACGATCTGATCGAAGGCCCGCTGCAGGAAGGTCGAGTAGATCGCGCAGACCGGGCGCATGTCTTCGGTGGCCATGCCCGCCGCAAAGGTCACGGCGTGCTGCTCGGCGATGCCCGCGTCGTAGACGCGATCGGGATGCGCGCGCTCGAAGTGGTCGAGGCCGGTTCCGTCTGGCATCGCGGCGGTGATCGCCACCACCCGCGGGTCGCGGTCCGCGATCGCGATCAGCGCTTTGGCGAAGATCTGGGTCCACGTGGGCGGGCTCGGCTTGCCCGAACCCGGCGGGTGCTTGCCCGTGCTGCGATCGAAGGGCTTGCAGGCGTGCCAGCCATAGGGGTCGGCCTCTGCGGGCGCGAAACCGTGGCCCTTCTGGGTGATGGCGTGGACGACGACCGGCCCCGAGCTGTCGCGCAGCCGCTCGAGCGCGGGCAGGAGTTCGTCGAGATTGTGACCATCGACCGGGCCCAGATACTGAAAGCCCAGTGATTCGAAATACTTGCGCGCTTTGCCGGTCTTCTTGAGGCCACCGATGCTCGGCGCGATCGACATCCCGTTGTCGTTGTAAACGACGCGCGCGTCGACTTCGAGGTGACCCGCGTGGTTGAGCGCTTCGAAGGACATGCCCGAAGTGGCTGCGCCGTCGCCGATGATCGCGACGCTGCAGCCCTCCCGGCCCTGCCGGCGCAGTCCCTCGCTGACGCCGAGGCTCGCCGAGACCGAGGTCCCCGCGTGGCCCGCGCCAAAAACATCGTATTCGCTCTCGCAGCGGCGCAGGAATCCGCTCGGCCCATTGGCTTTCTTGACCTTGATGAGCTGCTCGCGACGGCCCGTGAGCGCCTTGTGGCCGTAGGCCTGGTGGCCGACATCCCAGATCAGGCGATCCCGGGGCGTATCGAATACCCAATGGAGGCCGACGGTCAGTTCGACGGTGCCAAGGCTTCCCGCGAAGTGTCCGCCGCGCACGGCGCCGAGATCGATCAATTCGGCGCGCAACTCGTCGCAGACATCCTGCAGGCGGTCTCTCGGAACCTGTCTCAGGTCGGCCGGTTCTCGAATTTTCGCGAGCAGGTTTTCGGTCGGGTCGTAGGCGCCGTCATCGACAGCGCTCACTTCTTTGAGGCGATCGCCCAACAACATTGCGCGCAGGGTTCCCCTCCCCAGTGGGTTCGGCAATGGAAACCGCTGACCGATTGGGCCTAAACCGTCAGTTTTGAAGCCGTTCCATGCAGTTTTCCACTCATGCGTGGGTATAAACCCACTGCTTGGCGGGCGAAATTCCGCGCTCGGCCCGCAGCCGGTTGGCGGCGGAGACCGCCGCGGCGAGGCCGGCCGTGGTGCTTTGGGCGCCGCCTCGCTCCGAACAGCGTGCGCCCGCCGCCGCGCCCGAGCACGCGGCTGCACCATCTTGCCACGGCCAGCGTCGTGCTGCGGTCAGCCCGGGGGATGTGCGGAAACCGCCGAGCGG
>Ga0299906_10005526_pt1 | contig 10284 bp, 11 predicted proteins | sample RVTome_14_FD_200259 | JGI IMG/M metagenome (GOLD analysis project Ga0299906, IMG submission 200259) | Soil microbial communities from uranium-contaminated site in the Upper Colorado River Basin, Wyoming, United States - RVT145D125 (version 2) ...
AGGAGTTCTGTCTGGCGTGGATGAAGCTCCCGGCTTACAAGGGCAATAATATACTTGACTCACCCGTCTCCCTGTCCTACAATCCGGGACATGGCGAACAACTCCTCTCCCGAAACCCTCCTGGGCGCGATCCGCTACTTCTCCGATCCCGACGTGGCGCTCCACTTCCTGGCCGGTCTCCGCTGGCCCAAGGGCGTCGAGTGCCCCGAGTGCGGCGCTCGCGATCCGCTGTTTCTCAAGACCCGCCGACTGTGGAAGTGCCGCGAGTGCAAGAAGCAGTTTTCCGTCAAGGTCGGCACCATCTTTGAGGGCAGCCCTATTGGCCTCGACAAGTGGCTCCCGTGCCTGTGGATGCTCGCCAACTGCAAGAATGGGATCAGCTCCTACGAAGTGGCCAGGGCACTGGGCGTCACCCAGAAAACCGGCTGGTTCATGCTCCACCGCATCCGGCTGGCGATGCAGACCAAGACCTTCGCCAAGATCGGCGGCGAAGTCGAAGTGGACGAGACCTTCATCGGGGGCCGCGCCCGCTTCATGCACAAGAGCAAGCGCGAGCGGGTCATCAAGGGCACCGGCGGGCTCGGCAAGGTTGCGGTCATGGGCTTCCTGAAGCGCGGAAAGGGAGAGAAGACCAGCAGCGTCCGCCTTTCCATCATCCCGAACCCGCCCAAGAAGAGCGATCTTCACTCCAACGTCCAGCAGGTTGTAAAGCGCGGTGCGTCCGTCTATACCGACGCGCTGGTCCACTACAATGGTCTCGACGAAGCCTTCTTCCACGACGTGATCGACCACTCGGTGCAGTACGTGAAGGGCCGCGTCCACACCAACGGGATGGAGAATTTCTGGTCGCTGCTCAAGCGCGCGATCAAGGGAACCTACGTGAGCGTCGAGCCCTTCCACCTCTTCCGGTATCTGGACGAGCAGGCGTTCCGCTTCAACGCCCGGAAGGGCACCGACGGGAGCCGCTTCCTGGCCGTGGCGCGAGCGACTGTGGGCAAGCGCCTCACCTACAAGGCCCTGATCGGCGCCAACATGCCGGCTGCTCAAACGTGCTAGACGGGCCAAGCCACACCTTCGACGGGGGAAACCGAAATGCAGGAGAAGCGCAAAGCACAGGCTTCGGCGTTCGAGAGGCTCACGCGTGCGCTCGTAGCGGTGCCGAAGGAAGAGATCGATGAGAAGGCGAGAGAATATGAACGCAAGAAGACGAAGAGGCGGAAGAAGAAAGGCAGGAAGAGGCGCGCCATTTAGCCTCTAATCACCCTGTCTTCGTTCTGCTAGGAATTTCTCAAGCCCCCAAGCATCGAAGAACTGACCCTTGAACTCGATCTTCTTTATGAGCTCTTCCTCAATCCTTCTCATCGGTCTTTCCACAAGCCCGATTCGCCTGGCTGTCTGTTTGGGCGCTTCATAAGCCATGATGTCCGCGGCCTGCAACGGTTTGAAATCGTGCTTGCGCTCAAAACGGATCGAGAGCAACTGGAACTTCTTCCGCAGCTTCTCATTGTTTAGGGTGTTCGTGAAAACCCGATGCAGGATGTTCGCGCCTGGCGCTCCAGCTTCAAACACGTAGGCGACCGGCTCATCGCGTCCGGTTTTTCTCTGCCACTCCGCAACGAACTGCCCGCACTGATTCGCACAGAGGGTATACTCATCACCGATTAAACGACGGTCGGAATCAGAAAGCGCTTCGTAATCACGCTTGACAATTGCCGATTGAAAACCAAACAGCGCCGACTGTCTGATGATTTTGCAGATTCGTTTGATCGCTGTCAGTCTCTTTTCATCAGACCAACCCTCGTAGATTTGTTTCCTGTTCTCGAAGTCGGTCATGTGAAAGAAGGGAATCCCGGCCCAGTCGAGAAAGTTCTGCCACCTCCTCTCAAACGATTCCCAGCGCCCTGTGTCAGAAACAAAACCGCCTAGGCCCATGATCGGACTCTGGGTGTGCGTTCCGCTCTCGTCGATATACGCGGTCAGCACGGCGATCAGCTTCAGACCGAAGCCGGTCGGGAACATGAGGCGTGTCGCATCCCCAAAGGATGGCATTGCGGCCCATGGTGAGGCAAGTATATTGTTACCCTTACAAGGCGCTAAGCAAGCCTCGGCTGCGAATGCTGCTGGAGGCGCTCGAGGCGGCATCGCGTACCGCCAAGACCGAGGACCTCGAGTTCAGGAGCCCCCTCACCGTGGAGCACCTCCTGCCCCAGGACTGGGAAGCGCATTGGCCCCTGCCGGAAGACGCCGATCCCGGCGCTGCCAAGGCCCGCCGCGCAGCGTTCCTTCATCGCTTCGGGAACCTGACCCTCCTGACGAAGGCGCTAAACCCGTCCCTCTCCAATGGCCCCTGGTCGGAGAAGCGCGAGGCGATTCGTCAGCACTGCCTCCTGGCGCTCAGCCTTCGCGCCGTCGCAGAGGAGATCTGGGACGAGGACGCGATCGAGCAGCGCACCGCGGAGCTCTTCGAGATGGCGCGGCGGGTGTGGCCTCGACCCACGGCGGCATAGCGGAGGCCGCGCCAACCCTGCCCCGGACCGGAGAGCCTGCGGTAACTTGCGCTGCGTGTCGGACCGGGTCCGATCCGTAGATGCCCGGGCAGTTCTCGTGGACTCGCTGGGCCCCGCAGCCGGAAGCCCGCACGAGCGCGAGGTGCTGCGGTTTCTACCCTCGCGCTGGTATTTGACCGGCTTTCCCCTTCGAAGCGTTTTCCCGTGGCCGAGATCCGCAGCGACCCTACTTGGCCGGGCTCGCCAGGACGCGGTACTTGATGAACTGAATTCGGATCTTCTAGCTCAGGGATGATGAACTTGATGCTGCGCGTGACGATGCCAGTGTGTCTGAGGCTCGCAGGCGCACGTAAGCTGGAATGAGAAACCGATTGCGCGCGAAGCGTTCGTTCTTGTCGATGTAGTCTCGGGGTCCGCCATGAGCTGCGCGGAATCGCGGAGAAGGGCATCCAGGCTGATGGCCGGTGCTGAATTTCGCTAGCTTCGATAGATCCCCGCAGGTTGGTTGCCGGTTGCGCCCGGATCTCTCTAGGTGTCGGAGAACTCGCCTCCGAATCACAGCCGCGCACCTGGCCCCGCTCGCCCGGGGGCCTCGTCCAGCTCAGCCTACAGCAAGCGTAAGCGGTTAGGGAAACCCGTCAGGCCGGGAAGCTGATGCGGCGCGGATCGTGCAGGCGCTCGCGGTCGAGGTTCCGCGGCAGCAGCGCCTCGAGCTCCGCCAGGGTGGTGGCGCGGGGGAGCTCGGCGAAGAGGTGGCGCAGGTAGGCGAAAGGCTCGAAACCGCTCGCCTTCGCCGTCTCGATCACGCTGTAGAGGTTCGCACTGGCCTGAGCTCCCCGGACGGTGTCGGCGAAGAGCCAGCCCTTGCGCCCCACCACGAAAGGCCGGATGGCGTTCTCGACCCGGTTCGTGTCGAGGGGCAGGCGGCCGTCCTCGAGCACGCGGAAAAGCTTCGGCCACTGGCCGTCGAGGTACGCGAGGGCCTTGCCGGTGAGGCTCTGCGGCGGCACGCGGGGAATCGATTCGGTAAGCCAGTCCCGCAGCTTCTCCATCACCGGCCGCGAGCGCTCCTGTCGGATCCGGTAGATCTCGTCCGGGGGCTTCTCCTGGATCGAGCGCTCGATCTGGTAGAGCTTCTGGATGAAGCCGAGCCCCTGGAGCGCCCGGCTCTCCTTGAGCGAGCGTTTCTTCTGGGTGCTGTTCTTCTGCGCCTTGAGGGCCTCGTCGAACTTCCTGCGCGCGTGGGCCCAGCACCCGACGTGCCGGATGCCGGGCTCCTGGCCCACGGCCCCGTAGCCCTCGTATCCATCGGTCTGGAGAAAGCCCTCGAAGCCGGCGAGCAGCCGCTTGGGCACCTCGGCACTCCGGGACGCGTCGTAGTCGTAGAGGACGACGTCTTCGGAGCGCTGCACCCAGAGATAGCTCTGGCTCGTCGCCGCCTTGCCCGGCTCCTTGAGGACCTGGTAGCGGGTCTCGTCACACTGCACGAAGCCGCTCGCCAGCAGGTCGTCGCGCAGCAGATTCACGACCGGCTGCACGAGCTCGCCGGTCTTCACCATCCAGTTCGCGAGCGAAGCCCGGGGCAGATCGATCCCCAGGCGCCGGAACATCGCCTCCTGGCGGTACAGCGGCAGGCCGTCGGCGTACTTGGAGACGGCGATGTGCGCGAGCAACGTCGGCGAGGCCAGGCTCTTCGGGATCGGCTGCGCGGGCAGGGGCGCCGTGTGGATGCCGGTGCGTGTCGGCGGACGCGATACCCAGCCCGTAAGAGGACAGCCAGTTTTGCGCACCTCCCGGTGAGGTGCTCTGCTCCCGGTCTCCAAGGGGGAGGTCGGGGTGGAGCGCCGGTTGCGACGGGAGGAAGTGATGACGATCGGGGTGTTGCGGGAACGCGGCGTGAGTCAGCGGGCGATCGCCCGGCAGCTCGGGGTGCACGAGAATGCGGTGCGGTATCGGCTGAAGCGGCTGGCGACGCAGGCGCGCGATCGGCGGGCGGACCAGGTGTCGTCGGTGGCCTCGCACGCGGAGGCGGTTGCGCACTGGATGGCCAGCGCCGGCGCGGGCGGCCTGAACGGCCTGGCCCTCTACGAGTGGCTGGTGGCCGAGCACGGCTTTGCGGGCAGCTACAAGGCGGTGCAGCGCTTCGTGCGGGCGCAGTACCCGAAGCCGCGGCTGCGGGTGCGGCGGCGGGTGGAGACGCCGCCCGGGGCCCAGGCGCAGGCCGACTGGGCGGAGTACCCGGGGGTGGAGGTCGGGGGCGAGCGCCTCGACCTGTCGGCCTTCCACCTGGTGCTCTCGCATGCGCGCTACGAGGCCGTGGTGTGGTCGCTGCGCCAGGACGAGCTGGCCTGGCTGGCGGTGCACAATGCGGCGCTCACGCGCCTGGGCGGCGTGCCGGCGGTGATCCGGGTCGACAATCCGAAGACGGCGATGGCGTGGGGAGCGGGCCCCTGGGGGGTCGTCAACGAGCGCTACGCCGCCTATGCGCGGGCACTGCGCTTCCACGTGGACGCGACGCGGCCGCGGGCACCCCAGGAGAAGGGCAAGGTCGAGCGGCGGGTGCGGGCGCAGCGGGTGGGCTTCGACCCCTACCGCGAGGCCTGGCGCGACCTGGCGGCGCTGCAGGGGCGCAGCGACGAGGCCGTGGCGGCGAGCGCCCGGCGGCGGATCTGTCCGGCGACGGGGCTCTCGGTGTGGGAGAGCTTCGAGGCCGAGCAGCAGCTCTTGACGCCGCTGCCGGAGTTCCTGCCCGAGCCCTTCGATCGGGTGGCGCAGCGACGCGTGAGCCGCGAAGCGACCTTGTCGTTCGAGGGGCGCACCTACAGCGTACCCTTCCGCTTCGCCGACCAGCTGCTGGAGGTGCGCGGCTGCACGGCGACCGTGCAGATGTGGGCGGAGGGCGCTTGCGTGGCCTCGCATCCGCGCCGCACGCGCTGGCGGCTCGTGATCGACCCGCGCCACTACGAGGGCACGAGCACCGAGCGGGTCGAGGCGCCGGTGCCGCTGGGCCGGATGGGGCGCCGGATGCAGGAGATCCTCGCGCTCGCGCCCGAGCGGCGGCCGATCGACCAGTACGCGGCCTACGCCGAGGTGGCGCGATGACCACCGCTCCCGCACTTCCCAAGAAGGCGCCCCAGGTGGACCTCGACCGCACGCACGAGCGGCTCACCCGGCTCGGTCTCGTGCATGCGGCCGAGACGCTCGGCGAGCACCTGGCCACCGCGGTCAAGGAGACGCAGGCCCCGCACCAGTTCCTCGACCGCTTGCTCGAGGCCGAGCTCGTGGCGCGCGACGAACGCCGGGTGCGCACGTCGCTGCGCCTCTCGGGGCTGCCCACCGGGCAGACGCTCGCGAGCTTCGACTTCGGCTTCCAGCCGTCGGTCGAGCGCAGCCGGATCGAGACGCTGGCCACCTGCGCCTGGATCCGCGAGCGCGCGAGCCTGCTGCTCCAGGGTCCGCCCGGTCCCGCGACATACTGCTCTATCTCGCTACGTGGTTGAGATCCCGGGGATTTCATCTTGGCCGGCGAGAGTTCGCGGGCGCCTACGTCCCTCGTGGATCGCTCGTACCGCGGCCTGGACCTCCCCCGTGTAGAGGTTGTCCCGCGCGATGACCCAGGGCGCGTGCGCCACGACCTGGTGCCCGGCGAGGATCCCCTCGCGTAGCAGCCTCCTCACGGTGGTCGGGCTGAGGCGGAGCTCCTCCGCGGCCTCGGCCATCGTGCACCACGTGCGCTCGGCCCTGGGCGGACACGGATCGATCTTCCGATGGCTGCGCAGCGAGCGAACGCGCGGCTCCGTCCACGGGTTCTCCGCTCCGGTTCTCCGCCCCAACCGGTTCAGGATCCGCGCGATCTCGAAGTCCGCGCACACCTTGGCCAGCTCGCGCACGAGGTCGATGGTGTCCTGGTCCGTGACGCGCCGATGTTGACCCTTTCGATTGCGGGGTACGCGGAGAGGCGTGTGGACCCCACCCTTCCAGTGGAGCCGCAGCTCGACGTGCGGCGGGTCGTCATGGACGTCGGCCATGATCTCCTCGAGCACGGTCCGCAGGATCCGCTTCTTGAGCTCCGGCGCGGACGCGGGATGGCACCACAGGCGCTGCAGGTCGTCTCCCAGCTCAAGGAGTCTCTGGCGCTCTGCTTCGCTCGGAGCAGGCTCATCCGCCAGCTCCCGGAGACGCTCCTCGAGCGCCTTCACCTCGGCCAGGGTTCCCTCCCAGCGCTCCTCCAGCTCGGCGGCCACGAGCCGATTCTCCGGATCGACGGCGTCGTACTGACGGCGAGCTCGTTCGGCCTCGTAGCCCGCCTTCTCCAGGGCCAAACGCAGCGAGCGATGCCGCTCGTCCTCGCGCTTCGCCCAGTCGTCCCACGCAGCGAGTGCCGCTCGGACGCCCATTGGCGACACAGCTTCCAGAACGGCCAAGGAGACGGCCTCGTCGGGCCGCAAGCCCCCGAACGAGATGCACCAGGCGACGCCGTGATTGATCTGGCCTCCCTTGCAGTGGTAGCGGGGGACGTTCCCCGAGGCACCGCTGTAGCCCACGTGGAGCTTCCGCCCGCATCGCCCGCAGCGCAGCAATCCGGCCAGGAGCGCGCCCCCCTTCTTCGCAGCCCCGGGGGTCATGAGCCCTCGCATCGCCGCGTTGGAGGCGAGCCGGTCCTGGTTGCGCAGGTACTGTCTCCAGGAGATGTAGCCCGGGTGGTGGTCGCGGAGGACCACCTTCCACTCTTCCCGGCGGAGGGTGTGACCCGTCGTCTTGCGCGCCCGGCCCTCCACGACCCGGGTTCTCGTCGTCGTCCGCCCATGAACGAAGGCTCCTGCGTAGGTCGGGTTGCGCAGGATCGAGAGGACCCGAGGATAGCCGGGGATTCGCCAGACGACGCCGCGGCCCGGCTCGCGGGACTTCGAGGGAAGAGGGATCCCCTCCTGGCGGTACCAGAGCAGCACCTGGCGGGCGCTCCCCAGCTCCTCGAACTTGGCGAACACACCTCGGACCGCCTCCTGGACCTGCCGATCCGGTGTCATCTCGCAGCGGTTGTCCTCGGTGCGCTCGTAGCCGATCGCCACCTCGCTCAGCACCTCGCCGCGCGCGATCATCTGGCGCAGCGCCTCCTGGGCGCGCTGCCGGAGCAGGCCCAGCTCGAACTCGCTCATCGTGCCCTTGAGACCCAGCAGCAGCCGATCGTTCAGGCGCCGCGGGTCGTAGACGCCGTCGTGGTCGATGACGACTGCGTCGGTGAGCGCACAGAGATCGACGAGGTGGTGCCAGTCGCGGTTGTTGCGCGCCAACCGCGAGGCCTCCAGCGCCAGGACAGCCCCGACGCGACCCCTACACACCGCCTCCAGGAGCCGGGCGAAGCCCTTCCGCTCGGTGGTTCCGGCCCCAGAACGACCGAGGTCGTCGTCGATCACCACGACCTCGGCGAAGCCCAGCTCCCGAGCTCGCTCCGCGAGGGCATACTGCCGCCGCTGGCTCTCCTGGTTGTGGCGAACCTGGTAGAACGTGGACTGTCGGACGTAGACGACCGCTTGGCGTTCGAGGTGCTGCGCCGTGATCTTGTCACTCACCTTCGGCCTCCTCGTCGTCTTGCTCGGCCTCCACCACGGCGCGCAGCAGCTGCGCCAGAAGGGCTCGCACCTCCTCCTCGACCGCTTCCGGAAGCACTACGTCGCGATCCTTCCACTTCAACCAGAGCTGACTCGACCTGCGGTACCCCATCCCTCCCCCCCGGCCGGGCCTCGCCGGCCTCTTCAGGAGAGAGCTTGCGGTACGCGGGCTGCGCCTCCACGAGCTGACAGAGAGCGCGGAGGCTCTCGAGCGAGATCCGCGCTTCGGAGGCGTCCTCGTGCGACGCACACACGGCGGCATCGAGCATCCACTCCGGCAGCACGCAACGCGTGCCGTCGGGCAACGCCACGATGACGGCCATGCCGTCGCCGGCTCGCTGGCGGCGCACCACCGTCACCTCGCGGCCGTAGAGCGGGTGATGGCGGTAAGGGACCATCTGGAGAAGTGGTCTGTGTGTAGTGTGGTGGGGGTCTACCGGGGGTCGGGAAGACGCACCTGGCCGTGGCCCTCGGGGTACGCGCCATCGAGAACGGCTTCTCGGTCGCCTTCCATCGGCTCGAGGACCTGCTGGCCGTGCTCAAGCGCGATGCCGACGTCTCGCCCCAGCGGCTGCGGCAGCGCAAGCACATGAACACCGCGCTGCTCATCATCGACGAGGTCGGCTTCGAGCCCATGACGCGCCAGGAGGCGAGCCTCTTCTTCCGGCTCGTCTCCTACCGCTACGGGCGGGGCTCGATGCTGATCACCACGAACAAGGGCGTGGCCGAGTGGCCCGCGGTGCTCGCAGGCGACGAGGTGCTCGCGACTGCGATCCTCGATCGCCTGCTCCACCGCTGCCACGTGCTCAACATCAGCGGACGCAGCTACCGGCTGCGCGAGCTCGAGCGCGTCGCGGCGACGGCGCGCGCCGGCGGATGAAGGACGTCCGGCCTCCGGGGGATTGACCCCCTTCGGCCGGAAAGGAAAGAGGAAGAACCAGAGAGGAGGTGCGCAAAAGAAGGTGTCCTCTTAACGCGCAAGAGAAGACGTCCATTGACACGTGCCGCATCCGCCGCCGCTCGGATCACGGCCTTTGACGGAGTGCTTCGTAGTTTTTGCAGTCTCGCTCGCCCATTGGGACCAGTCCCCCGGAGGAATCATCCGGGGTAATCCGGCGCGGGGAGGGCGATCGTATACCTCTCACCGAGATGATCGAACGTCCATGATCCAGCGTGATCTACGTCCTTTTCCGCCACTTTCTTGCCGCTCAGGTCGTACACCGACGCGCGGGTTTCCATCTCCCCGTCAGCGACTTCGTGAGATATCACCCAGAACAACTTCTCATCTTTGCTGACTCCGAATCCTACGACAGATTCAGGCTGGCGAACCCGCGCGACGACGTTGCAGTCGGGATCGAGGATCAAACTTTCGTCGACGCGGTAGTGCGCACTTTCCTGTGCGAGCAGGACCCGATGAGAGCGTTCCAGAATGTGTATCGAACCGAGAAAACTGAGATCGCACAGCCGCGACCCGTCCCAGTTGAACACGGACAGCTTCTTGACTTCCCCCTCGAAGTAGCTCTCGGTGCTTACCAGCAAGAGTCGCTTCCAGAGAGGCCCTTGGGGTCGCGCAGCAGCAGCGTCGTCTGGTAGGGATCGGTCCCCTCGCGCACGAAGACCACCTCGCCGCGCTGGTTGCGGCCGACGTACTGGACGCGGTCCGGCGTGCCCGAGCCCGCGATCGTGGTCCGCTCCTCCACCAGCAGGTCGCCGAGGAGGGGGCTCTGGCCGCCGCCGAAGGCGTTGACGCCGTACTGGATCGCGACCTCGGGGAGGGGGCCCGAGCTGGAGACGAGCGTCACGCCAGTGGGGCGGAGCAGGGAATCGTGGGTCGTCGTCCGGCGCGGCAGGACGGATCCGCACGAGGATGGGGTCCAGCTGCCAGGGGCCGCGGTCGACCGGTAGGGGAGCGTCTCGCAGGCGAGTTCGCCCCGCGAGCCCCAGGCGCGCGTCACCACGTCGAACGAGCCTGCGTGGCTCTCCGAGGCCGTCTCGTACTCGCGGCCGAGCCCGTCGAAGAAGCGGAGGCTCCGGATCGCCGGGCCGATGCCCGTCTCCCGCGTCTCGAGGATGTGCTGCGCGGAGGGGTCGCCGAGTCCGTTGAAGGCGAAGCTCGCGAGCGGCGGCTCCGTGCAGGCGCCCTGCTCGATGTCCGTCACCGCGTCCTC
>Ga0299906_10005528_pt1 | contig 10283 bp, 9 predicted proteins | sample RVTome_14_FD_200259 | JGI IMG/M metagenome (GOLD analysis project Ga0299906, IMG submission 200259) | Soil microbial communities from uranium-contaminated site in the Upper Colorado River Basin, Wyoming, United States - RVT145D125 (version 2) ...
GCGGCGGCAGCGCCGGGCAGATGGAGCTCGCCACCGAGCCGGTGCGCACCTCGCGCGGGCGCAAGCACCTGCACTGACCGGCACCCGCCCCGCATCCGCGGCTGCGCCGCGGGCGCATATCGATTAACCCCCTCTGGGGCCGCTTCGCGTTGACAGGGATGTTCAAGCCAACGCCCTGGTGTGGGCGCTGTTCCTGTGCACCCCGCTGGTGCCGGTGATCGACCGGCTGGCGCCCGGGCCGAAGTTCAGCTGGGCCGCGCAGCGCGAGCGGCCAGCGCCTCCACCGCTTCGTGCGTGCTGAGGAATACGCGCCCGGGCTGCAGCAGCGCGAGCAGACCGGTGTCGCGCAGCTTGTCCATCACCGGGCCCTTGACTTCGGCCAGATGCATCGTCACGTGCGCATCCTTCAGCGAGGAGCCCAGCTTCATCAGCATCTCCAGCGCGCTGAAGTCGATGCCGTTGATGCCGCTGCACACCAGGACCAGATGCTTCAGCGCCGGCGCCCGCGCGACGTGCTCCATCAGCACTTGCTCGAGATAGGCGCTGTTGGCGAACGACAGGTGCTCGTCCACGCGCAGCAGCAGCAGGTGGGGCCAGGTCTCCAGGTTTTGATAGCGCTTGACGTTGCGGAAGTGCTCGGTGCCGGGCAGCCGCCCGAGCACGGCCAGATGCGGCCTGGAAGCGCGCCAGATATACAGCAGCAGCGACAGCACCACCCCGGCGGTGAGCCCTACTTCGATGCCGAGCAGCAGCACGCCGGCGGCGGTCGCGAGCAGCACCGCACCGTCGTTGCGGTCGTAGCGCCACGCGGCCACGGCGGTGTGCACGTCGATCAGCTTCGACACCGCCACGATGATGATGGCCGCGAGCGCCGCCTTCGGCACGTGCGCGAGCAGCGGCGTGAAGAACAGCGCGACCGTCCCGACCAGCACCGCGGTGACGATGGCCGCGGCCTGCGTGCGGGCGCCGGCGTTGTAGTTGACCATGGTGCGGCTGAAGCCGCCGGCCACCGGCATTCCGCCCGACACGGCGGCGGCGAGATTCGCCGCGCCCAGCGCGAGCAGCTCCTGGTTCGGATCGACCGCCTGGCGCCGCCGGTTGGCCAGCGTCTTGGCGATCGACACGCTCTCGACGTAGCCCACGACCGCGATCAGCGTGGCGGCCGGCATCAGTTGCGCCACGCTCGACCAGGCCGGAATGTCGAGGGCGAACGCAGGCAGGCCCTCGGGCAGCGTCCCCACCACCGCCACGCCGTGCTGCGCGTCGAGGGCGAAACCGGCGACCAGCATCGTGGTGACCGCCACCACGGCAAGCGGGGCAGTCTTGCCGATCACGCCGGCGCGTGCGCGCGAAATGCCGGCGCGGGCCAGCGCGCGCTCCAGCGGTGCGCCCGAGAGCAGCAACAGGGCGACACTCAGCAGGCCCAGCCCCAGTGTGGGCAGATTCAGCCGTGCCAGTCCGTCGCCGATCGCAGCCGGCATTTCGGCGAGAGGCAGGTGCCGGGGCATCGACAGGCCGATCAGGCTCGGCAGCTGACTGAGCACGATGATCACCGCCGCGGCGCTGGTGAAGCCCGACAGCACCGGATGGCTGAGGAAGTTCGCCAGCACTCCCAGCCGCGCGAGGCCGAGCACGAACAGGATGACGCCGGAAAGCAGCGCGAGCAGCAAAGCGCTGGACACGTAATCCGCTCCCGCCGGCAGGCCCGCCAGCGCCTGCGCCACCATGATCGCGGCCACCGACACCGGGCCCACTGCCAGGGTGCGGCTGGTGCCCAGCAGCGCGTACACGATCGGGGGCAGGATGCTCGCATACAACCCGGCTTGGGCCGGCAGCCCGGCGAGCAGGCCGAAGGCCATGCCTTGCGGCACCAGCAGGATGGCGGTGATCACGCCGGCAAGCAGATCGCCGCTCAGATCCTCACGGCTGTAAGCGCGGCCCCAGCCGAGGATGGGCAGGTGGCGGACCAGTGCGAAGGGGGCTGGGAAGTTCACGGTCACAGCGCAAGCGCGCTGTGATTCTAACCGAGCCTCCCGGTGCCAGATGTCCGCGGTGGGGCGCAGCGCGGGCCCGCCCGGCCCGCGCCTGCGCTTATCAGCTGGCGGACAGGAAGTAGAACTGGACCGAGATCACCACCCCGAGGCCGGCGGCGACGAAGCGCAAAGCGCTGTGCAGCGAGGTAAGCAGCGCTTTGGCGAACCAGCGCCGGCAGTCGGCGCGACGGGACGGGAAGTACACGCGGAACGGCTGGTTGTCGTCCGGCTGCCTGATGCGCGTGCGTGCGGAAGGGATGCGCCCCTTGACCCGGACGAAGGCGTCGCAGTATTCGCGCACCGCCGCCGCGCGCGCGCCGTACCCATCGGGCTCGAATACCGCAGCCCGTGCCACCTGGTCGGCGACCTTGCCCTCGATGTCGAGCGCATCGTCCAGCAGCACCACGGCCAGCCCGGCGCTGGTCAGTCCAAGCGTCAGCCACGCGACCAGATCGGAGGTGCCGAGCAGCCTCAGCACATACACCGCGCCCACTACGAGCAGGACCGCGAGCGTCCCGCGGATGGCTGCGCTGGTGATGAACAGCGGATGCAGGCGCGCAAGCCAATCGGCGCCGACGCTTACGCCGTGCTGCGCGTCGTCGCCGGCTGACGAATGTAACCGCTTGGCCGTCATCGCGCGCCTCAGCTCTGCTTGCTGAATCGGTGTCATTCGGTCCGACACCGGCCACGGTCTCGCGCTCGCGGCGGACGAACAGCCTGCGCCGGCGGCTGCTGCCGCCGTCGCCGGCCCTGCTGGCGTGGCGCCAGCCCCGCGAGCCCGATCCCTGAATCAGTAACGGCCAAAATGCGCCCCAGCGCAGGGCCGACTCTTGCGACCCGACCTCATACCGAGCCCCCTCACGTCGCCCGGTTGCGACATGCGTCGCTCTTGCCTCGCGACCGCGGCCTACGACTCATCGCTCGCGACGGGCGGCGGCTGGATCGCACTGGGCTTGAGCTTGTCCCGCAGCACGCGTCCCATGCGCGCGCGGTGGCCAGCATAGTGCTGCATGTCCTTCGCGGCGATGATCACATCCTTGGCCTTGCCGGCGCGTGCGATCCCCGTCACGATCAGGCTGGGCCGGTCGGACACGATCGCCTGCACCAGCTTCTCGCCCTGCTCCAGGCCCATGACGATGACGCCGCGGCCCTTGGCCATCTGCTTCATCTCGCCGACCTGGAACAGCAGCATGCGGCCCTGCTCGGAGATCGCGGCGACATAGTTGCCGGGGGCATCGTCGACCATGCACGGCGGGATCGGCGCCTCGCCTTCCTCGATGCTCATGAACTCACGCCCGGCGCGGCGGTTGGAGATCATGTCGGAGAGCTTGGTCAGAAACCCGTAGCCGCCGCTCGAGGCCACCAGCACGTTGGTGTGGGGCTTGCCTGCGACCACGTACATGATGTGCGCACCTTCCTGCACATCGACCAGGGACGACGCCGGCACACCGTCACCGCGCCCGGGCGGGAGCTGCGCGGCCTCCACCGTGTAGGCGCGGCCCTTGGAGTCGAGGAACACCACCGGGTCCACCGTGCGCACCTTGATCAACGACTGCAGGCCGTCGCCCTCCTTGAAGGACAGCGCGCTCGCATCGACCTCCCAGCCCTGACGTGCACGCACCCAGCCCTTGCGCGAGAAGATCACGCTGACCGGCTCGTCGATCACCGGCGTCTCGACTTCGGCCTTCTCCGCTTCCTCGATGCGGGTGCGGCGCCTGTCGCCGAAGGTCTCCGCGTCCTTCTCGATCTCGGAGATCACCAGCTCCTCGAGCGCCTTGCGGTCCTTGAGGATCTTCTCCAGGCCCTTGTGCTCCTTCTGCAGGTCCTTCAGCTCCTGCTCGATCCTGATGTGCTCGAGCTTGGCCAGCATGCGCAGGCGCATCTCCAGGATGTCCTCGGCCTGGCGCTCGGTGAGCTTGAAGGCCTTGATCAGATCGGCCTTGGGATCGTCGGCGTTGCGGATGATCTTGACCACCTTGTCCACGTTGAGCAGGACGATCATCCGCCCTTCGAGCACGTGGATACGGTCCAGCACCTTGTCGAGCTGGAACTGGGTCCGGCGCGTCACCGTGGCGAAGCGGAACTGGATCCACTCCGCGATGATCTCGCGCAGGTTCTTGCCGGTCGGCCGCCCGTCCAGGCCCACCATGACCAGGTTGATGGGAGCGTTGTTCTCCAGGCTGGTCTTGGCGAGCAGCAGGTTGACGAACTCGTTCTCGTCCACCTTGGAGGTGCGCGGCTCGAACACCAGCCGCACCGGGTGCTGGCGGTCGCTCTCGTCGCGCGCCTTCTCCAGCATGGACAGCATCAGCTGCTTCTCGCGCTGCTGTTCGGGCGACAGCGACTTCTTGCCGGCCTTGGGCTGCGGATTGGTGATGGCGTCGATCTCTTCCAGCACCTTGCGCGTGGAGGCGCCCGGCGGCAGCTCGTAGACCACCACCTGCCACTGGCCGCGCGCCAGCCGCTCGATGGTCCAGCGCGCGCGCACCCGCACCGCGCCGCGACCGCTGGTGTAGGCATCCTTCAGCTCGGCGCGCGGGGTGATGATCTGCCCGCCGCCCGGAAAGTCGGGGCCGCGGATGTACTTCATCGCGCCTGCCACCGACAGCTGCGGGTCGCGGATCATCGCCACCGCCGCCTGCGCGACTTCGTTCAGGTTGTGGCTCGGGATCTCGGTGGCCATGCCCACCGCGATGCCGGAAGCGCCGTTCAACAACACCACCGGCAGCCGCGCCGGCAGCACCACCGGCTCCTGGCGCGTGCCGTCGTAGTTGGGCACGAAGTCCACCGTGCCCTGATCCATCTCGGACAGCAGCACTTCGGCGAACTTCGTCAGGCGCGCCTCCGTATACCGGTAGGCCGCAGCGTCGTCGCCGTCGCGCGAGCCGAAGTTGCCTTCGCCGTCGATCAGCGGGTAGCGCAGCGTGAAGTCCTGAGCCAGGCGCACCAGCGCGTCGTACACCGAGGCGTCGCCGTGCGGGTGGAACTTGCCGAGCACGTCGCCGACCACCGCCGCCGACTTGGTGCGCTTGGTGCCCGCGCGCGTGCCGTTGTCCCACATGGTGTAGAGGATGCGGCCCTGCACCGGCTTCTGGCCGTCGCCCACGCGCGGCAGCGCGCGGTCCTTGACCGTGGCGATGGCGTATTGCAGGTACTGGGTGGAGGCGTAACGGCCGAGCGGCAGGGCATCGCCGTAGTCGCCCGCCATGGGCGCGAAGTGCGGCGGCAGGCGGCCGCCTTCCCCGCCGCCGCCGGCCGGCGGCGCGCTTTCGGCCTTCGCCCGCTTCTTGTCCTTGTCGGCGACGGCGGCCTCGCCGTTGCCGTCGAACAGATCGCGCTGGTTGTCCATCATGCTTCTCCATTCGCGACCGCTACACCGCCGCTGCGGTGAATGCGGCGCCGTCACGCCTTTCGGTCACGCTTCCCGGTCACGCCTTTCGGTCACGCTTTCGATCGCGCATCACGCCGTCACGTGATATCCGCCTCGACCAGATTCCCGTACGTCTCCATCCACTCGCGTCGCTGCGAGGCGTTCTCGCGCGCCATCATCATGTTGAAGATGTCGTTGGAGACGTCCAACCCGTCCTTCAGGCTCACCGGCAGCACGCGCCGCGTATCGGGATTGAGCGTGGTCTCCCACAGCTGGTCCGCATTCATCTCGCCCAGGCCCTTGAACCGGCTCACGGTCCAGGCGCCCTCGCGCACGCCCTCGTCCACCAGCTTCTCCTCCAGCACCTGCAGCTCCTGCTCGTCGAGGGCGTAGAGCTTGCGCGCCGGCTTGTTTTTGCCGTGCGCAGGCACGTCGATGCGGAACAGCGGCGGCTGCGCGACGAACACGTAGCCGTTCTCGATCAGCTTGGGGAAGTGGCGGAAGAACAACGTGAGCAACAACACCTGGATATGCGAGCCGTCCACGTCCGCATCCGCCAGGATGATGGTGCGCTTGTAGCGCAGCCCGGACAGATCGACGGCGTCGGTGAGCTTGTGGTGGTCCACGCCGATCGCGAGCGCTATGGCCTCGATCTCCTTGTTGGCGTACAGCGTCTCCGGGCTGTCCTGCCAGGTGTTCTTGGGCTTGCCCTTCAACGGCAGCACGGCCTGGAACTCCTTGTCGCGCGCCTGCTTGGCCGAGCCGCCGGCGGAGTCGCCCTCGACGATGAACAGCTCGTTGCGCTCCGGGTCGTCGGAGGCGCAATCGGTGAGCTTGCCGGGCAGCACCGCCACGCCGGAGGTCTTGCGGCGCTCGACCCTCTGTGCTGCGCGCGTGCGCGCATTGGCCTGGCTGATCACCAGCTCGGCGATGCGCTTGCCCTCGTCCACGTGCTGGTTGAGCCACAGCTCGAAGGGATCGCGCACCATCTGCCCGACCAGCTTGACCGCGTCGCGCGAGATCAGCTCGTTCTTCACCTGGCCCTTGAACTGCGGGTCGAGCATCTTCACCGCCAGCACGTAATTGGCGCGCGACCACACATCCTCGGGCACGATCTTCAGGCCGCGCTGGCCCATGGCATGGATGTCGATGAAGTTCTTGATGGCGTTGAACACGCCCTCGCGCAGGCCGGCGACGTGAGTGCCGCCCTGGCGCGTGGGGATCATGTTGACGTAGGCCTCGGTCACCAGGTCGCCGTCGGGCGTCCAGGCGATCGCCCACATGGCGCCCTCGCCTTCCGCGAAGCTGTCCGACTCGGACTGCGCGGCGATGTAGCGCTCGCCGAAAAAATGCGAGGCGACCGGCTCCTGGCCGGCGATCGCGTCGCGGAAGTAGCCCTGGATGCCCTCCGGGAAGCGCCAGGTCTGCCGTTCGATCTTGCCCTTCTTCTGAATGCCCAGAGTGAAGGTCACGCCCGGCAGCAGCATCGCCTTGGCGCGCAGCAGCGCGGCGAGATCGGCCGCCGCGATCTGCGGCGAGTCGAAGTACTTCGGGTCCGGCCAGAAGCGCACGCGCGTGCCGGTTTCCTTGGGCCCGGCGCTGCCCATCTTCTTCAGGGGCTCCTTCACCTTGCCGTTGTCGGCGAACACGATGCGGTAGGCGGCTGCGTCGCGGCGCACCTCCACCTCCAGGCGTTTGGACAGCGCGTTGCTCACGCACACGCCCACGCCATGCAGTCCACCGGCGATGCGATAGGCGGCCTCCTTGTCGGTCTTGTGGAACTTCCCGCCCGAATGCAGGGTGGTGAAGATGACCTGCACCGCGGGCACGCGCTTCTTCGGGTGGATGTCCACCGGGATGCCGCGGCCGTCGTCGATGACCTCGGCCGAGGCGTCCTCGTACAGGGTCACCGCCACATTGCGGGCGAAACCGGCCAAGCCCTCGTCGGCCGCGTTGTCGATGATCTCGACCAGCGCATGGTTCGGGTTGACCGGGTCGGTGTACATGCCCGGCCGATGCAGGATCGGCGAGAGATCCTCCAGGATCTCAATGTCTTCGGCCGTGTAGCCCGGTTTCCTTGCCATTCGTCCCCTCGCTTGCCATCACTTCGCCGCGCCTACCACCTCGGCACTCGATTCTTCGCCTGTCTGGCGCCCGCTCAAGCGCAGGCGCAACTCGCGCACCGCGTGCTCGCGCACCGCCAGGGTGCCGCCCCGGATCGCGTCCACCAGGGCGAGCAGCTCGTACAGCCGCGCATCGCGCCGGGCCGCCCGCGGCACCGACTTGTACAGCGGGGAGAACTCGATGCCGCGCACCGTGCCGTCCGGATCGGGCCACACCGGCGGCGGCTCCTGGTCTGAGGGCAACATGCGGTCCAGCGGCGGCGCCGCCTGCGCGGTAGGCAGGCCCAAGGTCAAGCCGCCGCGCACCGGAGTGAACACGTATTTCAGCCCGTGCACCAGGAACTCCTCCAGCGCCTGGGCGTCCGGATACCCCCAGCCGTCGTCGAGCTTCATCAACGACGCATCGGTGGCGCGCTTGACCCCCGCGTGCACCTCGGAGGCCGACATGCTCAGCTCGTACGCGAGCTGGCCGTAGGACCAGGGGGCGCGCTCGAGGGCCACGATCTTAAGCAGGACGCATACGTCCTGAGGTTTCAGGCTCATGGGTTGGGCCGGCGGCCGGGCTGTACGGCTAGTCTATTCGCGAATCGCGAATCGCGAAAGACCCCTGCGCAGTGACGGCGGGATGGGAGGCGGGCGCCCTTCCCCGCTGGGAGTGGGGAAAGCCCCGCGGGGAGAGGCCTGCACCGCCGGCCCGGCAGCTCCATCTTGGGCCCCGCAAGCCGGTCATAATAGGAACAGCCCTATGCATTCGAACCCCCTGCATCCGAACCAAGGAGCCAACATGGCGCTCACGCAGCAACAGTCGAACGAACTCGCCGAGGTCCTCAATACGCGGCGCGCGGCGCTACTCGAGGAGATCCGCACGGAGCTGGAGCGTTCGGGCGAGCAGCACTACATAGACCTCGCCGACCGCGTGGCCGACAGCGGCGAGGCGTCGGTGGCCGATCTGCTGGTGGATCTCGAGGCCGCGATGACCGACCGCGACATGCGCGAGCTGCGCGACATCGACGCGGCCCAGCAGCGCATGCGCGACGGCACCTACGGCGAGTGCCGCGACTGCGGCGGCGAGATCGACTTCGCCCGGCTGCGCGCCAACCCCACCGCCGTGCGCTGCATCGTGTGCCAGACGCGCTACGAGAAGAACTTCGCCCACAGCGGCACGCCGACGCTATGAGGGCGTCACAGCAGGACGGGGCTGCCGGGCGCTTGCGCTGCGCCGCCGGCACGGCCCGCAGCTTCCTGTCCTTGCACCGCTCGCGCCGCAGCGTCTCGACCCGCGGGCCTCTGATGGCGGCGTCCAGGCCGCGCTACTTCTTCGCTTACCTGGATTTCTTCGATCCCGCGACCTACCGGGCCAACGCGCGGCTGCTCGACGAGCTGGCCGCGCAACGTGCGGCGTCGGCGATGGAGCGCGCCGAGCTCACCGACACGGGGCGCGCATTCGGGGGAATGTAGCGCACGCCCCCGGTTTGCCGGGGCGCAGCCGCCTCAATTCTGCTGCTGCGCAAGCAGCGAGCTGGCGGCGGTGGCCGCCCAGGCCCGCAGGACCTGTTGATTCATGCCCGGGTCCTGCACCCAGCGGTCCAGGCGCTGCATGCGCTCGAACATCGCGCCGGCCGCGAAGAACGGCGTACTCTGCTCGCCCTCCTGCTCCTGCGCCTGCGACTGACGGCCGACCAGGTAGCCGGCGAAGTCCATTCCCGCGCAATACTCCAGGCGCTGCAGCTGGATGTCGGCGTCCGGGTAACCGTCGATCGTGTTGTAACAGTCGCCGACGAAGGTGGCGGCTGCGTCCATGCCGCCGGCGCGATGCACCGCGACCAGCGCTTGCACCGCGGCTCCGATGTTGGCGTCGTGGTCCCAGTCCTGGGCCCGGGCGCCGGTCGCCAGGACGGCCGCCAGCAGGATTGCGAACGGCATGAGCTTGTTGCGCATATGACCTCCAGTGTCGCGGGATGCCCGCGGCATCCCGCAGCTGCAGTGAACTGCAACATACCGAGCAAGGCGCGGTCCTGCCGGCATGCGCCCGCCGCCGGCACCCCGGACGCGGCAGAATTTAGAACTATTGGTGAATTGTCAATTGTCTGGGCGCGCATCTCGATGGAACGGAACCTGCTGGATAGGGGGCGAGCCGGCGTTTTGTCACCGGCTTGTGAAGGAAGCCGAATGAGCGCAGACATCGACCTGAAAGCCTGCACCATCCTGGAACGCCTGAGCGCGGAGCTGTCCGACGCCACTGTGGACTACTGCTGCACGCAGGATCTGCACGAGTTCCAGATCACCCGGGCGGGCGTGAAGCACGAGGTCGGGTTCATGGAGCGCGTTCTGGAGCTCCGCGACATCCCCGACATCGAGCACGTCGTCAACCGTCTGGTAGAAGAGATCAAGACCAGCACCCAGCCGCGGCGCATCCGCATCGGCAACAACGGCTGATCCGCAGCCGGCTTCCGCCCGGCCGGGCATTCAACGCCCGGCGGGCGCCCGCGTAGCTCTCTGGACGCGGGTCTTACCCTCCATCGATCATCCGGCAAGCAGCCGCTGCCTGCCGCGGCCGATCCTGCTACTCTGCGGGCCCACGACCGCTGCAGGCCCGGCATGGACGCGATACTTTTCGACCTGGGCGGGGTCCTGATCGACTGGAACCCACGCTATCTCTATCGACGCCACTTCGGCGCCGACCTCGAGGCCATGGAGGATTTCCTCACGCGCGTGTGCGCGCCTGAGTGGAATCTGCAGATGGACGCAGGCAAGCCG
>Ga0299906_10005529_pt1 | contig 10281 bp, 11 predicted proteins | sample RVTome_14_FD_200259 | JGI IMG/M metagenome (GOLD analysis project Ga0299906, IMG submission 200259) | Soil microbial communities from uranium-contaminated site in the Upper Colorado River Basin, Wyoming, United States - RVT145D125 (version 2) ...
TCGCCGCACGCTGGTGCTTTCGGTCGAGCGGGACGCCGTGCCACAACAGGGCCCGAGATCTCACCGTCCCGGCCGGGGGAACCACCGTTAGACTCCCAGGTAGCGGTGCTGCACGTCCTCGGCGGCCGTGAGTTCCGCCGAGGTTCCGGTCCAGACCACGCGGCCCTTCTCCAGCACGTAGTGGCGGTCGGCGATGCGCGTCAGCGCGCGCACGTCCTTGTCGATGACGAGGATCGATAGGCCTTCGGCCTTGAGCTGCGCAATCGAGTGGTGGATGTCCGCGCGTACGAGCGGCGCAAGCCCTTCGGTCGCCTCGTCGAGGATGAGGAGCCGCGGATTGGTCATGAGCGCGCGGCCGATCGCGAGCATCTGCTGCTCGCCGCCGGAGAGCTGGTTGCCGTAGTTACGCCGGCGCTCCTGCAGGCTCGGAAAGAGGCCAAAGACGCGCTCGAGCGTCCATGGGGAGGAACGCCCCGCGCGCCGCGCCGCAGTGGCGACGAGATTCTCGCGCACCGTGAGGTTCGGGAACACCTGCCGCCCTTCCGGCACGAGCCCGAGTCCGGCCTTGGCCACGCGGTAAGAGGGAAGCCCCGCGAGCGCATGGCCGGCCATGCGGATGCTGCCGGCGCGCGGGCGCACGATGCCCATGATGGAGCGCACGGTGGTGGTCTTGCCCATGCCGTTGCGCCCGAGCAGCGTAACCACCTCGCCCTCGGCAATATCGAGGGATACGCCGAAAAGCACCTGCTGCAACCCGTAGGCGGTCTCAAGCGCTTCGACCCGTAGCACTAGGCGTCCTCCCCGAGATAGGCGCGCCGCACTTCCGGACTCGCGCGTACCTCCTGCGGCGTGCCGCTGGCAATGATACGGCCGTCGACGAGCACCGAGATGCGGTCGGCGAGCGTGAAGACGACGTCCATGTCGTGCTCGACCAGGATCAGCGTGCGCCGCCCTTTCAGCCCGGCGAGGAACTTCACCATGCGCTGCGACTCCTCCAGTCCCATGCCCGCAACCGGCTCGTCGAGCAGCAGCAGCCGCGGCCCCGTGGCGAGCGCCATCGCGACCTCGAGCTGACGCTGCTCCCCGTGCGCGAGATTCGCCGCCCGCACGTCGGCGCGCGCGCCGAGCCCCACTTCCTCCAGTACTGCGCGGGCCGGGTCGCGCAGCGCGCGCTGCGCGTGCGCTGCGCGCCAAAAGTGGAAGCTGTGGCCCGCGTGCGCCTGCACCGCGAGGGCCACGTTGTCGAGCGCGGTGAAATCCCGGTAGATGCTGGTGATCTGGAACGAGCGCGCGAGGCCACGGCGCGAACGCGCGGGCGCGCCGAGCGCGGTGATGTCCTCGCCGGCGAAGCGGATGTGCCCCGCGTCCGGGCGCAGGTCTCCCGAGAGCTGGGCGATGAGCGTGGTCTTTCCGGCGCCGTTTGGTCCGATGATCGCGTGCGTCTCCCCCTCGAGCACCTCGAGGCTGACGCCGTCGGTCGCGGCGAGCGCCCCGAAGGCCTTGCGCAGCGCGTCGGTGGCAAGAATCGGCTCAGCCATCGCGCGCCCCGCCGGGCAGCAGGCCGGCGAGCCCGCGCTTGAAGAACAGCACGCTCAGCACGAGCAGCGGCCCGAGGATCACCTGCCAGTGCTCGGTCCAGCCCGCCAGCACGTCCTCAACGATGAGCAGCGCGAACGCGCCGAGCGCGGGCCCGGGTGCCGTGCCCATCCCGCCAAGGATGACCATGAACATGATCTCTCCCGAGCGCGTCCAGTCCATGAAGCCGGGCGTGATGTAGGCCGTATGGTTGGCGAGCAGCGCGCCGGCGAGCCCGCACAGCGCGCCGGAGATGACGAAGGCAGCGAGCTGGTAGGGATAAGGCGAGAAGCCGATGGCGCGCGAGCGCGCTTCGTTGGACTTCGCCGCGCGCAGCACCATGCCGAAGCGCGAGTTCACGATGCGGTACACGAGGTAGAGCACCGCGAGCATGAGCGCGAGCACCAGATAATAGAATACGATTGGATTATCGAGGTCGATCAGACCCGAGAATTGGCTCTTCATCTTCAGGCGCATGCCGTCGTCGCCGCCGTACTCCTCTACCGAGATACCGAGGTAGTAGAGCATCTGCGTGAAGGCGAGCGTGATCATAATGAAGTAGATGCCACGCGTACGCACCGAGATGGCGCCGATCACGAGCGCCACGAGCGCAGAGGCGACGATCGCGACGCCCCACTGGAGCCAGCCATTGGTCACGCCGTAGAACGCCAGGATGCCGACCGAGTAGCCACCGACCCCGAGGTACGCCGCGTGGCCGAACGAAACCAATCCGCCGTAGCCGAGGATGAGATTGAGGCTGGCCGCCGCGACCGCGAACACCATCACGCGGCGCACGAGGTCGATGTAGTAAGGCTGGTCGAGAAACTTGGCGAGCGGCGGTACCGCGACGAGCAACGCGATGAGCGCGACGAGCACGGCGGCGCGCGCGCTCAACTGCCGCTCCTCACCGGGAACAGGCCCTCGGGCCGGAGCGCGAGCACCACTGCCATCAGCAAATAAATGAGCATCGAGGCGAGCGCGGGGCCCGCGGCCTCCGCGGCGGTCGGCGAGATGATTTGGCCCAGGAGCGGCTTGAGGAAGGCGCGGCCCAGTGTGTCCACCACGCCGACGATGAGCGCACCGACCAGCGCGCCGCGAATCGAGCCGATGCCGCCGATAACGATCACCACGAATACCTGGATGAGGATCAGCTCGCCCATGCCCGGTTGCACCGCGTAGATCGGTCCCGCCATGAGCCCCGCCAGCCCGGCAAGCGCCGCGCCGAAGCCAAACACCAGCGTGTACAACAGGCGGATGTTCACGCCGAGCGCGGCGACCATCGTGCGGTTCGAGGCCCCGGCGCGGATCAGCATACCAAGGCGAGTGCGCGCCACCACGTACCAGAGGCCCGCACCGACCACGAGCCCAACGCCGATCACAACCGCGCGGTACGCGGGGTAGATCGAGCCGGGAATGATCTCGATATGTCCCTGCAACCACGAGGGAAGGGACGTATACAGAGCCGTGCGCCCGAACAGTATCGCGATCAGCTCGTTGAAGAACAGGATTAGGCCGAAGGTTGCGAGCACTTGATCGAGATGGTCGCGCTCGTAGAGCGTCCTCAGCGCGATCACCTCCACGAGCATGCCGACCCCGAGCGTGCCGAGAAGTCCGAGCGCCACGCCCGCGAGGTAGCTGCCGGTCCATTGCGCGGCGGCCACCATCAGGTAGGCGCCGACCATGTAGAGCGAGCCGTGCGCGAGGTTCACCAGGTTCATGATGCCGAACACGAGCGTCAGCCCGGCCGCCATGAGGAACAGCATGACGCCAAGCTGCACGCCGTTCAGCAGCTGCTCGAAGATCAGAACCAGGTTCATGTCATCAGGCGGACAAAAAAGGGCGCGGGAGCGCCGCGCCCTTGGTCGGTGTCAAACCGGCATCACCACGCCATCTTGCAGTCCTGGTAGTACGCGTCCTTGTGGTCGTCGAATACCTTGCGTTGAATCTTCATCTGCACACCGTCGGGCCCACCCTTCTCGGCCCGGAGCAGGAAGAAGTCCTGGATCGGGTATTGATTGACGTTCCATTTGAACGGACCGCGGATCGACTCGTAGTCCGCCTTACGCAACGCCGCGACCACGGCTTTGGTATCCTTCAAGCTGCCCTTGTTTATGCGCACCGCGGAAGCGATCAGCATCATACCGTCATAGCTCTGGGCACCGTAAAAAGAAGGAGTGTAGCCGTACTTCTTGCGGAAATCGGCGATGTAGCGCTTGCTTGCCGGCACGTCCATGTCGGGGCTCCAGAAGCGCGCCTCGTACTGACCGAGGGCGGACTCCTTGAGCGCCGGCAGCGTGGTCTCGTCCACCGTGAACACCGAGTAAAGCGGGATACGGTCGCGAAGACCCGCCTGCACGTACTGCTTGACGAACTGGATGCCCATGCCGCCGGGATAGAACACGAAGGTGACTTTGGGATTCTTCGAGCGCAGTTGCGTGATCTCGGCCTGATAATCCTGTTGGCCCGGCTTTGTGTAAACCTCGTCGATGATGCGGCCTTTATAGAAGCGTTTGAATCCCGCGAGCATGTCCTTGCCGGCCTGATAGTTGGGCGCCATCAAGTAGACGTCGTTAATGCCTTGCTCCTGCATGAACTTGCCCATGGCCTCGGGGGACTGGTCGTTGTTCCATGAGGTAGTGAAGTATTGCGGGTGGCAGGCCTTGCCGGCGAGCGGGCTCGCGCCCGCGTTGGTGCCGACCATCACCTTGCCGGCTCCCGTCACCACCGGCACCACGGCCATCATCACGTTCGACCAGATGACGCCGGACACGATGTCGACTTTGTCCTTCTTTAGCATTTCCTCGGCGACCTGCACGCCAACGTCGGTCTTGAACTGGTCGTCGCCGTAGATCACCTCGACCGGCACGCCGCCCATCTTGTGGCCGAGGTGGTCGAGCGCGAGCTCGACGGAATCCTTCATGTGCTTGCCGATCACGCCGGCGGGGCCCGAGAGCGTGGTGATGAACCCGATCTTGATGGTTTGTTGCGCGCCCGCCTGTGGCGCAAACGCGAGCGCCCCCACGGCAGCGGCGAGCGAAACAGCACGCATGAGTCTGATCATCTCTCTCCTCCTAAGGAAATATAGTTCAAACAGGTTGTTAGCTCATTCAGTCAAAATTCGAATGAGCCCCAAGAGTCGCGAGCTCCCGTGACAGGCACGATAAAGCTCCGGCGAACTGGCGTCAAATCCCGCGAACGGCGCCGGTGCAGCGACGCTGCACGGGAAAGCCGTCTCGGTTGGCAAGCGCCCGCCGCGCGGCCGTGCGCCGCGTTTACGAAGCTGCACCGCCATGAGCGACAATTTCCCGCCCGAAGCGAGCGGGCAACATACCTATAATACGCCCTGCGCGGGTCACATCCTGTGCGACGTCAATTTCACCGTGCGCCGCGGCGAAACCATCGGTTTGACGGGGCGTAACGGTATGGGCGAGACTGCCCCGGGCCCGATGCCTCTGCACGGCGCGCCGAACGGAGGGTGCACGGTCGGTCGATGTTTGACTCCGCGCCACACCAAATCTCACGCCTGGGAATCGCCTGTGTTCCGGAAGGTCGCGGGATTGTCCTCAGGGAAGCCCTGAACAAGTTCGCAAGAACACTTTCTCACCGCAAAGGCGCAAAGAGCGCAAAGGGTTTTCTCAATAAAAACTCATGTTTTTCTTTGCGTCCTTTGCGCCTTTGCGGTGAATGTTTACTTAATCAGAGGCTACTTAGCTCTACCGTTGCGCGCGAACCCGGTCGTCGGGGCGCGCGCGGGTCAAGCGGCCATCAAGCCTGGACGCTGGAGCGAGTGTTATCCACCTTTCCACGGCTCGCGGAACGACTAAACTTTGGCGGCGGCCGGCTCGTCCGGCGGCGAACAGCAGATGCTCACCAGCGGCCGTGCGCTCATGACGAATCCTGCTTTGGTTATTTTCGGCGAGGCAACCGAAGGCGTGGCGCCGCAGATCGTGCGCGCCGGGACGAGCGCCGATCTCCTCGCGCACCTGGAAATCTTGCATCAACATCTTGGGGTCTAAATGCCATTCGTTTCCGTGCAAGGACATCGGCTCGAGTATGACGTCGTTCGCGTTGCGTCCGCCGATGCGCCGACGATTGTTTTCTTGCACGAGGGCTTGGGATCCTTGGCGATGTGGAAAGACTTCCCGGAACGCGTCGCGCGCGCCACGCACTGTCATGCATTGGTCTATTCGCGCCACGGTTACGGTCGCTCCGATCCGCTGACCGGTGCGCGCGACGTCGGCTTCATGCACGACGAAGCGCTGCAAGCGCTGCCGGAGTTTCTCGACAAGCTTGGCGTCGATCGCCCGATACTATTCGGTCACAGCGATGGCGCGTCGATTGCGCTGATTCATGCCGGTGGAGGTACGCGACCCGTACGGGCGCTCATCCTGATGGCGCCGCACGTGCTGGTCGAGGACATAACGATCGAAAGCATCGTCGCCGCCAAGCGGACATATGAAACCACCGACCTGCCGGCGAAGCTCGGAAGATACCATGCAAACGTGGATTCGGCGTTTTGGGGTTGGAACGACGTCTGGTTGAATCCGGAATTTCGCGCTTGGAACATCGAGGCGTTCCTCCCACGGATTGCCTGTCCGATCTTGGTCATCCAAGGGGAAAGCGACGAATACGGGACAATGGATCAGATCGCTCGTATCGAACGCGCCGCGGTGGATGTGGAAACGCTCAAGCTCCCGAACTGCGCCCACTCACCGCAGCGCGATAAGCCCGATGAAGTGATTGCGGCGGCAGTCGCATTTATCGATCGCCTGCGAGAAGCATCGGCCGCCGCGCCCGGCGGATGACGAGCGGATAAATCGGCTCATTCGCCGGTGTACCAAATCGTCGAGAGTGCTTGCCGGCAGGGCTATTGAGCGGCGGCAGACGTCCGATGTGCCGACCGAGCGCCATCGTGACCGCCTCGGCATAGATCAGCCCATGGGTTACCGCCAGATTTTCATGCATGCGCGCGCTGTCGATGTCGAGACCGGCGATAACGTCGTTCACACGAGCCAGCGCGCCGCAACTGAGCACGCATATCTCGGGCAACATCTCCCATTCCGCGTGTCAGCCGCCGATCCCGCGCTGGTGTTCTTGCGTCATTGCCGTCAGCATCGTCGACACGAGCGCCGGCACCCGCAATGCCTCGGCCAGTACAACGGCCGAATCGACGGGGTTGCGCTTGCAGCCCACTACTACCAGTAGCGCCGAGCTATTTTTCACTCCAAAATAAGTAAGTTGATCCACTTACCTCGCTGATCACTCTCGATAAAATGCATTTTACCCCTTCCCCGTTGGCCGGTATGCGCGTGATCACGCTTGCGCTGAACGTCCCGGGACCCATGGCCGCGGAGCGCTTGCGCGATCTCGGTGCCGACGTTACTAAGATCGAGCCGCCCCAAGGCGATCCGCTCAAGACGGCCAACCCGCTCTGGTATGATCGACTTACCGCGGGTATTAGCGTCGTGGTGTGCGACCTAAAGACGGCCGCCGGCCACGAACAGATGCGCGATCGGCTTGCTGATGCCGACCTGTTGTTAACCGCGCAGCGGCCCGCCGCGCTGGAACGACTCGGGCTCGCATGGGAAATGCTGCATGCGCGATTTTCTCGCCTGTGCCACGTCGCCATCGTGGGCTATGCGGCGCCCAATCAGAACATCACCGGACACGACTTGACCTATCTCGGGAGCAATGGTTTGCTCCGGCCGCCGGAGCTGCCGCCCACGTTATACGCCGATGTCGCCGGTAGCGAGCAGGCGGCACTCGCCGCCGTTGCTGTTTTGATGGCGCGCGAACGCACGGGCGCCGTGCAATACGTCGAAGTTGCCATCGCCGATGCCGCAAAGCGGTTGGCGGCTCCGCTCGACGCGGGTCTGACGGTGCCCGGCGCACGACTTGGCGGCGCTTTCCCCGGCTACAACCTCTATCGCACGACGGATGGCTGGGTCGCGGTGGCGGCACTCGAGCCGCACTTCTTTCGGCGACTGTGCGAACAGCTCGGCGCAACGATCGCATCGCACGAGGCATTCGCCGCTTGCTTCGCCCGTGAAAGCAACGAGTATTGGTCCCGGTTCGCGGAACAGCACGATCTGCCGATCGAATCGGTAAAGATCGTTGCTTAGAATCTGAGACATCTTTCTTAAAGAATATCTTGTTACTACATCGAAAAAATGAGCACGCTGCCTGATACCGCATGGGTGCCGGATCGCTTACTTCCGGGGTTTGAATCGGCCGACCTCCCCTTTCCGAACGACTACGATGGCCCCGTCGTCGCCACGCTGGTGCGCCTACCGGCGCCGGCGAAAGCCGCCACGGCGGTACTGTACGTACACGGTTTCATCGATTACTTCTTCCAGCGTCACCTGGCCGAGCGGTTTGCGAGCCAAGGTTACGCGTTCTACGCGCTCGATCTACGCAAGCACGGGCGGTCGCTTCGGCCGCATCAGCATCCGAACTTCTGCAAATCCGTCGAGGAGTACTATGCCGACCTCGATCGCGCGCTGACACTGATCGCCCAGCCGACGGTGCTGTTGGGACACTCCACGGGCGGCTTGCTCTGCGCGCTCTACGCACAGGAAGGCGTGCAGCGCGAGCGAATCAAGGCGCTCTGTCTGAATAGCCCGTTCTTCGATTTCAACGTTTCGCCGATGCGCCGCCCGCAACTGGGGGTTGCCGCGCTGTTAGGGCGCGCTTTCCCTTTTTGGAATGACCCAAAATCGGTTAGTCCCGCGTACCCCAAGAGCATTCACCGCGACTATCGCGGCGAGTGGGATTTCGACTTCGCACTCAAACCGATCGAGGGTTTTCCGGCCTACTTCGGCTGGGTCGGTGCCATTCGGCGTGCGCAGGCCAAGGTACATGCCGGTCTATCGATCCCCTGCCCGATCCTTTCGATGCATTCGGACGAAGCCGACATCGTGCTTAATTGGAGACACATCGCGCGCTGGAGTCGCGGCTTGGGCAAGGACGTGACGATACAAGCGTTTCCGGGCGGATTTCACGATTTGATTCTGTCGCGCGCGGACGTTCGGGAATCCGTGTTCACCGGCCTTTTCGCCTGGCTGCGACCGCGAACGTGAATTGAAGGTGCATGCGCATGGGTCGCCGCCGCTGTTTCATCCGGATACTGATGCGCTTCGCGAACATGCACTAGAATGCATTTCGTGCTCACGAATATTTCTTGTTTACCAAGGATCGCCTCGCGATGAATTCGCGCCGATCAACCGCCATTTCGCGTCGTAATTTTATAGCGACGATGACGCGTATTGGCGCGTTCGCGCTTCTGGGGTCTCGGTCTGGATGGGCGGGCGCGTCGCAGGATTCGATCCGCACGTTCGACTTACGGCTGGAACCCAGCGTCGCACCGCTGCTTGGAGCCGAATATCCCAAGGTGAACGTGTGGGCGTTCAACGGACAAGTTCCGGGAACGGAAATACGTGTGCGTCAAGGTGAGCGCGTGCGAATCGCGGTCAGCAACAAGCTTGCCCAAGAAACGACGGTGCACTGGCATGGGCTGCGAATACCGAACGCGCAGGACGGCGTGCCGCATCTTACGCAAAAACCGATCGCGCCGGGCGAGCGCTTCGTGTACGAATTCGAGTGCCCCGATGCCGGAACGTTTTGGTATCACCCGCATACACGAAGCGCGGAGCAAATGGGCCGTGGGCTCTATGGCGCGTTTATCGTCGAGGAGCCGGCACCGCTACCCGTCGACCGCGACGTCACCTGGATGCTGGACGACTGGCAGTTCACGCGTGCCGGTCAGTTGAGCGACGCGTTCAACGATCTCCACGACATGGCCCACGGCGGACAGATCGGCAACGTCGTGAGCCTAAACGGCACGACCGACACGCAGCCGCTCCATCTGCGCAAGGGGGAACGCGTTCGGTTGCGGCTCATCAATGCGGCGAACGCACGCATCTATGCGCTCAATTTTACCGGTCATTCACCGCGCGTGATCGCCTACGACGGCCAACCGGTCGCACCGCATGCGCCGGCCGACGACCGCGTCGTACTCGGACCGGCGATGCGCGTCGATCTCGTGATCGACGCCACCGGCGATCCCGGCAAAAGCTATCCCGTGCGCGACACGTTCTACCGTCGTTTCGCCTACGAACTGACGGATTTGGTGTACGACGCCGAACCGTTGCGACGTGAGCCGCTGCCCGACTCGATCGCGCTCGCGCCGAACCCGCTGACGGAACCAGATTTGACGAAAGCGCAATCGCACGAGATTCGATTCCAGGGCGGCGCCATGGGCCAGATGCGTCATGCGCAACTCAACGGCCGCCGGGTCGATATCCGCGAGATGGTGCGCGCGGGCAAGGCCTGGGCGGTGAACGGGGTCGTCGCCGACGGCCACGTGCTCGACCCGATTCTCACGCTGCAACGCGGTCGGTCGTACCGGCTGACGCTGTTGAACGACACCGCTTGGCCGCACCCGATCCATTTGCATGGCCACAGTTTCCGGGTTATTCGCCGCAATGGCCGGCCGACGGCGCATAGCGAATGGCAGGACACCGTCTTGATTCCCGCGCGCGAGTCGGCCGACGTCGCCTTCGTGGCCGACAATCCCGGGGATTGGATGTTCCATTGCCACATCCTCGAACACCAAGAAGCCGGGATGACGGCCGTGATTCGCGTTGCCTAAACTGGACCAAACCGACCGAGGCGGGTCGAATCGCGAAAGTTCGTCCGCCCGCAATC
>Ga0299906_10005530_pt1 | contig 10281 bp, 12 predicted proteins | sample RVTome_14_FD_200259 | JGI IMG/M metagenome (GOLD analysis project Ga0299906, IMG submission 200259) | Soil microbial communities from uranium-contaminated site in the Upper Colorado River Basin, Wyoming, United States - RVT145D125 (version 2) ...
ATCCGTTACGTTCAGATAAGTTGATTTGGCACAAGGATTTAGTGGTGGCCAGGGGCGGAATCGAACCACCGACACGCGGATTTTCAGTCGCGAATGGCTTCGCTCCAGGTTTTGCATTTCAATCGGTTACCGGGGCGTCCGTTGTTCACTTTGCAGTACGATGCAGGACTTTGCAGAACTCATTCACGCAAACCTCACGCACGGATTTCGCGTACCTTCTTCTAGTTCGTGACGGTTTCCCCAATCGTCCCAATGGCAAGAAACATCGGCGTGGGATCGCCGTGGAGAGCGCCCTCGCGCACGCCCTCTAGCGGCACGAAGCCGTAGCGTTCATAGAAAGCGACTGCGTCCGGCTTGGCGTCGGTCACGACGCCGACACAGCCGAGCCGGTCGCGCTGATCGGGCGCGAGCTGGCTGCGTTCGCAAATGTCGTCTGCTGCAGCGACTCTCACTCTCGACGTGGTGGTTGCTGCACGATGCGCGGTACCAACTATTTTGGGTCACTTATGCAGAGCCCCCAAGGCCGGCCGCATCAACGCCGCCTCAAGGGAACTGAATGCGCAGACTGGTGATATAGCTTGCGAGCCATGGCGTCATGCCGCGAAAGCCGTTGGGATGTGTTTTCACATCGCCCGTCACGCCGGGCTCGTTGCAGAGGAAGCAGTGTTCCCACATCGCGATACCGATCACGTAGGGTCCGTTGGAGCCGGGATAGTCGGTCCAGGCAGGCGAACCGCTGTGCCCACCGCTGATGTCGCAGCCGACGCGATAATAGGCGGGCACGCCGCTATGTGGCCACTGGAAGCCCATGGCGTTGCACGAGAAATTCTGACCGTAGGGTTGGTTCATCACGCAGTTGGTTGGTGACGCACCGAAGCCACAAAGAGGGTAGCCGTCGTTGCGGATGACGTAATTCTGCGCGACGTAGTTCTGACCGTATACCCAATATCCCATCCAGCCGGGCGTGCCGAACGGCGAACTGTCCCAGGCGTCGCTGCGCAGCCGAATGATGGCCCAATCGTGCTGGGAGCAGGGATCGAAGCGCCGGTTCGTGTGGCAATTCTCGTTCATCCAGTGCCAGGAAAACCAGTAGCCGTCGCTCTGCGCGGCGCCGTACGGCGACAGCGTGCCGGAGCGCCGGGCGCGGTACGCATGGACGTTATAGCTCAAATCGGGGGGAACGATACAATGCGCCGCGGTCAGGACCAGGCGTCTGCCGATCAATGCACCCGAGCAGCCGCCGCCGTTAAGTTCCCCGATACGCATGAGCACGCGGTGATTGGCTGGATACACGGTGTTGATCGGCTTCTGAACCCGACTGTCGATGCTGTTCGACCAGCCAGTACGCATGAAATAAGCTTCGCGGCTGATGTCCTGTGTCGGCACGCCTCCTTCGGTGGCGTGATTGACACCGCGAGCCAGAGCGAGCTGCGCGGTGTCCGCCAGGGCCTGGTTCGCAAACTGCAGGGCCTCGGTTCCCTCCTCGCTCGCGAAGATGACCACCTCGCGGCCCTCGACATGCTGCAGTCCGCTCTCGCGGATGACGGCCCGCATCTCCTCGGCAAAGGCGACGCCGATCCGGCCTTCCGGCGTGTCCGAAAGAACGATGGGCGGGCGGGGAAGCTCTAGCACTTCCGCCGGTTTCTTACCGTCGAATGCGCGCAGCGGAATCCGCCGTTCCGGTTGCGCCGGCGACAGCCCTTCGACCAGGCGCTCCTGCGCTTCACGTGTCGGCAGGTTGCGCCCCTCGCCCGGTTGCGTCGGCACGCCCTGACAGCCGGCGACGAGTAGCAGCAGGCTGAGCGCAATCGCATACGGATTGTGATGAATGATGCGTGGCATGTGGGACGGCGCTGCGGTCATGCCGATCTCTGCGAAGTGAAGACACTCCTCTTATGAAGATAGACCAAAAATCAAGGCAACGCTTTCCGCGCAAGGGCGTCGGGCCGCCATTGTACCCGTAGCCTTCCGGGAAATGCGGGACGTGCATGCTGCATGCCGCGGGGCAGTAATCTGATGTAATTCGCAGACAGCAAAACAGCCCTGTAGCTTGCAAAATCACCAAAATAGTCTATACAAATGGTATCTGATGCGCGAATGTGACAAACAGAAGCGGTAACGACAACGCGTGGTCGTTTTGCCCTTGCAGGGGGGAAGAACTATGGCAAAAAGGAAATCAACCTCCGCGAAAGGCCCCGGCAGTGTCAAAGATTCCCTTGCTCGCGTCGGGAAGCAGGTCGCTGACAGCTCCGCGACCCGGCGAGGCCAAATCGTTTTCCATCTTTCGGGCCGGGACGGCGCGGACTACTGCCTCGATTGCACCCCTGGCAAAGTCACGGTTTCCGAAGAGGCCAGTGGACGCATAGAGGGAACGCCCTTGATTGAAATAACGGGTGATGCCTCATTGGTTCGAGAGATTCTGGAGGGCAAAAAGGACGCACTGAAGCAGTTCGCCGCAGGCGGTCTGCGAATCCGCGGCGACCTGCACTACTTTAGCGATCTCGCCCTGGAACTAGGCATCATCGACACACCTCTTTGATACGTTTTTGAGCATACCGGGGGCATCATGGCACAAACCATCGGGCTGGTGCAGAGAATGGCCATCGTGACGGAAACCGTGACTTGCGTTTGGATCGGACCGACGCCGAATAATACGGAGGCTCTCGTCGTAACGAACGATGGGACGAGCCATGATTCTGCGTTTGCCAATACTCTTATCCAAATCCTCGCTGCCGCAGCCACCAACTACCGGCAGGTGGTCGGGATACACGGCAACTCCGACGCCAAGATTACGGCGGTTCGGATCGAACCGATTTGAGAACTCCCTGAATGGCAACGACGACGGGTTTTGTCCAAAGGCTCAATTGGCTGTCGGGAGGACCAACAGCATGCGCCTGGATCGGATCGGCGCCCGGCGCATCAGAAGCCTTTACGGTTCAAATCGCATCGGGTGACAGCGACGCACGTATCCGTTTCAAGCAATCGATGGTCAACCTCCTCGTGGAGGCGCAACTGGCCGGACGCGAGGTCGTGGTAACACATGCCAGCGGATCCTCTGTGGTAGAAAGTGTCGCCACGACTGCTTGCAATGTCACCAGCACACCACTTCAAGTGGATGGAATCGAGGTGACTCAGGCAATCCAGGATCTTGGCCACTCGATCCCGCTCTTGGCGCGCAAAAGAACCGTTGTCCGTGTCTATCTCAGCTATTATGCGACTCCTGGAATCACGGTCCGTGGCCGGATCTCGATACGCCGGGGCCCGACGGATACTCCAGTCACGATTGCTTCGGCTAATACCGTCGTCCTCGATCCGGCACACGCTGGCAACTTGCCGGTCAAGCGCGAAGATGCGGCCCGAAGTCTCAATTTCGTTCTCCCGAGTTCTCACATCACAATGGGGCCGCTAAGCATCCGTCTGGTGAGGATCAGGAACAATGCGACCAACAGTATCGTCAATTTTGGATGCGAGCGCAGGCCAACAGTTTGGTTTCATCGCGCGGCACCGATTCGTGTTCGAGTGCTGGGCATGCGATACACACAGTCGGGGTTGACCCACATGCCGTCGAACCTCGACTTCGACCTCGTCGAGTCATGGCTCCGTCGCGCAATGCCAACGGGCCGGGTAAACACGTCCAGAGCGATCGTTGATGCGACTGCAAGCGTCCCTTTCACTTGCGACAGCATCAACGCGCAGCTTGCCGCGATCCGGGCGCTTGACGTAGCCGGAGGATCGGATGCGCGCACTCACTACTACGGACTTGTGAGCGATGGAGGGTTCTTCATGCGCGGTTGTGCTGCAGGGATTCCGCAGACCCCGCAGCCGGACACAGTGGCGAGCGGTCCGACCGGAAGTGCGAACTGGGGTTGGGACTTCGATGGCTCGTATGGCGACTGGTATACCGGCCATGAGCTCGGTCATACGTATGGGCGTCGTCATCCCGGTTTCTGCGGCGAAACGCAGAGCGATCTCGACAACTTTCCGTTCACGAATGGGCAGCTGGCGAACTCCAGCATGAGCTTTGCCGGGTTCGATGTCGGCGACCCGGCGAGTGGCCTTGCGATGGCGGCCTTGCCCGGAACGCAGTGGCACGACGTGATGACCTACTGTGATTTCCAGTGGCTCTGCCCATATACGTATCTGGGCGTGCGCCGTCGACTCGCGGACGAAAATGACTTGGCAGCAGGACCTGGGTCTCCTGGAGCCGGGCCCGGATCCGGTTCATCAGCATCCGGAGGACGTCCGGATGGCCGCTTTCCGTGGCAGTCGCAAGTCTCCGTCCAGCGGGCGGCGGCGTCTCAAGATGAAGTTCTGGTGAGCGTCGTGGCGACCGTGAATCTGACAAGGCGAAAGGGAAAGATCGAGTTTGTCAATCCTCTCGAGCGGGCGACGCCCTCCAATTTGTTGGAAAGAGGAGAAGCAACGGTACGGGTTAAGGGAAGTGATGGCACGGTACTCGCAGACTATCCGATCGAAGTCAAACTGAGCTCTGAACTCGCACCCGATGAGGACCGCGTGGGAATCGTGGATGCAATCATAGTGGTGAACACTGATGCACGATCGATTGAGCTCTTGCTCAACAACCATGTGGCTGACACATTTCTGGTCGGTGGGCCGGCTCCGTCGGTCGGTGCCTTAGGTGTCGAAGACGTTGGCGGAAATGCCGTGGCAATCACAATGAGGGTCGATAAGAAAGACACGGAGTACCAGAGGTTTTCCATCCAGGTTAGCACCGACGACGGCCAAACATGGCAAACAGTAGCGGTCGGGTTGAAAGACCCGTCCACGACCGTGGATCGCAGCCAGTTTCTTAAAGGACAGGATGTGCGAGTCCGGGTGTTGGCGACGAATGGCCTGGCAACTTCAGTAGTGGCGGCAGAAGCATTTCGGGTCTGATGTAACATTCGACCACATAGAGCGCGATCTAAAGTGGACGCGAGGTGGGCAGCGGCAAAATCGAACCACACACGCGGATTTTCAGTCGCGCGGAATTTTGCCTCGGGCTTTTTATTTCAATCAGTTACCGGGGCGTCCGTTGTGCAATTTGCAGCACGATGCAGCACTTTGCACAGCTCAGTGACGCGAAATTCACGCAGAGTTTTCGAACAAAGTATCTGCGCCGATTTACCTGGAGAGTCGCCTTCACCGGATAAGTACCGAGCAACGCGCCAATTCAATCGCTGGCAATGGAGGAGATCGTCGTCTCCGACGCGGATGCGTTGCCGACAGTGACCTCGTAGCCGCCAACTCTATCACAGGGATACGAGCGCTTTCAGAGATGTAAACCAGGCCGAAAATACCAGCGCGTGGCGTCCGTAGTTCATGAGGAGCCATTGCGACAACGCCTCTGTGATCTCAGATTGGGATGCCGCATCGCTGCTCATCAAGCGAACCATCGCAGGTATGAAATAGGCGAAAGTCGCAATTCGCTCCACGACCGCCAAGATAATAGCCGCCAGATACCAGTTTGAAGGGTGGGCTGACCTCAACCACGCGAACCCGTTGGCGATAACAAGTAACGTCAGCGGCACAGTGGTCACATAAACCCAGAACATGAGGCCGGTATTTGGCCAGACTCGCGGAGGCAGGCCGGCCCACTCGGGGATGACGACTCTTGCCTCGTAGAGGCCTGCACCAAACGCGATGCCAAGATTGATTACAAGTAGCCACAAGACGATGCCTCGTACGCTTTCCATGTCAGTCACTCGCGTGTTGGTCTGCAGGCGGGTCCGGTGCGCGTCGCCGCACCGTTTGTATCTCACCTGACTGCTCTGGCGTTTGGCTTCCTCCTGCGACGTTTTGTGCCGGAGGCAACGTCTGAAGATACGCAAAAATGGCTTTCAATTCCGTGTCGGACATACGTGAAAACGCAGACCATGGCATCGGCGATTCAATTGCCAGACGACCTTTGGCACGGAAGAGTCCGACGAATCCCGATTGCGTCAGATGATCAAGCAGCCCGCCGCCCGGCGTGATGTCCGGTACAACAAAAGACCCTGAATCCGCTTCCATTACCATCCCGCCGCCGAATGGAGGTCCTACGAATGCACCGGTAAGCTTTGAACGCTGCGTGTGGCAGCCGTTGCAATTGGCTACAGTGTGCGCGAGATAGCGGCCATATTTGGCCGTCGGCTCAGGTTCCATTTCTGCACGAGGCGGTGATGTCGGCATTTGCGGCCGCAATAGCACTCTCACCGCCAGTGCTCCGAGCGGACTGAGGTCGTGTTGATCGTCCGCCGGCACCGGTGGCAAGGTACGCAGAAATGAAATAATGGCCTGCAAATCGCGGTCTGTGAGATCTGCAAACGCCATGAACGGCGCGAGCGGCCTTCCGTCGCTCGATACGCCGTAGCGCAAGCTTCGAACCAGGGTCCTATCGCTCAGGTTGCCGATGCCGGATACCGGTTCGCTGGTGATATTCGGAGCCACCAGGCTCCCCAGCAGTCCCAGGTCAAAAACGCGCCCGCCGGAAAGTGGAATCTCCTGTCCAGCGCGCATTTCGGCATCGCGGTCGGGATTGCCGTGACAGTACGCACAGTGTCCAGGTCCATGCACAAGATGACGTCCCCGCGCGATCAAGTCTGGGTCGGTGCTGGCACGAATTTCGTCATTGTCTTCGTGAGGTTCAATCGAAGCGCAGCCTACCAGAATGCCAATGCCAATACTGGTGGCAAACAGCCAACTGCAGCATCGAGTTCTTTGCGTGAATGAATACATGCAAACCTGTGAGAGGGGACAATGTGCGAATCATTTGTCGGTCTCCGAGGCAAACTACGGTCCATATCGCAATGAGCGCCAGCGCCTTTCGGTCAACGGCAGATCTGGTCGGTGAGTAGTCTGTTGCGCACGGTGAACTTGTCGTACTGTCCAGCCTGTCATCGCACCGTGCGCGCGGAACTGCTGAAATGAACACCGAGCGATTCGTACGAGTAGCGCGGCACAGGTATGCCGTGGCCGCTTTCGCCGCCCTGCTGGCGTTGGCACTACTCGTGGCGGTCTACCATTCGCAGGGTCTGGCGTGGTTCGACGCGACGGTAACGACGTTGTGTTTCGTACTGAGCGGGCTGCTGGTGTTCTGGCTGGCCTGGCAATTTCTGATCCGCCAACGTGTCGCCGAGTCATTGGTGCGCTTGCTCGCCGTGCACGTTGTGTCGGCACTTGCCTTTTCGCTGTTGTGGGCCTTGGTGTTTGCCGCTCTGGTGTACCTGATCTTCATGCCGGCCGCAGACAGAGACGGACTTAAGGAAGGCCTCGTGTGGCAGGTAGTGTGGGGATTGGTGATTTATGCAGCGCTCCTGCAAGCGGCTGGAGCACGAGTACGGCTGCGCCAGCAAGAAATCGCAGCCACAAATGCGGAGCTGGTTGCGCTGCGCTCGCAATTCAATCCTCACTTTCTCTTCAATACGCTGCATTCCCTGACGCAGCTTGCGCGAGAGGATTCCGTCGCCACGCAGGACGCGCTCGAACGCTTCGGATACCTGATGCGCTACGTGCTTGACGCCGGTAGTAACGTGTCCGCCGAGGTTTCGGTTGAGGAAGAGCTGGAGTTTATCCAGCATTTTCTCGAGCTGGAGCGACTTCGGCTTGGCGAGCGACTGCGTGTTACTAAGGAGATCGATGCAGATGCTCTGGAACTTGCCCTGCCGCCTTTACTGCTTCAACCCCTGGTTGAGAACGCGATACGCCATGGACTCGCACCGCGGCGCGAAGGGGGTACAATTTGCCTGAGCGCACGAACGGTGCATGAACGCCTGCTGATCGAAGTCAGAGACGACGGTCGCGGCTGCGAGCCCGGCGCTTGGCGACAGTCCGGTGGGCTGGGGCTCAAATCCGTCATGGGCCAACTCACAGCGCACTATTCAAGTACCGCACGATTTCGAGTCCAAACAAATCCTGATGGGGGATTTCAAGTGCAGATCTCCGTCCCTGCACGGTTGCCACAACAACCGCGTAATGATTAGGGCCCTGGTTGTCGACGACGAGCGCCTGGCTCGACGCAAGCTTCGCGACCTCATTACGCAGGTTGACTGGCTAGTGTACGCGGGCGAAGCGGTCGATGGCGAAACTGCCATGGCAGAAATAGAACGTCTGCAGCCGAACCTGCTGTTTCTCGATATCGAGATGCCAGGGCTGTCGGGAGTTCAAGTGCTGGAGCGGCTTCAGGAATCCGAAAACACGCCGGTAGTGATCTTTACAACTGCTTATGATCGTTACGCCGTCACAGCTTTTGAGTTGGGAGCGGTTGACTACCTGCTCAAGCCTTTTGGTGCAGTTCGATTCCTCAAAGCTTTGGATCGTGCTCGACCGTTAATTGATGCGCAACAAGGAAGCGTGAGCGTCAAACGTGCAAGCGAGGCGATACAATGCACGAGCGGAAAGCTGCCGCTCGAGCGAATTTTTGTCCGTGTACGAGGCAGTATTCTGCCGATCTGCTTGTCCAAGATTCATCATATCGAAGCACAAGTTGATTACGTGATGCTTTACGTCCAAGGGCATGGATACCTGGTGAATCTCCGGATGAATCAGCTGGAAGCGGAACTGCCAAAGCCGCCGTTCATGCGTGTGCATCGGTCGCATATCGTCAATCTTGATTACGTGGAACGAATTGACACCATCGAAAACTCTCGACTCGAGGTACGAATGACAGACGGGGCCGTAGTTCCTGTCAGTCGAGTGCGCGCACAAAACATTCGAAGCATGCTGCAATAGATCGACGGCATTGACGGCGCTGATGTGGCGCAGACTACGCGACAGAAACGGTCGATAGCGATGCCGTGCTGGCTATGTGACTGATTGCGGCCAAAGGACTCTACCCGCTTTCGCCCCGGCCTTCGGCGATCGACAATGCCTCTGCCTGAACAGCGACGCGTCTTGCCGCTGTATAGCTCGTAAATGAGCGAGAGACCGAACGCGACCATCAGAATACATGCGTCCAAACAGGACATTGACAGTACGAGCCTTCTTGCTGTTCATTACCTGAGAAGCTCTTCAGCTGACAGTGCCGCCCCCGCCGCCCCCAGATACGTCACTCTACCCAGTCGGATAGTACCGCCGTCTCAATGATCGGAACGGCGCGCCATGCTTCGTCGTTTGTCACCGCCAGGGTAGCCCCGGTCCGCAGTCCGGTCGCGAGCAAGATGGCATCGGGCGTTCTCAGTCGATAACGGGCTCGCAGGCCTGCGGCGTCGAGCAATATGGCACGGCTGATCGGTTCGAACTCGAGATTCGGAAAGTAGCCGAGCAGAATCTCGTAATCGTCGGCGACATCCTGCCGACCGAGTTGCAACGGTCGGACTGTGAGTTCCAGTAGGGTCAGCTCGGAGGCGATACCGCGAAATTTTCCGTCTTCGAGATTCCCGATGAGTCGGCCGACGAGCTCGGCGAACTTCGGATGCTGTTCGAAATGGTAGATCCAGATGCTGGTGTCGATCAGTACCCGCTTGTGCTTGCCGAAGAGCGGAGCACTCACCAGCTTTTGCGCTCTTCCTGCAGATAGGCCTCGGCGCCCTGCCACACTTCGCGATGCAATCCCGCGGTGCGTCGAGTGAATTTCTTCGGCTTGGGCACAATCACCACGCGATCGGACTTGCACAAGACGAGCAACTCGTCCCCCGCTTCCAACGACAGGGCCTCGCGGGCGGCCTGAGGAATGACTATTTGATACTTACTACTCAGCTTCACTGTGGCGTTCATGATGGCCTCCAAAGGTAAAGCGTTTTAATAACATTACTTTACCTGAATTGTGGGATTGCGGCAATATCCGACCTGCCGGTCCTGGGAAGCCCGTCGGCTGACGGCTTTGCATGCTAATCGTGCAGTTCGCAACTCAAATTTCCACAACCAACGCCACCCTCCTTGTCCAGCTTGCGCTTTCACCCGGGTACCCGCGCGGGTTGGAGATCACCCGCGTGCCGTTGATCTCGTAGTCGAACGGATCACGCGCGAGCATTTCGCAGTGTATGGATTTGTGGAGCATACTTGCGACGTTCATCGCGGTGGTTCAATGGCTCTTGCCAGATAAAGACGTACGAACTGAATGAACTTCTCGGGACGAAGTTGCGAGCGCTCTATCAGCGCAGGAAAGGCCGCGACCTGTTTGACTTGGCGTTAGCGTTGGAACGCCACGATGCCCAAGCGGCAAGGATTATTCTTCACTGGCACATGATACTGGTGCGTGACTTTTCTGACCCTCCTATGCGTGAGCTCCAAAACAAACAATGATGCCCGCTTCTTGACCAACGCTTTGGCCTGGTTACCCGGATGTGGGTGTTCTTGCTCCAC
>Ga0299906_10005531_pt1 | contig 10279 bp, 8 predicted proteins | sample RVTome_14_FD_200259 | JGI IMG/M metagenome (GOLD analysis project Ga0299906, IMG submission 200259) | Soil microbial communities from uranium-contaminated site in the Upper Colorado River Basin, Wyoming, United States - RVT145D125 (version 2) ...
CCTTGCCGATGCCGCAGTATTGACAGATATGATCGGCGAGGCACTGGCCCGCGGCGACCACCCTGGCGACATGCCGTGCCTGCGCCGTTACGAACGTGCGCGTAAAGGGGCCAACCAGCTCATGCTGTGGTTCATCGACGGGATATCGGAACTCTTCGCCAGCGAGTCTGCAACAGTCTCCCGCCTGCGCAGCGGCGGCATGCGCCTGTTCAACCGCAGCGGACCGGTGCGCAGGCAGGTCGCCAGGGTGGCGCTGGGACTGCGCCGGTAGAATGCAAGACAGTGTAGAATCGGCGGAGTTTCGACCGCACTTTGCTGCAGAATTCGGCCAACGCAGAACAATAAAGGCAGCTGGATGACGAAAAACACTGTATGGGTGCTGGCAGCCATTCTGACTGTCGTTGGTACGCTGATGTTCCTGTACAAGTGGCTGGTATTGGGTTTCCCCCTGTACGAGAAACAGGAAATACCGGCGTGGACCGTCGAGACCACGATCCGCTTCGACAGTGGACCAGGTTCAATCAAGGTCAATCTGCAGATTCCCAACCTGACACCCGGGTTCGGCAAGCTCGATCATTATTCCGTCTCCAAGAATTTCGGCTTTGGCGTCAATTATGCCGGCGGCGGTCGCGAGGCCCAGTGGACGGTCCGGCGGGCAGACGGGCAACAGACCCTCTACTATCGAATCGTTGTTTACGAGGACAAGGGAAGCCAGCAATCGGACACCACACCACCGTTTCCGATTCCGCCACTGATCAATGAGCCGCTGAGGACAGCGGTTGAGGTGCTGGTCGCCGAAGTTCGCGAGCATTCTGCCGACCCGGCATCGTTCACAGCGGAATTGCTGCGCCTGATCAACAACCCATCGCCAAATTCAAATATCGAACTGATCCTGGCAGACGCGCGATCGAGTGCCGACCTCGTACAAACCATGACTACCATCCTGGCTTTCGCCCGAATCCCGGCGCGCATGATCCGCGGACTCGTACTCCAGGAACAGCAACGGGACGTCACACCAGTCCCATGGCTGGAAATTCATGACGGGGACCGGTGGCGTTACTTCAACCCGACCAGCGGCGACGAAGGGCTGCCGGAGAATTACCTCATCTGGTGGCGCGGGAGCGATCCGCTGATTCAGGTCGAAGGAGGCAGCAACGTCGTAGTGAGTTTTGCTGCGCAGAAGAATTATCTCGATGCAATGGCGATCGCCGAGAAGCGCGCGGAAATCGAACAGTCGCCGCTGTTTGATTTTTCACTGTACAGCCTGCCGATCCAGACGCAGTCCGTCTACAGCGTAATCCTCATGATCCCGATCGGGGCCCTGATCATGGTCCTGATGCGCAACGTCGTCGGTGTCGATGCGTTTGGCACTTTCATGCCGGTGCTGATTGCACTCGCGTTTCGCGAAACGCAGCTGTTCTGGGGCATGGTGCTTTTCGTATTGCTGGTTGCGATGGGTCTCAGCATCCGCTTCCTGCTCGAACGCTTGCGATTGCTGCTGGTACCGAGGCTCGCGTCGGTGCTCATCGTCGTAGTCTTGTTGATGATGCTGGTCAGCATCCTGTCTCACAAGCTGGGCATGGAAACCGGGCTGTCGGTGGCTCTGTTCCCGATGGTGATCATTGCCATGACCATCGAGCGCATGTCCGTGGTTTGGGAGGAACGTGGCCCGGGCGAAGCAATGCGCGCCGGAGTCGGCAGCCTGGTCGTGGCCATCGTCGCCTATCTAGCAATGGACGTGAACTGGCTCGAGCACCTGATTTTTGCTTTCCCGGAACTGCTGTTGCTGGTGCTCGCTTCGGTAATCCTGCTTGGCCGCTATACCGGATACCGGTTCACCGAGCTGGGACGATTCAAGGCCATGGGCAGGGACTGAAATGCTGCCATCCGTGAAACGGCTCAGAAATGCCGGCGTGCTCGGTCTGAACGAGCGCAATTCAGAACTGATCATGCGGCTCAATCCGCGTCGCTTCTTCCCGCGAGTCGATGACAAGGTGCTGACAAAAAAGCTGGCGATCGAGGCCGGGATGGCGGTGCCCGAACTTTACGGGGTCATCGACAACCAGGGCGACGTGCGCAAGTTCGCGCAGATCGTCGAGGGCCGGGAAAGTTTTGTTATCAAACCGGCGCAGGGCAGCGGCGGGGACGGTATCATCGTTATCGCCAGTCGAACCAGGCGGCGGCGGGACAGTTTCCGTACTGCGGGCGGTCTGCTGATCACTCAGGAAGAACTGGAACATCACATCTCGAATATCGTCAGTGGCCAGTACAGCCTGAGCGGCGGCAAGGATGCGGCGTTGATCGAGTATTGTGTGCAGTTTGACCCGCTGTTCGAACAGGTCAGCTACCAGGGGGTGCCGGATATCCGGGTCATCGTCTATCGAGGCTACCCGATCATGGCAATGGTGCGATTGCCAACCCGTTCCTCGGATGGCAAGGCGAATCTGCATCAGGGCGCTGTGGGTGTCGGCATCGACATGAGCACGGGCGTTACGCTGAAGGGCGTGCTCGGCAACGACGTGGTGGACGAACACCCGGATACCGGCGCCTCGATTGCGGGTCTCAGGATACCGCAGTGGGATTTCATCCTGCAGTCATCGGCCCGCGCGCTGGAGGTGACCGGGCTCGGTTATGTTGGCGTAGACATGGTCATCGATCGCAACCTGGGGCCGCTGATTCTTGAAATGAATGCAAGACCCGGTCTAAACATCCAGATCGCGAACGGCGTCGGGCTTGCCGGACGCGTTGCCCGCATAGACGAGATCTACAATGCGGGCGACGACACGGCAACACGCGCGCGCATCTCCCGCCGTGAATTCACTGCGGATCGCCAGGAGTCGTTGCCGCTCGGAGACGTTGCTGCCTAGTCGACTTTGATCTGATCTGTGAGCCAGCGGTGCATGCGGGCATCCAGAACTTCGAGCGGTAATGCACCGCCTCCGAGCAGGGCATCGTGGAATGCGCGGATGTCGAACTGGTCGCCGAGTGTCTGTTCCGCGTTCCTCCTCAGTTCAAGCATCTTCAGCTGGCCGATCTTGTAAGCGAGCGCCTGTCCCGGCCAGCCGATGTAGCGATCGATTTCATTGGTGATATCGAGTTCGGTTTTTGCGGCATTGGCCTTGAAGAAATCGATTGCCTGCTGGCGTGTCCATCCTTTGTAGTGCATGCCGGTATCGACCACCAGGCGCACGGCGCGCCACATCTCGTAAGTGAGCGCACCGAATCGCGAGTAGGGATCCTTGTAAAGACCCAGGTCATAACCCAGGCTCTCGCTGTAAAGGCCCCAGCCTTCGGTAAATGCAGTGAACCCCGAGTAACGGCGGAAGGCCGGCATATCGCCGAGCTCCATTTGCAATGCAATCTGCAGATGATGACCTGGCATCGCTTCATGCACGGAAAGTACTTCCATTTCGTATTTGGGCCGGACTTCGGGCTTGTAAAGGTTGACGTAGTAGTAACCGGCGCGACTGCCGTCCGCGGCCGGGCGGCTGTAGTAAGCGGTCGTCGTGTCCGGTGCGATGTTGTCGGGAATCGGCCGCAGGCCGTAAGGCATGCGAGGCAACACGCCGAACAGTTTCACCAGCTCCGGGTCGATGCGCTTGCAGATTGCGAGGTAAGCATCGAACAGCTGTTCGGGAGTCTCGTAATAGAACTGCGGGTCGGTCCGCAGGAACTCGAGAAAATCCTCGAAGCTGCCGGCGAACTCCAGTTCGTCGATGACCAGTTGCATTTCTCCGCGGATCCGTTGCACCTCCGAGAGCCCCAGGCGATGTATTTCGTCGGGGGTCATGCCAGTCGTCGTATAGACCCGGGTCCTGTATTCGTAGAACGCGCGCCCGTCCGGCAATGACGACGCATCGATGCTGTCGCGGCTCGCGGGCAGGTACGTGTCGCCGAAGTAACGGCTGAATTCGCGATAAGCAGGAACTACCGAATCGTCGATAACCGCCCTGGCTTCGGCTCGCAGACGTTCCTGTTCGGCGGCCGGAATGCTGTCCGGAAGGTCGCGGAACGTTTTGTAGAACGGGCTGTCTTCCGCATTCTCCACGAGTTGGGCGGCGATCTGATCGGGCACGCGCTGCATCAGGATTTTCGGTGGCATGTAGCCTCTCTTGCGGCCTTCCTCCTGTAATGCCATGGTCTGGTCCAGCACTGTCTCGATCGATGCCATTCGCTTCAGCCAGTCGTCAAAATCGGCAACAGTCGTCAGCCGGATTCGTTCTGCGACTTCGTCCAGCGTCTGCACACCGCCGCGTTGATTAATCGGCATCAGGTAATCGCGAAAACGGAATCCTTCGATGTCGGTCATCAGGGCGCGGCGAAACAGCTCGTAGTTCAGCTGATCGTTGTCGTCGAGTTGCGAGGAGTCGATCGCGAGCAGACGTTCATTGAACTCACGCTGTTTTTCCTGGCGTGACGCGACGGACTCGAGGCTCGAGTCTTGCCAACGGTCGTTATAACGGCGATCGCCCAGTGACGATGCCATGACGGGATTTTCCCGGAGTTGCCATTCCCAGGCGTCCCCGAGCAACGCGGCGAAATCGTCGCGGGCCGCCGCGTAGGCAGAATTCCCGATAAGAATCAGCAGTATTGCAGTAATGTTTCGAATCATGCTCATGGTCCGGCCCTGCCACTGTGACGCAGCATTGTTGCCGTCTTCAGGGCTGCTGGCAACCAACAGCAGACTTGGCTATCATGCGCGCACCAATCGACAGCGTACGCAGAAGAGTCCCCTACAGGGGCGCCGAAGGCGCAACTCGCTCGGAAACGCTCAGGCAAATGGACTGCATGCGCTGATTGGCTCTGGAGAGAGGCCGGAAACGGTCCGCCGAAGGGGTAAGCGGCCGGTAGGGCGTGAGATCTCTCAGGTAATCAGGACAGAGGGGCGACTGCGAAAGTCCAATCCGTCGGCATCGATACCGGCTTTTCATCGATGGCACGGACAGGGGTTTGGCAGTCGCCCTTTTTTTTGCCTGATCCGTTCGTCCGGGAGAGATCGTGGGGAAGCGAACACCGCTCTATGAATGCCACGCCGACAGTGGCGCTCGCATGGTTGATTTCGGTGGCTGGGACATGCCGTTGCATTACGGATCGCAGCTCGACGAGCACCGCGCGGTGCGCCAGCATGCCGGCGCATTCGATGTTTCGCACATGACGGTCGTGGATGTCGTCGGTGCCGACGCGCTTCCATTCCTGCAAAAGCTCCTGGCGAACGACATCGCCAGGCTCCGCGTAACCGGCAAGGCTCTGTACAGCTGCATGCTGACCCCGGACGGCGGAGTGATCGACGATCTCATCGTGTACTTTCGCGCACCCGGCAGTTACCGCGTCGTTGTCAATGCGGCGACCCGCGATAAGGACCTCGCCTGGCTGCAACGGCAGGCAAGCCCGTTTGCCGTCACCGTCGAGGAAAGGCGTGATCGCGCGATGATTGCGTTGCAGGGGCCGAAAGCCAGAGTGCTTGCCGCGTCCGTCTTCGATCGCCAGTTTCGCGAGCGGGCGCTTGCGCTGGCGCCGTTCGTTGCAACGGAAGCCGGGGACCTGTTCATCGCAAGAACCGGCTATACGGGCGAAGACGGATTCGAAATCGTTTTGCCTGCGCAGGCCGCCGCGGAATTCTGGCGGCGCTGCCTCGATGCCGGCATTCGGCCCTGCGGCCTCGGCGCGCGCGATACCTTGCGCCTCGAAGCCGGCATGAATCTCTACGGTACCGACATGGACGAATCCACCTCGCCGCTGGTGTCTGGCCTTGCCTGGACGATAGCCTGGGAGCCATCCAGCCGCGAGTTCATTGGCAGGCAGGCGCTCGAGCGCGAGCGCCGGGAAACGCGGCGACTGCGATTCGTCGGCCTGATTCTCGCGGGCAGGGGCGTGCTCAGAAATCACCAGCGCGTGGTAGTCAGCGGCCATGCGGACGGCGAAATTACCAGCGGTGGATTTTCGCCAACCCTCGAACGGTCGATTGCGATGGCGAGAATTCCGGCAGGCGACTATGAGGCGGCACAAGTCGATATTCGCGGACGGCTGCTCGATGTACGCGTTGTCAAACTGCCCTTTGTGCGAAGTGGCAAGTCCTGTATCGACCCGGAGATTCTCAAGTAAGGAGAGAGAGCAATGAGCGAACTACCCGGTGAACTGCTGTATACGGAAGAGCATGAATGGCTGCGTCAGGAGGAGGACGGAAGTGTAACCATCGGCATCACGGATCATGCCCAGGCGGCACTTGGCGACCTGGTCTATGTCGAGCTGCCGGAGGTTGGCGCCGAACTCGATGTCGGTGACGAGATGGCTGTGGTCGAGTCGGTCAAGGCGGCATCTGACGTATACGCACCAGTGGGCGGCACCGTAGTGGCGGTCAATACCAATCTGGCCGATGATCCCGAAAAAATAAATTCAGATCCCTACGGTGACGGCTGGATAGTGCGCATGCAGCCCGACGACATGGCGAACAGCAACACCATGGATCCCAATGCCTACCAGGAATTGCTGGACTCACTCGAAGACTGAAACAGTCGCCCATTCCGGGAAAAGACAATCACATGCCGTTCATTCCGCACACTGAAGACGACGTCAAGGCCATGCTGGAGACCATAGGTGTCAGCAGCATCGAACAGCTGTTCGACGAGATACCGCCCGAGTTGAGAATCGATGCACTTGTGGGCGTGCCGGATGCGCTTTGCGAGATGGAAATCTCGCGCCTGATGCGGGCCCGGTCGCGCCAGGACGGCGCTCCGCTGTGCTTCATCGGCGCCGGTGCCTACGAGCATCATGTCCCTGCGGCTGTCTGGGATATCGCCACCCGCGGCGAGTTCTACAGCGCCTATACACCGTACCAGGCGGAGGCGAGCCAGGGCACCTTGCAGGTTATCTACGAATACCAGTCGATGATCACGGCGTTAACCGCACTCGATATCAGCAATGCATCTCTTTACGACGGCGCATCCGCGCTGGCGGAAGCGGCGCTGATGGCAGTGAGGGCGAACCGCAACGTCAAATCAGGCCGTATCCTCCTGGCAGCTGGAGTCAACCGCACCTACGAAAAAGTCGCGCATGCGATTTCCGGCAACCAGGGCCTCAAATTCGATCGCCTGCCGCTGGACAGGCATAGCGGTATGACGGACTTGAGCGTATTGTCAAAAATCGATCAGGCGCCCGTTGCGGTGGTCATCCAGCAGCCGTCGTTTTTCGGCTCGCTGGAACCCGTTGACCGCCTGACCGACTGGGCGCACGAAAAGGGAGCGCAGGTCATTGCAGTCGTCAATCCGACCTCGCTGGCAATCTTGAAGGCACCCGGACACTGGGGCAGCGGCGGCGCCGATATTGCCTGCGGCGAAGGACAGCCTCTTGGCATACCGCTGTCCTCGGGTGGCCCCTATTTCGGTTTCATGGCCTGCCAACAAGGTCTCGTCCGGCAGATGCCAGGCCGAATCGTCGGTCGCACGACGGATCTGGATGGCAAGTCCGGCTTTACGCTGACGCTGCAGGCCCGCGAACAGCATATCCGCCGCTCGAAAGCGACCTCGAACATTTGTACAAACCAGGGCCTTATGGTCACCGGCGCGACCATTTACGTGTCGCTGCTGGGTCACGAAGGCCTGCAACGCGTTGCGCACGGATCGGTGCAAAACACCACGGAGCTTCTGGCGATGCTGACGTCAGTCAAAGGCGTAAAACGGCTGTTCGACGGCGCGCACTTTCACGAGGTTGCGCTGGCGCTCGACCGGCCGGTTGCCCCGGTACTTCGCGCGCTGGCCAAGCAGGATATCCTGGGCGGGTTCGATCTCTCCGCGGACTACCCGGACCTTGGGAACGCGTTGCTGGTGTGCGCGACCGAAACCAAGACCCGGGACGACCTCGAACGATATCGTGCCGCATTGAGCGCCATCATGGCAGCGGGACCTAACTGATGGCCCGAATCATTTACGAGGGGACGAGCTACCGGACCTACGGCGACTTGCCTGCCATCGGCAGCCGCGCCCCGGATGTCTCGCTGGTCAACACCGAACTGCAGGATGTGTCCCTGGCGAACTGGCTGGGTCTGCGCAAGGTCCTGAATATATTTCCCAGCATCGATACTCCCGTTTGCGCCCGCTCGGTCGTGGTTTTCGACCGCCTGGCAAAGGACCACGACGACGTGGTGATGCTGATGGTGTCCTACGACCTTCCTTTCGCACATCGTCGTTTCCTGGCGCAGCACAAGCTGACCAGGGTCATCAGCCTGTCGGCCATACGACACGCGGGCTTTGGCCATAACTACGGTGTACAGGTCGTTGAAGGCCCGCTATCCGGGATGTTCGCACGCGCCGTGGTGGTACTGGACGAGAACAACACAGTCGTACACAACGAACAGATTGCCGATATCGGCGAGGAACCGGATTACCTCGCCGCGTACCGTGCGCTGGGGATCACTGTCGATGCGAAATTGCTGGATGTACGAATCACGACAAAGGCAGCGCGATGACCGAGAAACTCATCTTTGAAAAGTCCCGTCCTGGGCGCTGGGCGCACGCACAGGCTCCTGCCACTGTCAGTGACAGTGGAATTCCGGCGGAACACCGACGGCAGGACAAGCCGCTGTTGCCGGAGGTGTCGGAACTGCAGGTCGTGCGTCATTACACCCGGCTGTCGCAACTGAATTTCTCGATCGACACGAATTTCTATCCGCTCGGTTCCTGCACCATGAAATACAACCCGCGCGCCTGCAATGCACTGGCCATGTTGCCGGGCCTGCTGAACCGGCATCCTCTCGGACCTGTCAGTCACGGCCAGGGATTCCTCGCGTGCATGTACGAGCTCCAGGAAATGCTGAAGGCCGTTACCGGCATGCGTGCGGTATCGCTGACACCAATGGCTGGCGCGCAAGGCGAACTGGCCGGGGTCGCGATGATCCGTGCATATCACGTTTCCCGCGGAGATCATGAACGCACCGAGATCATCGTCCCGGATGCAGCGCACGGTACGAATCCGGCCACGGCGACGATGTGCGGTTGTGTCGTTCGCGAGTTGCCGACAGGTGCCGATGGCGATGTCGATATCGACGCGCTGAGGAAAGCTGTCGGCCCGAAGACAGCCGGAATCATGCTGACCAACCCTTCGACCCTGGGTGTCTTCGAGCGGCGGATCATCGACATTCGCCGGATCGTTCACGATGCAGGCGGCCTGTTGTATTACGACGGTGCCAACCTGAATGCCATACTCGGCAAGGTGCGGCCCGGCGACATGGAATTCGATGTCATCCACATGAACCTGCACAAGACGTTTTCCACGCCGCACGGCGGTGGCGGACCCGGTTCCGGTGCGGTCGGCGTCGGGAAGCGTCTGGAACCGTTCCTGCCGATACCCCTGGTCGGCAGGAACGACGCCGAGGGCAGCTACCACTGGCTCGCGGAAAAAGACTTGCCGCAAAGCATCGGCCGCCTGTCGGGATTCATGGGCAACGCGGGCGTTCTGCTGCGTGCGTATGTTTACATGCGCATGGTTGGCCGCGACGGCATGCGCCGCATCGGCGAATTCGCCACGCTGAATGCCAACTACCTGCAAGCGCGGTTGCGCACCGCCGGATTCGAACTCGCGTTCCCGGACCGTCGCGCAAGTCACGAGTTCATCATCACGTTGAGAACCATGGCGCGCACGCTGCAGGTGACTGCCATGGATGTGGCGAAAGCATTGCTCGATGAGGGGTTGCATGCACCAACCACCTATTTTCCGCTGCTGGTTCCGGAATGCCTGCTGATCGAACCGACGGAAACCGAAACACGTGAAGCGCTGGACCGGTTCGCGGATGCCATGATCGCCATTGCTGAACGGGCAAAATCCGACCCGGCCAATGTCAAGGGCGCTCCGTACACCTTGCCGGTGAGACGACTGGACGACGTCAAGGCAGCCCGCAACCTGGATCTTGCCTGGTGTCCCGGATCAAAAGCGGAATTGTGACCGCGATGCAGGTGGTAACCGGGCGAACTTATGCATAATGAGAGCCGGCCCGCGTATCCGGGGAACCGCGGGCCGTATCCGGCGGTCCAGAGTAAAGCAGCATCGACAGCGCCGGCCAATTCGGCAACCGATCAGGATGATGATGAAAACAAGAGCGTTTCCGGCAGTCGTATGCGCCTGCCTTGTTGCCACTGCGCAAGCCGAAGTACCGGAATGGGTCGGGACGCTCGAACGAATTTCGAGCGGCGTGGTTTCCATTCGCGTCGACAGCACGCGGGCATTCGATACCGAATGGAATTCCTCCAGTCAGGCGACTGGCTTTATCGTCGATGCCGAACGCGGGCTG
>Ga0299906_10005532_pt1 | contig 10277 bp, 7 predicted proteins | sample RVTome_14_FD_200259 | JGI IMG/M metagenome (GOLD analysis project Ga0299906, IMG submission 200259) | Soil microbial communities from uranium-contaminated site in the Upper Colorado River Basin, Wyoming, United States - RVT145D125 (version 2) ...
TTCGGCGCCATCCCCTCCGAGGGGAGAACACGGAACGAACTGACCCCCACCGTCGGCGTTTCAAAACCGGGTTCCAGCCCGACGCAGCCGAATAACGAACCGAAGGCGGCCAGACAAACGACAATCTCTGCAAGTCTCTTCATGAATTCGCTCATTCCCTTTTCCCCTGGTGTCTTCTTATCCTGGTAATCAGGATCTCTTCAGCCCCCCCCTTAATTTCCGAGCGCAACATCAGGGGATCACACGAAGTCCGCATCCTGACAAGCCGATACTCCTCCAAAAAAGGGCCATTCGGGGTGGGCGCCAGGAGCTGCCTTGCCGATTCAGTATACTCGAAAAACCGGGTCTGACGAACCTTCCACTCGTTTCGGCGGTAGTGACGAAAGGAAAAGCTTCAACGCGGAGAGCGCAGAGAAAGTACGGAGAACGCGGAGAAGGGCAGAACCGAAAGTTTTTTTGGTAGGCGCTTCGAGGCGAGTGAGCACCGCGAACGGGCGGTGGGAATGAAACAAAAAAACCGAAGCATCTCAGCTCCGGTTTTTTCGATTTCGGTCCCCGTTTTCAGCCTAGCGCAACAGGCGCGCCAGGTACAGGAAGGTCCCGCCGACGGAAAGGCTGGCCAGAACGTTGCCGGCGTGGCTGACCATGAAAGAGAGATTGTAGCGGAAAGGATAGGTTTCACGCAGGGTATCGAGTTCATAAATCCGGATGTAGAGGGCCGCCCCTTTCCAGAGAAAGATGAAAACGAAAATGGCGATGAAGGCGAGAAAACCCTTGCTGATGGGGCTGTCCTTGATATTGATGTAGATCTTGCGGATCATGTCGATGTTGATCAGCGATAAAAAGACCCAGTTGGTGAGGCTGACAATCTTGATCAACTCAAGGGTGGCCGAATCGGGGAGAGGGTTGATCAGAATGAAGGCCAGGGAGGCGACGATGACCGCCAGGGTGCCGAGATAGACGGTGCTCTTTTTCCCTTCGATCTCTAGGGTTTTGGAAAAGACGTAATATTCCTGGAACCCGTGGGTCATGACCATGATGGAGATGGTGCCGATGATCAGGCCCATCGCCTCGACCTGGGGGAGGTCGGCCCAGGGGAGGAAGGGCATGGCCCTGGGGATGACCTCACCGACGAGAATGAGAAAGAACCCGACGGCGATGCTGGTCCAGACCCGGGCAGTGCCGAGGCTGAAGTAAAAAGACACGATGCCGGCGATCAGCCAGAATGCGACCTGCAGCAACTCCCAGTTCATATGACCTGCCTCCTGAATAAATGTGTATGCGCCGACACAAGCGTCCCGGCAGAAATGGCATGTTTACTTGAGAAAGGCGCCGAGACCCTTCTGCATTTCCTCGACCATCGTCTTGACCGCCGAGGGGCCGGCGACGAGCTTGGCGGCCTTGGCCAACCGCTCGTAGAAGCCGAAAAGGGTATCGGCACCCAGGGGCACGCCCTTGTCGAATTCCTTCTCCACCAGGGAAATGCCGATTTTGCCGATGTGCTTCTCGGCCGTTCCCCGCAGCAGGGCCAGCACCTTCTGCTGCCGGTCCTTTTCGACAACCTCCTTGCTGCGGTTTGCTTCTTCGACCTGGGTGCGGCGCTGGCGGACGACGCCGTCCTGGATTTTTTGCCAGACGCTGAGAAGATCGATGGTCTGGAGGAGATTGACCGCCCCGCCCTCGCCGTTGTTCGTGGCCAGCAGGACATCGATCTTGGCGCCCGGCTCCCGGGCCACAGACATGGAGTGACCGGCGGTGGTTTCGATATCGGTGGAGCCGTCATGAAAGAAACCGAGGGGGTTGCCGTCACGGTAGAAGATCAGAGCGACATGCTCCCTGGTGTAGATACGCAGACAACCGCTCATCTGATCCTGCTTGAGCTTGGCCAGCAGCGCCTTGATGTCGATGAGCTTAAGATCCTGCCCCTTGTAGAGGACCTCGCCGTGGAGGAGGGCATGAATACTGCGGGCCAGTTCGGTGGAGAGGCGGTAGATGTCGAGGGTCGCCCCCCCGGCCAGGGACTGCTCGAATATGCGCTCGAAAGCCGCCTCGTTGACCAGCCGCTCTCCGTCCCGCGCCCATTCGAAGAGAGCACTGATCAGGCTCCCCGCCTCGAAGATGACAACTCCTGTCCCGGTCTTGGTCTCGAAACGCAGATAGCCGGTAAAGGTGCCGGACTGGAGTTTGCGGAGGGCTTCGGGCAGATTGATCTTGCCCGGATCGATCTTTTCCTTGACGGGGTTTCCCCGCGGCAACAGGATCATGGACAGGCCTCGAACAGATGGAGAGTGGGAACGATTGACGAAAAGAATTGAAAAATCCTAAACTTATTAACCCATTTGACCATTCTTGTCAACAATGATCGCCCCCGGTGCCCCCCAAACGCCCCGATCGGTCGGAATGGCCGCCGCAGGCTATTCCCGGGGGAAAACCTCCCGCAGGACCCCGCGACGCCAGGAGGAAAACCGCGCGCGTCCCTCGCCTTCGAGAAAGCGCCGGGGAGCCCCCGCATCGAGGGTCACCAGCAGAATCTCCCGGTAGAGTTCCTCAACCGGTCGGCCGCAGGCCCCCTGCCAGAAGTGATCAAAGAGGCCGTCGTCAGCGCCGGTTATCTGCTCGGCAACCACCTCGGCGCTTCCGCCATCGAAGAGTCGCAGGGTAAACGCCGATTCCGGACCGCTTTCGTCCTCTGAAACGGTCTCGAAAACCAGTCCGCCATCGGTTCCGGCCAGGGTTTTCAGATCGGTATTCTCCAGGAGACGCGCCAGGCACTCCCCATGGATGAAGCCCCGCCGCCGACTGCGCTGATCGAAGAAGAAATGCCCCTCCTCCCCCTGGATCCCCTCTCCGCAGACCGGACATTCACCCAGCAGTCGCCGGAGGCGGGGAGTCGATTCTCCGCCGGACGATGCGTCGTTGCCGATGGGCGAGAGGGCGGCAAATCCCTCCCCGTAGCGGTCGAGGACAAAGGAGGCGACCTCCCGAAACTGGCGGTGAACGACGGTGGTTCGGGCATGGGTCAGGACCGGATAGACCCGGCTGGTCAGGTTGGTGGCCAATCCTTCGACCTTGGGACTCTTGGCGATGAAGGTGTCAAGAACCTGGTATCCCCGCTCCCGGGCCGAGAAGACGAGAAATTCCCTGATGCCGATGTTCTCCCGCAGCCGCAGCCGGGCGTCGATCAGGCTCGGCACCAGCCAGAGGGAGGAGGGGTCTCCTCCCCCGACGACCAGGGCCTGTTGCACCGATGCGGCATTGACCAGGGAAGCACGATCCTTGACCGGGACCAGGACGAGGTCGGCCGCCGCCAGGGCGCTGCGGGTAAAGTAGTCGAGGATGGGACGGGTATCGAGAATGAGAATACCGCCGAAGCCGGACCCGGCAAGGGCTCTTCGCAGCCGAAGACAATCGTCGTCGGGAGGAGAAAGATCCCGCTCCGAGGCGAGAAACTGCACCCCGTATTCCCCCAGGGTCGCCAGGTCGGCGACGGGGTTCATCTCGAAGAGGCCGGCGACCGAACGGCCGCTGTTTCGACCGATGGCGAACATGTTGTCGACGCTGAAATGATTGTCGAAGGAGGCGATGGTGACCGGCAGATCCTCGTGGAGGGCCTTGAGATAAACGGCCAGATTGGTGGCGAGCGTGGTCTTCCCGACCCCCCCCTTTTCACTGGCCACGGCAACCACAAAGGGCCGGCTCTGGTTCATGAGCCCCTCAGCATGCGGTTTCGACCATCTGCAACGCCTCCCAGCGCGGATAGAGGTCGGCGATCAAATCCTGCAGTTCCCGGTGCCGGGCCGAAACGGTACGCCAGCGGTCCTGGTCGCGATAGAGTTCAGGATCGGCCATTTCTCCCTCAAGGGCTGCCAGCTCCCCTTCCAGGACTTCGATGCGCTCTTCCACCTCGGCCAACTCCTTTTGGCGGCGCCGGTCGTTTTTTTTGCTCTCCTTGCGCTCCTCCTGGCTGCGCTGCCGTTCCCCTCGCGGCTCGGCCGCGCCTTCCGCTGCGCTGGAGGTTTCCACCCGCAAGCGACTGTGGCTGATATCGCCGACGGTCTCTTTGCCGCGCAAAAAATCCTCGTAATTGCCGAAATAAGAGATGGCCTTTCCGCCGCCGACCTCAACCACCCGGGTGGCCAGAGCATCGACAAAGTAGCGGTCGTGGGAGACGAAGACCAGGGCCCCGGTATAGTGTTGCAGGGAATCGAGAAGAACTTCCTTGGACTTGAGGTCGAGGTGGTTGGTCGGCTCGTCGAGGAGGAGGAGGTTGGCCGGTCGCAGAAGGAGAATGGCCAGAGCCAGCCGGTTGCGCTCACCACCGGAGAGGACCGCCACCTTTTTATGGACATCGTCGCCGCTGAAGAGAAAGGCACCGAGAATGTCCCGCACCCGGGGAACCATCTCGAAGGGGGCGTCGTCGGTGATCTCCTCGAGAACGGTCTTCCCCGCATGGAGGACCTTGGCCTGGTCCTGGGCGAAGTAGGCCGAAATCAGGTTGTGCCCTTCCGTTCGGGTTCCTTCAACGGGGGGCTCGACCCCCGCCAGAATCCGCATCAGGGTCGACTTGCCGGCTCCGTTGGCCCCCACCAGGGCGATGCGGTCCCCGCGTTCGACGCAGAGATCGATGCCGTCGAGAACGGTCAGCGGACCGTAACGCTGAACGACACCCTTGAGTTCCAGAGCCTGCCGCCCGCCTTTGGGGGGATCGGGAAAGCGGAAGGTGATCTTTTTGCGGGCCGGAGGGACCTGGATGCGTTCGATCTTCTCGAGCTGCTTGACCCGGCTCTGCACCAGGGAGGCCTTGTTGGCCTGAAAGCGGAAGCGGCCGATGAACGCCTCAATCTTGGCGATTTCCTCATTCTGCCGGGCCTTGGCCTCCTGCAGAGCGGCCACCCGCCGCTCCCTCTCCTCGAGATAGCGGCTGTAGTTGCCCGGGTATTCGGTGAGGGCGCCGTTCCAGACTTCGACGATCCGTCCGACCACCTGATCGAGAAAGAACCGGTCGTGGGAAACCAGGACGACGGCAAAGGGGTAGGCGGCCAGATATCCCTCGAGCCAGTCCCGGGCCGGGAGGTCGAGGTGGTTGGTCGGTTCGTCGAGGAGGAGGAGGTTCGGCTTCTGCAGCAAAAGCTTGGCCAGGGCGATGCGCATCTGCCAGCCGCCGGAGAAGTGGTCGCAGGGCTTGTCCCAATCCGTCTCGGCAAACCCGAGTCCGCGCAGAACCCGGCCGATCTCCGCCTCCATGGCATAGCCGTCGCGCTGCCGAAAAGTCTCCTGCACCTCGGAATAACGAGCCAGGTCCCCCTCATCATGACGCAGGGCGATGGCCTCTTCGAGGCGGGTCAGTTCTGCCTCCATCTCCAGGAGTTCGGCCAGGGCGCTGCGGACCTCGTCAAAGAGGACGCTTCCCCGATGTTCCAATCCGTCCTGGGGGAGATAGCCGAAGGTGGTCCCCCGGGCGACATGAAGGTCGCCGCCGTCGGCAGCCACCGTGCCGGCCAGCATCTTGAGGAGGGTGGTCTTGCCGGCACCGTTCTCGCCGCAGAGACCGATGCGATCCCCCGGCCGGATGTGCCAGTTGATGCCGGCAAAGAGCTTCCGGCCGCCGAAATCTTTGATTATGGATCGTAGATGCAACATGCGCCCTTTATACCATAAGTCCCCCTCATCATGAAACACAGAAGCGGACTTCTCAAGACGCCGCTTTTTGCGGACGCGAAGTCCCCTCCCGATGCAGCCTTTGCCCTATCCAAAACACCATTTGTCTGCTATAGTTTGCGTCATTCCGGAGGGCTAGACGCCCTCCGACCCAGGAACCCACGGGCAGGCATGCGCCCTGGAAGATAGATATAGATTAAGGCCCCCTGTCCCCATCGCCCTTCGGCTCGAGAGAAGAGGCGCAGGCAAAGACCGGGTGGACGCAGAGTTTTCCGCCGACCGCACCCGACTGCCGGATGCAGGGCGGCGGCAGAATATCAGGCGGTTTCGGATCGATCCGACATTCCCCCCAGCCGACCGGCCAGACTCCCCTTAAGGGCACCATGCTCCGGGGGACGCCTCCGGGGCTTTACAGGTGCCGACATCGAGAAACCGCACGGGAAGCCGACCGGCTGACCCGTTAACCACACCAGGGAACGCCCCGCGGGACGTTCCGGAAGGATCTACATGAGCAAGAAGATGCTGATTAACGCCACCCATCCCGAGGAAAACCGGGTGGCCATCGTCGAGGACGGCATCCTGACCGAACTCGACATCGAGGTCGCCGGAAGGGAGCAGACCCGGGGGAATATTTACAAGGGACTGGTCGTTCGGGTCGAACCGGGGCTGCAGGCCGCCTTTGTCGACTACGGCGGCGACCGTTTCGGCTTTCTGCAGATGGGGGAGATTCACCCCAACTACTTCAAGTCCTACGAAACCGGCAACGAGGGGAAGGGGCGTCCGCGCATCACCGACATTCTTCACCGCGGCCAGGAACTCCTGCTGCAGGTCGTCAAGGAAGAGCGGGGAACCAAGGGCGCGGCTCTCACCACCTTCCTTTCCCTCCCCGGACGCTACATGGTGCTGATGCCCGACAGCGACACCAAGGGGGTCTCCCGCAAAATTGAAGAGGAAGGCCCGCGCAAGGCTCTCAAGAGCGCCATGGCCTCCCTCGACCTCCCGGAAAATCTCGGCTACATCGTCCGTACCGCCGGCATCGGCCAGTCCAAGGAAGAACTGAAGCGCGACTTCGATTACCTGCGCCGGGTCAACGACAACATCCAGGCCCTGGCCAAAAAGGTCAAGGCCCCCGCCCTGATCTACAAGGAATCGAACCTGGTCATCCGCTGCATCCGCGACTACTTCAGCGCCGACACAGATGAAGTCCTGGTCGACGACCCGGAGGTCTTCCAGGAGGCCAAGGACTTCTTCCAGCAGGTCATGCCCGAGTATGCACGGCTGGTCAAGCTCCACCAGGAGCGGCGCCCGATCTTCTCCCGCTACCAGATCGAAGAGCAGATCGAAACCATCAGCAAGAACAAGGTTCCCCTCCCCTCTGGCGGCTCCATCGTCATCGACTCCACCGAGGCCCTGGTGGCCGTCGACGTCAACTCGGGAAAAATGTCCGGAGAATCGGGGGTCGAAGCCACCGCCTTCAGGACCAACATGGAAGCCGCCGTCGAAGTCGGACGCCAGCTGCGCCTGCGCGACCTCGGCGGACTGATCGTCATCGACTTTATCGACATGCGCGACCGCAAACACATCCGCGAGATCGAAAAACAGGTCGCCGCCGCCCTCAAGGACGACAAGGCCCGGGTCACCGTGGGGCGCATCAGCCAGTTCGGCCTCCTCGAACTCAGCCGTCAGCGCATCAAGGCCATCCTCGCCGAAGGGACCTTCCTCCCCTGCCCCCACTGCCAGGGGAGCGGCCAGGTCAAGAGCCCCGAAGCCCAGGCCATCGCCTTTCTGCGCAAACTGCAGGCCGCGGCGGCCAAGGGACAGGTCGGCCGCATCGAGGGGGAAGTCCCGCTCGACGTCGCCACCTACCTCCTCAACAATAAGCGCGAGGAACTCCTGGGGATGGAACGGCGGCACAACCTGACCATTCTCGTCAAGGGACGCCCCGACTTCATGGCCAGCCAGGCCGAAGTGACCATTCACAAGCGGGAGAAGGAAGAAGTCGCCGCCGAGTATATCGAGTCGGCCACTTTTGCCCAGATGCCGATGACGGACTACCTTGAGGAGGCCGTCGTCGAGGCCCCTGAAGAGAGCGAGGCCGAAAGCGAGCTCCCAGCGGGCGAAGAGGGGGGGAAAAAGAAACGCCGCCGCCGGCGCAAGAAGAAAAAGGGGAGTGATGAAGGAGAAGCGCTCCACGAAGAAGAGAGTGCCGGCAAAGAAGTCGAAGTAGCCGAAAGTGTTAAAGAAGCAGTGGCGGCCACTTTGGCCGGGGCCTCAGAAGAGGGTCTCCCCGTCATCGTCACTGTCTCCGTCGAAGGTGAGAGCGAAGAAGGTGTCAAACGCAAACGCCGCCGGCGTCGCAAGAAGAGATCCTCCGAAATTGGTGCTGAGGCCTCGCTCGGGCACGGAGCAGAAACTTCCAGCCCTGCAGAGCCCTCTGCCCTGGCACGGCCCCTGGATTTGTCTCCCCCCATCGCCCCGGCCGCACCCTCCAGGGAGAACGTCCTGCCTGAGGCCCCGTCCGTCGGGGAAACCGCACCGGCCGGCAGTGAAAAAACAAGGCCGCAGCGCAAGCGCCCTGCCCGGGCCCAAAAGGGTGTTGCTGAGAGTCCCTTGGCCGAAGAGGTGGCACTGGCTTCCCCCCCGGCGACCGAGAAAGGGGTCCCGGAACCGACGTTGGCTTCTGAACCGGCGAAAAACAAGCGCGCCCCGGCCAAGAAGAGGGCACCGGCCAAGGCGCCGTCCCCTCCGGCTGAGGCGACAGGCGCAGAGCCGGCCGAAGCAAAAGTTTCCAAAAAGACGGCGACCCGGGCCAAGGCCAAAGCCAAGGTGGACGCCGCGCCGCAGGAGAGTCTGAACCCGGAGGTTGCTGCCGAGAAACCGGCAGCGAAGGCGGCTTCCCGCAGCCGCTCCCGAAAGGCCGCTCCCGCTCCCGCTGCAGGGGAGATCCCCGTCGCTGCCGCGGAAAAACCGAAAAAAAGAGCGCCACGCAAGAAGGCGCCGAAGGTGGAAACGTCCGAAAGCGGAGAATAGCCGGCTCATGGAGAGTCCGCCAAGCTCCTCGTACAACAAAGCAAAGGCCGGGACAATCGTCCCGGCCTTTTTTTCGTTTCACCCCTTGAGAAAGACAACCAGAGCGCCTTCGCCCCCGTACTGCCGGGGCGCCCTCCCCCATTCGACGACCCAGGCTCCGGCCTGATGGGTGAGGTAGCGTTCGATCTCGGTGCGCAGCACCGGTTCACTCCCGGAGCCGAGACCGCGGCCGGTGATGATGAGCACGGTACGGAATCCCTGATAGACCCCGTTCTCCAGAAAAAAACGGACCTTTTCCCGGGCCTGATCGCGATGGAGGCCGTGCAAGTCGAGTCTCGCCTCGGGAACGAGTTGGCCGCGGCGCACCAGACGCATCCGCCGGGGTTCGGCCCGCACCTCCTCCTCAGGGGGAAATTCATCCTCGAAGACCGCATCCATGGTTCCCAGGGCGGCGCAAAAAAGCTCCTGATCCGTCGTCGCCGTCGGCTTTCCTGCCGTTTCCTCCCCGTCTCCTGCCTCGTCCCGCGGTCCCTCCGTTTCGGGACTTTTCCCGGCGTCGGCCGTCAGGCCGAGGCGAGCCATTTCCTCGGCAAAAAGAGTCGCATCGTCCCTGGGCTCTTTCTCAATGGCAGGTTCGGGGACAGCCTTGGACACCGGGGGGGCCGGCTTTTTCGATCCGTCATTGGAAACGCAAAACCCCTTCAGGGAGGCGAAGGGGTTTTGGGGAGATTTTCGGGATTTTTTTCCGGCCGCCAAAATCAGCGCCTCACGATCTTGCGCCGCCCCTGAATCGCCTTGGTCTGCTGCTTGATAAGAGCCCCGGGCTTTTCGAGGTGAAACTGGTACCACATATCCCCGTAGTCCTGCATTCTCATCCTGTTCCCGACCCGCAGGGCCTGCAGGTTGGCCTCCAGATGCTCGTCGCCGCCGCACTTTTTGATCCCCTTCTCCATGGCGGCAATCGCCTTCTCCTTTTCTCCGACCTTATCCAGGCACAAAGCATAGAGATTCCACAAGAGAGGTTCCTTTTTCGTCGCCGCCGTGGCTTTCTGGAAGGTGTCGATCATCTTGGCGGTCTTGTTGCGCTTCATGTAGCAGATGCCGAGCATCGCCATCGCCACCCAGTGGCGGACAAAACCTTTTTGCAGGAACTCGAAGGCTTTGGCAAAATCGCGGCGCAGGTAGAGGAGCATGCCGATCTGGGCATCGATCTGCGGTTTGACGTAGAACTGCCAGTTGCCGTATTTGTAGCCGCTTTCCAACGTCTTGACGGCCTTTTCGATCCGCCCGGCCTGGATATCGCGCTGGGCGATCTCCATGAGGTCGCCGACTTTTTTCATGACATGCCGCATCAGCAGGATATAGACGCCGACAAAGGCGATCAGGGCGATGATGGCGACATACCATACATTGAGCCCGGCAAGGAGATGAAGGGTGACGACAACGAGGGTGCAGACGAGCAGGGAAATGGCGAGATTGAACATGCGGGAGGGGATTCCTTTCGGGGGATTACGAGCGAGCAGAGTTTAGCAATCCCGCCCTCAAATGTCAAAACCAATGTCGCCGGAGGCCGGAGGAAAAAGGGGCCG
>Ga0299906_10005533_pt1 | contig 10276 bp, 10 predicted proteins | sample RVTome_14_FD_200259 | JGI IMG/M metagenome (GOLD analysis project Ga0299906, IMG submission 200259) | Soil microbial communities from uranium-contaminated site in the Upper Colorado River Basin, Wyoming, United States - RVT145D125 (version 2) ...
TGGCGGCTTCCATCGGGGTCGGCCTGGTCTCGGCCATGGCCCTGATTCTTCTCTCCCCCGACATGTACATCCGCTACGGGCTGCTCCCCTCGGATGCGCCGATCTCCTTCAACAGTCCGGCGGCGATTTCCATCCCCCTGAGCTTCATTGCCCTGGTGATCGTCTCCCTGCTGACCCAGAAGGATTCGGTCTCCGACGAGGTCACCGAGGCGGCCGGAGCCTGAAAACTTGCCAATCGTTGCCTGATCTGGTAACAGTACGGGGCCGCCGATTTCGACGGCCCCGTTTTTTTCACCCGAAGGTCTGCCATGAAACGCTTCCGCTTCACCTTGCTGGCCATCTGCCTGGTCCTGCTCTACCTGGGATGGACCGACGTCGCCCTTTTGCTGCGCAACCCGTCCCCCGCCACCGTCTCCATCGAAGAACTGGAAAAGGGGAACGTGCCGCGGGAATGGCTGCACGTCACCGGCGGCCACCAGAATCTCCTCGAAGCCATTTCCACTTCGGGAAGCGTCGAGCTCGACGCCTTCTTGATCCCTCTGAAGAGCTCCCCGGAAGAGGAATCCTTCCATGTCCTGGTCGAAACCCGCAACCCCAGGATTCTGGAGCTTCTCGCAACCTACCACTTCCAGCTCGAGTCGGCTGAGGCGAAGGAAAACCATCTAAAAGAGCATGCCGCTGAATTCCAGGGGCAGCGGGACGTGACCGGCATGGTCGTCAGCGGCCTGGTCGCCAGCGGCAACCGGGACAAGCTGATGAAACTGGCCAGGGAAGTGGGCATGCAGGTTCCTCCGGACGTCCTTTTCCTCAGCGAGGGAAAAGAGCCGGGGCGCTGGCGGGGCTTTTTCTATCTCGGCATCGGTCTGCTGGGGTTGATCAAGGTACTGATGCTATGGAAGAAGCCGCCGCAAGCGGCAGCGGAAGGATAAAGAAAAGGCGGGGCCAATCGGCTCCGCCTTCTTGCTTGTATCTCATCTACTCGGCCGCAAGGTACGCGGCGAGGCGGTCGAGGCTTTCGCTCCAGCCCTGCCTGGCCCCGGTGCGCTCGGCGATCGATTCGGGGACGTCGTGCTGCAGTGTGAGCGTCGTCTTCCCCTCGCGCTCGGCGAAGGTCACCGTGATCAGCGTCTCTGTCGGCCACTCCGGCATCCCGTATTGGGCAGGCTCGACCAGGTTGCCTGCCGCATCCGAAAAGCTGTCCGTGCAGACGATCCGCTCCGGTGCAACGATTTCGCGATAGACGCCCTTGCTCCAGTAGTCGCGCCCCTCGGGCGAGCGCATGCAGTTGTGATAGACGCCGCCGACGCGCAGATCGATCGTGCAGAAAGGCGTGGTGAAACCGTTCGGCCCCCACCAGTGCTTCTTGCGCCCGGGTTCGGTCCAGGCTTTGAAGACGAGGTCGCGCGGCGCGTCGATGACGCGCTTGATAACGAGTACCTGCTCGGATGATTCTGAAGTGAGTTTATGTTTTCTCGCGTTCATGGTTTTTCTCCCTGGCTTGTTTAGCCTTGAAAAGCAGGTTCGCGCAGAGCTCGCAAAGAACGCAGAGGAAAATCAGGCAGTTTTTCACCTGGCTGGTTCGGCTCTATTCATTCTTATGCATGCTTGAATTTCGTTGCGGCCTTTGCGCCTTTGCGCGAGTAACTGCCGTTTTGTGATTTATCGACCTCCCGCTTTCCGACCGTCGAGACGGCCTTTTCCGCGGTTCATTCCCTGCTTACCATTATACCCCCGAAAGCGGGCCGGGGTCAGGAGCGGTGGGGTGGCGGATGAGGAGTGACGGCTGGGTGGGTGTTCAACGTGACATTTGATTGGAATTATAAGGGCTTCTGCTTGACATTACACAAGGGGAGGTGTAATTGTCTGTGTAACGGAGGTGCCCCATGGCTACAAACCTGGCTATTGACGACAAGCTGCTCGAAGAAGCCCGCATCGTCGGCAAGCATGCAACCAAGAAGGCAGTGGTTAACGAAGCACTTGCGGAATACATCCAGCGCCGCAAGCAGGCCGAAATCATCGGCCTGTTCCATTCGGTGGAATACGACCCCGACTATGACTACAAGGCAGAGCGCAAAAAGCGATGAGGGTTCTGGTCGACACGTCGGTCTGGTCCCTGGCCCTGCGACGCAATGCTCCCGCCGACGGCCCGGAACTGGCTGAACTGATCGAGCTGATCAGGGAGGTGCGGGTCCAGATGATCGGCCCGGTACGTCAGGAACTTCTTTGCGGGGTCAGGAGCCAGGCCCAGTTCCGGAAGCTGCGCGAACACCTGCGGGCATTTCCCGATCTGGAACTGACCACCCGGGATTACGAGACGGCGGCTGAATTCTGCAACCTCTGCCGCGGCAAGGGCATTCAGGGGTCAAATACCGACTTTCTCATCTGCGCCGTAGCGGCGCGGCACAAGATCCCCATCTTTACTACGGATGGGGATTTTACGCTGTATCAGCCCCACCTGCCTATTGCCCTCCACTCTCCCCGGGTGTGAAATCCGGGGGTAGAATGCTGGCTTCTGCTGAGACAGAGTCCCCGTCAACATGCAACCTTGCAAGCCTGACGCCGAGCCCCCTTAGAACAAGGCCTATCGCCGACCCGCTGCATTTTCAACCAGCCTTCGCAACCCTTCGAATGTCATGTCGGCAGGTGGGGATATCTTTTGCCCGAACTCGTTCCGTTCTCCACATAACGACCAAGCCGATTCAACGACGACCTTGAATTTTTCGATGGCAGCAGGCCAATCCATGTCCTCCACGCCCTCGGCTCGGCTTTCAGCTTTATGCCGCTCAAAATAGCTCTTGGTTGTGGCATCGAGGCGCAGCGTCAGGCCGAGGACAGCGACCGCCATCCTTCCCTCGATGAAGGCTCGATCGTGATACTGATCGTACAGTTCACCAAAGGCCACGCCGAGCCCGGCAAGGCTGAGCTTTGCCCGCTCATTATCAGGGGATGTCCCTGCTGCCTGATCGGCAAGTGAAAACGCATCGAGCCAAACACTTAATGGCTGGGCACCTGCACTTCCTTCCACCGTCCCCCATTCATAGTAAAAGCCTCTGTCCTGCCGGACGCCACCGGAAAATTCCCTGAAGGATTTGACTGCCAACTCCGGGCGACCAGCGTCTCGGTAGAGTTTCGCCAGATGGGTAAGGTCGAAAATATTTCCCGCCTCTCTCTCACAGATCTCCTCGGCTATACGAATAGCAAGTGCCATCCGGGATGTATTCTGGAAATGCTCTGAAAGCTTAAACCGCCATTCTGCCAATTGTGGCACGTACTCTGCGCTCGTGACCGCTGCCGCTGCCAAATCTACGTACAATTGGTCGATGTCATACGAAAAAAAGGTGCTCAACAACTCCACCGCTGCCCGTGCGATTGAACGATGGCGGGTGAAAACGAATTCCCCCGCCGTTGTGGCAGCGGCTTCCCTGCCGAGTGGCGCTAGAACTCTCGGTTTCAAATCCCTCAGGTCGCAACCGATTACTTTCGCTAGGACCGGACGGGAAAGGAAATCAAGGCCCTCGGCATGCATGGCCGCAATAAAGGCAAAAGCACTCAGAAGGGTTCCTCCGGGCGCCTTCCTCTCGTCAAGCCTGGAAAGCAATGCCTTTAGATGCTCTTTCAATTCATCGCCGATGCGCACGTCAAGCATCGCGCCGAAGAAGGCCCCCTCGCCGGTAGCGCTCTCCCTCTCGGCCGCTTCGACAAGGAGGCGAATTGCCTCCTGTTCATCCTTGGCCGACAGCCTCCCCATCCCCTTCTCGCCAAAGCGGCGCCATGAGCGGACTATCGCTTCCGCGTCGGCAGGTTCCAGACCGGCAAGGGGGATCTCTCTGTAGTCGGCCACCGATTTCCAACTTTTGAAGCTCCCTTTGGCAGCGAGCCAGTCGGTATCCCGGCAGGCCAGGAGAAAATGGATATCGGACCGTCCCGCTGAATGGATGCCCTGCGCCACAGCATAAAGGTTGTCGACGATGAAATCCGCGTCATCGGTGGCGATCAGCCATGGCCGTTCACCCGCCGGGAGGAGCAAAGCCTTTTCGGGAGGAAAGGGCTTCTTTTCATCAAAGTGCCATAAGGCTGACCATGATCGCTCGGATTCGACAAGATCGACAATTGTCTGGAGAAAGGCCGTAGATTTACCTTCGCCACCCGCGCCAATTAGAACCGTAACCTGTAGCTGGCCGTTCTCCGGAGCAGCTTTTATTCGGTCTGTGAGGATTTTGACAATATTTCTGCGCGGTATGGCGGGTGAAAGCGCAATTTTCCAATCGGGAGTACCCCCGTCGAAGTACCTGACGGCGCCCTCTTCATCCAGGTCCCGGCGACGTTGTGAGAGAAAAGCCCCTTCAACAACTTGCCAGCCCTCCGGTGTGCTCCACTGAGGGCTTTGCTGCGGCGCCCTTGCCGGAGCCGGTATTGATGGCAGTGGAAAGGAGTACCAGTCAGAGCCGACCTGTCGCCGTTCCTCGGGAAGCGAACCGGTGGTGAGAGGCCAGTCGCCGTTGTCGGGATTCCAATGACGGGGTTGAAGGCGGACCTGCCTTTTTTCCAAGTCCAGCTCACCCCAGAGGAGGCCATTTACCCATGGCTCTTTGACCCGGTCACGGATCTGAAAGGCTGCTCCGCACTGGATGGTAAGGAATCCTCTTGCCGCACCATCTTCCGGCATGCTGCGGGTCTTGTGAAGATGACCGTGGAGATACAGGGCATTATACTGGCCAAGGATGCGGCGAAAAGTTTCCGTTTCATCATCGAGACACCAGTCAATGGGGTGATGGCCCAATACGATATAAGCTTGGCATCCTGGAAGGCTTTTTAAGGCATCCTCCAGGAGATGTATCCCCGGCGTCAATTTGTGCCGGTCGTGCTCATCCTTTGAAAGCCAAGCGGTATTAATGCCGACGATGCCGACATCGTGCCCTTTTATATTCACTGCATCAACAAAAGTCCCCGCCTCGGACTCTATCCACTCCTTCGGTACCTTTGTCGAAATATTGTTTGTAAACTCCTTGAATCGTGGGGCAAGTTGCTGATTGCGGAGGCGGGCACCCTCCGCAATCGCATCAAAGAAACGGGAAGAAGGGGAGGCGATCAAGGTTCGGTCGAAGGCAGGGAGAACGCTGCGATCAACATCATGATTGCCAGGCACAATGTAGGTTTTCTCAATCAATTCATATCCAACAATCTCATACAGGGGGGCAAGAAATTCGTCGTTGAAGACGCTATACTGGCCCAACTTCGCTTTATCGGCAACATCACCGGTGACGAAAATGAAATCAGGAGAAAATCCCTCCTTGACCACACGTTCAACATGCTCGTGTATCCTGCCGAAAATTTTTCGCTCAGCGTAATCATCCTTGCCAATATGGAAATCCGACAGGTGAAGCCAGCGCAAAGGCTCGTTCATTACATCCTCTTAAAAAGACTAGCGTGTCAGGCTTTGCATCCCGGTATTTGCCGCCGATGCAGGCACCTCATCCCACGTCCGCCCCATCAGCAGCCGGCCATTCTCCTTCTTCCCTCTCTTCTTCCCATCAATCCCCCATCCCCCCCACTGCTTGAAGAAGAAGGCCGCCCCTTGCGCCTCGCATTGGCGCTTGACGTTGAGCACCCATTCCTGTTGCATCGGCCGCGCCTTCGGGCCGGACTCACCGCCGACGATCACCCAGTGGATGCCGACAAGATCGATCTCCCCCAGGTCTTCCAGAAGCGGCTCGACGGAAAGAAACCGGATTGCCGCCGGGACGCGCCGCAGCGCATCGATGCGAGGTACGCCATACCGACGATCCTCGACCGTCACCCCGAGCCAGGCATTCTTCGACGCGGCGTTTGCCCGGAAAAAGTCGGCCATCCGCTCCGCCCGCTTCGTCAGCACCTGAAAGGTATGCTGCGGCGCCCGGCGGATCACGTCGAAGACCTGCCTGATGTAGTCGTCGGGTATCTCCTCGTGGAACAGATCGCTCATGGAGTTGACGAAGTAAACGGTAGGTGTTTTCCGAAGAAACGGCTCTTCCAACCGCTTCGGTAAGAGCGTAAGGTCGAAGCCGTTTTCGTATCCCTTCACCCCCATCGCCTTCAGCCGCCGTGCCATTACCTCCGCATAACAGTGGGCACAGCCCGGGGAGACCTTGCTGCACCCGACGGCGGGGTTCCAGGTTCTTTCGGTCCATTCAATCGATGTCTGCGTGCTCATATCTTCACCAGCCGTTCGCCTTCGTTGTGATTTGCCGTGAAATGAACAAATATGCTTCGTCGTTTCGACGTTCTGTCATCCAGATTTTTGACCCGTCCATCTTTTTGCAAGCGACCGAAAGCCGCCTGTAAATCGCTTTCGAACCAGCCCGTTTCCTCTTGCATTGCTGCGAGTTCCCTTATACCGAAATGGATTGAAGAAAGCGAGAGTTTTGCCAGCCAGTAACGCTCTACCTCCTCTGGCTCAACCCTTGGTTCTTCAACCGGACTTACCTCCAGAGCACTGAAGAGTTCCTCCTGACCAGAAGCCTTGATGCGTCGGTCCTGCTTGGCAACCTTGCGTACCCGTCTCTGAATAATGTCCGACGCATCCGATGCCTCCATGAACTTCACGATCCCCAATGGGTGTCGGGTGAGATAGACCAGATGGTAAAGCGTACGGTCCTTGTCGGGGTAGAGGATGGGAAGCGATACCGAGCAAGGGGGTTGGCCGTTTGCGGGAAATGCGGCCTTGAGCTTTTCCCGATAGAGCCGAACCAGGATTTTTTCTTTCTCTTCAGCAGAGCGCCCATCAAGGTTTGGAATCGGACCGAAGATCCTTGAGGTGTCGGGATCATGCACTCCGATTCCTGTCGTGCGCCGGAGGAAATCGAGCATGAAGTTCACGAGATATTCTGAGTTTGGCCGCTGAAACAAGGGGCGCAGGGTGTCCGGTTCTACGATGTTTTTCCACCCGAAGGGATCGATGAAGAAGAATGCGAAGCCGTCCGTTCCGGCCCACTCCAGGACTTTTCCGCGCAGGTGATAGAAGTCGCCATTGTATGATTCTGTCTCGACGCCGAAATCCCGGGTCCGCAGGTAGGCTTCCAGCCGACCATATGCGACACGGTTCTTTTCAATGTAGAGCGCCCGGAACCGCACCTTCCGTCCCATCTTCTCGAGAGCTGCCGCGCAGTCGCGCATGATCCGCAGCGACAGACTGATGGACGTCCCCTCAAGGTCTTCCGAATCATCCGTCCACGGCCCGGCAAAGCAATCGACGTATGAAATGAGGTCATGATGCTTCCCGACAATCATGAACAGCTTGTTAAGATAGGTCTCCAGTAAGCGGTGTTTGACGAACGCCTGCTCCTTGCCAACGTATTCCTGCGGTATCATTTCCCCTCCCTAATAGACCACTCGCGCGACAGAATAAGTCACTTACCCGACCGCTCCTTCAACTGTTCGATTTTGTCGGACACTTCAACGTATCATTCGGCATCCGGCTTGTACTTTAGGGGGCAACTCCGGGGGAAATATCTAATTTTCGGGTCAAACGCAAAACCGCCGCCCGGCAGCGACCGGAGCAGCGGTTTTCAGTTGGGATTCGGTTGCGTCCCCCGCCGCGGATGGTTCGCATTATGCGGGGTTTATGAGTAGGCGTCAACGGCGAAAGCCGCCGGCGGGAGCATCTACGGTCACGAAGGAGCCCTCACGCCGCCGTCTTTTTGCGCTGCTGCTCCATGACCGCCCGCAGAATCCGGTTGACCCTGGTCTGATACCCCCTCCCCCCCTGCTTGAGCCAGGCGAGGACATCGGCATCGAGCCGGATGGTAACCGACTCCTTGACCGACCGGTAGAAACGCCCCACGACCGCGCCGCTCCAGTCATCGACCGGCGGCAGGTCGGAATAGTCGATCTCCGTATCCGTCAACTCCTGCAGCGCCTTGATCTCGGCCTGCTGCTCTTTAGTCAGCCCCTTCTTCATGCCGTTTCCCGTGCGGGTGTGTAGGGGCTCCCCTTGTGGGTGCCCCAAAACGGGCAGGCACGAGGCCTGCCCCTACAACCCGCGCGTCCTCGGGGGGCAACCCCCGAAACTTCGGCCGGTCCCGCCCGGCCGGGACAAAACGGGCGAGGCATGCCTCGCCCCTACCGACAACAATCGTACCGGAAATGCCAAGATGAACCTAAAACTTCGCACTCCCCGGCGTGCGCGGGAATGGAATGACGTCGCGAATGTTCTCCATGCCGGTGACGTACATCAGCAGCCGCTCGAAGCCGAGGCCGAACCCGGCGTGCGGGCAGCTCCCCCAGCGGCGGGTGTCGAGGTACCACCAGAGGCTCTCCGGGGCGATTCCCGACTCCTGCATCCGGCGCAGCAGCACATCGTATCGCTCCTCGCGCTGGCTGCCGCCGATGATCTCGCCGACGCGCGGCACCAGCAGGTCCATCGCCGCCACCGTCCGCTCATCGTCGTTGAGGCGCATGTAGAAGGCCTTGATGGCGGCCGGGTAGTCGGTGACGAAGACCGGTCCGCCGACCAGTTCCTCGGTGAGAAAACGCTCGTGCTCCGACTGCAGGTCGCAGCCCCACTCGACCGGGAACTGGAAGCTCCGGCCGCTGCGCTGCAGCGCCGCCACCGCCTCGGTGTAGGTCATGGTCCGGAACTCGGCCTTCGCCAGAGCCTCCAGCTTGTCGATGAGGCCGGTCTCGATGTGCTGGTTGAAGAAGGCGAGGTCCTCGCCGCACTGCTGCAGGGCGTAGGTCACCAGGTAGCGCAGGAAGTCCTCGGCGAGAGCGCAGTCGGCGGCGAGATCGGCAAAGGCCATCTCCGGCTCGATCATCCAGAACTCGGCGGCGTGGCGGCTGGTGTTGGAATTCTCGGCGCGGAAGGTGGGGCCGAAGGTGTAGATGTCGGCAAAGGCGGTGGCGAAGAGCTCTCCTTCGAGCTGGCCGGAGACGGTCAAGCCCGTCTTCTCGCCGAAGAAGTCTTCGCGCCAGTCGACCGCCCCCTCCGCCAGCGGCGGATTCTTCGACGGCAGGGTGGTGACGCGGAACATCTCGCCGGCCCCCTCGCAGTCGCTGGCGGTGATGATCGGCGTCTGCACGTAGAGAAAGCCGCGCTCCTGGAAGAACTTGTGGACGGCGAAGGACAGGGCGCTGCGCAGGCGGAAGACGGCGCCGAAGGTGTTGGAGCGGGGGCGCAGATGGGCGATGGAGCGCAGGTATTCGAAGCTGTGGCGCTTCTTCTGCAGGGGGTACTCCTCGTCGGCCTCCCCCAGCACCGCCACCTCCTGCGCCCTGACCTCCCAGTGCTGGCCGGACGCCGGTGACGGCACCAGTTCGCCGGTAACGGCCAGGCAGGCGCCGGTGCCGACCTTCGCCAGCCGTTCGAAATCGTTCAGGCCGGGCTCCAGCACCACCTGGATGGAGGCGAGACACGATCCGTCGTTCAGGGCAATAAAGGCCACATCCTTGCCGCGCCGGACCGTCCGTACCCACCCCTTGATGCAGACGCCCGGGGCCGGTGCCTCGCCGGCCAGGACATCCGCAATGCGCATCCTGGACTTCCTGGTTCGCTCCTCTTTCATCGCATTCCGCCTTCTTCGTTAAATAAATGGAGACGGTCGGTCCAAAGACCGCCACAACAAGACGGGAGGGCAGCTATTGCCGCCCTCCCGTCTCTAAACTTTTTATCCCTGCAAGAGGCCATGGAACTGAATCAGCCCGAACCCTTTCATCCGGAACCGAAGACTAGGAACCGCCGCTGATATAGGGCGCAATCATCGATCCGAATTCGTTGAAAAGCCCCTCCACCGTCTGCCCCAGGTAAAGAACGGTCCCAATGACGACGAGGAGGACAAGAGCGATCATCACCGAATATTCGGTCGCGGTGGCACCCTCTTCCCTGCGGAGAAAACGCAAGATTTTGCCCATGATTTCCATAGAACTCCTCCTGTTGGACAATGACGGATTCAATACATGTTCGATAACATTACCGTTTCCCTCTCCATTGTCAAGGATTCACTTCTGCGCCGGGACAAACCCGCTTCTCCATCGTCCTCAGCAGTGTTCCCGGGTCTTGTGAAAGACGATGGCGGGCCACTGCTCCATGACGTAGCCGAGGCGCCATTCGCTGGGGGCGAGGTAGGCGAGGTTCCCCTCGGCGTCGCGGGCGAGGTTGGATTGGCTCTTCTTCTCGAAGTCGGCGAGGAGTTTCTTGTCGTCGCAGCCGATCCAGCGGGCGGCGGCGAAGTCGATCCCCTCATAGATGGCGTCGACCCCGTATTCGGTCTTGAGCCGCGTGATGGTGACATCGAACTGCAGC
>Ga0299906_10005535_pt1 | contig 10276 bp, 10 predicted proteins | sample RVTome_14_FD_200259 | JGI IMG/M metagenome (GOLD analysis project Ga0299906, IMG submission 200259) | Soil microbial communities from uranium-contaminated site in the Upper Colorado River Basin, Wyoming, United States - RVT145D125 (version 2) ...
GCGTCCCGCACCCCCCCCCCCCCGCGCCGCCTGCAACGCCCGGCGTCGACCGCCACCGGAGGCCGTCGGCTCGGCGCGCTTCCCGCCTCTCGGGGCGAGGCACCCGGCTCCCTCGTGGCGTGTTTCAGATTGCCGCCGACCACGACCAGCCCGTGGGCGGCATCGTCGACAAGGGTGACCGATGCAACGCTCATCACGATGGCGCGGGCATCGAGGGGGGCGTTGCGCTGCTCTGTCCCCTCCGAGACCACGCTCGGTAGTCTGCGTGCTGCGACTGGCCGCCCGGTCGGTCGTCGCGCCGCGGCGGTGAATGCACGCGCGGAGGGGGATCGCAGGTCCTGTTCGGGGATCCGATGGCCTTGGAACCGGTGTGGCGCCCCGCAGTACCGCTCTTCTCCGCGCCGGAGTGCAACGGACGGCCGAAGCGCTCCCCGACGCAACTAGCGGAGTACGAAGAGAACCCCGACGCGAGCTCTCAGCCGTCCGCGATCTTCTTCTTGCGGTCCATCCACCCCCGGACCATGTCCTTGAAGTGGGCCGGGTTGTAGATGTCCTCCTCGTAGGACCACTTCAGGTTCCCGGCGTACTTCAGCAGGGTGAAGTTGTAGGCCTGGTGGAGGCTGCCGTCGCCCGGATCGACCATGCGGTTCCACACCTGGGCGATCACCCAGCCGCGGTCCTCGTCGATCATGTACCACTCGATCGGGAAGAACTTCATCTCGCAGTTGATCGGGGCGGCCATCGTGTCGCTGATCCACTTGCGGATCGCCTCGCGGCCGCCGAGCGTCCCGTAGAGGTGCTCGATGTAGGTGGCGTCCTCGGTGAACTGCTCGGACCAGGCGTCCCAGTTTCCGCTGGTCCCGGCCTCGAGCGCCAGGCGCTGGTAGTTCTCGAACGCCTCTTCGAGCTCGGCGCGGCTCCACTTTCCCATGGTCGACGATCCTCGCGGTTTCGGGGGAGGCCACGATACGCGAATCGCGGGGCCCGGGGAAGCCGCGGGGGGAGGCTACTCGCGCGCGAGGCTGGCGCCGATCGCGACCACCTCGGTGGGCTCCATCCCCATCGCCAGGGAGGTGCCGAAGTAGCTCTCCACGCCGTCCTGGACCACGGCGAGGTAGCTCGAGCCCCCCGCCAGGAACACCGTGTCGATGTCCTTCGCCTGCAGGTTCGCCTGGCGGAGCACGGCGTCGCACGCCGAGAACGAGCGCTGGAGCAGCTCCCGGCACTGCACGTCGAGGAGCTGGCGCGTGATCACGAGCGGCTCGTCGGGCACCGGGCACTCGGGGTCGACCTGACCCAGCAGGAACTCGGCCCGCTCCTCGGTCGAGAGCGCGATCTTCGCGAGCTCACACTCCGAGAGCACGCGGTCGTAGACCTCCGAGTAGCTCGCGAGATCCCAGTTGTACTTCTCGAGCACCGAGTGGCGCACCCAGCCCGCGAGGCGGTGGTCGACGTCGTCTCCGCCCAGCGTGAGGTCGCTGGTGTGGGCCAGGAGCCGTGGCGCGCCGCTGGTGCAGTCGACGACCGCGCAGTCGAAGGTGCCGCCGCCGAGGTCGTAGACGAAGGCCCGCTCGCTGCGGCTGCCGCAGGCCATGTAGGCCCAGGCGGTGGCGACCGGCTCCTCGAGGAGCGACACCTCGCCGAGGCCGGCGCGCGCCGCGGCCTCGGCGGTGGCCTTGCGCTGCGGGCCGGAGAAGCTGGCCGGCACCGTCACCGTCACCGGGGTGTCCTCGGGCTCGATCCCGGTGCGCGTGATCAGCGCGTCGAGGACGTGGGTGGCGACCTCCGTCGGGGAGATCAGGCCGGCGCGTGTCCGGAAGGCGGGCCAGCCGTCCGGGGCCTCCTCGAGCTCGAGGGGATAGCGGTCGCGGAAGTTGCGGACCTCGTGGCTGTCGTAGCGCCGCCCGATGATGCGCTTCGACGAGAAGAGCGTGTTGCTGCCGTCGATCGCGCGACGACGTCGCGCGAGCTCGCCGACCTGGAGACGACCGTTGGGGAGGAAGGCCACGACCGACGGCAGCGTGGTGCGCTCGCCGTCGTCGAGGGGGCACGCGCATCCGCCGACCGCGGCCACGGTGTTGGTCGTTCCCAGGTCGATGCCGATGCGATGCACTAGCGGGCCTCCGATCTCGCGCAGGGCGTTGCGTTCTCGCGTCGCAGGTAGAGCGCCAGACGCTCGTGGGATTCCTTCTCGAGCACGGTGGTCTCGAGGTCGTAGAGGAGGTTCGCCTCGTCGTGGGAGTCGCGGACGATGTAGTTGAGGGCCACGTGGCTGCGCGGGTAGTGGCGCTGCCCCGGGAACACGACCTGGAGGACGATGTGGCAGCCCGCTTCGAGCGTGCGGCCCGATTCGAGCCGCGCGAGTCGCGGTCCGAGCTCGAGCAGGTTGCCGAAGCACTCGCGGTCCTCTCCCGTCGCATCGCGGAAGCGCACGCGCGTCAGGAGCTGGAGATCGGTCCGGGTCGGGAGTACTTCGGAGTCCACGTCGCGCCTCGGCGGGGGCGCACGCGGCGGCCCCGCTCCGGATTCCCCCTCATCGGCCGTTCCGGGCCCGGCCCTGAGGCGGGATGCCCCGCGGGATCGCCCCCCGGTCAGGCGGCGGTGATGCTGACCTTGACCGCCCCCTGGCGCTTGTCCGCGGCGTGGGCCAGCGCGCTCCCCACCTCGTCGAGGGGGAAGCTCCGCGTGGTGAGGGCGGCGAGCGCGCCGCGCTGGGCGTCCAGGATGCCGATCGCGTCGGCGAAGTCCGAGCGCGGCGGACCCTGGGCGTAGCAGTTGGACCAGAGCAGCGAGCCCTCCTTGAGGAGCAGGGCGAAGGCCGGCAGCGCCACCTCGCCGTCGAAGAGGCCGAGGACCGAGATGGCGCCACCGGGCCGCACGGCGGCCAGGGCGGCGCGCAGCGTGTTGGCGCTGCCGCCCACCGTCTCGAGCACGAGGTCGATCGGCGCCTCCCCCGCGATCCCGCCGATGCGGGCGGGGTCCGCCTCGGCCTCGCCGAGCACGCGGGCGGCACCGAGATCGCGCGCGCGCTCCGCCTGATGCGGGTGGCGCGCGCTGACCCACACCTCGCCCGCCCCCAGGGCCTTCGCCGCCACGACCCCGACCAGGCCGATCGCGCCGGCGCCCAGCACCAGCACGCGCTGCCCGGGTCGGAGCCCGCCGCGGCGCAGCCCGTGGACGCAGACCGCCACCGGCTCGGCCAGCGCCGCGATCTCGGCCGGCAGCTCGGGGGGCACGGGATGGCAGCGCTCGGCGGGGACGGACACGTGCTCGGCGAAGCCGCCGGGGACGTGGATCCCGAAGAGCTGCACGCGCGGGCAGAGGTTCACCTGGCCGCCCCGGCAGCAGGCGCAGTCGCCGCAGCCGCGCAGCGGCTCGATCGAGACGGCGGTCCCGGGGGCCGGGCCGGCCGCCCCGTCTCCCAGCGCCTCGACCACGCCGGTCATCTCGTGGCCCGGCGTGTGGCCCTCCTGCCAGGCGCCGGCGTGATGGAAGTGGAGGTCGGTGCCGCACACGCCGCAGGCGCGCAGCCGCACGCGCGCCTCGCCCGGCCGCGGCTCTTGGAGCGGGCGCGCCTCGACCGCGAAGCGTCCGCCGCGCCACACCGCCGCGCGCGACGTCGCGCTCACGCGCCCAGCCGCTCCATCACGGCGCGCACCACCAGGGGCCAGGCGATGGTGGCGTCCGCGAAGACCTCCGCGAAGCGTCCGCCCTCCTTCTCGGGCACGAACTTCCCCCAGGAGACGCCCTCGGTGTAGCTGCATCCCGAGAGTCCGCCCCAGTGCTCGGGCTCGGGGCAGATGCGCACGGCGTAGCGGTAGCGGCGCACCGGCTCGGGCACGCCGATGCGCGCGCGCTGGATCTCCAGGTAGGGACCCACCTGCTGCGCCCAGTTGCGGGGCACGCCGCCGCCGATCGTGAAGATCCCGAGCTTCTCGTGCTGGCGCACCCGCCCGGTGAAGTCCTCGAGATCCAGGAAGGGGTCGAAGGCGAAGGGGGGCCGGCCCGCGTTGCGTCGCAGCGTGTTGAAGATCGCGACGTCGAGCCCGAGCTCGGAGTCGGTGAAGGCGGGCACGTAGACCGGCACGCCGTGGGAGAATGCGCTGCGCAGCACCCCGCGGTCGGCGCCCTCGAGGGCGAGCTGGCGACCGAGCTGCTCGCAGACGGTGCGGCTGCACAGCACGGTGCCGTCGGGGAGGTCTGCGAGGGCGCGCTCGAGGATGCGCTCCACGTCGTCGAGGTTCTTCTCGAGCTCGATCGTGTCGTAGACGCGGTTGTAGCCCTTCTCGTAGAGCACCTCGTCGCGCATCGAGGGACGGTGCTTGAAGTGGAGCAGGCCGGCGCCCTCGGAGAGCCCGTGGGTCATCAGGGCGCCCGTGCTGACGACGGCGTGGATCCAGCCGCGATCGATCATCTCGCAGATCACCATTCCCTGCTTCGCGATCGTCATCGCGCCCGAGACGGTGAGCACGCGGAAGCAGCCCTCGTCGCGCACCATCGCCTCCAGCACGTCGGCGGCCTCTCCCAGGCGGCGTCCGCCGAACGCGGTGTGGCTCATCGCGCGCACCAGCGCATCGACGCCGTCCAGCGCGGCGAGATCGAGGGGGACGAGGGGCGAGAGCTCGTCCTCGTGTCCCTCCCCGTACTGCTTCTGTTCTCGACCTTTCTCGGTCATGCTTCGTCCTCCGCGGCGTCCGGCGCGAGCGGGACCAGCGCGGACGCATCCGTGATGGGCAGGGAGCAGACGCGGCCGCGGCACACGAAGGCGGTGGCGCGCCCTCCGACGGGTGCGCGACCGGCGAGCCAGGTCGGGTCGAGGGGGCCGAAGTCGTCGCCGGAGCCGGCGCCACCCGCGCGGACCACGACGGCGTCGTCGGGGCCCAGCACGCGGCGCGCCCGCGCGGCGAGCGCACCGGTCGCGGGGTCCTGCGGCTCGCCGAGGATCAGGGCGAGCGAGGGTCCGCGTTCGGAGAGCAGGGCGGCGCGGGCCAGGGTTGGAAAGGCCTCGGGCGCGCGCTCGAGGTCCGCCGCGTGGGTGCGGAGCACGCGGCGCGCGACGTCGGCGAGCTCGTCGCGCCCGCACAGGGAGGCCAGGCGCAGCAGGCCCAGCGTCGCGAGGCCCGTCGAGTGGGGCGTGGCGCCGTCGTGGTCCGAGCGCGGCCGCTGGGCGAGCGGCTCGGCGTCGCTCGGGGTGAGGAAGAAGTCGCCGTCGCCGGCCTCGAAGAAGCGCCCCGCGATCGCCTCGGCCAGCGCCAGCGCGCGGGCGAGGAAGCGCTCCCCGGCGCCCGCGCGGTGGAGATCGAGCGTCGCCTCGAGCAGCGTCGCGTGGTCGTCGAGGAAGCCCGTGACCCGGGCGCGACCCTCGTTCCAGACCCGCAGCAGCCGCCCCCGGGCGTCGACGAGCGCGTCGGCCAGGAAGTCGGCGGCGGCCGCCGCCTCGGCGAGGACGGCCTCGTCGCCGAGCAGCGACCCGGCGCGCGCCAGACCCGAGACGGTGAGCGCGTTCCAGGCGGTCACCCGCTTGCGATCGGTGCCGGGTGCGATGCGCGGAGCGCGGGCCTCGAAGAGGCGCGCGCGCTCGGCGGCGAAGCGCTCGCGGGGCGCGCGCAGGCGGTCCATCAGGACGGTGGTGCCGTCCTCGAAGTTGCCGCGCGCCGTCACCGAGTAGGCGTCGCAGAAGGCCTCGGCGTCGTCGCCGAGGGCTTCGCGCACCTGCTCGGGCGTCCACACGTAGAAGCGGCCCTCGACGCCCTCGCTGTCGGCGTCCTGGCTCGCGAACCAGCCGCCGTCGGAGGCGCGCATCTCGCGGCACAGCCACGCGATCGTCTCGCGCACGGGCCAGAGCAGGTCGTCGTCCGAGGCGCCGCTGCGCCGCCACGCCTCGGTGTAGGTGCGCAGCAGCTGACCCTGGTCGTAGAGCATCTTCTCGAAGTGGGGGACGCACCAGCGGGCGTCGACGCTGTAGCGGTGGAAGCCGCCGCCGAGCTGGTCGTAGAGCCCGCCCCGCGCCATCTCCCGGCACGTGAGCAGGACGTGGCCGAGGGCCTCGTGCGCCTTGCGCTCGGGGAGCACGTCGCCGGCCGCGAGCAGCAGGTCGAGGGAGGGCGGCGTCGGGAACTTCGGCGCCGTGCCGAAGCCGCCGTGCTCGGGGTCGGCGCGCTGGAGGAGCCGCTGGGCGCCCTGGCCCACCGCCTCGACGCCCGAGGGATCGGCGTCGGCGCCCGCGGCGGGGCGTCGTCCCAGCGCCGCGGTGATCTCGTCCGCGCTGCGCGTCACCTCGTCGCGACGCTCGCGCCACGCCTCGGCGATCGCGCCGAGCACCTGGCGGAACGCCGGCATGCCGTGGCGCGGCTCGGGGGGGTAGTAGGTGCCGCCGTAGAAGGGACGCCCATCGGGCGTGCAGAAGACGGTGAGCGGCCAGCCGCCGTGTCCGGTGAGTCCGGTGACGGTGTCCATGTAGATCTGGTCGACGTCGGGCCGCTCCTCGCGATCGACCTTGATGCAGACGAAGTCGCGGTTCATCTGCGCGGCCGTCTCCGGGTCCTCGAAGGACTCGTGCTCCATCACGTGGCACCAATGGCACGCGCTGTAGCCGATCGACACCAGCAGCGGCCGCTGCTCGTCGCGCGCGCGGGAGAGCGCCTCCTCGCCCCACGGATACCAGTCCACGGGGTTGTGCATGTGCTGGCGGAGGTACGCGCTCGTCTCGTCGGCGAGGCGATTGCCGGGGCGCGCGCTTTCGGGGGACGTCAAAGGGGCAGGACCTCGTGCGGGGCGCAACACTACCAGCCCCACCCACCACCCGCTTGGGATGACACGTTGGTGCAGACGAGACGCGCCGGAGGAGGAGAGGGCGCGCGGACCGCCACGGAGCGCGCGGCCGCATGGATCGCGCGTCGCGGCGACGCGATCGCGCGCTCGCGCGCCGACGCGCTGATGGGCCGGGCCGATCCCGGGTCGGTGGTGGCTCTGCTCTCCCCCTCGCCGGGGGATCCCGCCGCCCTCCGCGACGCCCTCGAGGTCTGCGACGACCTGCGCGCGCTCGGCGATCCCCGGGTCGGCGAGTGGATGCAGGAGGTCTCGGCGGCGCAGGACGCCGACGGCGGCTTCGGCGCCGGGCGCCCCCTCGAGGCGCGCCTCTTCGAGACGGGCATGCTCGCCGGATTCGCCTCGAAGACGCGTTATGCGCGTCCCGAGCTGATCGACGGCGCCGGCGCCTTCCTGGCAAGGCACTGGGATCCCGACCTGGTGCGCGGCGGCTCCTGGCGCCCGATCGCGGCCTACGCCCACTTCTTCGCCAACGCCGACCACGCCGACGCCGACGCCATCCTCCAGTGGTGCGGCCGCGAGCTCTCGCGGGCGTTCCTGCTGCGCGCCTTCGACGCCGTCCGCACCGCGCGCGTCCTCGTCTACTGCGACGCCCACGGCCTGCCCGGCGCCGAAGTCCACGCGGACGAGCTGGTGGTGGCGCTCCTCACCGAGCAGGCGGCCGACGGCGGCTTTCCCGCCGATCCCGGGGCGGGGGGCCGGGACGCCGTCGCGTCGACCCTCGACGGGCTCGTCGCGCTGCGCCGCCTGGCGTGACAGAATCCGGTCCATGCCCAGCGACGCACCGATGTTCAACCTCGCCTGGCTCCACGAGGCGATCGCCGAGCGCGTTCCCGAGCGGGAGTGCCTCGTGTTCCGCGACCGCCGGCTCTCCTGGTCCGACGTCACCGAACGCACGCGGCGCCTCGCCGCGGTGCTCCGCGACGCGGGTCTCGGCTGTCATCGGGAGCGCGCCGAACTCGCGGGCTGGGAGTCGGGGCAGGACCACGTCGCCCTGTATCTCTACAACGGCAACGAGTACCTCGAGGGGATGCTCGGCGCCTTCAAGGCGCGCTGCGTCCCCGTGAACGTGAACTACCGCTACGTCGAGGAGGAGCTCGTCTACCTGCTGCGCAACGCGAAGGTGCGCGCGATCGTCTTCCACGCCCGCTTCGCGCCCGTCCTCGCCCGCATCCGCGCGCAGCTCCCGGACGTCCGCCTGTGGCTCCGGGTGGAGGACGGCTCGGGCGAGTCGCTCCCCGATACCGTGGACTACGAGGCGGCGCTCGCCGGCGCGAAGCCGACGCCGCCCGCCGGACTCTCGCCCGACGATCTCTACGTGCTCTACACCGGCGGCACCACGGGGATGCCGAAGGGCGTCCTGTGGCGGCAGGAGGACGTGTTCCGCTCCGCGATGTACACGCGTCGCGTGGAGACGCCCGAGGAGGTGGTGGCGGGCGCCGAGCGCGCCGACCTCCGCGCGCTGCCGGCGCCGCCCTTCATGCACGGTGCGGCCCACTGGGCCGCGTTCAACATGTGGAGCCTCGGCGGCACGATCGTGGTGCAGTCCCATCCCGATCGCCTCGATCCGGTCGATCTCTGGGAAACGGTCGAGCGCGAGCGGGTGACGGCGCTGACGATCGTCGGCGACGCCTTCGGGCGTCCGCTGGTCGACGAGCTGCGCAGCGGGCGCCACGACGCCTCCTCGCTGCGGCTCCTCACGTCGGGCGGCGCGATCCTGACCGCCTCGACGAAGCGCGAGCTGCACGCGCTGCTGCCCGGCGTCCGCGTGCTCGACGCGCTGGGCTCCTCGGAGAGCGGCTCCCAGGCCTCCTACGCCTCGGACGCCGAGGACGCCGCGCAGACCGGGCGCTTCGCGCTGGCGCCCGACAACCTCGTGCTGCGCGAGGATCTCTCGGGTCCGGTCGCCGCCGGGAGCGGCGAGGTGGGCTGGCTCGCCCGCAGCGGCCGGGTCCCGCTGGGCTACCTCGACGATCCGGAGAAGACGGCGGCGACCTTCCCGGTGATCGACGGCGTGCGCTACGCCGTGCCCGGCGATCGCGCGAAGCTCGAGGCCGACGGAACGCTGCGCCTGCTGGGCCGCGACTCGGTGACCATCAACACGGGCGGCGAGAAGGTGTTCGCCGAGGAGGTGGAGCACGCCCTGAAGCACCACCCCGCCGTCTTCGACGCCGTGGTCGTCGGCACGCCCCACGAGCGCTGGGGTCAGCAGGTGACGGCGCTGGTGCGGCTCCGCGACGGCGAGTCGCCCTCCGAGGAGGCGCTGCTCAGCGTGGCGCGCGCCCACGTCGCGCCCTACAAGCTGCCGAAGCGCTTCGTCTTCGTCCGCGAGATCCAGCGCTCGCCGTCGGGGAAGGCCGACTACCGCTGGGCGAAGGCGACGGCGCTCGAGGAGCCGGGCTAGGCAAGCCGGCGCAGCCGGCGCGCAGCGAGCCGAAGGCGAGCGAAGTCCCTCGAGCTAGCGGAGCGCCTCGGCGAGCTGGCGGATGCGCGCGGCGTTGGCGCCGAGGTCGCCGCGCCCCTCGCGCGACTTCGACCGCACGTCCACCACCGATCCGTCGGGTCGCGGGCGCACGCGCACGACGATGTCGTCGACGAAGCGCCAGACGCGCGAGGTGTCGGTCGCCTCGATCGCGCCCGCCTCCGCGTCGGCGCGCACCACCTCCCAGCCGAAGCCCTCCATCGCGGTCTTCGCCGCGAGGACGCTGTCGGCGACCGGCGTCGGCCGCTCGATCGGGGCGAGGTCCGGGTAGCCCACGCGCTGCTGGGCCGCGAAGGACTCCCCGGGGTAGGCCATGTCGCGGTCGGCGTTCGGTCCTGCGCGCAGCAGCGCGGAGAACTGCGGGGGATCCGCGGGGTCGGTGGTGATGTCGTTGATCGGCGGGAGCCCGGCCGTCGGGCCCGCGGCCGCGAGGACCACGCCCAGCACGAGGACGCCCGCTCCCGTCGCCCCGAGCGCGAGGCCGCGGCCCGCCTTCCCCGTGGCCGGCCGCGTGGCGAACAGGGCGAGCAGGCCCAGCACCAGCGCGACCAGCCCGAGCAGCCCGCCGAGCATGTGGATCGGGAAGCCGACCCGCGACGTCATCGCGCCGAGCTGGACGAGCAGCGGCGGACCCAGGAAGAGAAGCGCCGCGATCACGGCGACGGTTGCGGCGAGCTGCGCGAGTCGGGACGTGGTCACGGGAGACCCCCTCGTTGGAGCGGCGCAGCATATCACGATACCGTGGCGCCCATGCCCGACGCTCCGACCGTGAAGCGCGAAGGGCGGGGCGCCGTGGCGCTCCTCACCCTGAACCGCCCCGAGGCCCTCAACGCCCTCGACGGGCCGACCCTCGAGGCGATCCGCGCGCACGCGGAGGCGATCGCCGGCGATCCCGGCGTCCGCGCGGTCGTCGTCACGGGCGAGGGGCGCGCCTTCGCCGCCGGCGCCGACATCGCCGCGATGCAG
>Ga0299906_10005536_pt1 | contig 10275 bp, 8 predicted proteins | sample RVTome_14_FD_200259 | JGI IMG/M metagenome (GOLD analysis project Ga0299906, IMG submission 200259) | Soil microbial communities from uranium-contaminated site in the Upper Colorado River Basin, Wyoming, United States - RVT145D125 (version 2) ...
CGCCATCACCTTCGTCAACGCCGCCGTCAACGTCGTCTTCCCATGATCCACGTGACCAATCGTCCCGACATTCACGTGCGGCTTCGTTCTTTGAAATTTCTCTTTGGACATGTCCTAATCTCTCGTGGTCTAAACGTGCCGGTCATGCTGCGTGCGGGCCTTGCATGACTGTGGTCGAATTCGTCAAACAACAAACAATGTCAATCGCTGACTGGAGCCCACACCCGGATTTGAACCGGGGACCTCTTCCTTACCAAGGAAGTGCTCTACCCCTGAGCTATGTGGGCAGTAGCATTTGCGGCGCCTGCCGACCGGCCTTCCTGTCTGGAGCGGGTGATGGGAATCGAACCCACATCATCAGCTTGGAAGGCTGAGGTTCTACCATTGAACTACACCCGCCGACTTGCAGAATCCGTTGTCAGGTTTTCGATCAATTACCAGCAGCGCCTCACTTCTTCAGGCGCACAAAAAATCTGACAGTCTTTTCAACAACACCGTCAGATTTCTGATTTCGTTGATGCATGCATACACTATTGAGTGACCGCTCGTTTCGCTCGCCAGTGACTCAGTAGTTTCGATTGCGGCCGCGGATGTATTTCTCTGTAACGCTAACTTCAATCAACAAGACAAGTCGGAAAAACTGCTATACTTGTCGCCACCTTCCACCCGTTTACTCGACCCTGGTTTCTCAGGTCTGGTGGAGGGGGTAGGATTCGAACCTACGTAGGCGTAGCCAGCAGATTTACAGTCTGCCCTCGTTGACCGCTTGAGTACCCCTCCGCGGACACAAGCCGGGCATTGTCTAATCGTCAGGCTGAACTGTCAACACAAAAACGGCGGAAAAGTATCGTAAAACCGCCGTGGTTACGCGATGCGCGGGCGGCGGTCCGGGCTCAATCCAGAGCCCAGTGCCACGGTTCGAAGACGAATCCCCAGGGATTGTCGCGCGGGTAGGTCATGGAGAAACCGAACGCGCCGGCATTGCGGACTAGCCACGAATAGGCCTCGGATTGCTCGAATTCCTCGGTCAACGGCCGGGTGCCCGGTGTCGCGATGTCCACCGCTACACCGCTATGGTGCTGGCTGTAACCGGGAGCCGCGTTCACTTTCAATATGTCCTTGATCGACTGCCCGGCGCTCAGCTTGTTGCGGATCAGCTCGGCCTGGTAGTCGAAGCTGCGAAATCCCGAGACGATCAAGAGCGTCACACCCTCCGAACGGGCGGCCGACTGCATTTGTTGCCAGCAGCTCGCAGCTCTCGGCGTCAGGCGCTGCATGCGTCCGACCAGATTGGGGCCCACATCGACGAGTTCCAGCGCATCGGCAAAATACGGCAGGCGGCGTCCCGGAGCGTGATCATCCGGAATCCCCAGTTGCCGGTGTATATCCAGCTGGATCCTGTTCAACATCGCTATAGGAATCCCGGTTGAGGTGCCACAAGTTCAATGGCGATTGTCCCACACCGGCAACTGACGGCCATGAAGCGCTTCACAGCAATGCCTGATCGCAGGACGGCGCAAACTTGCCAAAATTCGGCGAAAGTTGCAATAAGTACTGCGAACAGCAGCAAAAAAGCGGCGAATGTGCGGCAACGGCCGAGTCGGGCCGGAACAGGGATCCCGACAATGACCAACGCCCTCCCGGGAACGCGCGATTACAATGCCAGCCGCGAATTCCCGGACACGACCAGGACCAGAACCAGAACCAGAACCAGAACCAGGACCAATGACCATGCGAAAGGACGAGATCTACCTCTCGGATACTGCGGAGTCCGCACCGTTCGATTTCAATGCGGCTGTGGCGGAGGTATTTCCCGACATGTTGCAACGGTCGATTCCCGGTTATGCCGAAACCATCGAGTCCATCGGACTGCTAGCAGGTCGTTATGTCACGCCCGGCACGCAGTGTTTCGACCTCGGTTGTTCGCTAGGCGCGGCGACACTTGCGATGCGGCGCAATATCGTTGCCGCTGGTTGTCGCATCGTCGCGGTGGACAGTGCCCCGGCAATGGTCGATCGCTGCCGCCAGATCGTTTCGGAAGACTCACACAGCAACGACGTCGAAATACAGGTTCAGCATGCCGACATCCGCCAGGTTGAAATATTGCGCGCGTCGATGGTGGTACTGAACTACACGCTGCAGTTCCTGCCAGTCGCCGACCGGCAAATGTTGTTGAACAAAATTGCCGGGGGCATGGTCGAGGGCGGCGTGCTGGTCCTGTCGGAGAAAGTGGTCGATGACGATGCGCATATCGAGCGCCTGCTCGTCGAACTGCACCACAGGTTCAAAAGACGCAATGCTTACAGCGAACTGGAAATCAGCCGCAAGCGCGCAGCTCTCGAGAATGTCCTCGTTCCGGAATCAGTCAGCGTCCACCTCGATCGCTTGCGGCAGGCAGGGTTTCGCCACGCGGGACCGTGGCTGCGATTTTTCAATTTTGTGTCGATCCTCGCCATCCGATAACGAATGCTGATTTCAGAGACATTGCTCGTGGACCTTGCTGCCGCAGGTCTCGAGGACTGGTGTGCGCCTGTTCGGGCGCTCCTGGCCGAGAACCTGCGCGAGGGTATACACGGGCGATTGCGCGAGTGGAACGACCTGCTGCGAAAATTGCCACACCTCGAAACCGGTCCGTCGATCCTGCATGAGCCGACCGTACGAGTTTCGACTGCCGGAGGCGACGCCGATAGCGTGGCCATGTTGCGCGAACGGCTGCTCGAACTGGTCCCATGGCGCAAAGGCCCGTTTCACATCTGCGGCATCGATATCGACAGCGAGTGGCGGTCGGACATGAAGTGGGCGCGGATAGCTCCGGCCATTAGCCCGCTTAGCAACCGCCTTGTGCTGGACGTGGGCTGTGGCAATGGATACTACGCCTTGCGGATGCGCGGCCTTGGCGCGCGCTTCGTGCTGGGCATCGATCCGACTCTTCTTTACGTGGCGCAGTTCCAGGCCCTACAGCGCTACGTGCGGGAACCTGCCGCGCACGTCCTGCCGTTGCGGTTGGCTGATCTGCCAACGCGCAACCATGACTTCGATACCGCATTTTCGATGGGCGTGCTCTACCACCAGCGCGATCCGCTGGAGCACCTGCGGCAACTGCACGGCTGTCTGCGTAACGGTGGAGAGCTGGTCCTCGAAACCCTCATTTTGCCGGGAGACCAGCCCGGCGCAACTACACCACCGGATCGCTACGCGCGCATGCGCAACGTCTGGCTGTTGCCGACACTGCCGCGACTGCTCGACTGGTTTGAGGAATGCGGATACTCGGAGCCCATTGTGGTCGACGTATCCGTGACGACGACGGAGGAGCAGCGCTCGACTGAATGGATGCCTTTCGAGTCGTTGCAGCACGCCCTCAATCCGGACGATCCGCGGCTGACCGTTGAAGGCCTGCCGAGACCGCGGCGGGCGTTGCTCGTGAGTCGCTCATTGACTTGACGCGCGCTCCGCCAGTGACTAGATTTCTTTTTTGACAGAAATATTCGAAAGCAATGAAGCTCTCGCCCGCCGTCGAAAGGTACGTCCTCCACTGGGGTGAAATGGGCACCCGCTGGGGGACCAACCGGTCCGTGGCACAGATCCAGGCGTTGCTTTACCTGTCTCCCGGCCCGCTGCGTGCCGATGAAATCGTCGATCTGCTGTCACTGGCTCGCTCGAACGTCAGCACCGGCCTGCGCGAACTGCAGAGTTATGGCCTGGTGCGCATGACACACGTGCTCGGTGACCGCCGCGACTATTTCGAATCCCTGCACGAAGTATGGGAACTTTTTCGCGTCATTATCGATCAGCGAAAACAGCGCGAACTCAATCCGACATTGTCCATGCTCAGGAAATGCGCGATCGACGTGGAAGCCGAAGCAGCCACCGACGCGATTACCAAGCAGCGCATTCAGAGCATGCTGCAGTTCGTCGAAACGACCAGCGACTGGTACGAGAAAATTCAGGGCGTACCCACGTCAACGCTAAAAAAGCTGATGAAGCTCGGCGCCGGAATAACCCGCTTCGTGCAGAATTGACTCACTGATTGGCGCTCGAACAGGCTGCGACAGCCTGTTTTGCACCGTTGCCTGGCGTGCGCAAGAACCAGATGGAGGTCTCGAGACTGCGCGCCTCCGGTCCGGCGTTTATGGCTCCGGCGGGCCTGAAAAAGTAACCGCCCGGCAGGTAGGATCCCGTCCGCGACTGCCCGGCTATGCATTCGCTGTGCTTGTAGTTGCCGCTGACGAGATAACCCTCCACTTCCGCGGAATAGCTCTCCCAGCCTTGCGTCGCGACAGGATCGATTTTCAGCAGCCACGTTTTGGCGCCGCTACCCGGGTCGGATCGCAACTCCATGACCGACAGCCCGAATTCAGCGGCGTCCTCTGACAGCGGCCGCCAGCGGCTGGACTCGACGCTCGTGATCAAAGGCACCTGGATAGCACTGCGCTCTTCCGCATCACTCAGGAAATACAGCAACTCGGCTCCACTTCGGCTGCGCAACGTCGCACCCGTGTAGCCGGCCGGCAGCCAGGCATAACCGCCGGGCCGCAAACTGAAGCCCGCCAGTTCGATCTCGCCTGCGAGCACGAATATCTCCAGGCTCTTGTCGGGTGCGGCGCCGGTACCGAAATCCCAATCGGCAGGCAGCAGCAGGCGATTGCTCGACCGGACCGAACGCGAATCGCCGCCAAACTGTTTGACCCGGGCACCGGGCAGCGCGGCAACGAAAGCGTCCGGCAGATCGTCGGCCTGGATGAATGCCGGGTACGGTACGTCCGGCGGGCCGGACGCACAGGCGCCGATCGACAGTACGGCAACCAGAGACAGGCAAGCGCGAATGCCGTGACATCCGATGGTTGCAGTGTGCAGGGTCACGATAGTCTCCAGTCCCCGGGCTGTCGGGGCAATGCCCGCCAGTGCACAGTACTCAGCGGCGAACCAGCAGGCTGAATCCCGCAATCAGAAAACCGAATGCGATGAGGCCGACCAATTCCGCCATCCCGGCGCTGCCGAGCCACCCGGTCCCGATACCGTCGGGTTTTCTGTTCTGCACAAATGCCACCGCGGCAATGCCGACTCCGAGCAGTCCTTCACCGCCAACGAAGCCGCTGCCGAGCAGCACGCCGCGCTCCCGGACGTCCGATGCATCGACCGGCGATCGCGCAAAGCGCTCGAACAGCCCCCGCAGCAATCCGCCAACGAACAACGGCGTCAATGTCGATACGGGCAGGTAAACGCCGACGGCAAACGGCAAGGAGGGAATACGGCACAGTTCGCAGACCAGTGCTATGGCGATCCCCAATCCGACGAAGCCCCAGGGCAGTTGCTGATCGAGAACACCTTCGATGACGAGTTTCATCAACGTGGCTTGCGGTGCCGGCAGCTCCTGCGTTCCGAAACCAAAGGTTTTGGCAAGCAAAATGACTGACAGACAAACAAACGTTGCCGAACTCAATACGCCGATGATTTCGCCAATTTGCTGCCGCCTGGGTGTGGCGCCCAGCAGGTAGCCGGTCTTCAGGTCCTGCGACGTGTCGCCGGCGATCGACGCCGCGATGGCGACCACGCAACCGACGGTGAGCGCTGCCGCCTTGCCGGCAAGGTCCGTCCAGCCCATGACCAGAAATATTCCGGCGGTGCCGAGCAGGGAAGCGATGGTCATTCCGCTGGTCGGGTTGCTGGTCACGCCGACGAGTCCCACGATGCGCGACGCTACCGTGACGAAAAAGAAAGCGAATACGACGACACAGACCGATGCGACGAGCCGCACGCCGAGGCCACCGACATTGCCGAAAACCTGCGGCACGAGCGCGATGAACAATGCGACTGCCAGCAGGCCGAAGCCGACAAACCTCAATGACAGGTCATCGTCGGTACGATCCGCCGTTGCGCCGCCGGACTGACCGCCGACCCGGTCCCGCAACTGACTCGCACCAATGCGAAAACTTTGCACCATGACCGGGATGCTGCGAATCAATGTAATGATCCCGGCCGTTGCGACAGCGCCCGCCCCGATGTATCGAACGTAGCGTGACCAGATCTGACTGGGCGACATGTCCAGGATCAGTGCTACCGTCTCCGGAAAGACCGGCAACGTAATACTTTCTCCCCACACGGCAATGGACGGGATGATGATGACCCAGGCGAGCAGGCTGCCCCCGACCATGACGGTCGCAATCCGCGGCCCGAGGATGTAGCCGACGCCGAACAGGGCGGCGGACAGGTCCATGCCGAGTTCACCCTTTTTCAGGAACGGCAGGCTGGTCGTCACATGGTCGGGGATGACCTTGATCCAGGACGTCAGGAACTTGAACACGGCGCCGATCCCGAGCCCAAGGAAAACGAACCGCGCGCTTTGCCCGCCGACCTCGCTCGCAACCAGCACTTCCGCGCAGGCCGTGCCTTCCGGATACGGCAGGCGACCGTGCTCTCCTTTTATAAGGAAGCGCCGCAACGGAATCATGAACAGTACGCCGAGCAAACCGCCACACATGGCAAGCAGCGTCATTTGCAACAGGCCGGGGGCCACACCCCAAAGAAACAATGCAGGTAACGTGAAGATGACGCCGCTAGCCAGCGAGCTCGACGCCGATCCTATGGTTTGCGAAATATTGGCCTCGAGTATCGTGCCTCGATGCCCGACTGCCTGGAGTGCCTTGAACGCCGCAACTGTCATCACGGCGACCGGAATGGAGGTGCTGATCGTCAGCCCGGCGCGCAGCCCGAGGTACGCGTTTGCGGCACCGAATACTATGCCGAAAAATATACCGAGTAGCGCCGCTTTGAAAGTGAATTCCGGCAGCTCGGTCTGAGCGGGTATGAACGGTTGGTACGATTCACCCGGCGCCAGTGCGACGTAAGCGCGGGCTGACAATCCCTTGTGAGCGGAACCCGGATCCGGTTCGTTCATGACGACATTGTTCTCCTGTCTGGCTGCGAGGATCCCGGGGCGCCAGGTCGAAAGTGCTGCCTCAGGGAACGATTCTGGCCAGCACCGGACCGAAAAAAGCCGCCCAGATGACTGGGCGGCATATCAAGCAGAAGGTGTTTCAGGCACGGATACCATCGGCGTATGAATCATCAGAACGTCACTGTCCAACGGATGCTGCCGCTTGTATCGCAGTAACGGCGCAACGCGTTTCGCCGGCAGCAATCGCAAAAGTCCAGGAGGACGCAATTGCTCAATTGCGGCGCGTGCTGAGAGGTAACACGCGTCAACCGCACAACGATTCCCGCTTCCCGCGTGGCGTTACGACCGCACCGCCCTCAGTCACCTTTTCTCCGTGCGTACCGGATTGGTACGCAAGCGATGCTACTACATCTTGTACCCGAAGGCGAGATGTGCACTAGATATAGCCGAGAGTCCCTGTGTGCGCGAATATTCTCCGGATGTGCGACAGCAGCCGCCGGATGATTTTCGGCGCGATGACCAAAGCGCGATGACCAGCACGATACGCTCACATCGAGACTCGAAATATGCGGGGGACTTTTTTTGACGAGCAATGGCAATGTGCGAGGCAGGGCCGGCTACCAGCGAAGCGGACTGGCGCTCGGCCCGATCGTCGCAATCATCATGATTGTTGCGGGCCCACCCGACTCTCTATCGATGCCGGCGTGGTATACCGCCGCCATGGGCCTGCTCATGGCAATCTGGTGGGCAACCGAGGCGGTACCGATTGCGGTCACCGCATTGCTGCCACTGGTATTTTTCCCGCTGCTTGGCATCGCCGATATACAGACCGCCGCCTCGCCTTTTGCGAACAAGGTGATTTTCCTTTTCCTCGGCGGATTCGTCGTGGCTCTCGCCATGCAACGCTGGAACCTGCACCGCCGCATTGCGCTGTCGGTGCTGCAATACGCCGGCGGCAATGGTGCGTCGCTGGTGGGTGGTTTCATGCTGGCCAGCGCGCTCCTCAGCATGTGGGTCATGAACACCTCCACCACGATGATGCTGTTGCCGATTGCCGTGTCGATCATTGCCGTCATCCATGGCACCATCGCCGAGCTGAGTGACCGGGCAAAGAAGGACTTTCAGTATGCGCTGTTGCTCGGGGTTGCCTACGGTTCGACTATCGGTGGCATGGCGACGCTCGTTGGCACGGCGCCAAACGCCATGCTCGCTGCGTTCGTGGTCGAAAACTACGACACCCAGATCAATTTCGTTAACTGGATGCTGGTTGGCGTCCCGCTGAGCGCGCTCATGCTGCCGCTTGCCTGGTTCGCTCTGACCAAGGTCGTGTTTCATGTCGACTTCCACACATCCGCCGACAGTCGCGCGCACTTGAGGAAGCTCAAGACCGACCTCGGCCCCTTGAGCACGCCCGAACGCCGTGTCGGCATCGTCTTCGTGCTGCTGGCGCTCACCTGGATCCTGCGCCCGCTGCTGAACCGGATTCATGGGCTGGAAGCATTGGACGACTCCGGAATCGCCATGGCCGGCGCTGTCGCCCTGTTCCTGTTGCCGAGCGGGTCGGCCGAAGATCCGTTGCTGTTGCGCTGGGAACAGGTCGAGGGCCTGCCGTGGGCGATCCTGCTTTTATTCGGTGGCGGACTGTCGCTGGCCAATGCCGTCAGCGAGACCGGGCTGGCCGCGTGGATAGGTGACGGCCTGCACCTGTTCGCAGCGCTGCCGGACGCCGTTGTTGTCGTCATCATCGCGGCCATCATCATTTTCCTGACCGAGCTGACCAGCAACGTGGCCACGACCGCGACGTTCCTGCCGGTCGCCGGCGCCATCGCGATCGAGGCCGGCATAGACCCCATCGTCCTGCTCGTGCCGGTTACGCTCGCCGCCAGCTGCGCATTCATGTTGCCGGTGGCAACACCGCCGAACGCAATCGTGTTCGGCTCCGGCCTGCTGACGATTCCGACAATGGTGCGGGCGGGCATTGCGTTGAACTTCATCAGCATCATTCTGGTTTCGGCCATAGCACTTACTCTGGTTCCGAAATTCCTGCATGGATAAGGTGTCATGACAGTCGGGTATGCAGTCAGCAAGATGAACAAGGTCCGGCAGCTGCGGGAGAAAGGCCGTTATGACAGGGACACCGTGCATCGCATACTCGACGCCGGACTCGTGGCGCAGGTCGCTTTCGTCGAAGAGGGAAATCCTGTCGTCGTACCCATGATTTACGGTCGTGAGGGCGAGACCGTGTATCTCCACGGCGCGCGCAAAGCCCGTGTCATCCGCATGATCGAAGGCAGCGAAAGTATCTGCCTGAACGTAACACTTCTGGATGGCATCGTACTTGCAAGATCGGCGTTCAATTCCTCGATGAACTATCGCTCCGTTACCGTCTTCGGTACGCCGAGCCTGGTCGAAGGCAATGCAGAGAAGCTTCGCGCCATGAAAGTCATCAGCGAACACCTGATGCCGGGTCGCTGGGACGAGCTGCGGGCGCCGCACGCGAACGAAGTGAAAATGACCGGCGTCATCGCAGTAACGATCGACGCGGCCTCCGCCAAGGTATCCGCAGGGATGCCGGTCGATGAACCCGACGACTATGTCATTCCCGTCTGGGCAGGGGTGCTGCCGCTCAGCAGCCGGCTGGGATCACTGCAGGATGACGATCGCCTGTTGCCGGAAGCCAAGGCGTCCGCCGCGGTGCGTGCGCTGCAGAACCGGGTCCTGTAGCCGGGGCATCCGGCGCAAAAAAAACCCCGGACGAAGCCGGGGTTTTCTTTTCGTTTCGACCGAGGGACTACATCCGGTACTGCAGCTCGATACCGTAGGTACGGCCTTTGTTGAGCGGCGAGAACGTAGCGCCGGTGCCCTGGAAAGCCGGCAGCGCAAACGTCGGCGAACCCGGGAAGGTTGTCGGCAACTGCGTGTCGCCGCCGATGGTCGATTCGTCCTTCAGGTTTCGGCCGAACACCGACAATTTCAGCCGGTCGTCCATGAACGTCAACCCAAGGCTGGCATCGAACATGTCCACCGCACGAAGCTGACCGCGGTTGTTGTCGGTATACGCCGAAGAGTCACGATGGTAGCCACTGGCCTGCGCCGTAAACGTACTGGCGCCGATCTCACGGCTGTAGATCACTTCGGCGCCAAAGGACTGCGGCGCCAGGCGGGGCATGTCGAGTTGCAGGTCTGCGTCATCGATTGAGCCATCGGCATTCAGGTCGAAACGGACCTCATCGTAACTGCCGTCAACGTACCCGTAGCTGCCACGCAGGAACAGGCTATCCGACAACGATGCCGATACTTCGAGGTCGAAACCGGCAATGGTCGCATCGGATGTGTTGCGAATGAGCTGCACCACACCAACCTGCGGATCCGGCAGGTTG
>Ga0299906_10005537_pt1 | contig 10275 bp, 8 predicted proteins | sample RVTome_14_FD_200259 | JGI IMG/M metagenome (GOLD analysis project Ga0299906, IMG submission 200259) | Soil microbial communities from uranium-contaminated site in the Upper Colorado River Basin, Wyoming, United States - RVT145D125 (version 2) ...
TCGACAATGCGATAGAGCGCCGCGACGATTTCTTCTATTACTACCTGCAGCGCGGCCGCGCGAACGAACGCTTAGGCAACGAAGACGGCGCGGTGCGGGACCTGCAGAAGAGCCTGGAGTACCTGCCGACGGCGCCGGCGCATTTCACGCTGGGCAATATCGCGGCGAAACGCGGCGACCGGGCGGCTGCGATCGAGCACTTCCAGGTTGTCGCAGGCGGTCAGGGAGAAATCGCCGATGCGGCCCGCGCATCGCTGGTCCGGCTGGACATCGGCCAGAATCCCGGCACCTACCTCCTGACCCGCTGCGACCCGGGCGCAGACAACGAACTGGTGGTGTCCATCAAGAACAACACGACGGTGGCCGTAACCGGCGTGCGCCTGTCGGTGCAGGTGCGTGACAGCGCAGGCGTGCCGCGCCGGATGGACCGGCAACTGACGGGGCGAATCGCCGGCGGCGAAGTCGTCAGCGTGCCGACCGGCCTTAAACCTTACGTGGCCGGCAGCGGTTGCCCGGTGGAGATTACGTCGGCGCGGCTTGCGCAGTAGACGGGTGGGATCGCCCGCAGGGCGGGCTTCTACAGCGTTCGATTCACAGGTTTCGCGAGGCGACTGAAAAGGAGGCTGTAGGAGCCCGCCCTGCGGGCGATCCCACCTCAAACGTGCTCGCGCCCGTCAACATCGCGCTCCCTTCCCGCATCAACGCTCCCGCTCCTCCAGCAGCCTCTCCATCTCATCCATGATCGCGTTCATCTTTCGCACCGCCGCCCTGTAGGGTTCGGGCGTGGCCAGATCCACGCCGGCCGCGGTCAGCAGGTTGTAGGGGTAGTCCGAGCCGCCCGCACGCAACAGGTTCTTGTAGTTCTCGACCCCGGCCCTCCCTTCATTCCTGATCTTCTCGTAAAGCGCCGTACCCGCCGTCTGTGACGTCGCGTACTGGAAAACGTACATGTTGTAGTAGAAGTGCGGGACGAACATCCACTCGTTCGCGTACAGGTCGTCGATCACAACGACGCCCTTGTCATGTCCGTGGTAGCGCTTGAGGATCTCGCGGTACATATCGGTTATCCGCTCGCCGGACAGGGCTTCGCCCCGCTCGGCGGCTTCGTATAGCGCAAGCTCGAATTCCGCGAACATCGTCTGCCGGAAGAAAGTGCCGCGCATCGACTCCAGCCCGAAACCGAGGTAGAAAAGTTTCTCGTCGGTAGTCTCCGCATTCTCCGACATGTAGTCCTGCAAAATCAGCTCGAGCGAGGTCGACGGAATCTCGGCGATAAAGGTCGAGTAGTTCGCCGTGTCGAACGGCTGTTTCTGTTTCGCGTACAGCGTATGCATCGCATGCCCCCATTCGTGCGCGAACGTCGATAGCGATTCGTAGTCGTCGTTATGGTTGAGGAGCACATACGGATGCACGTCGTAGGCAATCGGGTTCATGTATGCACCGGAGCGTTTGCCCCGCTGCGGATATACGTGCATCCAGCGTTTGTTGATGGCATCGCGCTGCATGCCGACCCAGTCCTTGCCGAGGACCGACATCGCCTCGAGCGTAATACGTTTGGTCGTTTCGATATCGAAAGTCTTGTCCAGTGCGACCAGCGGCGGATAAATGTCGTAGTAGTGCATCTGGTCGACGCCCAGCATCCGGCCGCGAAGTTCGAAGTAACGGTGCAGCGTCGGCAGCGCCTTGTTCACCTCCTCGACCAGCGTCCGGTATACCTCGGGCGGCAGGTTGTCCTGGAACAGCTCGCGGTCCAGCACGCTGTCGTAGTTCCGCGCCTTTGCCAGGGATACCTGTGCCTGCACGTGGGAATTCAGGATCGAGCCTAAGCTGTTGCGATATTCGAGCCACTTGCTCCAGAACGCATCGAACACTTTTTTGCGGTCGTCGCGATCGCCGCTCGCGCGCCAGCGGCTGTAGCCCTGGGAGTCGACCAGCTGTTCTTCTCCGTTCGACAGGGTGACGGTCGGCCAGGGAATGTCCGAGTTGGCAACGATGCTGTATATGTTGTTTGCCGCACCGAAGGTCTGGGTGAAATACGCCAGTGTCTCCTCGGCTTCGTCGCCCAGGGTATGCGGCGCGTTGCGCAGACCGTTGTCCAGCTGGAAGGCAAACCGCTCCAGCCGTTCGTCTTCCTTTATATAGGCTTCGATAACCTCGCGGCCGAGGTCCAGGAGTTCCGGCTGAATCCACGCTGTCGCCTCGGTAAAACGCGCGTACATGATGTCGCCGAGCTGGTTCATCTCCTGGGTTTCCGTTTCCCGCAGGTCCTCGTCGCTCAGGAGGCTCGCGTATGCGTAGACGCGAAGGGCGTCGCGGGTCGTGTCGGATACCAGCTCCATGGTCCGGTAAAGCGAGTCGGCGCTCTCACCGAGCGTGCCGCGGCGGGCGTCGATTTTCTGCAGGTCCGAAAGCACCTGCTCCCGTGCGGCGTCCCAGGCCTCTTTCGTCGGGAAGAGCTCGGTCAGGTCCCAGGTGTATGCGGGATCGGGCTTTTCCGATTGCTGTTCGGCGGCGGATAGGGCGCAGGCGCCCAACAGCAGAGCGGCTGCGAGAGAAGCGGTGATGCGGTGCATTCTTGACTCCGGTTTATTGTCAGGTCGCCGTGCGCCAAGGCCTTCGCGCCGGATGACGGCGTTAGACAGGATTCTGCGCAGGCGTTCGCGGGAAGAGTGTAGTTCCTTTTGTCGCCGGGGGTTGGAGTCGGATGAATCATCTCCGACGACAAGGTCTGTACGAGCCTTCGGGCAGACCGCGACCGCGAAGGAACCGAAACCACGCGCTACAATCGAACTCCCACGGACCGGCGTGCGGTCCAGGCAGAACGAGGGTAATCCTGTGCAGCGAACAGCCATTACGGCCATTGCCGTCGGGGTCACACTTGTCGCTGCAATTGCCGGCGTCCGTTGGCTGACCCATGAAAGCGGCGGCGCCGGAAGCATTCAGCCGCAGGAGGGCGATACCGCTCCGCTTCCTTCTTCATTCGATCGGTCGCTGCCGCTCGAAGAGCGAATCGACGCACTGGAACAGGCGCTGAGCGACGAGCGCTATGTTCGCCAGCTCCTGCAGGAAGAGCTGTTCGTGCTGACCGCGGAGATCGAATCGCTCGCGGCCAGTCGTCAACCCGACCGTGCCACGGACCAGTCGGCGGCGTTCGAACGCAGCGACGCCACTGCTTCCGCACCGCGCCGGCGGACCGGCGGCGATGCCAGGACCGCCCGCCTCGTGGAGGCCGGCTTCGGCCCGGGCCAGGCCGAGTGGATCCTGCAGCGCGAATCGCAGCTGCAAATGGAGGCGCTGCAGGCGCGTTACGAGGCAGAGCGCACGGGTGATGCGACGAACTTCTTCCAGAGTCGAAACGCCGCGAGCGATGCGTTGCGCAATGAGCTGGGCGATGCCGACTACGAGCGCTACCTTGCCGCTACCGGCCGGTCAACGAGTGTCGCGGTATCGACCGTGTTCGACAGCTCGCCCGCACAACGTGCAGGTCTCCGTCCGGGAGACGAGATTACAGGTTACGACGGCAAGCGGATCTTCAGCATGTCAGACCTCACCCGGCAGACCATGGAGGGCCTGCCTGGAGAACAGGTGGTTGTGGATATTCTTCGCGATGGTGTATCCATGCAGGTGGTGGTGCCGCGCGGCCCTGTCGGCATTTCGGGAGGCAGGCGATTCTCCAGGTAAAGCGACCGGGAGCTGCGGCACTGGCCGTGGGCTGCAACGCAATGCAGAATGCACGGTGTTTTCCCCGGGTAAATTTACTTGAGCAAATTTCGTTACACCGTACCGAACAGCTTCACGGCGCTGAGCCTGCTTCTTGGACTCGGCTCGATCGTGACCGGGCATCTCGGGGAGCTCGAACTGGCGGCATGGATGATCGTATGGTGCGGACTGCTCGACGTCATGGACGGCCTGACCGCCAGGCTCCTGAAGGCGACCTCCAGTTTCGGCGCCGAGTTCGATTCGATGGCGGACCTTGTAGCCTTCGGTGTTGCACCTGCATTGCTGGTGCTCGAGGCCGGAATGCAGATCGGCGGTGTCGAGCTCGATACCGGCTGGTTCTGGGTGCTGCTGGTCTCGGTCGGGATCTTCGTCCTGGCGGGTGCGATGCGGCTTGCCCGCTTCAACCTCTCTTCGCACAAGCCGATCAAAGGCTGGTTCACCGGCGTACCCATCACCGCCGCCGGCGCGGGGCTGACGGCGACGGCGGTGATCCTGCTGGCCCGTCACGGCGGCATTGCGGATACGCTGCCGCTTCACATATACCTTCCGGTCCTGATGGTTGCGCTGGCGCTGTTGATGGTGTCGACCTTTCGCTTTCCGAAGATCGTCCGGCGCAACAGCAAGGTGATCAATTCGTTCCAGGCCTTCAATGTCGCCGCATCCTATTACTGCGGCATCACGCGCAGTTACCCGGAGTTCCTGTTTGCGATGTCCGTATTCCTGCTGATCAGCGGGCTGATTGCCGGCTGGCTCACCCGCCCGGATGCGCAATACGGAGAAGACGGCGCGGGCGATGCATCCAAAGCATGAGTTACGCACAGCACAGATGCCGGTGACGTTTGCAGACGCACGCTGAAAGTTTGCTGGCCCGCCGCAAAAAGCTGCTCGGCCCGGCTTACAGCCTCTTTTACCGGGACCCGCTGCACCTCGTCCGTGGCGAAGGCGTCTGGCTCTACGATGCCGACGGCCGGCAGTATCTCGACATGTACAACAACGTGCCGCACGTGGGGCATTGTCACCCAACCGTCGTCGAGGCGATCGCCAGGCAAAGCAGCCTGCTCAACACGCATACGCGCTACCTGCACGAACTGGTGCTCGACTATGCCGAGCGGCTTACCAGTACCCTGCCGGCCGAACTGGATGTTGCGATGTTCAGTTGCACCGGCACGGAGGCCAACGAACTGGCGCTGCGGATCGCACGCGCCGTCACGGGAGGCGCGGGCTTCGTCGTCACCGACTGTTCGTATCATGGAAACTCGCAGGCCGTTTCCGAGATCACTACCGAGCACAGCACGCCGGACATGCTGCCGCCCCATGTCGTCGCCGTGCCTGCGCCGGACGTCTATCGCGGAGTGCATCGCGGTGAGGACGCCGCGGAGCGTTACGCCTCGCATGTGAACCAGGCCATCGAAACGTTGCGACGCCGCGGCATCGCGCCGGCGGCGCTGGTGCTGGATACGATCATTTCGTCCGATGGCGTGGTTGCCGTGCCGTCCGGCTACCTGACACATGCTGCCCGCGCGATCCGTGCGGCCGGCGGTCTCTTTATCGCGGATGAAGTTCAGCCAGGATTTGGACGGACCGGGGAACGCTTCTGGGGTTTCGAACTCGACAACGTGTTGCCCGATATCGTGACCATGGGCAAGCCGATGGGCAACGGGTACCCGCTGGCGGCAACGGTTACCCGCAGTGACATCGCCGAGGCGTTCGCGAAGCGAACGCGATATTTCAATACCTTCGGCGGCAACCCGGTGGCGGCCGCCGCGGGCCTTGCAGTGCTCGACGTCATCGAGGCCGAACACCTGCAACAGAACGCCCTCAGGATCGGACGGCACCTTTCGGCCGGGCTCGAGCGGCTCGCCTTGCAGCACGAACGCCTGGGCGACGTGCGTGGTACCGGACTCTTTCTCGCCGTCGAACTGGTGGACGACAGGGTCAGCAGGAAGCCCGCAACGGAATATGCAGACAAGGTCGTCGAAGCACTGCGCGACGAGGGTGTGCTGACCAACACGATCGGCCGTCACGACAACATTCTCAAACTGCGGCCCCCGATGGTCATCTCACGGGAAAACGCGGACATGTTTCTTGCGATTCTCGCCCGGGTGCTGAGCACGCTCTGACACGCGGGAAACAATATGGGGGGTAACGATGCAAACTCGCTACCGGGACGAGCGGAAGGGCAGGTGAAGCCGCCGCCGGGATCGCCGATCGGGATGAGCGAAGGAGACCCGTATTTTTGATGCGTCGATCGCCCGCAGGCAGATGACTGCTCCTGCGTAGTCTGCACGCCCGCCGTCCGTGGCGGTCGTGCGGGCTCCTACAGCGTACTGTCCATCAGTTATGCAACCGAAATGAAAGGACGCTGTAGGAGCCCGCCCCGCGGGCGATCCCACCTTTCGGCCAACGCCATGATATGAAACAGCCACCGCCGCTGCTGTTCGCAACCTGCCTTTACCTTTACCATTTACCATCCAGAAAAAAAGTTCTGCACCGCCGGCTCGAGGGCGGGTTACATGCGCATCTCTAAAGCAGCGGCGAAGGGGGCATGTCGGAAAGACTCAGAATCTCCCGGCGCGATTTTCTGAATGGAATCGCGCTCGGCGTTGCGGCCGGGAGCGCGCTGTCGCCCCTCGAGGCAATGGCCAGGTCGCTCACCAATGGCACACCACCGGTCGGTGACGGCCTTTATCCGCCCGCGCTTACCGGCATGCGAGGCAACCACCCCGGTTCCTTCGAAGTGTCGCACGCACTTTCCTGGGCGGGCGCGAAATGGCCGCGGCCAGAACGGCAGACCGACCGGACCTACGATCTCGTGGTCGTGGGCGCCGGCATCTCCGGTTTGTCCGCAGCATACTTCTATCGTCAGCACGTCGGCCGCGACGCCCGCATCCTCGTCATTGACAATCACGACGACTTCGGCGGCCATGCGAAGCGGAACGAGTTCGATGTCAATCGGCGGAAACTCATCTGTTACGGCGGCAGCCAGTCGATCGATGCGCCGGGAAATTATTCTGCGCAGGCGAAGAAACTGCTCGAGGATATTGCGGTGCACACCGAGCGATTTTACGACTACTTCGATCAGGACTTTTTCAGCAGAAGAGGACTCGGCCGCGGTATCTGGTTCAGCAGGGAAGCCTACGGGGAAGACCGTCTGTTGCCGAACGTGATGCGCGTGCGTCAGCTCATTCCCGAGGCGGTGCCCGGGCGCAGCATGGAGGACCTCGTCACCGCCCGCGTGGACTACGCATCGCTCGATTGTTCATCGGCGAGGGTCAGGATTCGTCTCGACAGTACGGCGGTGGACGTCAGGCACGCGGAGGGCGGCAAGACCGTGGACGTTTCATACGTACGGAAGGGCGAGGCGTATCGCGTACGGGCGAAGCACGCGGTCCTCGCGTGCTACAACAACATGGTGCCGCATATCTGCAGTGATTACTCCGATCCTCCGCACTGGGGGCGGGAGGAGGGTCCGCATGTCCAGGGCCGCGCGCAGATCGGGCGCATCTCCATCGCAAACTCCGACGCAGCGGCATATGCCTACGTCGACGGCGCGATCGACGCAGCGCGCCGTGCGGTAAGCGAACAGCTTGCCACCGCCAGTTTCACTTAAACGTATGGACGATCCCGGTTTCATCTCGGTTATGCCGACACTGGTCGTCTTCGTGCTGGCGATCATCACCCGCAGGCCGATCGAGTCGCTGGTGACAGGCGCCGTTGTCGGCCTCGCGATAATTCACGGGCCGGGGTTCGTCACGGGTTTTGCGGAAACGTCCATTCGCGTGATGACAGACGAGGACGTCGCCTGGGTGATACTGGTGTGCGGTTTCATGGGCGGCCTGATCGCGGTGCTGATCCGGACCGGCGCGACAAGCGCATTTACCGCAATCATGACGCGTCACGTGCGCTCGGAGAAAAGCGCGCTGTTGGCGACGTGGGTACTCGGCATATTCATGTTCGTCGACGACTACCTGAACTCGCTTGCCGTCGGCGCGGCGATGCGAGACGTCACGGACAAGTACAAGGTGTCGCGGGAAAAGCTTGCGTACATCGTCGATTCGACCGCGGCGCCTGTCAGCGTCATCATCCCGTTTTCAACCTGGGGCGCCTTTTTCGGCGGCCTTCTGGTGGCGAACGGCGTGGCCGCGGAGGGCGAGGGACTGACGACGTACATCGGCGCGATTCCGTACATGCTTTATGCCTGGATCGCCGTGCTGCTTGTGCCCGTCGTCATCTCGGGGGCCATCCCGTCCCTCGGTAGCATGAAGACTGCGGAAGTTCGCGCGAAAACGAAAAACCAGATGGTGCCGCCGGACGCCGCGCACATCGATCAGGCAAACAAGGCTATCAAGCCGCACCCGAGCGTTACGCCCCGGGTGTCCATGTTCATACTGCCGATGCTGGCGCTCATATTCTTCACGCTCTGGTTCGACAAGGACTTCCTTACCGGCATCTACATAACGCTCGGTGGAACCGCGCTGGTGGTGGTCGCGTTTCGCATACTGGATCTCAACGATACGTTCGACACGATCATCGACGGATTCAAGACGATGATAGAACCGCTTGGCGTGCTGGTGGCCGCCTTCATTCTGAAGGACGTGAACGACGTGCTGCAGCTGCCGGGATATGTCGTCTCGACGATGCAGCCTGTCCTGACGGCCGAGAGCCTTCCGGCGGTCATCTTTGCCACGATGGGCCTTGTGTCTTTCATGACCGGTTCGAACTGGGGCGTGTTCGTGATCATCCTGCCGATCGTCGTTTCGCTGGGGCACAACCTCGGCACGGACATGACACTCGTCATCGGCGCGACCTTGTCGGCCAGCACGTTCGGCAGTCACGCCTGTTTCTATTCGGATGCGACGGTGCTGACCGCACAGGCCACCGGCTGCACGGCGATGCAGCATGCACTGACGCAGATTCCCTACGCCCTGATCGCAGCCGCGATCGCCGTCGTCGGTTACCTCATACTCGGATACGTGTGACGCTGTCGTTGCTGCATCGTTCGCGCAAAGTTTTTTTGCTTACAGGAGAAGGAAAGGTGGTGAAGAAAAGTCTGTTGTTTGCTGCTGTTCTGCTCGGGGCGATGGGCCTCGGAGCCGTGCTGGCCGAACATCGCGCGAGAGAGCACGATGTGGTCCTTCCGGCGAAGATCAGCAAGGAAGACATATCCGGCACGATCTTCGAGCGCCCGGATACGGTCACCAGGACCCGCGGCGGCAACACGATCCACCGCTCCTGCGTGATCTGCACTCCGCCATCCATGGCGGTCAGGCTCCTACAGCGTGCTGTCCGCGTTCGTGCCAGCCGATATTCTTCCGGGTGGTGTAACGTTTTCGCTTTTCGGGCGCTATAAGCCCGTAACGAGCCGACACCATCCACCAGAATCAGGAACCGGACATGCTTCTCATACGCACCGCGCTGCTCTTTACAGTATTCGCAATGGCTTTCGCACTTCCCGCGACCGCCACCGCCCAGGTCACGCGGGCAAGCCTGCCGGGGGACGCGGTCTGGTACCTGCACGCCGATCTCCAGGAACTGCGCGACGCCCAGTCGGGCAGGCATCTCTATCAGTGGCTCGAGAGGGAGGTGTTCGACGACATTCTCGAGGATCTGGGCATTGACCTGTCGAATGAGGCGAGCCGGGTAACTGCGTTCGCCGACGCCTCGCTCGGCACCGTCATAGTGGTCGACGGCGCAATCACCGAAACGACGCGGGACAAACTGCTCGCACTCGCCTCCATGGACTCGAGGCTCGACACGCTGAAACACGGCGGCAGGACCTACTACCACGCGGATCGCAAGAAGGGCGGGACCGACGGCAACCGCTCGTTCGACGACCTCGAGAAAACCGCTTACTTCAGTTTCGACGTAAAGGACAAGCTGATCGTCGCCTCGAACCCGGACCAGATGAAAGCGCTGCTCGACAGCGGCGGGCGGATAGCAGGAAGCCAGAGCCACCCCGGCACGCTGCTGGTGCTGACCGCAGACAGGAGTTTCGTGCAGGCCGGCGCGCGCACGGCGGCATTCGCGGACGACGACGATCAGGGCTGGGACTCCAACATCCTGCGCAACACCGAACTGGTGGCGCTGCTCGTTTCCGACCGAAACGGTCTCATTGCCGTGGAGGCGCAACTCGTCTCTCACGAGCCCACCATGGCGCAGTCGCTGGGCGGCATCATCAACGGCCTCATCAGCCTGCAGGCGCTGAACCCGGACCTCGACCCGGATATCCTCGCCCTGATGCGCAACACGAAAATCGACGTCAAGGACAAGGTCCTCTCGATTAACGCCGTGATCAACCCCGAAATGATCGTCAGAATGCTCGATGACTGAGGCAGCCGGTGTGTGGGCTTGAGAGCCTCGCATCGAACATGAGCTGGTTGAAAAAATAGTGCCAACCGATGCACAACTTGTCGCGCAAACGATACGAGGCTCGACCACCTCGTTCGAACAGCTGGTGGAGCGCTACCAGCAACGGCTGTTCCGTTTCCTCATCACGCGCTGCACATCGCGCGCCGACGCGGAAGACGCGATGCAGGACGCCTTCATCAATGCTTA
>Ga0299906_10005538_pt1 | contig 10274 bp, 7 predicted proteins | sample RVTome_14_FD_200259 | JGI IMG/M metagenome (GOLD analysis project Ga0299906, IMG submission 200259) | Soil microbial communities from uranium-contaminated site in the Upper Colorado River Basin, Wyoming, United States - RVT145D125 (version 2) ...
TTCACTCACGCTTGCAGAGGCCGACGAGCGACCAAAAGTTTGGCGCGACCGCGTCGAGGTAGGCGGCGGCGCTGGTGTCCTCGGGCCACTGCATCTCGAGCGCGCGCCCGATCGTGTCGAGGCACGCCGCATCGACGCCGCGCTCGCTGCTGACGAGCGCGAGTGCGCGAGTGTCCTCGGCGACGATCAGAATGTCCCCGATCCCGTCCTTGTTGATGAACGTGAGCGCCTTGCCAAAGGCCGCCAAGCCGTCGTGCGGCAGCCCGCCGTCTCGGTACTCGTACGTGATCATCTTGGACGTCGTGCTGGAGTGCGTCAGGAAAACCCCCGAAAAGTCGAACGCCCAAACCCCAGACGCGAGCGCGAGGCTCACCAACGCAGTGAACGCGGCACGCAGCATTTTTTTTTACCTCTCTTGGGAAGAAGATTCAGTTTGAGGGGGGACTGAGCGGTGGTCGCTTTTTTTTCTACTAAAGTTGTTGCAAAACGTGGGGGTTTTTTTTTTTGAAAAGAGCAAGGGCACCACGGAAAGAGGAGGAGGGCGGGCGCGCCGCCTCACGCGCACTCGTCGGCGTGCGTCTTCCAGTCGGTGCGTTGGCAGGAGACGGAGCAGTAGCGCGTCGTCTTGCAGCCGTCGCACACCTTCTCGGCCGGGCTGCCGCAGGCCGCGCAGCGGCCGTTGGAACGGAGGCGGCGCGGGGAGATGGCCGGAAGTTCCTGCACGCGCCCAGACTGGCGCGGCTCGATGGCGCGAGCGTTGTTCGCGAAGACACGGGGAGAGACGAAGGCAGCGAGGGCCCCGATGCCAGTCGCGAAGAGTGCGAAACCCTCCGGCGTCGTGAGGAAGGTGTGCACCTCGTACGCACGCCGGACGCCGTTGACGCAGTTCGAGAAGGCCAAATCCCGAACCAGTCCTTGTCCAGCGCTCTCGGCCCACGGCGCCGCCCATTCCACGAACCTGTTGCGGGCGACGACGCTGACGGTGGTGTCCACCGTGCGCCAGAAGCCCGAGTTCGCGCCGCACGCCTCGAAGCTGTACTTGTCCAAGATAAGCGTCGTGAGGAAGTAGAGGACAAGAACGAGGACGAAGACAAACGCGGTGCGGAGGAACGCACCCACACGCTCCCGGCGAGTCTCCTGCCCGATCATCTCGCCCAAAAAGGCGATGCTCTCGCGAACCTCGTCGGTGTCGATGTCGCCGACGTGCTCGGAGTACCGGTCACTGAAGTGGGACACCATGCCCTCGCGGTACCCGTGCTCGAACGCATGCGTCGCCTTGCCCACGGTCTCCTCCGCTTGGCGCGGATCCGCGCCCAAGCGGATCAGGAGCTGGGTCGCGAGAGGGCCGACGCCGGAGAGGTACTCCATCGCCTCGTCGTCGTTGCCCTCTCCCCAAAAGACCTTGTTGCGCGCCACGACATAGTTGTGAATGGAGCGCACGGCTTGGATGTTCGGCGCGACCTCGTCGACATCACCGACCGCGCGGACAGCCGCCGCCACGTCGATCATCTCCAAAAACTGCGCCCGCGCCAACTGCACGGCGCGCCCGAAGGCACCGACGCGCTTCTCCATGCTCGGCAGGGCCACCTCCGTCATGGTCATGATGGGGAGGAGGGGGGGGGGGAAAGAAGTCGAGGAGGACCCACGCCCTTTGTCAACAGGCACGGAAAACGACGCGCTTCATAGTATCACAAACCACCTCACCCCCCCTCACTCGCCAGTCGCGCACGCCTCTTGCACGCCCGAGTACGTCTCAAAGCCGCCGGGAATCCGGACCGTGAACTCGTCGAGCGGCAGGTAGGCCGAATCGCGCCCCGGCCACGGCAGCTGCGCCTCGTTGTGCACGAGCTCCACGATCGGCCCGGCGCTGCAGTCCGTGTAGAGGTTGAAGCGCAGGTTGGCGCCAAAGGGCGCGATCTGCGAGCTGCGCCACACGCGCGCGCTCTGCTGCGCGGGCGTCCACGACGCGTCGAGCGGCGGGTCGTCGCCGAAGAGGCCGAGCAGCGCCACCAGCGGCAGCAGCGTCTCGGCGTGCGCGAAGCGGAAGTGCGCGGCCAGCGGGCACTCGCCCTCGCAGTTGGCGGCGCGCTGCAGCCCGCGCCGGATGCTGTCGGCGAGCGGGTACGCGATGGCGGTGGCCAAGGGCGTGCCGGGCCCCTTCAGGTAGTACGTCTTGAGGTCGAAGTAGAAGTCCATGGCCAGGAAGTCGGCGTCCGAGAACGCCGTGCAGAAGCGGCTGTTGTCGCGCTGGAGCGCGACCTCGAAGGCGCACGCGCGCCACATGTAGCTCGCCACCTTGAAGTCGACCCACGGGACGTCGTCGTCGGAGATTCGCGCCTGGACGCGGAGCGCGAGGTCCTCGCCGTGCCGCGCCGCCCACGCCTCGGCGGGCGCTTTCATCGCCTTGTGCTGGCTCGTGTAGAGCGGGCAGTGGTCGAAGAAGCGCATCTCGGAATCGTCCTTCCGGGGCACGGTCGTCAGGTACACGGGCACCATGTTCTCGTCGTCGCGCGAGACGCCGAACACGCCGCTGCCAAAGGCCGCCGCGCTCTGGAACGTGCGCGTGAGATCGGTCGTCGAGAACCTGTACCGCCACGGCGCGTACGGCGGCGCCAGCGTCCCGTTCTGATCGCCGTCCATGCGCCAGCGGTGCCCGATGCCGAAGTGCTCCGCCACGCCCGTGCTGTGCAGCGCGCCGCCGCGCTCGGCTTGGTACGGCGACGTCCAGTTCGCCATCCACTGGTACTGGGGGCGCAGCATCTCCTCGTTCTCGCGCAGTATCGACTCCAGGTGCACGAGGCGCCCCATGTCGCTGACCATCGGGTAGCGCGTGCCGTGGCGCGCCACGTACTCGACGTACGCCGGCTCCGCACCCGCGCGGCAGCCATAGTGGGTCGGGATCGCCTCGCGCCACTCGTCGCAGTGCGTGTTGTACGGCGTCTTGGTCGCCATGTTCTCGGTCAGCACGATGCCCGCCGCCGCGCCCGCGGCGCACAGGACGAGCGCCGCCGCGCGCGCCGCCATTTTTAAATAAAAGCGAAAGATTCCAAAGTTTAAACCACCGGGGAAAAAAATGCAGAACAAATCTGGCTTCGTCGGCTGCGTAACGTTTCTGGTCGCGTTTATCGTCACGAGCTTTGTGGCCGGCGTACTGCTGTTGATACTGGCCAGTCGGGTTGACGCGTGGTTTGCCATTCTGGCGGAGGCGCTCATCGCCCCGCGGCCTTTTGCTACCTTCCGCTGACGAGCGTGTTGTTCCGCTGGGAAGACACGGGCTGCGAAACAGGAGGGGGGGGGGGCTTGGTGCCATGACCGCGTCGTGCGACTACGACACGCTGCTGTTGCGCGCGCGCCGCGACGTGGATGCCTATTTGGCGGAATACGGCGATCCGGCCCCCCGCACTGGTCTGCGCTGGTGCGTTGTGGCGCAGGCGAGTTCGGCCACCGACCACCGCCGGCGGACCCAAGCCTCGCCGTACTTCTTTGGCTCGTTCCACGTCAAGCCACACATGGCGGACAAGATGTTCATGTACCGTCTTGACGACTTTACGTGGCTATTCTGCTCCGTGAACCTCATCTGATTTTTTTTTTGGGTTGTTGCGTCTCTCAGAAGATTGGCCCCGCCGCCGCGCCGAGGAAGGACGGCGGCGCGGTCGCGCCCGGGAGGAGCGCGGCCGCCTCGGCCAGCGCGCGCGTCTCGCGCTGGTCGATGGCGTCTGGGTCGTCGGTGAGGCAGTGGAGGAACTCGACAAAGTACGCGGCCTGCTCGGGCGTGGGGCGCACGTCCTCGGTGGGGGCGGTCGCCGTGGCGGCGGCGGTGGCGTTCAGCGCGCGCCCGCCGGCGGTGACGACCTCCTGCGACACGTCGCCGTCCAAGACGCTGCCCGTCGCGGCAGCGCGCGCCTCCCTGGCGGCGGCCTCGGCGGCGTCGGCCGAGAGCGTGGTGGCGTCGAACTCGATGTCTTCGCGGCCCATGATGACCTTGGCGCGCAGGCGGGTCATGACGTCGAGGCTCATGCGGACGGAGTTGGCCGTGATGGGGTTGATGATCCTGCCGTCCGGCTCGATGCGCCGGGTGCAGAAGTCGGCCGTCGGCTGCGCCAGCGCGGGGCCGACGGGCTCCGTCGAGCCTCGCGGCGGCTCGACGAAGTACGTCTCGTTGAGGATGCGCTGGATGGCCGTCTCGTACTGGTTCAGCATGTCCCACGTCGTCTCGAGGTTGACCGCGTGGATCGCGTCGCGGTCGGTGGTGCCCTGCGGGAGGCGGCGCGCAATGTCCGCGACCGACGCCTTCCCCTGCCGGTTGAGGTCCGCCAAGACGTCCTCGACGAACACGACCCCCGCGCCGCGCCACGGCTCGCCGCCGTACTTCGCGCCGCCGAACGGCACGCCGCGCACCTGCACCAAGCGCGCGGCGACGGACGCGCGCGACTCGGGCGTCGCCACGCCCGTCTCGAAGAGCGCGCGCTCCGTCGGCGTGCTGTCCTCGACCTCGGCGTGGGCGAAGAACACAGCGAACTCCGCCGGGGTCGCCGTCGTCGACGCCGCCATCCATAGGCGCGCCGCGTGCAGCGAGCGCACGAACTGCGGCTGCGCGAGGAGCGTGTAGATGATGGCCCGGTAGTCGCGCAGGATCTGGAAGGAGTCCATGACGATCGGCGAGCGCTCGCCCGTCGCCGCGAGCCAGAGGTTCGCCGCGTACACGCCCGTCGGCAGCAGCGGCGTCCACATCATCATAGCGCGCAGCTCGTTGTTCTCCTGCTGCAGCACGACGGGCAGCACCTCCAGCGGGAAGATGCCAGCCGTCTTCATCTCCTCCGGGAAGCGGTCCGGCGGGAAGGACACGGACGACAGGCGCGGGTCCGCGCACTCGTCGCGCCCGCCGACTTGCACCATGACGTCCACGCCCTTCTGCTCTGCCACCATGTGGCGGTGCACAGGGTTGGACATGTCCGCCTCGATCGTCAGGCCCGTCTGCGGGTCCGTGATGAAGAGCTCCGTGCCCAGCATCCGGAAGCGCGCGTCTTGGACCTGCTCGCGCGTCATCTCCGGGCGGCCCTCCGGGCCGTAGCGCAGCGCGCGCGCCGCCGCCGTGCGCGCCTCAAAGTCCGCGGCGACGTCCGCCACGGGCGGCTCCTCCTCCAGCGGCGGCGCCACGGTGACGATGCGCCTCCCCTCGGCCACTGGCACGATCTCCGCGCCCACGGCGGCCGCCGCCGCTTGCACCGACTCGTGCGCCGCCGCGGCCTCGATGGCCGTGGCGATGGCGTCGCTCATGTCGAGCTCGAATCGCGCGTCCGCGCCGCGCTTGCGCGGCTCCCCGCCTTGGTCGCCCATTTTTTAACCCGCGCGAAGATGCAAAAAAAAAAACCAGAGGGGAAACGCACGATCACCACAGAGTTCACGTCTGGTGAGCAACGCACTCGCTCTGGTGCTCGGCCCAGTCCGCCGTCTGGCACTCGGCGCCGCAGTAGCGCGCCGTCTTGCAGTGCGAGCAGCGGAAGTCCGCCGGCTTGTCGCAGTGGAAGCAGCCCGCCGCTCCAGCCGCCGCCGCGCCCCGCGGCGCCCAAGAAGAGATGTCGATCCATGGGCTCCCCGGTGCTGCTTGTTTGCGGATACTGAACCCGGAGGGGACCTTGTCGATCATGGCGAAGTTGTAAGTCTTCGCCGTCAGAGCTTGGAAGGGGCCGTCGGGGCCGAACGCGGACTTTTCGTAGTGGGTGCCGTAATAGAAGCGACCGGGGGTAGGCGTTCGGTCAGTCTTCTGCTGCTGCTCGACCCTGGCGATGAGATCGTGCGGGTACAGCCCGAGGTCGGGAAGGAACACGTCGGTTACCCAACTCTCAAACCGCTCCCAGCCCATCTGCATCATCCTGCGCGTGTAGTCCCCCTTGAAGTGCGAAGTCGCTCCGAACACGGCAACCGTGTCCTTCTTGAAAGATGCGCCAAGCGCGCCGACGTCCATGTTGTTCCAAAGCTTCAGGGTCATGCGAAGATCCACATGGAAAGCGGGGTTCTTCCCCGCGGTCCTCGACACCTGCGCGTCCTCCAAAAACAGCGCAGCGTTGAGAAAGGCGTGCGTTGCGTAGGCGTAGTAGTACTTCTCGCCGGATGCCGAGGTTCCCTCGGCGATCGCGGGGACGTAAATCGGGTTGGCCTTGTACTTGGTGTTCTTCCGGACCGCCAAGATGAACTGCACCATCTGCATCGCCGGCGCCGTAGTCGTCCGGCTGCGCATCTTCTTGAACACGTCCGGCCGCGTCCGCACCCGGAACCGACCGTCCGATCCCTCCGACAGGTTCCTCTCGTCCTTCACGCCGCGCGTCGCACGATCGACGACATGCTCCAGCGAGGCGGGCTTGATAACATCTGCCATCGGAAGCTCCGCGACCCAACCGTTCCTGGCCTTGAGGGCGTCAAGGCGGTCCTCGAGCTGGCGCGCGCGGTCGGCCATTTTTTTTTTCTTCCTTCCGCCCGCCGGCCCCCCCCCCCCTTTGAACACGACACGGCGTCGAACTTCCTTTAAACAGCGGCTACCACGCCAAATGCCCGACCACCAACCCCTCTTCCGTCGCACTCTCCCACGTCTTGTCCGCGCGCTCGCGCCACCGGTGGCGCTCAATCTCCGCGGGGGAGATTGCGTGGCCAGCGCGCTCGGGCGGCGCGACGATGCGCATGGGCCGGCGCTCCATGCGGTGGCCGCGGATGCGGCCGGCCATCTCGACGTCGCCCGGCTCGGACACTTCCGTCGAGTAGCCGGAGTCCGGCTCGATGTCGCTCTCGACCTCACCCGCTCCCGGCGGCGCCGTCGGCGAGACCGCGGGGGGAGCCACCACGCTCTGGTCGGGCTCCTCCGCGTCGAGCGCGGCGCCAGCCGTCACGGCGTCGATGATGATCGCGGCCTGCTGGGCCGCGCGGCGGCGGCGGCGCGGGGCCTCCTCCGCAGCGGAGGCCCCCGCCGCACCGGCCGGCTCCTCCCCAAAGCCGCCGAAGCCGCCCTTCATGACGATGCGGAAGAGGCCCTCGCTGGACGCGCGGTCGAAGACGAGGCCGTTCGCGTTGCTGAGCAGGTAGGACAGGATGGTGTAGTCGGAGGCCGACTCGCGCAGCGCGCGCCCCGCCTCGAAGAGCGCGTCGCGGAAGCGCTTGGCCTCGTCCGGCCAGTCGTTGATGACGTTCTTGTGCAGCAGGAAGGCGGCGGCGTCCTTCGCGTCGGGCAGGTCGCCCGCGATCCACGCCAAGATCTCGCCGGCGCTGAGGCCGGGCACGTACTGCGCGGCGAGCACGGCAATGAGGGCGGCCTCGTCGAACAGGTTCTCGTAAGACCGGACGACGCCCAGCATGTTCAGGAAGTCCGTCTTGTTCATGGCGCGCACGTCCCCGAAGAAGGCGAAGCGCGAGGCGACCAAGCCGCCGAGCGTCCGCGCGGAAACCTCCGTGCCGTCCGCGGCGCGCGCCGCCATCTCGGACGCGAGGTACGCCGCCAAGCGCTCGACGAGCCTGGGCAGGCGGATCGTCTGCCCCGCGCGCCGCCCCGAGGCGGCGTCCTCGAGCCGGTCGGCCTCGGCCTCCAAGCGTCGCGCCTCCTCCTCGTCGCCCGCGCCGTTGTCGGCGTTGCGGCGTGCGCGCGCCGCAGCCTCGCGCGCACGCCGCGCGGCGCGCTGCTCTGGCGTGTAGTTCGTGACGCGGGCGACGAGCTTGAGGTCGCTCGCGCGCAGGATGAGGCGCTGGAACGCGAACTCCAAGCACGCAAGCCACGCCTTCGGGCTCCCGCCCTTCTTCCGCGCGTCGACGTCGAAGTCCAGCACCGCCTGGAAGGCCGCAAAGTCCTCGACGCGCACGCGCCCGTCCGTCAGCCAGACGGCGATGGCGCGGTGCCAGATGCCGAAGGTTCGGTCATCGTCGCTCACGAACTCCTCCTTGCGCGCCTCGCGCCGGCCGTCGACCGGCCCGTAGGTCAGTCGCGTGTCCGAGCGCAGCGGCGCGTGGGTCGCCACGATCTCGTAGTCCGCGCCCTCGGCGAAGCTGCCCTCCGCCTCGATGAAGATGCCCGTCTTGTTCGCGCGCGAGCGGCGCGCGGTGTCGACGCGCGCCGCCGCGTCGCTCCAGCGCCCGTCCTCCGCCACGAGCGCGCGCGCGATCTCCGCGGGATCGACGCCCTCGAAGTCCGGCGCGGCGGCGCGCGCGGCCAGCCGTCCGCGCGGCATCAAGAAGCCCTGCGTCACGCTCTTGAGCGCGTCCGTCTCCTGCTCGTCCGACGCGATGGGGTTGTTGGCGCGCTTGAGGATGAGCGCTACCTCGAACTCGCGCTCCGTGACGTCGACCTCGGGCGCCGCGTTCAGGTGCGCAATGTAGCGCTTGATGCGCGCCTGCAGCGGCGTGGCAGCGTCCTGGCCGCGCATGCGCTGCTCGGTCAAAAAGGCGTCGACCGTGGTGGTGGCGATCTCCGCCGAGTTGCGCGCGGTCGCGACCATCCCGCCCGGCGACACGCCCGTGATGATGGCGTCGGTCAGCACCTCCGGCACGCCCGTCTCGCCGAAGATGCGCGCGGTCGTGCTGCGCAGGCCGCTCCAGCTCGGGCCGCCCACGAACCCGCGCTTGCTGGCCGAGATGGCGAGGAAGCGCGCGCGGACGGCGGTGTCGCGCGCCGCGGTAATGGACACGCGCGTCGTGGCCATCGCGATGGTCGCCTGCTCGAACGACGTGCCCCAGTCCGCGTAGACAGCCATCTCGTCCGCGATCTGCGCCGCGGGCTGCTCGCCCATGACCTTGAGGAGGCGGTTGATCGAGACGATGTCGCGCATCGCGCTGGCGACGGCGGCGTCCGACGCCTCCTTGCCCGCGGCCGCGCCGCGCGCGACGCTCGCCGCCAGCGCCTCGTCGAGCACGTCCGAGACCGCCGCGGCGCGCTCGGCGCGCTCCCACGCGACCTGCCCGAAGCTGGAGCGAACGACGCGCTCCGCCTCGTCGACGACGCGGACGCCCGAGATGCGCGCCGGCACCGCAGGGGGCGTCGCCTCCGCCGGCTGCGCGCCGTACGCCATCAGCGCCCACGCGCGCACGAGGTTCTCGAAGACGTTGACCTTCTTGGAGAGCGTCTGCGCCTGCCACTCGGTCGTGTACTCGAACGTCGCGCGCTCGTACGTGGCGTTCAGGCCGCTCAGGTTGCTGATGATGCCGAGCGCGCGGCTCAGGCGCAGCACGGTGTCGCGGCGCGTGATGAAGGGGCGCCGCTCCTCCGTCTTGGGCTGCGTGTCGCGCCAGATGGCGGGCGGCGGGAGCGCGAAGTTCGGCGGCGCGGGGTACCCGCCCCTCGCGCGCAGCTCCTTGATCTGCGCGTCCAGCGCCGCGAGCATGGCGCGCTCGAGCGCCTCCTGCTCGACGTCGATCTCCAGCGGCTCGGGCCCCTGCCAGCGCACCTCGCCGTTCGTCCAAAGGATGGTCAGCCGCGCGCCGTCGGCGAACAGGCGCGCGCCGGCGACGTCGACGAGCGCGCCGGACTCCAAGTCGCGGTAGACCGGCGCGCGCGAGTCGCGCTTGACGTACCCCGTGTCCATCGGCGCCTCGAAGCGGCGCGGCTGGTTGGCCTCGCGCGCGAAGGAGGCGCGCTGGATCCGCCGGTCCAGCGCGACGAGCGCGACGCGCTCCGCCGGGTTCTGCTGCACGACGCGGATGACGTCGGCCACCGTCTCAAACACGGTCGGCAGGTCGCCAAAGGCCTGCTGCTTGTGCACCTCGTCGCGCATGTCGTCGACGATCGTCTCCTCGAAGCCCTCCGTCGGCACGGGTTCCGAGAACTGCGCCTCGTACGTCCAGACATGGAGGCGCGTGGGCGCGCCGCGGTACGCTGCGCTCGCGCGCAGGCGCTGGTGCCCGCACATGCGCACCGCGCGCCCCTCCATCTGGATGCGGTCGCGCTCCGTCGCCGGCGCGTCGAACAGGTGCACGTGCTCGACGTTGAAGAGGTCGACGCCCGTCGTGAAACCCAAGCCCACGACGATGACGCGCGCGAAGCGGTGCGCGTCGTTCTCCGGCGCGTTGAAGCGCGCCACCGTCTGCGCCGTGGCCGCCGACGACTGCTCCGCCGTCAGCGACGGGTTCCAGCGCACGAGGCCGCGCTCCTGCAGCTCCTCGATCTTGAGCGGCTCGCCGCGGAACGTGAACCCCGCCTCGCCCAAGATCTGCGCCAGCGGCACGTCCTCGCGCGAGCCTTCGGGCGTAAAGGCCTCGACGCCGCCCTCGCGGCTCGCGAGGTACAGGGTGCCGTCCACCTT
>Ga0299906_10005539_pt1 | contig 10274 bp, 4 predicted proteins | sample RVTome_14_FD_200259 | JGI IMG/M metagenome (GOLD analysis project Ga0299906, IMG submission 200259) | Soil microbial communities from uranium-contaminated site in the Upper Colorado River Basin, Wyoming, United States - RVT145D125 (version 2) ...
TCGAGGAACCGAGCGGCGAAGCGCGCTCCCGTCACTCCGAGAGCGACGCCCGCGAGGGCGACCTTCAAGCCTTCGCGGAGCACGAGCCGGGAAACGTCGGACGAAGACGCGCCGAGGGCCATGCGGAGGCCGATCTCGCGCACCCGCTGGCTCACGCTGAAGGCCACGACGCCGTAGAGGCCGATCGCGGCGAGAAGCAGCGCGACGCCCCCGAAGAGGCTCATCAGCCACAGCGTCAGGCGGGGCCGTCCGAGGGAGCGCGCCACGACGTCCTCCATCTCCTCAATGCTCGTGAGCGGAAGCTCGGGATCGACGGAGGCGACGGCCGCGCGGAGATCCGCCGCCGCCGGGGGCCGGCCGTCCTTCCCGCGGGCGATGAGGCTCATGAAGTTGTTCGTAAGCTGGGACTGCGGCCAGTAGAGGGTGGATCGGGGAGCGGTCTCGAGCTGGACGAGCCGCACGTCTCCCACCACCCCCACCACCTCGGCCGGGATGTCTTCACCCCAGCTCATCTCGACGATCTTCCCGATGGGGCTTTCCCCCGGCCAGACGGCGTCCGCGAGCGTCTTGTTCACGACGACCACGGCGCGGGAGTCCGAGCGATCGCTCTCTTCGATACCGCGCCCTTCGAGAATCGGTATTCCCATCGCCCGGAAGAGATCCCCCTCCACCATGCGGACGTCGGCGACACGATCCTCTCCCGGCGGTGGATCGGGCTTGTCGAAGACGCGATAGCTCGTCGCCGAGCCCCCGCCGCTTCCCAGAGGAAGCCAGCTGATGGCGCCCGCCCGCTCGACCGAAGGGATCTCCCGCACTTTCGCGAGAGCCTGCTGGAAGAACGCGATCTGCGCTTCGTCCGTCTCGTATCGGGGTCCGGCGAGGTTGATCTGGACCGCCGTCAGTCCCGCGGGCCGGAATCCCGGGTTCACCGACGAGAGCGTGTGGAAGCTTTTGAGAAGGAGCCCGGTGGCCGCGAGAAGGACGACGGCGAGGGCGATCTCGACGGTCACGAGCACGTTTTTCAGTCTCTGCCGGGGAGCGCTCGCGCCGCCGCGGGAGCCTTCCTTGAGGGGCTCCACCAGGTCGAGGCGGGAAACCTGGACCGCGGGAAGAAGCCCGAAAAGGAGACTCGTCGCGCCCGACATTATTAACGTGAACGCGAGAACCCGGGAGTCGAGCCCGATGGTGACGAATGCGGGAACCTCCGCCGGGAGAACGGAGAGGAGCGCGCGGCGGAACACTTCCGCGAGCGCGAGCCCGAGCCCCCCGCCGAGCCCGGCGAGAAGAAGGCTCTCGACCAGTAGCTGTCTCAGGATGCGGAAACGCCGGGCGCCGAGAGCGGCCCGCACCGAGAGCTCTCGCTCCCGGACAACGGCCCTGCTGAGGAGCAGGTTGCCGACGTTGGCGCAGGCGATCAGAAGTACGGCAGCGACCGCCGAGAAGAGAACCAGAATGGCCCCACGGACGTCGCGGACCAGCTCGGGCTGAAGGGGGAAGACGTTCGCGCTCCACCCGGCGTTGAAGTCGGCGTTCTCTTTCTCGAGGTCCGAAGCGATCCGCTTCATCTCCTCCTGAGCCTGCTCGAGCGTCACTCCGGAGGCGAGGCGCGCCATCACCAACATGTAACGGCCCCGCGCTTCACGGTGCTGGTCGGTGAAAGCGATCGGGTTCCAGATCTGAACAGAGCCCCCTGCCTGCGCCGACGAGAACTCGACTCCGGGCGGAAGCACTCCCACGATGGTGACTTCGGCACCGTCGAGCTGGAGCGTTCTTCCCACGACGTCGGGATCCGCCCCGAAGCGCCGCTTCCAGAGACCGTCCCCGAGGAGGACCACTTTGTCGTTGCCCGGGATTCCATCCTCCGGCGTGAACACCCGCCCGCGAGCGGCGGAAACGCCGAGGGTCGAGAAAAGGTCCGCGGAAACATAGCCGATGGGAATCCGCTCGGGTTCTCCCCCCTCTTCCGCGAGGTTGGCCGCCCAGGAAACGAAGGCGGACATCGAAGCGAAGGAGCGAGCCCGCTCGCGCCACCTCAGAAAGTTGTAAGGTCCGACGACGTTTCGAGCGCGGTCGCGCTTGTAGGAGTGCTCCCAGACCATGACCAGACTCCCGGGATCCTTGAAGGGAAGTGGCTTCAGGAGGACACCGTTGACGACGCTGAAGATCGCCGTGGTGGCCCCGATCCCGAGCGCCAGCAGGAGAACGGCCACCAGGGTGAAGCCGGGGCTCTTCCGCAGCATGCGGACTCCGTAGCTCAGGTCGGCTCCAAAGCCTTCCCCCAGCCGGGGGGAGCTCCTCAAATCGAGGGCATCCGAAACGGCGCCGAACGAGCGGCCCAGAAGCTTCATCTCCATCCTCCAGTCGAGTCGATCCTCGGACGCGAGCTCGCGCCGGTAGTGCCAGATCTCCGAATCCCACTCGAGCCGCCACTCGGAGCGCTCGCGGCGGGGAACGAGCCACGAAGCGAGGCGAACGATGAGGCGCGAAAGCGGCATGTCAGGCCTCGGAGCGCGCGGGGCGGAGCTTCTTCCTCGCCGCGCCGATCAAAATCTCCACCGCGTGGAAACGCTCGAGCGCCAGGGCTCGCATCGCTTCCCCCGCGGCCGTCAACTGGTAGTACCGCCTCGGGGGCCGCTGCTCGCGGCGCGCGACCGCGGGCTTCTCCCACCGCGAGGAGACGAGCCCCTCGCGGTCGAGCCGCCGCAGGAGCGGGTAGATCGTCCCGCTGGGAAGGCCGGTCACGTCCATGATCTGGAATCCGTGGTGGTGTCCGCGGGCGAGCGCCTCGAGGACCAGGGCGGTGGGATAGGTGAGGTTCATGGCGATACCTGTAGTTTTCTATCTATGTAGAATTCTATACTGCGAGAGAAAGCGGATGTCAAGCGGCGGGAACGACCTCCCTCCTTCACCTCCTCCCGAGCGGGCTCACGCCCGACGAGAGGTTCCGGGTGTTGCGGCGGTCGCGGCCGGATCCCTGCCAGGGAATGCTCTCGGCACGGGTGGCGGCCTCGGTGTCCCAGAGGTAGAGGCGCCCTTCCCGCGTCGTCGCGACGACCTCGTTGAGCCCGTCCCCGTCCACGTCTCCGACTGCCGGCGACGCGATGAGCCAGCCGTGGGTGAACTTCGGCCAGCCCGCGGGCTCGCTGCCGTCGGCTCGGTAGGCGCGGAGGAGGTAGCTCCCGCTCCCCTGCACGATCTCGGGAGCGCCGTCGCCGTCCACGTCGGCGATGGCGGGGCTCCACAGGAACTGCATGTCGTCCATGGGACGAGGGAACGCTTCGAGAAGACTCCCGTCACGCGGGCTCCAGGCGGTGATCTGATGATCGCCGAACGTCTGGCTCGCGGGAGCGGCGACGTCGAGGAGCTTCCGGAGTCCTCCGGTAGGGGCGACGTACTCGGGAAGTCCGTCTCCATTCAAGTCGCCGAAGGCGCCCGAGCCGAGCGAGCCGAAGAAAGGTGCATCGGCGGATCCCGCGGTGGAGGGAATGTGGGGGAAGCCGTCGGGGAAGTCCATGGCGAGGACCCGCGGACGGCCATGCACCTCTCCGAGAACCGGCGCGCCGTCGGCGTCGTAGAGATGGACCGGCCCCGCGGCGCCGAAGATCGCAACCGACAGGCGCCCGGTGCCGTCGAGATCGGCGAGAGCGGGAGAGCCGGGGGTCCCGGTGCCGATGGTCGGGAGGATCCCCGGCGCGAGAAGGATCAACGGCGCCGGCCAGCCCGCGCGGAAAGGACCTCCCTCGTGCAGGTTCCCGTCGGCGTGGACCGCGTAGACGCGCCCCCGGACGTCGAGCGACAGCTCGTCGCCGAGATCGACGTCGAGGCGGCTTATCAGGTTCAAGAACTTCACGAGCCGCGTGTCCGCGGGCAGCCCCTCGGGCTCGCCGCCGTACTCCTCGTTGCTCGCCACCACGATCTCGGGACGTCCGTCGCCGTCCAGATCGCCCACGGCGGGCGAGCTCACGATCTTCGCCGCCCGTTCGCGTGCGTCCACTCCCGGCTTCGGCCTCGCGACCCCGGTCTCGGGGACGACGTCGACCTTCGACCGATCGGCGATTCGCACCGGGAACCCGGCGACCGACGCCCCTCCGTGGTTCCAGGCGTAGAGGTGGCCGTCGAAGGCCGCCGCGAGGATCTCGAGCGCTCCGTCTCCGTCCAGGTCGGCGAGAGTGGGAGCGCCGAGGATGCCGGGATCGGCGTCGTTCAAGCGATCCCGGTTTCCCGGCTCGGAGAAACGCGGATCGGTCGCGACGGGAAATCCCGGGCGCCTCGCGCCTCGATCGTCGAAGACGTAGACTTTGCCTTCGATCGAAGCGGCCACGATCTCGACCCGTCCGTCGCCGTCCAGATCGTCCGCGGCGAGGGGAGCCAGGATCGCCTCGTGAGGGATCTCGACCTCGAACGACGCGTAGGCCGGCGAGGCGTGGACGGAAATCGGATCGGTGCGCACGGGAAATCCTGCGATCGTCGCACCGGTGTCTCCGCGGATCGCGTGCACCCGGCCGTCGGATGCCGCATAGACCACGTCGGGAACGCCGTCCCGGTCGACGTCCGCGAGGACCGGCGACGACTCGACCGAAGCCCCCACCTCGACGGGAGGCCTCGCCAGATTCCCGTCGGTGTGGATGGCGATCGTCCTTCGATCCTCGCCGAAGTCGCCGCGGCGATCGACGACGCGGAGCCGGAGCGTCACGGTGTGAGCGTCGGGGTCGTCGACCGTGGATCGGGGATCGAACCCACAGGCCGCGGCGGTCTCGGCGGGACGCCAGGACGCGAGGACTTCTTTCGAGAGCCGGGTTGCGGATGAGCCTCCCGCAATGGGAAGGAACTCCTTCGGCTGGACCCCGCAGCCGACCTCGACGATGTACTCGAAAGAGCCTCCGGCTCGCACCGCCGCCGCGGAACCCACGACCGCCACTTCGGGAGAACGAGCCGGATCGACGGTGTCGAACCACTCGAGGCTTCCGGAAAGATCCGCTTCGGGCGGGATCCTCTTGGGGTCGAAGAGCAGGAGTCGGAGCGCGTCCGGGCGGCCGTATCCCGTGTACTGATCCCAGCCCGCCTGGGTGGGAAAGCGCTTCGACTCGAACCAGAGCCCCTCGGAGGGCGCCGAGAGGAGCCGCTGGAGCGGCCCCAACATCGTCAAGTCGAGATCTCCCTCGTGGTCGATGTCTTTGGCGGACCGCCGCATGAGCTGGCGGATCTCTTCCGCGGAGAACGGAGTCGAGAGGCCGGGATAGGGGGCGAGCTTTCCCTGGTCGATCAGGTTCTTTCCGCGCGAGACGAGAAGCGCTACGAGGCCGCTCGCCCGGGCGGTCGCCTCCGAGCTGCAGCCGTTCGACGAGATGGCGACCCAGGCGCGGCCGCCGAAGTTGGTGCAGCCGTTCAGAAGGTCGTAGGTCCTCTTTTGCCGCACCACCACCCCGTCGCCGTGGACGATGGAGTTGACCCAAATCGTGTGCTCGAAGCCGGAAGGATAGTTGTGGTGGCGTGCCTCCTCGTCGGCGGCGCTCGCGACCACGGGGATTCCACGCCGGTAGGCGTAATCGATGGCGGATTGAGCGTCGGGAGAGGCGCTCATGGCGCCGAGCGCCTCGGAGATCACCGAGACCCGCCGGTCGACGGCGTAGACCACCGCTTGGGAGAACTCGCTTCCGACGGCGATGAAGCTGTCGGCGACCCGCAGCGGAAGGAACATGGCGCTCGGGGCGAATCCCGGGGTCCCTTGCCCGTTGTCGGCCTCGGCGAATCCGTCTTCCGCCTGGCCGGTGCCGTGGCCGTACTCCACGTCGTCGTCCGGGTCGTTGTCGTCCTGGTAGAAATCCCAGCCCGCGATGTCGTCGACGAAGCCGTTTCCGTCGTCGTCTATCCCGTCGCTGAAGACTTTCAATAGATCCTGCGCGTCCAGAATGCCGTTGCCGTTGCCGTCGGCAACGCCCCGGTAGTCCTCGACGTTGACGAAGCCGTCGCCGTTGCAGTCATGGGAAGCGCAGCCCGGAGGAAGGCGAAGCTCCCCGGTATTGAGCGCGACCTTGCGCGCGAGATCGGCCCGGTTCCAACGGATTCCGCTGTCGAGCACCGCCACCACCACGTCGGGCCGGCCGGTCGAGATCCTCCAGGCGGCGACTACGTTCATGCCGACGAAAGGCTTGTACTTCCAGTTGTCGCGAGAGGAGGGATCGAAGTCGTCGGGCACCTGACCGGGGCGGCGGAACAGGTAGCTCGCAAAGTCCCTCGGGTCGTTGCATCCCGCCGCCTGGCAGGTGGGATAGGGAACCTCGGCTGACGCAGCGACGGAAACGAGGAGAAAGAGCGAGAGGACGATGCTTTTTTCCGTCATCGCGCGGGAGACTATCACCCCGCGCGGCGACGGCGCCAGAAACGAGGGTTGCGTTTTTCCAGACGTTGGACCATTCTGCCGCCCGTGTTCTCGAACCTGATTCAGCCTTCGGAGCTCGCGCCGCATCTCGGCGATTCTCAATGGGCAATCGTCGACTGCCGCTTCTATCTGGTCGAGCCTTCGAAGGGAGAAGCCGAGCACGAGGTGGAGCACCTGCCGGGTGCGATCTACGCCCATCTCGACCGGGATCTCTCGGGACCCCGCACCGGGATGAACGGCCGGCATCCGATGCCGAGCGTCGAGGTCATGGCCGAGCGCTTCTCTCGCTTCGGCATCGACGACGAAGTCCAGGTGGTCGCCTACGACACCTCGCAGGGACAGATCGCGGCGCGCCTCTGGTGGATGCTCCGGTACCTCGGGCACGACGCGGCCGCCGTCCTCGACGGCGGTCTAAAGCTCTGGAAGGCCGAGGGATTGCCTCTCGCGACCGGCCGCGAGAGCCGCGCGCCGCGGAAATTCACGGCTCGCCCGCGGGAGTCGATGCGGGTCGACGTCGACGCCCTCGAGCGTGAGCGTTCAAATCACCTCCTGGTCGATGCCCGCGCGCCCGAACGCTTCCGCGGCGAGGTCGAACCGTTCGATCCGGTGAAGGGCCGCATCCCCGGAGCCCGCAACCATCCGACGGCTGCGAGCCTCGCGGCCGACGGCCGGTTCCTGGCGCCCTCCGAGCTTCGGGCGCGCTTCCAATCGATTCTGGGAAGCTCACCCGTGGGCTCCGTCGTGTCCTACTGCGGATCGGGCGTCACCGCCTGCCACAATCTACTCGCCATGGACGTCGCCGATCTCCGCGGGGCCCGGCTCTACCCCGGCTCGTGGTCGGAGTGGTGCGCGGACGAAAGACGCCCCATCGAGAGGGGAGAGGAGCAAAGCGCATGAGAGCGGTCGTTCTGTTGTGCGGCGTTCTCGCCGCGTCGCTCGCGGAAGCCGACGAGACCGAGCGGCTCCTGGAGGAGCTGACCAACGCGCACGGCGTCTCCGGATTCGAGGGCCCGGTCCGCGACATCTTGAGACGGGAGTGGAAGGACCTTCTCACCGACCTCCATACCGACGGCCTCGGAAACCTGATCGGCTCGCTTCGAGGAAGCACCGACTCCCCTCGGGTGCTCCTCATGGCACACATGGACGAGGTGGGGTTCCTGGTACGCCACATCGACGAGAACGGCTATCTCTACATTCACAACGTCGGCGGCTACTTCGATCAAAGCGTCCTCACCCAGCGGCTATCGATCCTCACGGCGAGGGGCGAAGTCCTCGGCTATACCGGGATGAAGTCGGGACATATCCTGAGGCCGGATGAGCGCGACCGGATGATTCCGCTCTCCGACATGTTCGTCGACGTCGGCGCCTCGAGCCGCGCCGAGGCCGAGGCGATGGGTCTCCGCGCGGGACTTCCCGTTACCTACGCCACGAAGTTCGAAATTCTGAACGGCACCCGGCGCTACCTGGCGAAAGCCTTCGACGACCGGGTCGGCCTCGCGGTCATCACCGAGGCCCTTCGGCGACTTCAAGGCCGCGCTCACCCGAACAACGTGCTGGTGGCGGCGACGGTCCAGGAGGAGATCGGCCTCCGGGGCGCTTCGGTAGTGACGGCCTCGACGAGCCCCGACATCGTCATCAACCTCGAGATCGGGATCGCGAGCGACTTCCCGCTCCTGACCTCGAAGGCGCTCTCGCAGGAGGAGCTGGGAAACGGCGCGGGGATCTTCGTGTTCGACGGGAGCATGATCCCGAACAACGACTACATCGAATGGATCCTGAAGCTCGCCGACGAGAACACCATCCGGGTGCAGCTCGAGTCGGTCACCGGTTACGGCGAGGATGCGGCCATGATCCAGAAATCCGCGCGCGGCGTTCCCGCGGTCAACATCGGCATCCCCACGCGTTACGGCCACAGCCAGTCCGGAGTCATCGACCGCGCCGACTACGATCACACCGTGGAGCTGGTGGTAAAGATGATCGAGCGCCTCACCGCGGCCGACGTCGCTTCGCTTCGGGAGTTCTGAGGTGCTTCCGCTCCTCGGGCTGGCGCTTCACGCGGCGCTGTTCGCGCAGTGGACCCATCGCTATCCGAAGGTCGCGGGCTTCAACCACCACGTCTACCTCGAGGGCTACGAGCTTCCCGTTCTCAACGCGGGACCTTCCGACCCTGCTCCCTCGCCCGACGGCAGCGCGATCGCGCTTTCCGCGCGCGGCTACCTCTGGATTTACGACGAGAGCTCCGGGCGGGCGCGACGGCTTACCCGGGGCCGCGATCTCGATTTCCGCCCGCGCTGGTCTCCCGACGGACGGCGCCTGGTCTTCGTCCGCGACCGCGGGGACGAGACATCGATCCTGGAGATCGAGGTCGCGAGCGGCGAGGAGCGCGTACTCGTCGACGAGCGGGCCCTCGATCTCGATCCTGTCTACTCGCTCGACGGAACCGCGGTCTTCCACTCCTCCGCCAGGGAGGGCGATCTCGATCTCTGGCGGCTCGACCTTGCGAGCGGCGCTCGCACGCGCCTGACGGAAGCGACGGGGCTCGAGCTCGGTCCCATCCCGGTTTCGAACGATGAGCTGGTCTATGTGGCCAAAGTGCGGGGAAGCGATTCGGTCTCGGTCCTCGATCTGAGGACTGGAACCATGCGAATGCTGGTCGAGGAACCCATCGCCTCTCAGATGCGCCCCGCGATCCATCCCGACGGGAAGCGGCTCGTGGTGCCCCTTCCAGGTCCAGACGCTTGGGAGCTCTGGCTGCTGGAGCTCGCCGGCGGGCCCCGGATCCGCATCGCGCAGGGAGAGGGGCTTCCGCTGCTGCCTGTATTCGCGCACGACGGAGAGTCCGTCTATTTCGTCGAGGCCGACGCGGAACAGCGCTTCCATTTGATGAAGGTGGCCACGGCCGGCGGCGAGCCTCGCGACGTCTCCCCCACAGTGTGGGATTGGGGCGAGCCGACCGCTCGAGTCGAAATCCGAACCCGGCTCGAGGGAGAGCCCTCGTTCGCCCCGGCGAGAATCAGCATCGAGGACGGGGCGGGCCACCCCGTCCTTCCCCACGCCGGGCAGCCGCGCTTCGACTCTCAGAACGGCCGGGTCTACCTCTACTCACCGGGTGTCCTCACCGTCGAAGCCCCCGCGGGGGAGATCCGGATCGAAGCCGTGCGCGGGCTCGCGACTCCCCCGGCCTCGGCCTCGATCCGCGTCGGAGCGGGCGAGACCGCGGTGGTCGAGCTCGAGCTCACGCCGCTGTGGCGCGCGGGTGAGGGCGGCTGGTATTCCGGCGACCATCATTTTCATCTCAACTACGGCGGCACCTACCGCCTCCGGCCCGAGAGCCTGATCACGGTCCTCGAGGCGGAGGACCTCGACGTCGCAACGCCGCTCATGGCGAATCTCCACACGCGCTTGAACGATCTCGAGTGGTTCTCCTGGACGCGGCTATCGGAGAGCCCTCTCATCGCGTTCGGACAGGAGGTTCGCCCCCATTTCCTCGGACACATGGGTCTCATCGGGACTTCGTCGCCGCATTGGCCCTGGTACTGGGGACCGGGCTACCCCGTCTACGGGCGGGACGACCGCCTCAACGGGAGCGCTCTCGAGCACTCGCGCCGCGAAGGAGGCATCAATGCCTTCGTCCATCCGGTGAGCACGGCAGCGCCGTTTCCGGCGGAAGGCCCCCCGGAAGGGCTACCGCTCGCGCTGGTCCCCGAGGCCATGGCCGGAGCCGTCGACACCCTCGAGGTCGCGTGCCTCTGGAGCGACGAAGTCGGGACCGCGGAAGCATGGTACCGCCTCCTCAACGTCGGCGTCCCGATCGCGCTCTCCGCGGGGACCGATGCCTTCTCGAACTTCTACCGGTCGATGGCCGTGGGCACGACCCGAGTGTACGTGCGAGTCG
>Ga0299906_10005541_pt1 | contig 10273 bp, 12 predicted proteins | sample RVTome_14_FD_200259 | JGI IMG/M metagenome (GOLD analysis project Ga0299906, IMG submission 200259) | Soil microbial communities from uranium-contaminated site in the Upper Colorado River Basin, Wyoming, United States - RVT145D125 (version 2) ...
GTGACGCAGCGAACGGCCTCGATGATTGCGACTCACCAGAATGCGCCAATCTGCCTTCGGAGCTCGCCATGCGTCTAGCGCTGCCCCTGTCCCTTGCGCTGCTGGCCGCAGCACCAGCGTTCGCTGCCGGGTCCGCCGGCGAGGACGCGTTCCAGGACGCGCGCACCTGGACCGTCCAGATCCGCACGTCGGTGGATCGGCCGTTCATCAACGACAGCCAGGGCTCCTTCCAGGGTGCCGGCCTGGTGGTCGATGCCGCTCGCGGCTGGGTGCTGACCAATGCGCACGTCGCCAGCCGCTCATACAGCGACATCACCGTGGCGTTCCAGGACACGAAACCGATCCCGGCTGAGCGCCTGTACGTCGACCCGCATCTCGACCTCGCCATCATCGCCTACGACCCGGCGTCGTTGGCGAAGCCACCGCGCGAGCCAAAGCTTGAGTGCGAGCACCTGCCCGCCGTCGGTCACCCGGTGGGCGCATTCGGCCACCCGTGGGGATTCCGTTTCACCGGCACGCGCGGGATTACCTCGGCGGTCACCTCGCGGCTCGGCCCCAACATGCTGCAGACCGACGCCCCGATCAACGCCGGCAACTCCGGCGGGCCGCTGATCAGCCTCGAGAGTGGCCGCGTGGTCGGCGTCAATGCCGCGAAGATCAGTAACGAGAGCGTGGAGGGGCTGAGCTTTGCGGTGCCAATGCCGTACGCGTGCACCGTGATCGACCTGCTCGAGCGCGAACTCGATCCGTCACCACCCGCCCGTCTGGTGGACTTCGCTGTCGACATGAACGAGGAACAGACCATGATCGTGGCGCGGTCCCGGTTGCCCGCAGGCACCCTGGACCTGCGTGTCGGCGACGAACTGCTGGCCGTCGCGCGGCCGCGGCGCGCACTGCACAGCGAATCCGACCTGATCGATGCGTTGCGCGGGCGCCTCGATGCGGTCGTGCTGACGATCCGGCGCGGCGGCGTGGAGCAGACGATCGAGGGCCGCTGGCCCGCCGCGTCGCCGATCATCGAGCGCCGGGGCCTGTGGATTTCCGGTGCGCTGTTCGCCGAAGCCGAGCCGCTCTCGGCCGGCCAGTTGACCGGGACACCGGCGCTCATGGTCCATCACGTCGAGCCGGGCTCCTCGGCGGAGGCCGAAGGACTGCATCCCTTCGACATGTTGCTCGCCATCAATGGCCGGTCTGTCGGCTCGCTGGCCGAGCTCGAATCGACGGCGCGAAGCGCCGCCGTTGACGAGACACCACTGGATCTCATGCTGCTTCGGCTCGCGTCGTCCAGCCGCGACGAGCTGTTCGGCTACCAGCACCGCTCGCTGGCCGCGGACGAGGTCGAGGTGGTAGCCCCGGAGCCTGAATCGGGCGCATCGACGACGACCGGCAGCCTGCGGTAGGCACCGGTTGCGCAGCGACCGTCTCGACCACTGACGGCAGGCAGGCCTGAACCGGCGTCAGGCGACGCGGCGAACGTGCGCAATCTCATTCGCGCCAACTGGGCGAACTGTATTTGCCGGGACGGTTACGACCGCGAGAGTTTCACCGGCTAGCGTTGAAAACTCGACCTCGAACCCAGTTCCTGCACGGTGCACCAGCACGACGGTGCCGACGTCGCCCTGCTTGAGGCTTTCTTCGGGGATGTCGGCGGTCAGCACCACCAGGTCGTGTTCTTGGATTGTCATCTCTGCAAGCCTCGCAACGGGTACGCCGTGAACCTCGGGCTGCGTTCTCCAGTCTCGACGAACCAGACGCTTCGTATCGTCGCCGTGTCTCCCGCAGGGCCGCGAATTCGGCCGTCAACCAGGTACTTGGCTCCGAAGTGCGTCTGCTGGATTGAGCTTACCGCATCGGATGCGGCGTGTTGAAGCAAGGCCCGACGCAGGATGTCAGGCCGCTCTTGGCGGAAGCCCAGACCTCGGAAGAATCTCGCCTTGTTGCGGCCGGTTGGGTGGTCAACCGCCAGTAGATAGTGCGAGATCTTGCGCTCGGGGACGATTGCCTCGTCGACGTGTGGGAGATACATGGAGGACTGTCACGGCAGGTCTCCATGACACAACGACTTGCCCCTGGGGCGGCAGGCGCAAATCAACTCGAAACGACGAGATTCGCCAGGTTGGCTGCGTGGCTTGGATCGGCGCCGACCCGCCTCAAGCGTTGACGTGGTGGACTACAGGGTCGCCCCAATGCGCCCAGCGGCGCTCCGCGAGCTCGAACGCACCCTGTACCAGCAGCGCGAGCACGGCCGCCGGAATGGCGCCTTCGAGGATCAGGCCGATGTCGTCGAGGCGGATGCCGGTCAGGATGGGCTCACCGTAGCCGCCGGCGCCGATCAGCGCGCCGAGCGTGGCGGTGCCGATGTTGATCACGGCGGCCGTCTTGATGCCGGCGAGGATCGAGAGCCCCGCCATCGGCAGCTCGACCAGTCTCAGGCGCGCGGCCGTGGGCAGCCCGAGCGCGATTGCGGATTCGCGGACGTCCGGTGGAACGTTGCGCAGGCCGACGTGTGTATTGCGCACGATCGGCAGCAGGCTGTAGAGGAACAGTGCCGCGATGGCCGGCTCTGCGCCGATCCCGAGCCACGGAATCATGAACACCAGTAGTGCGAGCGCCGGGATCGTCTGGATGATACCCGTCGCGCCGAGCACGAATTCGCCCAACCGCGGCCGGAGATAAGCGAGGATACCGAGCGGAATCGCCAGGAGGATCGCCACACCCAGCGAAAGCCCCACGAGCGCCAGGTGCTCGAGGCTGCGATCGACAAAGCGCCGCCAGCGGCTTTCCGCGCCGCCGTGCACCTCGGTCGCAAGCCGCTCGCGCAGGAAGCCGGCGGCGACCGCGCGCTCGGGCCGCCGCTCGATCCTGGCCTCGGCATTGAGCCTCACCATGGTGTCCTCGTCGAGGACGCCATCGAGTCGCTGCAGGGCCGCGACGGCATCGCTGCGCAGGTCGAGCCGGTACAGGATCACGGCGTCGTAGCGCGGGAAATAGCCGAGGTCGTCCTCGAGGCGCCGCAGACCGTAGTACTCGATCTCGGCATCGGTCGAGTAGAGGTCGATGATGTCCACCGCCTCGCTCTCGAGCGCTCGATACGCCAGATCGTGCTGCATGCCGCGCGGTGCGTCCTGCGGCAGGCGATACGCCGCGCGCAGGCCGGGCCAGCCGTCCACGCGGCTCAGGAATTCGTTCGACAAGCCGAGGCGCAGCTTCGGGTGCTCGCGTAGGTCGGAGATGCCCTCGATGTCCAGTGCCTCGGCCGTCGCGGCCCGCATGCCCAGCACGTAGGTGTTGTTGAACCCGAAACCTGCGGCGATGCCGACGCCGTGCCGGGCGAGCACCGTCTCGAGCGACGATTCATCGGCGCCGGGCTCGCTGGCCAGGACCTCGCGCAGGATCGTGCCCGTGTACTCGGCGTAGGCATCGATCTCACCCTGCTCGAGGGCATTCCAGAGGATGCGCGTGCCGCCAAGCTCGCGGCGATGCGTGACCGGGATCCCTTGCGCCTCGAGCAGGCCGGTCATGATCTCGCCCAGGATCACCGATTCCGTGAAGACCTTCGAGGAGATGACGACGGGTGGCTCCTCGCCGGCCGCCACGATGGAGGATCCACAGTTGAGCGACAGGGTCGCCGCCAGCGCGCGGACACACCATGGCACGCCGGGTTTCATGCGTCCCCCGACAGGACGTCGGCGAGCTGGCGCTGCGCGCCGACGAACCGGGCGACGAACTCGTCGGCGGGCGCCTGCACGAGTTCCGCGAGTGGGCCACGCTGCACGATGGCGCCATCGCGCATGAGAATCAGGTCGTCGGCGAGAAAGCCGGCCTCCGCGACGTCGTGGGTGACGAACAACACGCCCTTGCCGAGCCGGTGAAATAGCTGCCGCAGATCCCGCTGCAGGTCGTGGCGCACGATCGGATCGAGCGCCCCCAGCGGTTCGTCGAGCAGCAGCAGCGCGGGATCGAGCATCAGCGCGCGCGCCAGGCTGACACGCTGGCGCTCGCCCCCCGACAGCCGCACCGGCCGTCGTGCGAAGTGGTTCGTCGAGAGACCCATCAGGTCTTGCAGTTCCGCGAGGCGGTCCGCGATCCGCTGCGCATCCCAGCCCAGGTAGCGCGCCATCAGCGTCACGTTCTCCGCCGCCGTCATGTGCGGGAACAGCCCACCCTCCTGCAGCACGTAGCCGAGACGACGGCGAAGCATGGTTGCGTTCGCGGGCGTGAGAGTCTCGCCGCCGATTGCCACCCGCCCCGACTCGGGGACCAGGAGTCCCGCGGCCAGTCTCAGCACCGTCGACTTGCCGCAGCCGCTCGGGCCGACCAGGGCCGTTGTACTGCCGGGCGCGAGCGTAAACGACAGGCGATCGAGCGCGAATCCCTGACCATACCGCAGCGTGACGGCATCAAACGACAGCACGGTCACCGAGCCTGGAATGCCCGCACATAGCGGCCAGCCGACGATACCATTTTCAATCAGTCCACCTGCAACCGCTGCGCGAGCGACGACCTACGCCGAGTCCGGAATCTTTGAAGCGGTGGGGGGCTCCGCGCGCAAAAGCGGTAAGGGCGCGCTCCCCGGATCGCGGCGGCGCTCGCGGCTTAACGACGACGCTCAGCGGGCGCCGCTTGCGGCGCGTCCGCTACGGCGCCTGATTGCGCGCCATGCTGGCGAAGCACAGATTGAAAATACTTTGCCAGGTGCCAGCACGCAAAAGACGCCGCGTAGAACGGGAGCCCCGTGAGCAGGAAGACTTTGAGATCGCTCTCGATGTCCTTTTTCGAGGGAGCGAGTCCATAGCCGAACCAAACCAGCGCCACGGCCACGAACAGCCCCGCAAGTAAAACAATGGCCACAACCGAAAATGCTGCGAACTTGATGTGAGACGCACGGAGTGACTGGTAAACGCACCAGATCAACCGCACCGCCACGATCATCCCGATAATGGGAATGGACAGTGCAAGAATCGCCAAGAGAGTCTGGTACATCCGAGCCACTGCGCCGGTCAGGGAAGCAAAACTACGGTTTCATCCAATCGTGACGCACTTCTTGCGCAGCCGCCAACCCGAACCAATCCTCCTCGGGTTCATGCGGTCGGCGCATCACCGCGCGATGCTTACCGAACACCGCGAGCACCTGGTCCATCAGGCTGCTCGCCTCGTCGGCGTAGAACAGCGCGGGCAATGGGTCGCGTCGCTTGCGACGCTCACATCGGCCCGAGATAGTCCATCTTGCCGAGCTCGACACCATTGTGGCGCAGGATGTTGTACGCCGTCGTCACGTGGAAATAGAGGTTCGGCAGCACGTGATGCAGCAGGTACGGCTTGCCCTGCATCGAGCGCGACTTGCCGCGCGCCTGCCAGGTGACGGTGCGGTCCTCGGCGCCTTCGAAGGCCTCCGCCTTCAGCGTCTCGACGTAGGCGGCGGTATTGCGCACGCGCGCGATGAGCTCGGCAAACGTCGTCTCGTTGTCCTCGTAGGTGGGTGCCTCGGCGCCCGCGAGCCGGGCCGCGCCGTATTTCGCGGTGTCGGAGGCGACCTGCACCTGCCGCGCGAGCGGGAACATGTCCGGGAACAGCTGGCCCTGGACCAGCACGGCGGGATCGATCTTGCGCGCCTCGGCGTGCGCGGCCCCCTTTTCCAGGATGGCGGCCAGGCTGTTCATCACGCGGATGAACACGGGCACGGTCACGTCGTACATCGAGAGTTTCATGCGGTGGGTCTCCAGGGGGAAGTCGGGGGGGGATATGCCTCATTTCGGGCGAGTGGGTTCGCGATTGCGGCAGGACTCCCGAAATGAGGCATGTCCCCATTAAACACGACGGAAGCCGGCGGCGGTTAGAATCGTGCCCGTTCGACCGGTAATGGACGACCCATGTCGAACCACGTGCTCTCAAACCATTCCTGGTCAAGGAGGCGGCATGAATCGCAGGCCATCGACGACATGGAGCACACTCGCCGTGGGTTCGGCACTCATCGGCAGCCTCCTGCTCGGGTGCGCGGAGGCGCAGACCGCGGGCGGCAAGGGTTGCGCGCCGCTCGAGACGCGCGAGCCAAACGCCACCGGGCAGCGCCCGGGGTTCGCGGGCCAGACGCGCGCGTGCGCGGTCCGCTCGGACAGCGCGTTTGCTGTGGTCGTGCTCGCAAAGGGGCTCGAGAGACCGTGGGCCGTGGAACCGCTGCCCGGCGGGGATCTGCTGGTGACGGAAAAGCCGGGGCAGCTGCGCATCGTCACGGCGGCGGGCGAGGTAGGCGTGCCGATCGCCGGCGTCCCCGCCGTCGACGCACGCGGCCAGGGCGGACTGCTCGACGTCGCGCTCAGCCCGTCGTTCGCCACCGACCGCGCGATCTACTGGAGCTATTCCGAGCCACGCAAGGGCGGCAACGCGACGAGCGTCGCGCACGGCGTGCTGTCGACCGACCGCACGCGGCTCGACGAGGTGCGCGTGATCCTGCGCACGTTGCCGGTGTACGACGGCGACAAGCACTACGGCTCGCGGCTCGCCTTCGGGCCGGACGGGATGCTGTATGTGACGCTGGGCGAGCGCTCGGACAAGCCGATGCGACCGCAGGCGCAGCAGCTCGACAGCCACCTGGGCAAGATCCTGCGCATCGCGCCCGATGGCACGGTGCCGAAGGACAACCCCTTCGTCGGGAAGGCGGGCGCGCTGCCGGAGATCTGGTCGCTCGGTCACCGCAACATCCAGGCCGCCGCCTTTGACCCGCAAGGACGCCTCTGGGAAATCGAGCACGGCACGAACGGCGGCGACGAGTTGAATCTCGTCGAACGCGGCAGGAACTACGGCTGGCCGCTGGTCGCGTACGGCGAGGAATATTCGGGCGCGGCGATCCCGGGCGCGGTGACGGACCGCGAGGGCTACGATCGGCCGATCTATTACTGGGACCCGGTGATCGCGCCGTCCGGAATGCAGTTCTACACCGGCGACGCGTTCCCGGCGTGGCGCGGCAGTGTCTTCGTCGGCGGCTTGCGGCAGTTGAGCCTCGTGCGCCTCACGCTCGAGAACGATCGCGTGACGGGCGAGGAGCACCTGCTCACCGATCGCGGCCAGCGCATCCGCGACGTGCGCCAGGGTCCGGACGGCGCGCTGTACGTGGTCACGGACAACACCAATGGTGAGCTCTGGAAGATCGTGCCGCCGAAACCCGGCCGCTGAGAAATTCAGCTCAGAGCCGAATTACCGGGAATTGGCTCTGAGCCGATTTGGAGGCCAGCGATTCAGCCTGCGTCGCCTAGCCATCTTTCTTGAGCAGCGAGGCGAGGTCGGCGAACGGTGTGTGGGTCGCTTGCGGGGTGCCGTCGGTCCGTCCGGTATCGATGCCGGGCGGATGCAGAGACCGCTGGTGCTCGTTGTCATGGCAGTAAATGCAGAGCAGTTCCCAGTTGCTGCCATCGGGCGGGTTGTTGTCGTGGTTGTGGTCCTTGTGGTGGACCGTGAGCTCGTTCACGTTCGCGTGATCGAATTCACGCGCGCAGCGCCCGCAGATCCACGGAAATAGTTTCAACGCCTGGCCGCGATAGCTCTGGTCGCGCTCACCTTGGGCGCGTCGTGCGTCGGCGACGATGCGATCGAGGCGCTCGAGGTCCGGGCCGTCCTTCTTCCGTCCGGTGGGCATGGGCGGATTCTGGCTCTTTTGGCGGGGTTAATCGAGCGAGCGCAGGGCTGCAGTCGGATCCGATGCGTTAGGCTGCCAGTGTGAAAAAGGTGCCCGAAGTCGAGGTGGTCATCGAGATTCCGCGCGGGAGCTTCCTGAAGCGTGGCTCAACGGGGCATGTGGATTTCATCTCACCCTTGCCTTGTCCCTTCAACTATGGGGCGGTGCCGAGTCTCGTAGGTCTGGAGGGCGACCTGCTGGACGTGGTGGTGCTGGGGCAGCGGCTGCCCCTGGGAACGCGTTTGCGCCTGCCGGCGTGGGGCGCAGTGGTGCAGCGGGATCGCGGAATGGTGGACCACAAGCTCATCTGCAGTGCCGAGCCACTCGACGAAGCCGCGCGTCGTGGCGTGCTGCGGTTCTTCCGCTTCTATGCCCGGAGCAAAGGGCTCCTGAACCTGATGCGAGGCCGACCGGGGCGTAATGCCTGTGAAGGGTGGATCGAGGCAGGGGCGGCGCTCGCATGCGCGAAGCCCAGAGATGCTTCCTGGCGGAGGTCGACCGTGACGTTTTGAGCGCAACGACCCGCGTGCGCACTCGCTACGGATATCCCGCAGTCAATAGCCTCATGGGCAGGACCTGCGAAAAAAATGGCTCTGAGCCGATTTATTCAATTTATTCAGCTCTGAGCTGAATTTCTCGCGAGGTCGCGGAGGCGGCGCTCGAGGAACCGCCGCTCGGGCTCCTGTTGCGTGAGGCCGCGCGCCGTCTCGTACGACGCACGGGCATCGGCCAGGCGGCCGAGCCGGCGGCACAGTTCGGCGCGGGCGGAATGCGCAAGATGGTAGTCTGCGAGCTCGCCGCGCGCGAGGATCGCATCCATGAGCGTGAGCCCGGCGAGTGGCCCGTCGCGCATCGCGACGGCCACGGCGCGGTTGAGCGCCACGACCGGCGACGGATCGATCTCCAGCAGCAGGTCGTAGAGCGCGGCGATCTCCGTCCAGTCGGTCGCATCCGCGGCCGGCGAATTGGCGTGCACAGCGGCGATGGCGGCCTGCAGCGTGTACGGCCCGAACCGGCGCGTGGCGAGCGCCTGCTCGACGAGTGCCGAACCCTGCGCGATCTGCTCCCGGTTCCAGAGCGAGCGATCCTGGTCGTCGAGCAGCACGAGCTCGCCCTCGGGCGAGGTACGCGCCGCACGACGCGATTCCTGCAGCAGCATCAGCGCGAGCAGCCCCTGGACTTCGGGCTCCGGCAGCAGCTCGAGCAGCAACCGGCCGAGGCGGACCGCCTCGCCCGAGACGTCGTGGCGGGTCAGCGTCGCCCCGGACGACGCGGAGTAACCTTCGTTGAACACGAGGTAGACCACGCGCAGCACGCTGTCGAGCCGCTCCGGCATCTCGTTGCGATCCGGCACCTGGTACGGGATCCGCGCATCGCGGATCTTCGCCTTGGCGCGAACGATGCGCTGCGCGACTGTCGATGCGCCGACGAGGAAGGCCCGCGCGATCTCCTCGGTCGTGAGCCCGCAGACTTCACGCAGCGTCAGTGCGACCTGTGCGTCGGGCGCGAGTGCCGCATGGCAGCAGGTGAAGATCAGCCGCAGCCGGTCGTCCTCGAGTTCCTCGACGTCGTGCGCTGCGGGGTCGCCGGATTCCACGTCGAGCTCACGTGCGAGCTCGTCCAGCGACGCGTCGGAGCGCCTGCGCCGGCGGATCCGGTCGATGGCCTTGAAGCGGCCGGCCGACACCAGCCAGGCGCGGGGATTGGCCGGCACGCCCTGGCGCGGCCAGGACTCCATCGCCGCGGCGAAGGCATCGTGCAGCGCTTCCTCGGCAAGCTCGAAATCGTGCAACAGCCGGATGAGCGTCGCGAGTACACGCCGCGACTCGGAGCGATAGATCGCTTCGATCGTCGCGCGGACGTCGACATCCCTGCTCATCTTCGTCCACCGCCCGTCGACCCGGCGGCTTATGGCGCAGCCCGGCCGAGCGCGGCGGCGGTCTGCGCATCCTCCGCGACCTGCCGCACCTCGACGCAGCCCTTGCGCACGCCGGGGATCCGCGCGGCGATCTCGAGTGCTGCCTGCCGGTCGCTGGCGTCAATGAGGTAATAGCCGCCGAAGACCTCGCGGGTTTCGGCGAACGGACCATCGGTGGTCGACACCCTGCCGTCACGCACGCGCAGCGTCGTCGCCGTCGCCGGCGGCAGCAGGCGGTTGCAATCGACGAGGTGGCCGCTCGCCCGGATGGCCTCGGTGAACTCGCGATACTCCTCGTAGTGCCGGGCCGCGTCGGCCTCGGTCATCTGCTCCATCACCTTCTCGGCACAAATGATGCACAGGAATTTCATGATGTCCGCTGCTCACTTCCTGGGGGTGCATCGTACCGGTCGTGGTGCAGCGGCCACTCGCCCGTGGCCTTCGGCCAGCCGGGCGGTGAATCCTCCCACGCCTCCTGGCGTCCGAACGGGGTGAGGTCGAGCAGGTGATTGGTGCCGAGAAACCAGTCGAGACCCCGGCCGTAGGTCGAATACGTGTGATAGACCCGCTCGCCGTCACGCAGAAAGACGCTCAGCCCGGGCTGCTCGCCGGCCAGATGATAGGTGAGCCCCTCGCGCTCGAGCGTCGCCTTGTCCTTGAAGTTGTACTCGACCGGGCGCACCGCT
>Ga0299906_10005542_pt1 | contig 10271 bp, 7 predicted proteins | sample RVTome_14_FD_200259 | JGI IMG/M metagenome (GOLD analysis project Ga0299906, IMG submission 200259) | Soil microbial communities from uranium-contaminated site in the Upper Colorado River Basin, Wyoming, United States - RVT145D125 (version 2) ...
CCGGGACGTCGCCGAGGGGCTGCTGTTCCACATGCTCTCGTCGCCATCGCGTAACTGACGAATCCGCCGAAACCGCCGAAACCGTCCGCCGCCGGGTTACCGCTCATCGCCACGCAACTCGCTGAAATGCCTGGCGTCTGCTCCGGCATCGCTCTTGCCCATGGTGATCCGCGTCACGAACGGGCATGCGCGGGCAACCGCGGAAGGGAGACAGGACATGGCGACGGTGGAGACGGGACGACAGGTCAACGGGCTGGACGTACAGGCGCTGGGGGACGTGATGCGCGAGATCGCGCGCGACCCCGCCAGGGGGCAGGTGGAGTTCCGGGTGCGCACGGAGTGGAAGGGGCAGACGCGCAGCCGGACGGCGGTGGAGTCCTACACGATCGGCGGCCAGGAGGTGCACCGGAGCTTCACGATCGACGCCGACGAGCCGTTCGAGCTGCTCGGCCGCAACACGGCGCCCAATCCTCAGGAGCTGCTGATGTCGGCGCTCAACGCCTGCATCACGGTGGGCTACGTGGCGGGCGCGTCGGTGAAGGGCATCGCGCTGGAGAAGGTGGAGGTGGAGACCTCGGGCTCGCTCGACCTGCGCGGATTCCTCGGCATCGACCCCGCGGTGAAGCCGGGCTACGACACCATCCGCTACGTCGTCCGGATCAAGGGCGACGGAACCCCGGCGCAGTTCCAGGAGATCCACGAGACGGTGGCGAAGACGTCGCCCAACTACTTCAACATCTCGCGGCCGGTCGCCATCGACGCCCGGCTCGTGGTGGAGGGCTGAGATGAGCACGTACTCGTACGCGGACTGCCTGCAGAAGTCGTATCGGGTCAACTGGAAGATCAGCGACGTGATCGGCGGCCGGCACTTCGACCCGTCGCGCCGGTGGCTGCCCGCGAAGCTGTCGGCCGCCGACCGGATCGCCTGCCTGACGCCGGCCGAGAAGCTCAAGCTCAGCCAGGTGGAGATGGGGGCCTACGCCCACCTGTTCGGCTACGTCGAGGAGTTCATCGCGCCCAAGATGGTCACGCTCGCGCAGGACTTCATGCTGGACAACCGCGAGGCCTTCGACGCGCTGACCAACTTCGCCGCCGAGGAGGTCAAGCACATGACGCTGTTCCGGGAGATCCGGGCCGGCGTCGACGCCGCCCTCGGCTTCCCGCTCGCGCTGCTGCCCGGCGCCACCGACGTCGCCCGGGCCGTGCTCGGCAAGCACACGGGCGCGGTGCTCCTGCTGACGGCGGCCATCGAGTGGTTCACCCAGCTGCACTACCTGACGTGCTTCGAGAACGACGAGTCGCTCGACCCGTTCACGCGGCACATCTTCCGGTCGCACTGGCTGGAGGAGTCGCAGCACGCCCGCATGGATCACCTGGAGACGCTGCGCGCCTTCCGGCACATGACGGAGGCGGAGAAGGACCACGCCGTCGACGACCTCATCGACCTGGTCGCCGCGGTGGACGGCCTGCTCCAGACGCAGGCCGGGCTCGACGTCCAGAACCTCCAGGCCTGCCTCCGGCGGCCGCTCGGCGAGGACGAGCGGCAGGAGGTCTATGCCGGCGTGCTGGCGGCCAAGCGGTACACGTTCATCGAGAGCGGCGTCACCCACCCGAACTTCCAGGAGCTGTTCGGCCTGGTGACGACGGCCGCCCAGCAGGAGCGCGTGCAGAAGGCCCTCGGCGCCGTGCTGGCGCCGGCGGCATGATCCCGCCGTCAGGCGATCGTGCTCATCTGCAGCGGCCGGCCAGCGGCCGCATGCCGAGCTCCTCGGCCAGTTCCAGCGCCTGGCGCCGGAACGCCCGGGCCGCGGCGAGCGCGTCCGGCCCGCGCCGGGCCTCCACCTCGCCCAGGATGTAGAGCGCCCACGCCTCGTAGCCGCGCTCGCCGCGCCGGCGGGTGAGCGCCAGCGACTCCTCGGCGAGCCGGCGCGCCTCGTCCACCCGGCCGGCGAGCAGCTCGGCGTGGCCGAGCCAGCCGACCCATTGCGAGTGGCCGAACAGGAACGGCAGCGCCACCGCGCGCTCCACCGCCCGCTCGAGCAGGGCCCGTCCCTCCTCCGCGCGGCCGGACAGCGCCACCGCATACCCTCGCAGGGCGGCCGCCCACGGGTACCACGTCGGCAGGCCGCGCGCCTCGATCACGTCGAGGGCCGGGGCCAGCGCCGCCATGGCGTCGTCCAGGCGTCCCTCGACGAGCCGAGTGTGGCCGAGGGCCATCTGCGCCAGCGCCAGGCCGAACGGCAGGTCGAGCGTGCGGGTCCGGGTGGCGGCCTCGGTGGCCAGCCGCGCGGCCTCCGCGAACTCGCCCACCTCGGCCAGGCAGAACGCGGCCATGCTGCGCGCGTAGAAGGACGGCGGCATGGCCTGTCCGAGCCGCTCGCCCACGAGGTCGCCGGACAGCGCCTCGATGGCCTCGCCGAACAGCGCCAGGGCCCGACGGAAGTCGCCGCGCTCGCGGCAGGCATGGGCCAGCGGCGTCCGCGCCGACGCGCGCAGGCCCACGTCGCCCACGTCCTCGGCCAGCGCCAGCGCGCGCTCGCCCACGGCGAGCGCCTGGGCGGGATCGCCGTCGAACAGGTGGGCGATCGTCGTGTACGTCCAGACCCAGGCCAGCCGCCGCCGGTCCCCGAGCGAGGTGGCGAGGGCCTCGGCCTCCCGCAGATACCGGCTGATGCGCGGCAGCTCGGCGAGCTGGAGCAGCGCGCTGCGGACGGCCAGCCGGATGTCGATCGCCTCGGCCACCACGTCCGGCTCCTGGGGCAGGCGGGCGAGCGCGGCGAGCGCCTGGTCGAACAAGGCGACCGCCTCGCGGTTCGCCGAGCGGTCGAAGGCCTTGCCGCCGGCCTGCCGCGCGTAGCCGACGGCGCGCGACCACAGCTCGCCGCGCAGCGTGTGGTAGGCCAGCCGCTCGACGTGCTCGTCGAGGCGGTCGCGATGGAGATCCTCGATGGCGCGGGCGATCTGCGCGTGCAGCGCCCGCCGCTCGTCGGGCTTCACCCGCCCGTAGGCCACGTCCTGGGTCAGCGCGTGCTTGAAGGCGTACTCGACGTCCGGGAACACCCGCGTCTCGTAGAGGAACTCGGCGGCGCGCAGATGCCGCAGGTCGGCCGCCACCGCTTCCTCGGGGCGCCCGGTCACCGCCAGGAGCAGCGCGAAGGGGATGGTGCGGCCGATCACCGAGGCCACCTCCAGCACCTGCCGCAGGCGCTCGTCGAGGCGGTGGGTGCGCGAGAGGACCACTTCCTCGACCGTGTCCGGCACGGCCACGTCGTCGAGGCTGGCCGTCAGCTCGACGCGCTCGCCGTCGCGCCGCATCGCGCCCTGCTCCTCCAGCGAGCGCACCAGCTCCTCGATGAAGAACGGATTGCCCTCGGCCTTGCCGACGACCAGCTCCCGTAGCGCCGGCGGCAGCTCGTCGGCGCCGAGCAGCCCGCCCGCGACGCGCAGGCTCTCCTCGCCCGACAGCGTCGACAGCGCGATCGCGGTGTGGAACGCCCGGCCGCCGCCCGGAGGCCGGTGGCCCGGGCGGCAGGTCAACAGGAGGACGGCGCGGCTGGCGGCGATGCGTTCGGCCAGGCGCGTCATCCAGTCCTCGGTGGCCGGATCGCACCAGTGCACGTCCTCCAGCGCGACCACGTGCGGCTGGCGCTCGGCCGCGCGCTCCAGCAGCGCGTGGGTCGTCTCCACGATCCGGGCGTGCCGCTGCCCGGGATCCATGGCGCGCACGGCCGGGACGCCGGGATCGAGCGACAGCAGGTAGCGCATGAACGGCAGCGCCTGCTCGACGTCGACGCCCTGGCGCTGCAGGAGGAGTCCGAGCTTGTCCACCACGACGGACTCGGGATCGGCGTCGTCGATCCGGGCCACCCGCCGCACCATGTCGATGACCGGATGAAACGGCATCGAGCGCCCGAACGACAGCGCCTGGCCCTCGATCCAGACGGCGCTGCGGCCGAGCCGCCGCCGGAACTCGTGCAGCAGCCGCGACTTGCCGATCCCCGGCTCGCCGACGACCACCACGAGCTGGCCCTGCCCGGTCTGCGCCAGCTCGAAGCACTCGCCGAGCAGGCGCAGCTCGCGCTCGCGGCCCACGAAGCGCGTCCGCCCGGGCTCGGCGTGCCGGACGACCTGGCGCGCCCCGGCCGGCGCGCCGGCCTGCTCCAGCGACGCCAGGTCGAAGCGGCGGGCGAGGAAGCGGACGGCGGCGGCGCTGGCCACCACCGTCCCCGGCGGCGCGGTGGCCAGCAGCGTCTCCAGCGGGCGTTGCGCCTCCTTGCGGGCGCCGACGTCGACCTGGACGACGTCCCCGTCGCGGCTCACGGGCAGGACCTCGCTGTGGAGCGCGATGGCGACCTCCGGCGCGCCGGTGCCGCGCGCCCGCGCGGCGAGGGTCCGCACGGCGAGGGCGGCATACGCGGCGCGCCGCGGGGCGTCCTCGTCCGGCTCGAGGCCGAACGTCGCCAGCACCTCGTCTTCGCCCACCTCTTCGATGCGCCCGCCGAAGCTCCGCACCTTGCCCGTGCTGGCCTCGAGCGCCCGGCCCGTCTCCCAGCCGGCCGAGGCCGCGGGCAGCAGGCGCAGCAGCAGGAGCGTCACGCGCCGCGCCTCGCGCGCCGCCGGGCTCGGCGCGCGAGGGTCGAGCGGCGCCGCCGGCCGGCTCGTCGCGGGAGGCCGGCCGCCGCGCCGGCGCTCGGCGGGGCCGTCGGGGGCGAGGCCCAGGCGGTCCACGCGATAGCGCAGGGTGTTGCGCGGCAGGCCGAGCCGGGCGGCGGCGCGAGTGAAGTTCCAGTCGGTCGCGCGCAGGACCTCGAGGAGCACGCGCCGCTCGCTCTCGGCCTCGGCGTCCGCCCCGGCCGTGACGCGGCCCCCGTCGGCAGGGCCCGGGGCCACGGCACCGGTGAGCGCGGCGGCCGGCAGCCCCAGCCCCGCGGCCGTGAGCCCCGGCTCGTCCGCCAGCAGCGCCGCCCGCTCCAGCACGTTGGCCAGCTCGCGCACGTTCCCCGGCCATGGATGAGCGAGCAAGGCGGCCCGGGCGTCGTCGGTCAGCGCGCGCGGGGGGAGCCCGTAGTCCTCGCACACGCGCGCCAGGAAATCCTCGGCGAGCACGAGAACGTCGCGCCCGCGCGCGCGCAAGGGCGGCAGGACGAGCGTGACGACGGCGAGCCGGTGATAGAGATCGGCGCGGAACCGGCCCTCCTTCACCGCGGCCGCGAGGTCCTCGCTGGTGGCCGCGACGACGGAGACGTCCGTGGGCTCGCTCCGCGTGCTGCCGAGCCGCCGCACCGCGCGCTCCTCGATCACCTTCAGCAGCTTGGACTGCAGCGACACCGGCAGCAGACCGACCTCGTCGAGGAAGATGGTGCCGCCGCCGGCGGCCTGGAAGAGGCCGGCCTTGGCCTGACGCGCGTCCGTGAACGCGCCGCGCTCGAACCCGAACAGCTCGGCCTCCAGCAGGGTCTCGGGGATCGCCGCGCAGTTGACGTCGACGAACGGGCCGGCCGCGCGGGGGCCGGCGCGGTGGAGCGCGCCGGCCAGCAACCCCTTGCCCGTGCCGGTCTCGCCGAGGATCAGGATCGGCGGCAGCCGGCGGCCGGGCGTGGCCACGGATCTGAGCAACCGCGCGGCCTGCTCGCGCACCGCGGCGATCGCTGCGCTCTCGCCCAGCAACTGTCCCAGCCCGCCCATCGCCTCGCATCGTACCCCGCCCGCGCCATCGCCGCGTTCTGGCGTTCACGCTCCCCCGGTCGTAGACTCGTGGCGCCCCGAGCCGCCCAGGGCGCGCGCGGGCAAGGGGCCACCTCGAGGCCCGCGCGGGTGATCGAGGCGCGACCCGGCTGTGCCGGGGCGTGGGGAGCGCGTGGGGCGGGCGCGGGCAGGGGGCGTTCTCGAGGCCGCGCGGGTGATCGAGGCGCGACCCGGCTGTGCCGGGGCGCGACGAGCGATGGGGGGTTTGGGGGCCATGTCGGGGCCCCCATGTAAACCAGGAGGCGAGCATGCTGGAGCGATTCTCGGAGCGGGCGCGCCGGGTGATCGTGCTCGCGACCGACGAGGCACGCCGCCGCCGGCACGGCGCGGTCGGCCCCGAGCATCTGCTCCTGGGCATCCTCCGCGACGGCGAGGGCATGGCCGTGGCGTTGCTGGCCCAGATCGGGGTCGGCCTCGACGCGCTGACGGCGGAGGCCGAGCGGGTGCTGAACGCGATTCCTCCGGCGGTGAGCGGCGACGTCCGGCTCTCCGACGAGCTCAAGCGCGTGCTGGAAGCGGCGCTCGCGATCGACGCGCAGCACTGCCGGCGCCACGTCGGCACCGAGCACCTGGCGGGTGCGCTGCTCGCCGACGAGGACTCGCCGGCCTTCGGGATCGTGCGCGCCGCCGGCGCCGATCTCGACCGGGCGCGCCGGCTGGTCGGCATGAGCCGCCGGATGTTCGGGCGGACCAGCGAGGCGAGCGTGCACCTCATCGCGACCTCCAAGTGGCGGGTCCGGATCTAGCCCGCCAGGCCGCGCGAGCGGCGGCGTTCCGGGCGCTGCACGAGCGCCCGGGCGCGTTCATCATTCCCAACCCGTGGGACGCGGGCACGGCGCGCCTGCTCGCCTCGCTCGGGTTCGAGGCCCTCGCCACCACCAGCCTGGGGCTGGCCAACAGCCTCGGGCGTCCCGACGGCGCCAACGCGGTGAGCCGGCGCGAAGTCCTCGACAACTGCCGGATGATCGCGGACGCGACGGACCTGCCGGTCAACGCCGATCTGGAGAACGGCTACGCGCACGAGCCGCGCGCCGCGGCCGAGATGATCCGGCTGGCGGCCGAGACCGGCGTGGTCGGGGGCTCGATCGAGGACGCGACCGGCGAGCCCGGCAACCCGATCTACGACTTCACGCTGGCCGTGGAGCGGGTGCGGGCCGCCGTCGAGGTGGCGCGCGCGCTGAGCTTTCCGTTCACGCTGACGGCGCGGGCCGAGAACCTCCTGCACGGCCGTCCCGACCTCGACGACACCATCCGGCGGCTGCAGGCCTTCGAGGCGGCCGGCGCCGACGTGCTCTACGCGCCGGGGTTGCGCGACCTGGCGACGATCCGCGCCGTCACCGCTGCCGTCGGCAAGCCCCTCAACGTCGTGATGAGCGCGGCGGATCCGGCGCTCACCGCCGAGCAGCTCGCCGAGGCCGGGGTGAAGCGCATCAGCGTGGGCGGCGCGCTCTCCCGGCTGGCGCTGGCGGCGTTCCTGCGCGGCGCGCGCGAGATGAAGGACCGGGGAACGTTCACCTGGGTCCGCGACACCGTCCCCAGCCGGGAGATCAAGCCCATCTTCCAGCGGTACCTGCGCGATGCCTGACCACGACGTCGTGGTGGTCGGGGCGGGCAACGCCGCGCTGGCCGCGGCGGTCTCGGCGCGCGAGCAGGGCGCCCGCCGGGTGGTGGCGCTCGAGAAGGCGCCGCGCGAGCTGCGGGGCGGCAACACCCACTACAGCGGCGGGCTGCTGCGCTTCGCCTACGATCGGGCCGAGGACCTGCTGCCGCTCGTCCCCGACGTCGAGCAGCAGGTGCCGGGCTTCCTCACCGGCGTCGAGCCGTACCCACAGAAGCGCTTCCACGCCGACCTCGAGCGGGTCACCGAGGGCCGCAGCGATCCCGGGCTGGCCGAGATCCTCGTCGGCCGCTCCTACGACACCGTGCGCTGGATGGCCCGCCTGGGCATCGCCATGGAGGCCGCCGTCTCGCTCAGCGGCGTGCGGGTGGGCAACACGGTCAAGTGGTCGCCCGGCGCGGTCATCCGGGCGCGCCACGAGGGCATCGGGCTGTCGGCGATGTGGTTCAAGGCCGCGCAGGAGCGCGGCGTGGAGATCCGCTACGCCACCGGCGCCGTCCGCCTGCTGCAGGACGTCCGGGGCCGCGTCACCGGCGTCGGGGTCCGCGACGGCGACGGCTTCCGGGAGATCACCGCCCGCGCCGTCGTGCTCGGCTGCGGCGGGTTCGAGGCGAACCCCGAGTGGCGGGCCCGCTACCTCGGCCGGCCGTGGGACCATGCCAAGGTGCGCGGCACGCGCTACAACACCGGCGACGGCCTGCGCATGGCGCTCGACATCGGCGCGCTGCCTCACGGCCAGTGGACCGGCTGCCACTCCACGCCGATCGACGCCGGCGCGCCGCCCCACGGCGACCGCAAGCTCACCGACAAGACCAACCGCCTGTCGTACCCGTTCGGCGTGCTGGTCGACGTGACCGGCCGGCGCTTCTTCGACGAGGGCGAGGACTTCCAGTTCTACACCTACGCCAAGCTCGGTGGCATCATCCTGAACCAGCCCCGCGGCGTCGCCTACCAGATCTTCGACGACAAGGTGGCGGGCCTGCTCGAGGCGCGCTACAAGACCGGCACGCCGGTCGTGGCGGACTCGCTGGCGGCGCTGGTGGAGCAGCTCCCGGTCGATCGCCCGGCATGCCTGGAGACGCTGGAGCGCTACAACGCGGCCGTCGCGCCCGGGGCCTTCGACCCGACGGTCCGCGACGGCCTCACGACCAGGGGCCTGGCGCTGCCCAAGTCGAACTGGGCGCAGCGGCTGGACACGCCGCCCTTCACCGCGTGGCCGGTGACGGGCGGGATCACCTTCACGTTCGGCGGCGTGCGGGTCGACGACCGCGCGCAGGTCCAGGGCACGAGCTGGACCTCGATCCCGGGACTCTACGCCTGCGGCGAGATGGTCGGCGGGCTCTTCCACGGCAATTACCCCGGCGGGACCGGGCTGATGTCCGGCGCCGTGTTCGGGCGGATCGCGGGCGCGAGCGCCGCCGGCGAGTGAGCGTGCGTCCCGCCACCGCGCTGCGCCGGCTCCTCGAGGGACGCGAAATCGTCGTGGCCCCGGGCGTCTACGACGGCCTCTCGGCGCGGCTGGCCCGGCACGCGGGCTTCGCGGCCGTCTACGCGACGGGCGGCGGCATCGCGCGGAGCATGGGGTACCCCGACCTGGGGCTGCTCGGCATGGCGGAGGTGATCGAGCGCGTCGCCGGCATCGTGGAGCACGCCGGGGTGCCGGTCATCGCCGACGCCGACACCGGCTACGGCAACGCGCTGAACACGCGCCGGGCGGTCCGGGAGTTCGCGCGGGCCGGTGTGGCGGCGCTCCACCTGGAGGACCAGACGTTCCCCAAGCGCTGCGGCCACCTCGACGACAAGACGGTCGTCCCGATCGTCGAGATGACGCAGAAGCTGCGCGCCGCGCGCGAGGCCGCCGGCGACACGGACCTGGTGCTCATCGCGCGGACCGACGCGCTGGCGGTCGAGGGGCTGGAGGCGGCGATCGAGCGCGCCCGCGCGTACGTCCAGGCGGGCGCCGACGTGATCTTCGTCGAGGCGCCCACCACCGAGACCCAGATCGAGGCGGTCGCCCGGCGGGTGCCGGGCCCCAAGCTGATCAACATGTTCGAGGGCGGCAAGACGCCGCTGGTTCCGCTGGAACGGCTGGACGCGCTCGGCTTCCGGATCGTCATCATCCCGTCGGACCTGCAGCGCGCGGCCATCCGGGCGATGCAGGAGACCCTGGCAGCGATCAAGCGCGACGGCAACAGCCGCGCGGTGGCCGGGCGCCTGGCGACGTTTTCCGAGCGCGAGAGGATCGTGGGGACGCCCGAGTACCTGCGGCTGGACGAGCGCTACCGAAGCTGAAGCGGACTCAGCGGCTGGCGAGCTGGTGGTTGCTTGCCGAGCGGCTCAGCCAGCAGGCGGCGTGGTACATCGACGCCCGCTCCCGCACGGCGGTGGTGTCGGTGGCGGGGATCGGCTCCTGGCAGCGCGCGCACCACGCGCCGGGCTCGGCCGTGCCGTCCGCGGCCGTCCACGGCGCGGTCGAGCTGGCGGCCGGCGCGTCGCGCATCGGCTCGCGCTTGCCCACCAGGACGGCCAGCCGGACGATCGTGTCCAGGTTGTCGAACAGGAACGGCTTGCGGACGTAGTCGAAGGCGCCCGCCTCGAGCAGCTCGCGCGCCAGGCTCTCGTCGTCGGTGCCGCTGAGCATCACCACCGTGATCGAGTCGTCCATGGCCCGCAGCTCGCGCAGGACGTCGGACCCCTGCAGCTCCGGCATCCGGATGTCGAGGAGCACCGCGTCCGGGCGGGTGAGCGACGCCAGCACGAGGGCGTCTCGCCCGTTCAGCGCCGACATCACCGAGTAACCCTGTTCCTCGAAGTAGTCGCGCAGCATGTCCACGACCTGTGGCTCGTCATCGATCAGGAGTAGCGATCCGGCTTGGCTCATGGCCGTGCTCACAAGCAACTTCCGTGC
>Ga0299906_10005543_pt1 | contig 10265 bp, 11 predicted proteins | sample RVTome_14_FD_200259 | JGI IMG/M metagenome (GOLD analysis project Ga0299906, IMG submission 200259) | Soil microbial communities from uranium-contaminated site in the Upper Colorado River Basin, Wyoming, United States - RVT145D125 (version 2) ...
GTCGCTCAAACAGGACTGGCTGGTCGGGATCTCCCACGCCGTGGGAATCGTCTACCCCCCCTCGTTCCTGTTCCTGGTCGGCATCCTCTTCATCCTGCTGATCCTGATCCACTTCTCGATCACCATTTCGAAGCTGCACATGATGAACAAGAAGATGGCGCAGGAGATCGCTCTATTGAAAAACGTCAGCCTGCCACCGGGCGGAATATCCCCGGAAAAGACAACCGATCCCATCCGCAGGAAGGGATGAGAGGATCCTCGATCGCGACCTTTCTTCCGGTCGAACGGTCACACACCCGCGACCTTCGCCCGGGAGGTCGGAATCAACATGATCTGTCCCTGGAAAAAATGATGGAGGAAGGTATACCACCTGTAGTGTCTCGAGTGGAGGCGAGGTGATACCAGTTCGAGGGATGGGATCGTCACGCGCGCCCAACGCTCCGTAGCCAGTACCGATTCAACATAGCGGGTGTAAAGCGAACGCCTGAGATTTCTGGGCATCCGCCCATATGCCGTGACCCCGGTGTCGAAGGATCGTCGGGTTAAAAATTTCAGTCCCTGAAAGTGGTAATAGATCAACGGCAGGCCATCGACCATCGGCTCGCCGTCCAGATCCCGTATCCGATAATTCATCCAGTTCCACGGACCAAGCCCCCCCCCCTTGTGTTGCAACACCGCGACACCCGGAAACCGGTCCGGCCAGGTATCCAGATATTTCTGGTCGGCGAATTTTCCATCTTCGGTCCGATCGAAGCACCACTCCAGGCACCGGTCACGCCACCAATGGAGGCATTCCGTGCCGATCTGATCGTTCCGAAAGGCAAGCAGCCCGACGTTGTAGATCCCATAGATTTCATTGTGGCGTAGGTGCTCGGGGAAACGATGGCCGACGATGAGGACGGAACGGTCGCCCAACTCCCGGTAGATCGGTTCGGGTCTGGAGTAAAACATGAGGTCGGCATCAAGATACGTGATGAGGTTGATTGCAGGAAATCGACGCAGAAGATAGAGGGGCCACGATGGTGTACAGGTGAAATAATACTCGACGCAGCTACGATCCTGTTTGGCTCTGAGCAACGCCTCATCGCCCTTCTCGAACTCCATGAGGGAAACGGGTCGAAGGTTTTCAAGGCCAAGGCGCACGAGGGTGTCATATGTGGCATCGTCGAAACAGAGGACCCACAATGTAAACGGGGTCGCATGATCCAGCAGGGAGCGATACAGCGTCAAGCCCATGGCCATGTAATTGCGGTCGAAGTAGGTGCAGAAGTGGTACATGTCGCTCGCTAGGCCCCGCACCACTCCCGGATTTCCCTTGCGACGGTCCGGACCTGTTCCTCTCGCAACTCCGGAAACATCGGAAGGCTCAGGATCTGTCCCGCGATTTTCTCCGTGTTCGGCAGGAGTTCCTCCCCGCGCGATCGCCCAGCGTACGCCGGCTGATGGTGCACCGGGACGGGATAATGGATCAAGGTCCCGATCCCTTTCTCCCTCAGGTACGTCTTCAAGGCATCCCGTCGGGGCGTCCGGATAACGTACTGGTGAAAAACGTGGCCAACGTCCGACCCTGTCTTCGGCAACACCGGCCCGACTCCGGCAAGAACGGATTGGTAGATTGCGGCGATCCCCCGCCGGGATTCGTTCTCGGCATCGAGGTGCGGCAGTTTCACACGGAGAATCGCTGCCTGGATCTCGTCGAGCCGGCTGTTTTGACCCTCCACCGCACTGATATACCGTTCCTTCCAGCCGTACTCCCGAAGCATCCGGATATTTTCCGCAAGTTCCGGGGCATCGGTCGCGACCAGCCCGCCGTCCCCCAAGGCTCCCAGGTTTTTCGTGGGATAGAAACTGAACGCTGCGATGTGGCCAAGGGTACCCGTCCGCTTTCCACGGAACGTCGCCCCGTGCGACTGCGCGCAATCCTCTACGACTCGAAGGTCGTATCGACGTGCGACCTCCTCGATGGCACCCATGTCCACGGGGTGCCCGTAAAGGTGCACGGGAACCACGGCCTTCAGGCGCCCACCGCGGAACCCTTTGATGGAATCTTCCAGGCGATCCGGATCCATCGTGTACCCGTCCGATCCAATATCCACGAAGACCGGGGACGCGCCGCAGAGACCGATCGCCGCGGCGGTGGCAACAGCGGTATGGGACACTGTTAGGACGAAGTCACAGGGTCCGACGCCGCACGCCCTAAGGGCCAGGTAAAGAGCGTCGGTACCGCTGGCGACCCCCACGGTCTGTTTCACCCCGAGATACGCGGCAAACTCCCGCTCGAAGGCGGCCACTTCATTGCCAAGAATGTACCATCCGCTCTCCAAGACGCGGGCGATGGCGTCATCGATGGCTTCCTTGTGGGCGAGGTAATTCGCCTTGGGATTGGTCTGGGGTATCGTTTCCAAGATGAGGATGCGTCCTTCCTTACAGGTAATGCTTCAGGTCCGCCCGGTAATACGCAAGGGTGCGCGCAAGCCCCTCGCGCAGGGGGACCTTGGGCTCCCAGCCAAGCACTTTCCGGATGAGCCGATCATCCGCGTAATAGTCCCCGATGTCGATCCGCTTCCTGTCTTCCGGGAAGGAGCGGACCTTGTATTCCCCTCCCCCATTCGCGTCGACGAGGAGGGACGCCAAGTCTTTGAGACTGATGGCGCATTCTCCGCCGAGATTGAACGCATGGCCGTCCCCGGCGTCGTTCGCGGCGGCCAGGAGCAACGCATCGACCGCGTCATCTACGTATGTGAAGTCCCGCAATTGCTCCCCATCCCATACCTCGAACGGCTTCCCTTCCACGAGGAGGCGGACCCAGATGCCCAGAAAGGTTTGCCTTGCATCTTTCACACGCATGCGTGGCCCGTAGGTGTTGGTCAATCGCAGGGCACAAGATCGGATTCCGTACACGTTGTTGTACAGAATGTAGTACCACTCTCCCGCCATCTTGTTGATCCCGTTGACATCCACCGGGCGCAGGAGATGCTTCTCATCGACCGGCAGATATTCCGGCTTACCGTAGATCTGGCGGGTGCTCGCAAACACGATCTTCACGGAGGGGTTATGCTTCCGGCAGGCCTCGAGAATGGATAGCTGCGCGCGGCAGTTGATCTCAAGATCGGTGTCGGGGTCCAGCATCGAGTCCATGTGGCTGGTTTGCCCCGCGAGATTGAACAGGTAATCCTGTCCCTGCAGCAGATATTTCATGCTATGTTCGTCGCGGACGTCAGAGATGTTCACGCGGACCCGGTCCCGGATCCCCTCGATGTTGTACAGGTTGCCGCCGTATTCCGGGATGAGGCTGTCCACCAGGATGACCTCCGACCCCAGTTGGACCAAACAATAGGCCAGATTGGAGCCGATGAACCCAAGGCCCCCTGTGATAAGGACGCGTTTCCCGTGAAAGAGTCGGCGATATCCCATTTTATTCTCCAGCTTGGCGATCATCACTCCGCAGACCGAACCTTGCGCGCCAATACGATGTTGTCGAGGTAGAGATCGTCGTTTACGGGCAGGATACTACCCATAAACTCCCCCAACAGATTGAACGGGGCGATGAGCAACAGTGTTAGCAGGACATTGACGATAGGGCTCCGCGTAACAGTTATTTTATAAATATATCCCGTCATCAACTGGAATATGGCCCGGATATCGTTGACGCTCTTTCGCAGAATTTCCACCTGGAACCCGTGCTTCCGAAGGATCGCGGAAATGCCAAAGGAAGAGTACCGGGCATAGTCCCATGGGGTTTCATGTTCGTCCCAAACGAAGGGAACCGTCATCAGGAGCACGCCGCCCGGTTTAAGGACCCTTCTGACCTCTGCCAGAAAACCATCGGGGTCGAACACGTGTTCGAATACCTCGTTGATGACGACGCTGTCGAACTCCTCGCTGTCAAACGGAAAAACCTTCCCGTCGTAATAGACGTCCGCCTTTTTTTGCTTCCTGTTTTCCGGCGTGTCAATCTCCAGTCCGATGTACACCGATGACCGGAAGAGCGATTCGTAAGGCTTCTGTCCACAACCTACGTCCAGTGTTCTCCCACGGATTTCCGCCGCGAGGGCCCGCACGTGGCGGTACAACCCCTTCCGTGCGAAGTGGAAGGGGTTGACAAAGACCGAAAGAGGCCCAGACCGGAACTGCGCCTCCTGATACATTTGCCTCAATCGATTCCTTAACATCACCAACGCCCGGAAATTAAGCGACGGAGTTTCCCCTCGATAATAAGAACCGTCTGCCGCAAGCCTCTCCGGTAGGACGCTGGTACCTTGATCGAACCGGCGATGTACGATGCAAGGCCTGTCCTGACGCAGTCCTCGCAGACCGGCATCTCTTGTCTCCTTTTCAGGATGTCCGCCAAGGAATCGTCTAGAATGTTTCCACATAGGAATTCCGGGCGATCTTTTGGAAGCTGACAGCAGGTCACAACATCCCCATTCTCCGTGAGGACAAGGTATTCGAATTGCGGGCAAAGAAACCGGCGCGCCACGTACTCTTTCTTTAGAAAAGCGGGAATCTCATCCAATCCAAGAAGGTCTCGGGAAATGTCGAAGTACGTTCCCGGCGGCATTCCACCAGTCACCAATTTCCTCAAATCATCCCACCGGTTGAGGATCGCGTAATGAGGATGGAAATGAATCCCTAATCGGTTTGCAAATTTCCTGCATGGGTCGACTTCTTCCTCGTTGAACTTGTAGATATGAAAAAAAATCCGGAAGTCCCCTTTGAACCCATGGCGCCGGCAATCCTCGACGATCCGGGTGATGTTTTCCCGTGCCTTGTCGAAATTCGTTTGCTGGATCCGGTCATACGAAGCCTGTGAGAATCCACACATGGAGAAGATCAGGTGATCGAGATTCCTCACAAATTCCCGATCTATGGCAGGAACACGGTATGCGTTTGTGCTCAAGGCAAACCGCACATCATAATTGTTGATGATCCGGATGATTTCGGGCAGATTCCTGTGAAGGAAAGGCTCTCCCCAGTTATAGAGGCTCAGGACAGATCCCGAATCAATCGCGCCTTCCCGGACGAGTTTCTCCAACGCCTGGGCGAACCGCGCCGGAGATATCTCTCCTGATATTCGGGATTCACTACTACCAGTCAGGCAATAAGGGCATCTGGCGTTGCAGCCACCGAAAATATCGAAATAAATTGTCTTAAAGGGGGTTTGTCTTTTCATTTGCGCCTGAAGATGAAACCTTTGAAAACCGAATCCTGGACATCTGCCTTATCAAACCCTTCGAAATCCGCGAAGAGTTCGTACCGATCCCCCATTGCCTCGAGAAATCTCTCCTGGCTGAGGAACCAGCAAGGAAAACTTGCTGGAAAGATCTGATCGGGAACTTTCTGGATGGTGATCCTATCCCCACCCTTTTCGAGGAGAGGTGTTCGATCGAACAGTACGAACTCAAACCCAAGAGACTTCGCCTTTTCGAGCATGCCATACGGATCCTCAAGATATTGGATCACACCGGAGAAGAGAATCGTATCGGGATGTTGTTCCTGGAAACAAGCGTCCAGATCATAAAAAAATTTCAGACGATCGATTTCAAAATCACGCTTCCCGCATTCCACGAATTTTTTCTGCTCCACGATGTTCCATCGCGTTTCCTTCAGGTGGGAAAGGAATTTCCGGGTCTGGAAGTACGTGCTCCCAAGGGAACCGCCAAAGTCCAGCAGATTCAATCGGTTATCTTTCCTAGACGCGATCCATAAAAGACCGGCGAGGAGCGGCCACGAATATTGCACCTTGTCAAACAGGACGGAATCCCTTTCGTAGATCGCCTCACCGTTTTTCACTTTCAGTAGCGAGCCCCTGACTTTTTCCAGGATCCTGTCAGAATCGTAGCCAGTGGACCTCCCTTTCGCCTCCTCCCAGCTGGTACATGGAAGGAAGGGGATGGCGCCGATGTGATAACGCCCCAAATATTTCAGCAATACCGGGGGGAAGAAATCTTTCAAAGGAATTTTCATATCAATGGAGAATTCGATTGATGCGGTCTCTTGCCCATGCGGTGAAACCCGGGTTCAGAGTTCGCAAGTATCGTTCGATCTCTTTTCTTGCCATCCAATTTTCCTCGATCGGGATTCCCGACACGATAACCGGTTCCCTGGAAACGTCGACGTCATAACGGTCTGTTTTCCCGCAATGGGTTCCGCTTTCGTCCGTCCCGATGTTCCTGATCAAGGACCTGCCAGGATGGAGGGTCAGCCTGTCTTTTAAAAAAGCCGAGGCGGACCACCTGATCGCCCAGGAATCGTTCTTCCCTTTGGTCTGGTCTTCCAGCATCTTTACATAAGGATATGCTCCGTTGAAATCGAATTCCGTCCCCACTTTCCGCCGGAGGATCTCCGCAAGCAACTTTTTCCCGTCCGATTCGAACAGGTCCCAACCCCGCTTCCAAGTGGCCCACCCCCAGCATTCCGCGCCTTTCAGGAAAAAGGTTTCCGGCAACCTTCCTTGAACCGGGAAGGAGTACCCATGAATGCTGATCACGTTTTCCTCATCCTCGTAATATTCGAGCCCGTCGTTCATGAATTTCAGGAAATACGGTGAACTGATCATGTCATCTTCGAGCACGATCACGCGGCCATGGCGGTTTGCGAATTCGGTTACCCCGGAAATGATGGACTGTGCCAGACCAAGATTATTTTCTCTTTCCACGACGGATACGTCTTTAAACCCGGAAACTGTCTTAATATATTCCCGGACGGAAAATACGCTTTCCATCTCTTTATCAGACCTCGGCCCATCCGAAATGATGATTAATTCACTGTCCTTGGCAAGATCGTTCTTCTGCAAAGACCTGATGGTTTCCTTCACATGCCTTAGCCTTCTATAAGCAAACAATAATATAGGAGATAATCTCATTTTAGAACCGACGCTCCATCGATCTTCTTATATAGCCCCATCCAACCGTCTTTTTTCCCAAATACTCCAAAACTTGCATGGAAAAGAATCCCGAAAATCAGATTGAACACCAAGGGCAACCGGGAATATTTCGAGAGGTAAAGCCCCCGATAGAAGGTCAGTTTATACGGCCCCTTCCTGAACCATATGTCGACGAGTTTCATGCTGTTACGAGCGGTAAACCGCACCTGGGATGCCCCACCGGAAAAAACCATTGTGATCCCGGTGGGATGGTAAGGCTTTATGTGATCGAAGTCCTCGTAGAAATAGGAACAATTCAATGGGGTAGCAATGATGAGGTGCCCGCCGGGTTTCAGGCGGTCCAGGTAGTCGTCCATAAATTCACACAAGTTACCGGGCGGGAAATGCTCGATAATATGCGACATCAGCAACAGACCGTACATTTCCCCGCTTTTCTCGAATTCCCTGGCCGTGATGCAATTCAATCCTTCCTCGATATTTTTTTCCACTATATTTTCATTCACGTCGATTCCAAGGATGTCGAATCCTTTAGATTTCAACAATTTCATTTTATTTCCATACCCGCAGCCTATGTCCAATATTTTATCGCCTTCCAACAATCCGAGACGCTCGACAAATTTCAAAAGAATCCCTTCCTCACTATCTGAATATTGAATCCAGGAAACAAGTTTTTCCAAGTGATTGATAAAGGACATTGAATCATATCCCGAAGCAATTGTATTTATTGTAAAATACCGAAGTTGACCATGAATAAACGTTTACAGGACCGATACCTTCAAAATCGATTTTATTGTATCCAAAATTCGACAAGTAATCTTGCCCTTCTCTATATTCTTCCCTATCACTGTTGTCCCAAATAACCACGCCACCTTTCTTCAAGGCCGGGAGGCAATTCTTGGAACAATTTACCCTATCCCTGCCGTCAATGATCACGATGTCGAACTTTTCATGATATTCAGTTATTTTTTGCGAATATTCTCCTCCGGGTTGCATCTCGATATGATGCAGAATGACATTTGCGGGAACCTGCCGTTTCACCGTTTCGAACCACTCCTTGCTATGTTCACACGAAATGACTTGTTTCACGCGGCTGGCCCACCATAACGTTGAACTTCCACACCCATATTCAAAGACAACCATATCTCTATTTATTCTTTTCTCTATAAAAACGATAGAAGGATAAGTATACCATGGGATCGGATTGTTATTAATATCTATAGGAACCCCGGACTTGAAGCTATTGAACCATCCAGAATCTTTTAAATACCCGGATCTTGCTATGGAATAAACAGGCTCAAAACCGGATAATTTAAGCAGCTTAACAAATACACTCCTGATATTCTCCATGAAATATTTCATTATATGAATTTCGGATAGACGATCGCTTTCGTCAACATCAATCCGGTTCGATGAAGAGGTTTATAAACAAAGCATGCACCATGAGAAGAGAACCAGTACGCTACGCAGGAGGCGATCACCGCTCCCATGCCTCCATACTTTGGGATCAACACATAGTTAAGAAGCACATTTATCAACGCGCCGATGGCAACCGTCAGGAAATGGACCTTCGTCCAATTCATCGTAGTCAGGAAGGTGCTGCGAGCTACGCCCAGGTTCGTGAACAACAAGGACCAGATCAACACCGCCAGCATTGGACCCGCCTTTATATACGCGGAACCGTACAATGTATTGATGGCCCAACTGGAGATGACCGTAACCGGGATCGCTATGGCGTACGCCATGAACGCCAAGAAATTGTAAAGCTTCTGTAATCTTTCATAAAAAACCTGTTCATCCGATTCCCACGCTTCCACGATGCTCGGGAACACCGAAGAGACGACGATCATGGGGAGAAAATACCATGCTTCGACGAGCAGGACCGCGACGGAATATATCCCAACCTCCTCGGCGCCGACCATTTCCCCGATCATGACCTGGTCGATCCGCATGTAAACCATGATCGCGATACCCGACAGGATCAGCGGCCAGCTGTCCCTGAACATTCTCTTTGCGCATGGAATATCGTTACGCCACATTCTTATGTGTTGACCGCTGACGCGATAGGCGGCGATCATGCCCGCCGATCCGATCACGATCTCGGCCAACCCTGCGCAAGCGAACGCGACGAGCGAAGATTTCATGAAGATCATGACAATCTTTACGATCGAGACGATCAGGAATGCGGAACTTTTAGCGAATACGGAGAATTTCGATCGGACCTGCGCCTGGAACGCAAAATCGATCGTGTCGAACGCGCTGAAAATCATTCCCGCCGCCGTGATCCCCACCAGCGAAAAAGACAGGGCATCGCCGGGCCGAAGCAGGCGGATCGCAGCGAGGGTCGCCAGAAAGGTAACCCCGCCGCCCAGAAACTTCATCAAGAAGGCGGTTCCAAGAATTTCATCCCGCCGGGACGGTTCCCGTACGAGATCGCGAATCACGATCCCGTCGAGTCCTAATCCGGCGATCGCCGAAAACAGGGAAACGAACGCCAGCGCGAAACTCAAGTACCCGAACTGTTCCGGACCGAGAAAGCGGGCAACCCACACCCCGACGAAAAGGCCCACTCCCATCCGAACCATCTTTTCCGCGAAGAGCCAGCCGGTGTTGCTGACCACGTTTTGCAGGTACGGTCGCCCTTCCAACTTCTGCCGGAAAATCGGGGGAAGAATCTTTATCCAGAATTCGTTCATTAAGTTCTCGATTACATCCTTTTCCGGGTGGATGATGTCACGGGAGCTTCCGGTCAACCATCTGCTCTTCAACATATCATAAAGGATCTACTGTTTCTGGCGGGTCCCATGCTTTGTATAATGTTACATCGCTGCCCGGATAAGAGACGAGACGTTCTTGTATCATGTTGATATGTCAAATGAATAGCCACATATATATTTTTATGAATTTCAACATCCCTCCCCGATGCCGGCGATATTTTTCCTCTGACCATCTAGGTGGATTTCTGGCCTACGCCGACGAGTCACGGAAACTACCCGGAGGTGGACGCCTGCATCCTGATGCACCGCCTCAAGGCGCGGACCGTCGAAGTGCCGGTGCGGATGTACGACCGGGAGGAGGGGAAATCCTCCATCACCCCCTTCCGCGCGGTGTACTATATGGTGAAGGTGACGCTTTCCTACCTCATCAACTGCATCCGGAGATTCGGGTGAGCCGGGTAACCATCCTCTCGATCGTCGCATCCGCCGCCCTGCTCCTTTATATCCTTGAGATGGTGCGGCGCCGGAAGCTGCGCGAGGAGTATTCGATCCTCTGGCTGTCCGGCAGCGTGGTCATCCTGGTCCTGTCGCTCAAACAGGACTGGCTGGTCGGGATCTCCCACGCCGTGGGAATCGTCTACCCCCCCTCGTTCCTGTTCCTGGTC
>Ga0299906_10005544_pt1 | contig 10264 bp, 9 predicted proteins | sample RVTome_14_FD_200259 | JGI IMG/M metagenome (GOLD analysis project Ga0299906, IMG submission 200259) | Soil microbial communities from uranium-contaminated site in the Upper Colorado River Basin, Wyoming, United States - RVT145D125 (version 2) ...
CCATACCTTTGACCAGGACCGGATACACGCGCTCGTCGTAGAGTTCGCGTTCACGACCGGTACAGTCGGTCGAATCCTGCGCGGAGCGAATGACGCAGACGTGCTCAGGCGGCTGCACGCTGAGGCGGCGGCCGAAGGTGATCCGCCGGTGCGGCTCGAGCTGGCGTTCGACATCGAGCTCGTGACTCGCGGAGACCGGAATGCGATCGCGTGCTCCACCCCAGTAACCGTGCTCGAGCACCGGGCCGCACAGCCGCGCACCCAGGGCGGCGAGCCCTGCCGGCCGATCATCTCCCGAGAACAATGTCTCGCGATGGTCCTCTGGCGCGCTGAAGACTTCGCGCCAGTAGCCCATGTCGCCTGCGAGGCGCGCCGGCGCCGACCACCACGCGGCGAATTCGCCATTTGCCCAATTGTGATACGTCGCCTCGTCCGGCCAGTAGCAGACCAGGACATCGTTGCGGTAACCCTCGGCATCCGTGTACCAGGCCTGTTCGATTCGGGCGGCGTGTCCACGGACCCGTTCCCGTAACTCTGCAACCTCGACCGGAGCGGACTGCCTCAGCGACTGCACACCCAGACACACGACGACGGCGCGCGGCAGCGCCGACAGATCGCTGCAGAAGGCCGGCACCGGAGGCTCCCAGATGTCCGGCATGCGCATCGGACAGCGGCGCGCCGAACCGGCGGTCAGGCTGATGCGCGGGTTCGAAGTCATGATGGTTGATTGGGGCGACGACGATGGGGGATGCAGCAGCATCGAGCATAACGCCGGCGAGCGCAGTCAGACTTGACTCAACGGGAACTGCAAAGCAAATCGGGCGGCTGGAGACTTTGGAGGCCAGAAAGCTCTCGCGCTGCGCAAACAAATGAAGAGGCCCGCCGATCGGCGGGCCTCTTCATTTTTGGCTGGGGGACTAGGATTCGAACCTAGGTAAACGGAGTCAGAGTCCGTTGTCCTACCGCTAGACGATCCCCCAAATGCGGGCGATGCGCCGTAGTGTAATCAGCGCTTGGAGAACTGGGTACCGCGACGGGCCTTGCGGAAACCGACCTTCTTGCGCTCGACCTCGCGCGCATCGCGCGTGACGAACCCTGCGCTACGCAGCGGCTTGCGGAAGCTCTCGTCGTAGTCGATCAGCGCGCGGGTCAGCCCGTGACGGATGGCGCCGGCCTGGCCGGTGATGCCGCCGCCGTCGACGTTCACGTCGACATCGAAGCGATCCGCCATCTGCACCGCCTGGAGCGGCTGGCGGACGATCATGCGCGCCGTCTCGCGACCGAAGAACTCCTCGATCGTGCGGTCATTGATCCGGATGCTGCCGCTGCCCGGCCGCAGGTGGACCCGGGCCGTGGAGGTCTTGCGCCGGCCGGTGCCGTAATTGGTGTTCGCGGGCATCATTCAGTCCTGGAAAATCCTGGCGATACGGTGGATCAGATCTCGAGCGGCTTGGGCTGCTGCGCCGCGTGCGGGTGCTTGTCGCCCTTGAACACGTGCAGCTTGCGGTACATCTGGCGGCCGAGCGGGTTCTTGGGGAGCATGCCCTTAACCGCGAACTCGATGGCGCGCTCCGGGTGCTCGGCCATGAGCTTCTCGAGCGACTTGCTCTTGATGCCGCCGATCGCGCCGGTGTGCCAGTAGTAGATCTTGTCGCGCAGCTTGTCGCCGGTCACCCGGATCTTCTCGGCGTTCAACACGATGATGTGATCGCCGGTGTCGACGTGGGGCGTGTATTCGGCCTTGTGCTTGCCGCGCAGCCGCATTGCGAGCTGCGTGGCGAGGCGGCCGAGCGTCTTGCCGCTCGCATCCACCACGTACCAGTCGCGCCGGACCGTCTCCGCGCGTGCAAAAAGTGTGCTCATTCGAAGGCTCCAGAACCACGGGCCGATCACGGGCCATCCACGTACCAACGACGGGCCAACAACGAGAATGCAGCCCGCGCACAACCCGTAAGCCGTGCAAAGAGCCGCGAATTTTACTTCACGAGGCCGGGCATTGCAAAGCGGGCGGAACCCCTACCTTGCGAGGCCCGGCCGCCTCCGGGCGACCTAATATAAGATGTGTACATGGCTGAGGAATCCCGCGATTTGAGCCTGGCGGACCGCCTGATCAGGGAGGTCGACCGGGCCCTGCGGACCGTCGCGGCCGCCAATGTCGCCGCCCGGCCCTACCCGGCCGAGGCCATTCCGGACGATCTGGCCGACCCGGCCGCCCGGCGGCACGCCGCCGGGCTGATGCGGGTCAACCACGCCGGGGAGATTGCCGCCCAGGCGCTTTACCACGGCCAGGCGCTGACGGCGCGTGATCCAGGGCTGCGCGCAGCCCTCGACGGTGCGGCCCGCGACGAAACGGACCATCTCGCCTGGTGTGAGCAGCGCGTCCGGGAGTTGCACAGCCGCACCAGCCTGCTCGCGCCCCTGTGGTATGCGGGTTCCTACGTCATCGGCGCGCTGGCGGGTCTCGCCGGCGACCGCCTGAGCCTGGGGTTCGTCGCCGAAACCGAACGACAGGTCGTCGATCACCTGCAGTCGCACCTGCGGGACTTGCCGGATGGCGACCTGCGCTCGCGCGAGGTCGTGTCGCGGATGCAGGACGACGAAGCCCGGCACGGCGCGGAGGCCCGGAACTCGGGCGCCCGGGAGTTGCCCGCGGCGATCCGCGGCCTGATGCGGCACACTGCGCGCGTGATGACACGGACCGCGTATCGGATCTGAGTGCTTGCGGCATGCCGTGCACTTGTATTAAATCCGCGGAACTTTTGACATAAACACGGGATGGGTAGCATGGAGACCGCAGGCAGACCACTGAGCGACATTCCTGCAATCAATCGGTTCCTGAGCTATTGCCGCATCCGCACGGTGCCGTCCAAGACCGTGCTCATCCACGCCGGCGACGTGCCCGACGTCCTTTACTACGTCATCAAGGGCTCGGTGGAAGTCCTGATCGAGGACGAGGAAGGCAACGAGATGGTGCTGGCCTACCTCAACAAGGGCCAGTTCTTCGGTGAGATGGGCCTGTTCAACGACCAGCCGCAGCGTAGCGCCTGGGTGCGCACCCGCTCGCAGTGCGAGCTCGCCGAAATGACCTACCCGCGCTTCCGGCAGATCGCCGCCGAGAGCCCGACCCTGCTGTTCGAGCTCGCGACCCAGCTCGCGAGCCGTCTCGACCGCACCAACCGCAAGCTCGGTGACCTGGCGTTCGTCGACGTCACCGGCCGCGTAGCGCACGCGATCATGGACCTGTGCAACGAGCCGGACGCGATGACGCACCCGGAGGGCACGCAGATCAAGGTCAGCCGGCAGGAACTGTCGCGGCTGGTGGGCTGTTCGCGGGAAATGGCCGGCCGCGTGCTCAAGGTGCTCGAGGAGCAGGGTCTCCTCACGGCCCGTGGCAAGACCATGGTGGTCTACGGCGTGCGCCCCAAGCTCAAGGGCAAAGCCGCGCAGATGGCCGGTGCCGCGGGCGCCCCGGCGCCGCTGGCGCTGCGTGCGCACAAGGCCACGACTGCCGACGAAGAAGAAGACGAGGACGACGACGAGGATTGACGAAAAAGGGGTCAGATCTATTTATCGGAAAGGCGGTCCGACCTGTTTGTTGTATCCGCTCGATAAATAGATCTGACCCCTTTTTCGATCTGCTCGCGCATCGCGCGGATCGTGGCCTGATAGTCCCGCGTACCGAAGATCGCTGAGCCCGCGACGAAGGTGTCGGCACCGGCTGCCGCGATCGCCTCGATGTTGTCGACCTTCACACCCCCATCCACCTCGAGGCGCACCTCACGCCCGGCACGGTCGATCAGCTCGCGTACGCGCTCGATCTTCGGCAGCACGCCCGGGATGAACGACTGCCCGCCGAATCCGGGGTTGACCGACATCAGCAACACCAGATCGAGCTTGTCGAGCACGTGATCGAGCCAGTGGATCGGCGTTGCGGGGTTGAGCACGAGGCCGGGCCGGCAGCCGTGCTCGCGGATGAGCCCGATGGTGCGGTCGACGTGGTCGCTCGCCTCGGGATGGAAACTGATCCAGGTGGCGCCCGCCTTCGCGAAATCCGGGACGATGCGATCGACCGGGCGGATCATCAGGTGCACGTCGATGGGTGCGGTGACGCCGGCCTTGCGCAGCGCCTCGCACACCAGCGGGCCGATGGTCAGGTTCGGCACATAGTGGTTGTCCATCACGTCGAAGTGGACGACGTCGGCGCCGGCGGCGAGCACGTCACGGACCTCTTCGCCCAGGCGCGCGAAGTCGGCTGACAGGATCGAGGGGGCAATCCAGGACTCGAGCATTGCGGCTCCCGTTGCGTGTGCGCGCACTCTAGCAGGGCGCCGCTACTTCATCCCGCGGTGCCGTTTCAAGAGCTCATAGGCCGCGAGGACCTGTTTCGTGCGCTCGTGCGCCGCGGCCACCATGGACTCCGGCAGGCCATTGGCCACGAGCTTGTCCGGGTGGTTGCGGCTCACCAGCCGGCGATAAGCGCGCGTCAATACCGCGTCGCTCGCCGTCGCCTCCACGCCAAGCACGCGGTAGGCATCCGCGATGCGCCCCGCGGCGTTGCCCGCCGACTGCGCACCCGGGGCCGCGCCCGCCTGCGCGCGCATCCGCAGCATGGCCTCGAGCGAGGCGAACTCGAGCGCCGAGACGCCCAGGGCCTGGCAGATCTGATGGAACACGGGCCGGGACGCCGCCGTGAGGCCGTTGCCCTGCAGGGCCGCCTCGAGCTGGATCTGCATGAACATCCGCCGCAGGTCGCCGCGCCGGCCGATGAGCCGGCGAAGTTCCTCGAGCGTTTCCTGCAGCGGGAATTCGGTGCGCTTGCCTTCCGTGAAGAAGGCGATCGCCCGGCGCACATCGGCCTCGCCGAGCGAGAAACGGCGCATCGTCGCGCGCGCCGCCTCGATCTCGTGTTCGGTGACGCGGCCGTCCGACTTGGCAACCTGTCCCATGACCTGGAAGGTGGCGCGGAAGAACGCCGCCTGCAGCACGTGCGGGTCCGCCGAGCCGAGCTGCACCGACGCGGCGCGGCGGTCGAACTGATGACCGATCAGGAACCCGATCAGCGCGCCGAGCCAACCGCGACCCACGATTGCGCCGATCAGGGCGCCGAACAGCTTGCCGTACCAGCCCATGGATTCCTTGACCGTCAGGAGAGGCGCCTGCAACATCGGGCGCTTTCGCAGGCGGCGTATGGTAGCAGCCCACCTCCAGCCACACGCCGCGCGACCTGGGAACCACATGCCCGCCACGAACCAGCCGTCCCCGCCCATGCACGAGTCGCAGCTCACCGGGCTCGCGCGGCTGCACCAGGGCAAGGTGCGCGACATCTATGCCGTCGACGAGCGGCACATGCTGATCGTCACGACGGACCGGCTGAGCGCCTTCGACGTGGTGCTGCCCGACCCCATCCCGGGCAAGGGTCGCGTGCTCACCAGCATCTCGAATTACTGGTTCGCCCAGACGTCGCACATCGTCCCGAACCACCTGACGGACTACCCGCTCGAACGTGCCGTGCCCGACGACGCCGAGCGCGGGCTCGTCGCGGATCGCAGCATGATCGTGCGCCGGCTCACGGCGCTGCCGGTCGAGGCCGTGGTTCGCGGCTACCTGATCGGCTCCGGGTGGAAGGATTACCAGGCTAGCGGCCACGTCTGCGGGATCGAACTGCCCACCGGCTTGCGCCAGGCCGATCGCCTGCCACGGCCCATCTTCACGCCATCGTCCAAGGCCGAGCGCGGCCAGCACGACGAGAACGTCGCGTTCGATCATATCGAGGCCCTGATCGGCCCCGCGCTCGCCGCGCGCGTGCGTGACACCGCGATAGCGCTGTACGAATTTGCGGCCGCGAAGGCGCTGGCGCGCGGCATCATCATCGCGGACACCAAGTTCGAGTTCGGCGTGGATGAGGCCGGCACGCTGACGCTCATCGACGAGGCGCTGACGCCGGATTCCTCGCGGTTCTGGCCGGTCGACACCTATCGGCCCGGTTCGAGCCCGCCGTCCTTCGACAAGCAGTACGTGCGCGACTACCTCGAGACGCTCGACTGGGACAAGCGCCCACCGGCGCCGCATCTCCCGCCCGAGATCATCCGCCGCACCAGCGAAAAGTACCAGGAAGCGCTGCGACGTCTGACCGCCTGAGGCGCAATGTCAGGTGTGCTTCGCGGCCCAGGCAGCGATCACGCGGTGCAGCTCGCGCACGCCGTCGGTGAGCGCCGCGGGACCGGGCTGCAGGATGATCGATGACTTGACCTCGTGCAGTTCGCCGTCGCGCACCGCCGGCACGCCCTCCCACCCCGGCCGCGCGGCCACGGCGCGTGGATTGAACTTCTTGCCGCACCACGACCCGAAGATCAGGTCCGGCGCCCGGCGCGGCAGCTCAAGCGTGTCCGCGACGATGCGGTCGCGCCCGAGCCCCTGCTGCGCGAGCTCGGGGAACACGTCGTCGCCGCCCGCCACGCCGATCAGCTCCGACACCCAGCGGATGCAGGAGATCTGCGGCTCGTCCCATTCCTCGAAATAAACCTTCGGACGCCGCCTCATGCGCGCCGCCGAATCGCGGATCTCGGCGAGACTGGCTTCGAGCTCGCCCGCGAGTGCTGCCGCCTTATTTTCGCAGCCGATCATCCCGCCCAGCATCCGGATGACGCGCAGGATCTCCGCGACGCTGCGCTGGTTGAACACGTGCACCTCGACGCCATGTCGGATCAGTTCGGCGGCGATCTCCGATTGCAGGTCGGAGAAGCCGAGCACCAGGTCGGGCTCGAGTGCCAGGATCTTGTCGATCTTGGCGCTGGTGAACGCGGAGACCCGTGGCTTCTCCCTGCGGGCGCGCGGCGGGCGCACGGTGAAGCCCGAGATGCCGACGATGCGCTGTTCCTCGCCGAGCAGGTACAGCGTCTCGGTCGTCTCCTCCGTCAAGCAGACGATGCGTGTCGGGTACGGCGCGGCGCTGACAGGCATGCCGCTAATCTAGCAAACCAGTCACGCCCGGCACCGGACGCTTGCCCGGCCACAGTCCGCATGCAAGGCTGGCACCGCCGTCACGCACTCCGCACCTGCTGTGCCCTACCTGACCCGGTCGATCCAAACCTCGACGACCCTCGTCGTACTCGCCCTCTCGACCGGCACCGCATCGGCACAGCGAGCGGAGACGACGGCCGCCGCCGAGGCGAGTGACGCCTTCGGCCTGTCGGTCGCGGGAGAGTCGATCGGGCTCTATTCCGACGAGTACGTACGCGGATTCAGCCCGGTCAGTGCCGGCAACCTGCGATTCGATGAGCTCTACATCGACCGCCAGGGCGAGTTTGTCGAGCGCGTCTACTCCGACGTCGCGATTCGAGTGGGCGTCACCGCGCTCGACACGGCAATGCCCGCGCCGTCGGGCGTGGCCGACTACGCACTGCGCCGTCCAGGCGACCTGCCGATCGGCAGCCTTGCCACCGGCTGGACGTCGTTCGGCTCCCCTTTCCTCGAAGTCGACTGGGCCGGTCGCGCCACTCAAGGGCTGTCGCTGGCGGCCGGCGCAAGCGTGATCCCGGACGACAACGTGAAGGGCGGCGGCGACGGCCGCTATGGCACCGCGTTCGTCAGCCCGACCTGGACCAGCGCTTCCGGCCTGCGCGTCACCGGATTCACCAGCGGCTCGCGATACGAGGACTACGAGAGCGACATCGCCTACTACACCGCCGGACCTATCGCACCCCCGGAAATCGCGCGCGGCCGCTATCTGGGCCAGGACTGGGCCGGCGATACCGGTACCGAAACGAACCATGGCGTGATCGTCGATCGTGCCGAGATGGCCGGTTGGTCAATGAAGGCCGGCGCAATTCTCATCCCCGAACGAAGTTACGCTTCCTGGTCCGGCGAGCTGCAGGGCACGCGCGTCTTCGCTGTCGCACAGGATTGGCGGGCGAGCCTGCTCGTAAACCTGCGCGCACGGGACGCGACGTTTCACACCACGGCCGGGTCCGATCCCGTCGAGGGACCCGTTCGGGTCGGAGAACCCGCCCCGGCGCTGCCGCAGCCCGACGCCGGCCAGAACGCGGCGGATCGCGAGACCGTCCGACAGATTGTCCCCGGGGCGTCGCTGCGGCTTGAATGCCGCAACCGCCTGGGCGTGCAGCTCGGTATACAGCGGGCGGATTATCAACGTCAGTTGCGCATGGGCGAGAACGGCACGACGACATCGAACAGCGAACAACCATGGCTCGGCTCGGCATCGACATCGTTGGCGCTGGGACATGGTCGACTGGTTTATGTGGCCTATACGCGTGGCTTCGAGGACAGTGGGTACGCACCGACCAATGCCGAGAACTCGGGGCAGATCCTGCCGGCGGCAATCACGGAGCAGTGGGATGCCGGCCTGCGCTGGCCGCTGCCGCGCAACACCAGCCTGATCGCGTCGATCTTCCGCTTGGAGCGGCCCGGGACAGCGTTGGACGAGAACGGAGAATTCGGGTTACGCGGTCTGGTGCGCAATGACGGAGCGGAGCTGTCCGTGGTGTCGCGCCCGGTCGAAGGCCTCAGCGTCGTCGTCGGACTCCTTGTCCAGCGACCGCGGCTGTTCGACGCGCCCGAGGGCGTCGGGCCTCGCGCGATCGGCATCGCCGAGTACTCCAGTGTCCTGGAACTGGACTACGAACCCGCGCACTGGAACGGGCTCGGGGCCAGTCTGTCGCTCGAGAGCACCGGACCCGTGATCGCAAAGCAGGACAACAGCGTGCGTTTACCGGCGTACACAACGCTCGATCTCGGGCTGCGCTATGCGTTCGAGATCCGCAACTCGCCGGCCAGTCTGCGCCTCTCGGCGACCAACGTGACGGACAGCTTCGCCTGGACGGCATCGGACGACGAGGCCTTCCGCGCGATCGAGCAGCGAGCCTATCAGCTCGTGCTCGCGGTGGACTTCTAGCCCGCTGAGACCCTTGCCGGCCCGCGGCCCCCATGCAAGGCTTGCAGGGCCCGCCACGCACATCCCGCATGTTCCCCAGCCTGCAGCGCAAGTTCGAGCATTGGGTCTTCGACCTGCCGGAGGCGGTCGGCGGCCGCCCGCTGCGCTGGCTGGCGGCGCCCCTCCGCTATGTCTATGCGCTGCTGCGCGACCTGGGCCAGGGCGGCCTCGGCCTGCGCGTCATGAGTCTCGTCTACTCCACGCTGTTCGCAATCGTGCCGATCGTGGCCGTCGCCTTCGCCGTGCTCAATGCCTTCGGCTACGACCGCGAACTCGAGCCGGTGCTGTTCGAGTTCCTGCGCCCGCTGGGCGCGGAAGCGACCGCGGTTACTGCGCGCATCATGGCCTTCGTCGAGAACGTGCGGGGTACGATCCTCGGCACGATCGGCTTCGCCTTTCTGATCTACACCGTCGTGACGATGATCCAGAAGGTCGAGGCGTCGCTCAACTTCGTTTGGCACGTCGACCGCCCGCGCAGCCTGGCGCGCCGCGTAACCGAGTACCTGGTCGTGATGCTGATTGGCCCGGTGGTCGCCGTGTTCGCCATGGTGATGCTCGCGTCCATCGAGGGCAGCGTGGCAGTCGCGCGGATCGAGGGTCTCGCGACCGGCGACGTCGGGCGCGTCCACTTCGCACCCTACTTGCTCATGATGGGACTGTTCCTGTTCGTCTACGTCTACATGCCGAACACGCGCGTGAGGTTCGTGCCAGCGCTGATCGGTGCAGTGACGGCCGGCGCGCTCTGGGCGATGGTGGGCGCGATGTTCACGCGCATCGTCGTCTATTCGACCAGGACTATGGCCATCTACGCGGGTTTCGCCGTCGTGCTGCTGTTCCTGCTGTGGGTGTACCTGAGCTGGCTGATACTGCTGCTGGGCGCACAGCTTTCGTTCTACCTGCAGCACCCCGAACACCTGCGCGCGGGACACGACGAGGTGCCGGTCACGGGCGCGCTCCGCGAGCGGCTCGCGATGTCCGTCATGTGCCTGCTCGGCGAGCGCTTTCTCGACGGCGGCCCGCGCTGGACCATCAATGCGCTGGCCGAGCGGTTGATGGTCCCGGCGACTGTGCTCAACGAGATCGTCTCCATACTCGAGGCGCAGGGTCTTGTACTGACGGCGGAGGACGATTCCGTCGCGCCCGGGCGGGATCTTTCGGCAATCCGCCTGACCGCGATCCTCGATGCAATCCGGCACGAGGCACCGAACCCGCGCTGTCCGAAGCCGCGTTCCGTCGAGGCTGCGGACGCGGCATCGCGGGCGATGGAAGATGCGATGCGGGAGAGTCTGGGCGAGCGGACACTACGGGATTTGC